>Ga0209012_1002721_pt1 | contig 14681 bp, 10 predicted proteins | sample RS3BMetagenome_FD_184735 | JGI IMG/M metagenome (GOLD analysis project Ga0209012, IMG submission 184735) | Ferric oxide microbial mat and aquatic microbial communities from Rainbow Spring, Yellowstone National Park, USA - RS3B (SPAdes) (version 3) ...
CGCCCGGCGACGAGCCCATGCCGTGCGGGGCTTGCAGGACGAGCCAGCCGTCGTCCGCGTTCAGGAAGTCAACGCTGCTGACGAGGGGGAGGTCCTGCGCGCCATGTGGCATGGGCATCACTGTCCATGTCCGCCCCCCGTCCGTCGTTCGGAAGAGATGTACGGGCCCGCTGAGATCCCCCACGCTAGCAGCCACCCAGGTCACCCGAGCGCCGGTGGGATCCACAACCAAGCTGAGGGGTATTGGTGGCACACCCCGTAGCGGGACGCGCTGCCACGTGCTCCCAGCATCGCCCGTTCGCCAAAGCGATCCTGTGGAGGTGCCCCCCCAGCTTACGTCCGGGCTGATCATGTGGAGGGTGGAGAAGGCCGGCAGCGCGCGGGCTGGGGAGGATCGCGCGGTGTTGGGCGCCGACGACCCGCACGCCGCCAACAGAGTCAGGGCGAGACCAGCGGCCAGGAACGCTCCCACACGCGCTTGTGTCACGGCCATCACCCCATCCGCCGATGTCCTTCAGGCGTGCCGGCCCTAGCGGATGTTCTCCGCTTGGCACGAAGGCACGTGATGCGTGTCCACCAACGTCGGAACCAGGAGGCCTAGCAGTACCGACGCTGTTTCCCTTTATGCTGAGGCGTTTAGCTACTTCGCGCCACCGTTCTGCGGCGCCACGGGCGTCCAGGTCTGTCCTCCGTCGTGCGTCGTGAAGAGATCACAGCTGCTGGAGTGGTTGGAGGCTGCGAGGAGTCCATCCTGGGTGCTTGTGAAGGCGATCTGCAGCAGTCCCTCCGACGCAGCGGGCGCGGCCGCGCTGGGCAGCGGAGTCCGCGCCCACGTCTGACCTCCGTCCGTCGTCCGGTAGAGGTCCTTGCCGTCTCCAGAGGTCACCCAGCCGTCTTCTCTGCGTGTCCAGCCGAACTGAGCGGGGGATCCCAGTGATACAGGGAGGGCCGGGGCCGCGTTCGGCTGCCAGCGGAGTCCCCCGTCCGCGCTCTGGTACACGACGAGATCGGGACCTGTCGAGGATCTGAACTGGACGAACATCCGCCCGCTCGTGCCCGAGAAGCTGGGAGGGTAGACGTCTCCGTAGCCTTGCGCCTCTGCCTTCGGCACGGTGAGCGGGATGCGCTGCCACGTGCGTCCCGCGTCGTGGCTTCCGTAGAACCAGAGGTAGGCGTCCCCGTGGTTGAGGGCGGAGACGAACCCGTCGATCCCGAAGAACGAGATGCCCGTCGGGTAGCTGTCTGCCGGCAGCAGGCCGTCCGTCTGGGGACAGCCTGGGCCCAGGGAGCACGAGGCCTGTTGCCACGTACGACCTCCGTCCGATGTCGCATAGAGCACCTTCGACATCAGTCCCGCGGCCGGCGTCGACATTGCGAGGAGCCAGCCATCCTCTGGACTTGTGAAGTCAAGGTAGAGGCCGCCAGGGTTGGGGGTCGCAAAGGTGTCCACCTGCCAGGTGGATCCGGCGTCCGTCGTGCGTGCCACCGCGATCGTCGCGGTGGATCCCTGCCCAACTTCCACCGCCAGCCATCCCGTGTCCTGATTGAGGAAGTCCAGGGCGGTTCCGTACTCGTCAGGCACACCAGGAAAGGGATCGGGCGGAGAGACATCGGTCCATTCGGCCCCGCCATCGGTTGTGCGCAGAAGGGACAGGTAGCCGGAATAGCCCACGAACACCGGCGAGAGTGGCCACGTCGACGAAGTCGCCTGCGTCAGCTCTGCGAGCGCGAACGCCGAATCGGAACCCACCGCCTGCAGATCGAGCACGGCGAACGGCCATGCGTGCGCAGTCCCGGCTGAGCCTTGCTGTCGTGGCGGAGCCAGCGATTGTTGCTGAGTCGGTTTCTGCTGGTGCGTTCCGGAAGGTGGTTTCGCGTTCGGATGTGTTGTAATGGTGCCGCACGCCGAGAGAAGCATCGGGCCGACGAGGCCAAGTAGGAATGACGTCAGCCGCCAGCGCATGGTTCTGTCACCACTTTCCGCATCATGCGCAGGACCTCCGAGACATGATCCTCGGCCAGGGCGAACGCACTCAGACAGCCGCTTTCAGTATTGGTACCTCGAGTGCGCTATCCCAGGTAGCGAGACCGTCAAGATCCGATGCCAAGCTCGCCGTCGCGCGCAAGACGATCACGCGGTGATCTCCGCCTGACCTGTAGGTCAAGGTAGCGCTGCCCGATCCGCCAAAGAACACCGGGAGGGGATTCGTTGCCCGGGCTGGTCGCCCCTCCCCCGTCGCTGCCAATTTGTGGTGATCTGCAAGACCAACGCGGCGCCCCGCATTATCTGTGCGCACTGGAGTTGCCCCGCTTTCGTGGACAATTCGGGCGTTATGCGTTGGCATCGGGCCCGCGGGTTGCAGTTCAGCACCGACCGCTGCCCCGCACCGGAGCGCCGCGAAGGTGCATCACACCAACCCGACGCACCGCCGGCCCACCCAACGACGACGGAGAACTCGTCGCAGAACAACACACCACCGTTGACAGATGCCGCATCGCGCACCTGCGCAACAGCGCTGGGCGCGCTTGGGGTTCCGGTGGATGGCATCTCGCTTCCAGGGAACATCTCCACCTTGGCGCTGCCCAAGACCCTCACTGCCGGCCCAGAGACGACGGACGGCACAGACTCCTCCTTGCAGGCTGCCTGCCTGAACCTGCTCTCCTCGGCGAGTGGCTACCCGCCGACGCCGTACCTCGGCACGAGCACAACGGAGGTCAGCATTGCAACCAGCAATGACGGCCGAGCCGGCTACAGTTGCCTTGTGCAGGGCGGCAAGGTGATCGGCCTTTGGGGGCAGCAGGCAGGTCACACGTTACAACGGGAGTTTCTGGTCACGGTGCAGGGGAAGACGGTCCAGGACCTGACCGGAAATGACTTTCTCTCCTGGTTGATCGCGAAAGGCTACTATATGCCGCACGGCGTTCCGAACAGTCCCTCGTTCACCGCTGAGCAAGCTCTGGAGAACTACTTCGCGGTGATCAATGACCCGACGCTTTCGGCGAGCGAGCGGGCGGATCTCCTTGATACGTACATTCCCGCTGCGCAGCAGGGCAACGGTTGGGCCGCGTTCGCGGCGCTCGTGCCGATCCAGATCCGCGTCGCGGTCGTGCCCGGGAACAGCGGTCCCGATCCAACGGCGCCGGAGTTCGGCGTGCAGCTCTGGTCACACTTCGTCACAGGCCAACCGACTCCGGGCGAGATGGCCGGCAACGGTTGGCAGTACATGCTGTTCGACCTGGGGCGCTCCAGTTCCGGTGTCTGGCTTGTGGAGGGCACCGGCCCGGGGCCCTGACCTCAGGTGCCCATTTGCCGGAGAGGGTGCACAGCGTGACCAAAGCAGAGCTGGCGGAGCGTCTCGCCCAGGAAGGTGTTCCGACAGTCTCTTACAGCCTGAACGGCGGGGCGCCATTCGACGCCTACGTCCTGGATGGCGCTACCGGTCCGTCGGCGCCGGCGTGTGCACCTCAGTCCATGTGAGTCCGCCGTTGTCGGTTGACCATAGGACGGAGCCGTTCAGCAGCCAACCCTGCCTCGGGTTGAGGAAATCGATCGCCGGAGGTGAAGCACCCAATAGCAAGGGTGACGTAAACGCGTGCTGTGTCCATGTCTTCCCACCGTCCGACGTGGTCAGCAGTTCGTATGTGCCGGGCTGTTCAGGCGCGTGGTACACAAACGCCAAAACATACCCGACCTCGGGCGTTGGGAAGTCCATTCGTAGAGAACCGCTCCAGAGTCGCAGTGTCGAGAGTGTCGTCCATGTCTCGCCGCCATCGGTCGTCTGTCCGAGCCAGGAGACTGCGCTGCCGTTTACGCTCGACGCAACCACGTAACGGTCGGGTCCAAGCACGCTGGCGGACTGCGGGTAATACGGCGTCGCGCCGAACTGTGACACCTGCCACGTCTTCCCGGCGTCGTTGGTCTTCGCCACCTCCGGCGTGCAGGAGGTGCGGCAATCGTAGAGGTTGAGGAAGAGACCGGTACTCGCTGAGAAGAACTTCAGCGTGGCGGGTGTTCCACCGCTGTCCGATGGCGGTGCGTTGGTTTTAGTCCATGTCCACCCCCCGTCCGTGGTACGCAGGATCTCGGCGACGTGGCCTTCCGCGTCTACAGACACCGCGTACACGTAGCCGACCTTGGCGGTCGGGAAGGCGAGCGCATTGACACCGAGGTTCGGGATCGTCGAAATCTCCTTCCACGTTCGCCCGCCGTCACTCGTACGCAGGATCGCGCCGGGGTCGAGTGCATCCCCCGCGCCGAAGCCGTCGGATGCGTTCACGAAGTCGATGGGCCCGACCGGGGCGAGTGCGGGGAAGCTCTGGTGCCACGTGCCGCTCGCACTTTCGATGGCGAGCGCGCTGTTCCCGTTCCCCATAGTCCACATGCCACCACCCGGGACGAACCCGATCGCGGTCACGCCGAGGTTCTGCCAACGCTGGGGCACCTTGAACGTCCCGCCCCCGTCCTGGGAGAGAAAAATCGTACTCTCCGGACCTTGGCAGGCACCGAGGTTGACATCCTGGGCCACCGCTACGTCCTGCCCCGAAGCGGCGAGCACCGGCGCGAATTCGCAGCCGATGGTGGGCGTGGTGTCCTTGGTCCAGGTGTGCCCGCCATCGGTCGTGCGGTAGACGTCACTGACGTCGCAGCCATGCATGGCGCAGCTCTGCATGGACCAGAGCGTTACCCAGCCATCCTGGGCGTCCGTGAACGTGATGTGCGCCTGCAACTGCGACGGATCCGTGAAGTAGCTCAACTCGTTACCGGCCGGCAGCGTAGCGAGCTTGGTCCAATGCGCACCGCCATCCGGACTTGAATAGACCTCCGCCGTGCTGGTCTGGCCGTCGCCGCTGCCGATGACTGCCCACGCTTGCTGTCCTTGCACCGTTACCGATAGCACCGCGCCCGGCGCGGCCCAGAGCGTGGACCACGAAGAACCTGGCGCCTGCGGTGCGGAGTAGATCTTGCCCAAGCACTTTCCGGAGCTGCAGGTGCCAGAGGTAGCCGCCCATATCGAGCCTGGCGCGGCGGCGAGATCGGTCACGTTGCTGCCTGCGTCGAACACGGTCGTCCAGGTCCGGCCCCCGTCGCCGGAGCGCAGAATGAGGTTCACTTGGGGAAGGCCGAAGGGTCCCGGGATCTTTCCCGCGGTGGGTTCACCGACGTGACCGGCGACGGCGAAGCCGGTTTCGCCGTTGAGAAAGAGAACCTGAGTCGGCACGAGGCCAGGCAGGTGCGCGACCTGCCAACTGCCTCCGCCGTCCGTCGTGCGCACGACGATGCCACTAGAGAGCGGGGGGCCGCCGATCTGCCCGCCAACCCCGCCAGATATCCAGCCGTCCTGGGCAGAGACGAAATCCGCGTCAGTCAAAGTGAGCCCCGGTAGCGTCCCAGGCTGCGTCTGAAGCGACGAAGGAGAACCGGTTGCAAGCTTGGTTGGCGCTGCGCCTCCGGTGCTCTGGGGCGTTGTCGACCGAGTCGTGGTCGGCGCCCTGCTCTGTGCAGGCGACGTGGACTGGTTCTTAACATTCGATGGATGCGCGGAAGTGGCTCCGCACCCACCTAGCAGCAGGACGGCCGCAAAGGATGCAACGAGAATGTCGCACCGCACGGTAACCCCTCCAAGCCAACCAGAGCGTCCGCCGGTTGCGATAAGTGACCGATAGGGCGGGATTCGTGACCCGCTCCGAGCCGTCCTCCGCCGCATCGGTGCCAATTCTTGTTGGTTGCGGTACTTCCCCGAGTCGGGATCACTTTGCAGGGAAGACGATGGCCGAGCTGACTTCGTTCCGACCGCTGGAAGGACATGGTGGAGCGGTATGGAATCTTGTGTCGGAGCAAAGGAACAGTCACAGAACGCCCTGCGACGGGTTAATGCTTACGTAAGCCCGCTCCTTCGTCTTGGGGGTGTTGGCGTGTTGAGCCATCAGCTTCGAAAGGAGTTCGCGCAGGTCGGAGAGGGAGTCGCGCCCCATGGCTCCTCGCGGCACTCATCCCTTCGCGGTCCTTCTGTCGGCGGACTGCGCAGCAACCGTGGCGCATGCCGCCGGGGCATCTGCATCCAAAGCCTCCTGCGAAGGGACGGCCACCGTGCCGCTGCCGATGCGCGCCCCCACGCGCACACGTCAGGCTCTCGACTTCAATGTCAAGACTTCCGCCATCACGCTCGCGCAGATCGCCTCGGCCAGCATTCCGCCCTTCCACGGACTGTGTTGCTTTCACCATGCAGATGAAAGCACATCACGTCGCGTTCCCGGCGGGGTACTCACTCAATAGCCCGTGGTGAGAAGGCGTAACCGATGAAATCTATCAGGTCCCTTGCAGCGATTCTCGGCACCGCGAGCCTTCTGGCCGCATGTGGGCCGGCACTGTCTTCGCCCAGCGTTGCCGTGCGGACGACAACCTCGTTCACGTTCCGGGAGCTCAAATCGGTTCGGCTTCCTCCGCTCATAGCGGTCCATGAGTCCCCGCCCCCGATTCCAGGGGATGTCGCGTACTTCTCGCCGAACGGGAACCTATTCGCGCTCTCCCTCAACATCACCAACGGCACCGCCGAGATCGGGTCGGTGCATCCATTCGCGCTTCATCGGGTACGCCTCGGGCAAGGCGTGCGCGTGGTGGGCCTCACGGGAGGCTATCTCATTGGTTCTGACTGGAAGTCGGGTAGGGACTACATCTTTCCTCTCGGCCCCGGTGGAGCACTGGGCAAACCATTCGTCTGGCAGGCCAGCCGCGACCTCTGGCAGAACTGGGTTTCCACTTCGCAGGGGATAGCGCTAGAGACCGGCGGCTACGAGTCGGGGAGCCTCTCATTGACTCTCCGCGACGGGAATAACGTGGCTCTCGATGGAGGGGAGATGTACCTCTCGCCAGACCGTCGCTGGGGGCTCGTGACTATGCGGTCACGAGAGCGATGGACGGGATCGCCGGCGCAACCGTACGAGTTGCAGGGAGCCGACAGCACTTCCCCGTTGGCGATCTGGCATCTTACTGCTCAAGGGAGACCGACCAGAACTGCTCTCCTGCACCTACCACCGTCCCCTAAGGCTCTTGCAAAGGATCAGCTCATCACCCTCGGGATCGCCTTTGCTCCCGATGACCGCTACGTGGCCATACAGCTCTGGACAGCGACAGGGCCAATGCTCCAGGGAGTCATTTACGTCTACAGTGTTCAGGGCCGCCTAGTTGGCACTCTGCCCTACGGAAACGGGTTCTCCTGGCTGCCGGGGGGCGACGAACTGCTGGTCCGCACTCCTTACCGTGAAGGAAAAGGCAAGGACAGGATCATGGATGTCCACGCTCGGACGATCGCATCGTGGCCTGACGCCGTGGCGCAGGCGTTCCTGGCGGCGTCGCCGAGGTCGATCCTCGCCTTGCGTGACGATCAGATGGGGACGATTTCGGGCGGGCGCTTCACTCCCGTCAAAGGATTGCCGCACGCCATGGGGGTGGTCTGGGCGCGGTGGTCACCAAGCGGGCGCTCGGCCATCGTGGAACTGACCGGTAAATCGGGCAAGACAGAGTCCGTATGGCTCGTGACGCAAGACTAACAGATCACTCCAAGCCCATAGTGCTCAAACCGCTGGTAGTGAGCCTGAATTCACCGGGTGGAGCGAGTACCAAGCGCACATAACGTTTCGTCCGTGTCCCATCGATGTACTCCTTCCTCGGCGAGAGGGGTTGTCCGTCACATTGTGGAGTGCTCGAATTGCCTTCCGGCACCGGACCGCGGCGAACGATCCTCACCGTGCCTGGGTCCTTCCCGTGAGGCATAAGCTTCTCGCGACGGTGCTGGGAGGCGCGCTGTGTCTCGTTGGTACGGTCCCAGCCACGGCAGCCAGCACGGTCACGGCGCATGCCGGCAGCCAATCGCTCCTCCTCGGCGGGCAAAGCGTCTCGCCAAACGGCGACAGCTTCTGGAACGGTAGTTCCATGGTCCCCGTGTCCCTCGTCTACCAGGGGAGGATCTACGTCGCGGCGCGCTACGCCGCGAGTATCGCGAACCTCGGCATCAGTTGGCAGAGGAAGAGTCAGATCGTGACGCTCAGAGGCAAGGCGGGCGCCATCGCGAACAAGAAGGCAGCCCAGGTCTCGTTCAACGGCCCGGTGGCCGTGGAGGTGCGCCGCGTGCGCCTCGTCGTGCGCGGGCATGTGTGGACCCCCGCGGGGCGGCTCTTCTCGGTGGGCGGCCAGCGCTTGCCCGACGCGCTCTACGCGATGCGCACGATGTACATGCCGGCCTCGCTCCTGGCGACGGCGCTTGGCCTCAAGCTGACCTGGCCGCCCAATGCTACGGCGCCGACCGGGTTCTACGCCCACATCTCACTTCCCGTCTCGACGCTGCAGCCCGGTAGCGTGCTCAGCGTCACGGCCATCGTGGGCGGCGTGCCGGCGAGCGACCCGCTCGGCTTCACCTGGACACTGCGCAACCCCGAGGGCAACCTCGTGCCGCTGATGGGGGGCTCTAGCGCCAAGCAGGAGCAGATCCCCTTCGGCGCCAACGCGGCGCGCGGCACCTACCGCCTCGGCGTGACCGTGACCGACGGCCACACGGGCCAGCGCACCACGGCCTTCGCCAACATCCACCTGCAGGGCAACCCGCCGGCTGGGGTGAGCGTGCCGACCTTCGGCTACTCGCCGCAGGAGATCGCGAGGGCGTACGACATCTATAGCACGTGGCTCGGCGGAGACTTCGGCCAGGGACAAGCCATCGTGCTCTACGAGCCCCAGGGGTACTCGTACCAGGACATCGCGACGTTTGACGACACATTCGGGCTCCCGGCGCCGAGCATCCGCGTGGGGGACCTCTCGGGGCAGAACCTCGCGCCCGGCATCGAGGCGACGATGGACATCGAGTGGGCGCACGCGCTCGCCCCCCTCAGCCAGCTGATCGTCGTTGAGGACAACGCAAGTGGTTCGCCGCAGGCCTTCCCTTCGGACCTCGTCGGAGCACTCGGTGGCCAGATCCGCAACGGCGCCGAGATCGCCAGCGACTCCTGGGGGCTCACGTCGCCCGGCGCGCTGCAGGGCCCGAACCAGCAGCTCGCGTCGCTTGAGGCCCAGGGGCTGTCGCTCTTCGCGGCAGGCGGCGACAGCCTGGGCACCGGCGGGCAGGCACCGCTCTTCTGGCCTGCCGTCAATCCGAGCGTCGTCGCCGTCGGCGGGACGACGCTCATCCCGCGCAACCCAGGGAGCTTCTTCGAGACCTACTGGAACCAGCCGAACGGTGCATCGTCCTTCGGCGGGACGTCCTACCCGGCTCCCTACTGGGAGCAGCGCGTCACGGGCCAGACCGAGCGCCAGGTGCCGGACGTCGCCTTCGTCGGCAACCCGATTCGCGGCGTCGCCGTCTACATGAACGGCGGCTGGTGGATGGAGGGCGGGACGAGCCTCGGTGCGCCGTCCTGGGCGGCGATCTGGGCTCTGTGCCGCTCAGCGGTCCCCTACATCCCCGCAGCGCCGCAGGCGCTCTACACGGTGGCGGCGTCGAAGTACGGCCCAGGCGCTCTGCACAATCCGCAGAACACCACCTACGACCCCCGCACCGGCATCGGTTCGCCGGACGTCGCAAACCTTATCACGGCGCTACATGCGATTTACTGACCAGCGCTGTTTCAGCACCCACCGTCCCTACTGGCGGCGCCCAGGATGCGATAGAGGCGCGACTCGCTGTGGGTGATCTGCTAACCACGTAGTCCGATGTGTTAAGTGCGTTGACTTCCCCGAGTCCGCAACGCTTAGGATTCGGAATGCAGAACTATCAACAGTGGGACTTGTCTGCCGGAGCCCTTAGTCCCACAGCTTCGCCAGGTCCCGATTCGACGTGACCGCTAAGAACTTGGCTCGCCCATCGAACTGGACTTGCACTTCTCCTCCGTAGATATCTCGGATGCCCCATAGCCATCTGTCTCGTTCGGGGATTGCCTCAGTGCGGCGCAAACCGCTACGGCGGTGCTTACGCTGGCATTCCTAAGCGAGTGAGGGATAAGCGTGCGGGCCGCCGACCGATACTTTGGGGGCACCAGGGCTTTCCCGGCACTGCTGCCTGGCTCGCTGCCCTTGGACGAGCCCGTCCCTCCACACCGGAAGCGCCTCGCGCAGGAACAGTGGCAGCATCTCCGCGCCCGGTAACGGACGAAGCTCTGGACACGCGCTGAGGATCTCCCAGGCCGGGGCCTTCCCGGTGGCGCCAAGAGCCTGCTGGCCCGCCACGCCGTCGGCGCCGGGGAACACGAAGCCGACTGCTTGGTACATGGGGAGGGGGCCCATTCGGCGCAAGGGTGCGGGGCTCCCCCTCAATTCTTCAGGTAGGCGCCGGCCCCAATCAGTACGAAGACGATGACCGGGAGCCAGATAGACCTCGGTCGAAACCGTTCTTTCAAACCTTTCTCTCCTGAGGGCTCCCGTCGCTCCTCACGGCAGCAGGCGGAACGTGTGACCACCGTCGGACGTTGACCAGCACGAGGTGCCTGTCACAGGGCTTGATGTAATGAGCAGGCCGTCAGAGGCATTCGCGAACGATAGCGAGACCACGGCCTGGAGGCCCGCCGGCAGGGCGATCTCCCGCCACGTGTGACCGCGATCCGGGCTGATGAGGGCGATCGTACCGCCGTAGAGCGGGTGGGGCGGGTCAGGTGCGGCCGGGTAGTCGTCGACCTGGTATAGCCAGGCGAGGTTGCCCTTGGCCCCTGTACCGCCCATGTTGAAGTATCCCGGCAGGATGCGCTCGGTCCAGAGGCGCCCTTCGTCGCGGGTCGTGAAGACAGCCCAGCGGCCGCTCACGTCCTGGCCAGCGGCGAAGCCCGAGGATGGACCGGTCATCTGCGCCCACAGCGGTTGGAAGGGCGCAGGTACGCGCGTGCAACTGCGCTGATCGCAGCGGAAGAGGCGGAACTGGTTGCCTTGCATAGCCACGACCCACCCGCCCGCAGGGCGCCAGTATCCGAGCGCCCAGAGCTGCCATCCCTTGGGCAGGCGGATCCTGGACCAGGTCCGACCGAGGTTGAAGGAATTCGCAACGAACGATTGGTTCATGCGGCCTCCGCCTACCGACAGGGCGTACCTGGAGGTCGCGCTGAGGATCTGAGTAAAGCCAGGCAAGGCGAGGTCCGTAAGTTTGGTCCAGGTCCCGCCGCCATCGCTGCTCAAGACCAGTTGCGCCCGCCCTTCTTCCAGGGGTGAGGCAGAAGGAGGAGCCACGGCGATCGCAAGCCCGCCGCCCAGATCCCAAGCTGATCCTTCAGGCACCAGCGGTGCGGTGCTGCCCACCTTGTGCCACGTGCTGCCGCTATCCGCCGTCTCGTACAGGGCCGGTCCGTTGCCAGCTAGGAGCCAGCCGAAACCTCCCGGTCGAAAGCCGATCGAGGCTGCCAGATTGCCCGGGGGGTCGGTGGATGCGAAGACCTTGCGCCAGGTGTGGCCGCCGTCTGCGGTGCGGTAGATTCCAATGCCGTCGAGGCCAACATAGCCTACCTGGGGACTGGCGAAAAAGAGCGTGTCGGCGGCGCCCTGCGCAGGTAACTCCCCGACTCCGCTATCTGTCGAGGTGGATGCGACCAGAGTCCAATGTCGGCCGCCGTCGCGCGTGGCGTAGAGAGACTTTGCCTGCGTCCCTTCGGGCTGTCCAGCTGGACCACCGCACAACAGCCAGCCCGTTGAGGCATCGCTGAAGTACAGGCCCCCCGGTGCGCTCGGGTTCCAGGTTCCGCACAGTTGCGGGTGCTCCGTGAAAGTCTTGCCACCGTCGGCCGTCGTGAACAGGTGGATGGTGTCGTCAGGCGACGTCATGTCGGCCACAGTGAAGTAGCCCGTCTGCGCCGTCGGGAAGGACATGGCGACGGCTGCGTCCGTATCTCCGTGCCAGAGCGTTTCCGGCACCTTGTCGCCGCTGCGCCACTCTTGCAGGAAGCTCGTGCAGTACCCGCCGTTGGCGCACTGCTGTTCCAGGAAGAAAGCATGGCGAGCATCGGGTGCCGCTACACCGACGATCGGTGCGGGTGCGGTGAAGAGCTGCCGGAAGGTAGCCCCACCGTCCGACGTGGCGAGTGCGAGGTACGGCTGGGCCTGGTTGCCCAGACCTTTGCCAGCTGCCCAGCCTATGCTGCGGGTGGCCATGGCGAGGCGGGTAGGGGTCACGTGGACGGGCGGCGTGCCGACCATGGATGCGTCCGTCTTCGAGGTCAAGGTGAGCGGGACGGCGGGCCCGACGAGGCGGCCCTGCCGCGCGGCGCGAGACGGGGGTGACACCTTGGGTGCGCCCCGACTGCCGCAGGCCGCGAGGAGCATCACGGCGAGGGTTGCGAGCATGGCTGCTTTGGTGCGTGAGCGTCGCATTCCAATCATCACCTCGATAGGTCCACTGCGTTGGCGACCATCCCCGGGGAGAGCAAGAACTGGTGGCCACCGGCGTTCCCGTGCCTGCGCATCTGGCCGTCCACGGGAAGCGAAACCTGCAGCGCAGCGCCCAGCGAACGCCAGTACACGCATTACTGCGCACTGGTCGGACGGCCACCCGAGTGTGTGCCGGTGAACCAGAGTGTCGGCCAAGTGTAGGCATTGGTGACATAGTATGGGGTGAGTAGGTTGCGGCCGCTCATCGCGATGTCGAGCGGCATCTCTGCGGCGGGGAGGTCGCTCTGGGCCCAGAAACCCAGCAGTTCGCTGTCCGTGGTGGGCGGCCCGGACGGCGACCACTGGTCGCTGACGTAGCCCTGCACGATCTGGGAGGGTACGCCGATGCCGCGCAGGAGGGCCACCAGGAAGTCCGGGTTGTCCTGGTAGAGGCCCATTCCGGTGCGGTAGACCTGCGACGCCGTGGAGAACTCGGGATGGGACACGACGATCGGCAGGTTCCCCGAGACATACGTGCCGGCCCAGTTGCTGATCGCCTGGATCCCGGACTGCGGGTCGGGAGCGTTGCGCCATAGGGTCGCGGCGACATCGAGCGCTGGGCAGAGTACAGGGTTGTTGAAGTCGAGCAGGGCACTCGCCTGGAGATGCACGGGCAGCACGGCGGCGCTCGGGACGTTGAGCAGGATCGTCTCGCGCTCGGTGGATGTCGATGACGCGCGCCAGCCGTAGAACGCCGGAGTGAACGTGACCAGGACGTCGCCCCTGAACGGCACAGCGACGACATCGCTGAACACGCCGTGCGTCAACGGCAGCAGGTACGACTTCAGCGGCTTGCCGGAGTGCCAGAGGTTCACCTGGATGGCGTCCGGCCACGCAGGGTCCAGCCAGGATGCGGGTGCTTCGCCGCACACCGGCAGCCACCCTCCGACTGGTCGCCCCACAAATAGGTGCGCAATGCTGTCGCCCTCCACCTGATGGAGCGGGGCGCGAGCGGAGCCGACAGGCAGAAGCGATGCTTTGGCATCAGCCGACAGGAGCGGCAAAGCCACGGGAATGACGCCCGCATAGGCGGGATCGGTAGGGGCGGCCGCTTGGCTCATGCGCGCCACGCCGACGTCGAGCACGAGCGGGACGCTCTTGAAACTGCCCCATGTCGCCTGTACGACGTACTCGCCCGGCGTCTGGGCCGTGAACTCCACAGGGTCGCTCAGGATGTGGTTGGGCGGCCCGGAGCCAGGATCGACGCTGGGGACTTTCACCTCGGTGTTGATGGTGGCCGTCGCCGGGAAGACGGTCCAGGTTGGGTTCGTCGGGACTGGCTGCGCGCCGGCGTTGGCAGCGAGAGATCCCCATAGTGCCGTCAGCACCACGGTCTCGCCGGGCATGATCGCACGGAGCGGAAACCCTTTGCCGTTGTTCAGGCTGTTGACGGCTAGGATGATGTCGGGATTGGCCGACCGCCACATGGCGGTCGTGACGGGGTTAGCCGCGGTCGGAGGAAGAGCGGCCTCGGTGCTCCCGACGCCCCACTTCGCGAGGAGGTCCCGCGATGTGGAGGGCGCCGAGGCACTTCCACCGGCAGCTGAGGCCGCAGGGACACCTAACGCCACGAGGCTCAGAAGCGCCAGAGACGACAGAACGAACCTGCGCACCCGCATCCTTCTCCTTCCCTTGCGACGGCGAGACTGGGCAAGCGCATGTAGCCACGTGGGCTGCCCCTGGGAGCGATCGGCTGCCGTTGTCGAGCGCGTCGTCGGCCGCAGGAAGCCACCTGTGATTCCCGTTTACCGTAGCCTCGCCTGACGCATGCATCCCCGCAGGGCCCAATCAACAGGTTTAGGCTGCAAGCAGCAAGGCTCCGGCCGCGCCGTGGTACCGTATCGCAAAGATGGCAGGCAACCTCCTCTCGGCGCCGTCCGCACGCTGTCAGCAGCTGCGGCAGGGGTTCAGGATGGGGGAACGATCTCGATGACGGCAGGTCCCTCCTGCGTGTGGGTGATGATCTCGTAATTCGCCGCTCCGAAGCCGGTAAGATACGGTTCACCCTGGACGTCTTTGAGCGTGAGTGTGCGGTGGACGTCGGCGAAGAGGATCTTTAGCGGGGGGCCCTTTAAGCTCGTGCCAGGCGTCCAGGCAACGAAGCCCGGCCCAAAGAGGTAGTTTCCTCCGTGGACCGTCCAGGACCGCGTCTTGTCGGAGCCGGCAGTCTCGCGGATGAGAGTGTCCGTAAAGACATCCGAAGGAGAGGACTGGTCCACCCACACCGCGCTACGGTCATCGATTGCCTGCACGCCATGGCTCGGGATCGTTCCCAGCGTCTTGAAAGCCGTCC
>Ga0209012_1002729_pt1 | contig 14652 bp, 8 predicted proteins | sample RS3BMetagenome_FD_184735 | JGI IMG/M metagenome (GOLD analysis project Ga0209012, IMG submission 184735) | Ferric oxide microbial mat and aquatic microbial communities from Rainbow Spring, Yellowstone National Park, USA - RS3B (SPAdes) (version 3) ...
CCCTGTCGGTCTCGGAGGATCCCGGGGGCGTGGACGCGGCCGCCCTGCTGAGGGCGGCTGCCGGGTTCGACTACGAATCGGTCGACCTCATGGGGCCCTCGCTGGGCCCCGCCACGCTCGGAGTCGGCGGACATCACGTGGTGGTCGTCGACTTCGGTTTAAAGGGCGGAATAGTCAGGGAGCTGGTGAACAGGGGCCTCAGGGCCACTGTCGTCCCGTGGACGTGGGGGGTTGAACGCGTGCTCTCGCTCGAGCCGGACGGCGTGGTACTGGGCAACGGCCCGGGCAACCCGGCGGCCATGGAGGGCGCGATAGACCTCACGCGCGAGCTCCTGGGGTCCGGAATCCCCACGCTGGGGATTTGCCTGGGGCATCAACTGGCGGCGCTGGCCCTGGGGGCGTCCGTGCGCAAGATGAAGTACGGTCACAGGGGGATAAACAAGCCGGTGAGGGATCTGTCGAGCGGTCGTCTCTCGATAACGACGCACAACCATGGATATGCGGTGGACCCGTCGTCGCTGGGGGGCACCGGCCTGAGGCCCAGGTTCGTGGACGTGGACGACGGCACGCTGGAGGGCATGGCGCACGAGCGGTTGCCGCTTCTGACGGCGCAGTTCCACCCGGAGGGCTCGCCGGGCCCGAGGGATGCATCGTACGTGTTCGACGAGTTCAGGGCGATGGTGTTTGCGGGAAAACGTCGCTAAGGCTCTGGTGCTGGGATCCGGCGGGATAAAGATCGCCGAGGCCGCCGAGTTCGACTACAGCGGCAGCCAGGCCCTGAAGGCGCTCTCGGAGGAGGGCATAAGGACGATCCTCGTGAACCCGAACGTGGCGACCATACAGACGTCCCACAGGATGGCGGACCGCGTGTACTTGCTGCCGCTGTCGCCGGACTTCGTGGAGAGGGTGATAGAGGAGGAGAGGCCGGACGGCATCCTCCTCGGATTCGGCGGCCAGAGCGCGCTGTCGCTGGGCGTCCAGCTGCACCGCTCCGGGGTGCTCGAGAGGTACGGCATCAGGGTCCTGGGGACGCCCGTGGAGGGGATAGCGGATGCGCTCGATCGGGCGTCGTTCAGGGACCTGATGTCCAAGAAGGGATATCCCGTCCCGCCATCCGTCCCGGCCGGGAGCGCCGAGGACGCGCTCAGGGCCGCGGGGGACGTCGGGTACCCCGTGATAGTCAGGGTCAGCTTCAACCTGGGGGGTAGGGGGAGCTTCGTAGCCGGGAACCGCGGGGAGCTCGCGGACGGCCTCAGCAGGGCGTTCTCGCATTCGCCGGTCAAGGGGGTCCTCGTCGAGAGGTATCTCGAGAAGTGGAAGGAAATAGAGTTCGAGGTCGTGAGGGACCGCGCGGGGAACTCCGTTGCGGTCGCGTGTTTGGAGAATCTGGAGCCGATGGGGGTCCACACGGGTGACTCCACGGTCATAGCGCCGTGCCAGACGCTCACCGACCGCGAATATCAGGAGCTGAGGAGGACGTCCATGGGGGTCGCCGCGTCGATAGGGCTGGTGGGCGAGTGCAACGTTCAGCTGGCCCTGCATCCGCCCGGCGACGCGTACTACGTGATAGAGACCAACCCGAGGATGTCCAGGAGCTCCGCGCTGGCGAGCAAGGCCACGGGATATCCGCTCGCCTACGTCGCGGCGAAGCTCGCCCTGGGCTATACCCTAGACGAGGTCCTGAACAAGGTCACGGGGGACACCAGCGCGTTCTTCGAGCCCAGTCTGGACTACCTGGTCATCAAGGCCCCCAGGTGGGATCTTCAGAAATTCTGGCCCGTGGACGACAGGCTCGGATCCGAGATGATGAGCGTCGGGGAGGTCATGTCGATCGGGAGGGGGCTTGAGGAGGTGCTCCAGAAGGCGTTCAGGATGCTGGACATAGGGGTGAACGGGCTCGTGGGACCCGACACCTACGCTGACGGGAGCGCCGAGGACGTGTTGAAGAGGCTGAGCACGTTCAGGCCGTACTGGATGCTCGACGCGGCGAGGGCCGTGGCACTGGGCACGTCGCCGGAGCTCATATCGGAGATCACCGGCGTGGCCCCGCTATTCACGAGGGCGCTGCGCAACATCGTGCGCGTGGGGAAGGAGCTGATGGGGCTCCGCGGCATGGACGAGTCCTCCAGGAGGGCGCTCCTGGCGCGGGCCGTGCGCATGGGCTTCAGCGTGGAGCAGATATCGGAGCTCTCGGGGCTCCCGCCCGGCGACGTCGAGGGGATGCTCCCCGGCTCGGCGGAACCGGTCGTCAAGAACGTGGACACCCTGGCCGGGGAGAGGCCCGCCAGGACCGGTTATCTGTATCTGACAAGCAACGGACAGGAGGACGACGTGGGGGCCGCGGGGAAGCGCGGCGCGATCGCCCTGGGCGCGGGGGGATTCCGCATAGGCGTATCCGTGGAGTTCGACTGGTCCCTCGTGGAGATCACGAAGCACCTAGAGGACCTTGGATTCCGCATAGGCGTCGTCAACTACAATCCGGAGACGGTCTCCACCGACTGGGACGTCATGGACCGTATATACAACGCGGAGCTGAGTCCTCATCAGGTGCTGCGGGTCGCAAGGAAGCACGGGACGGACGACGTGATAGTCTTCGCGGGCGGACAGCTGGGAAACAACGCCGCCGAGGAACTGGAGTCCCTGGGGCTTCGCATTATGGGCGCGGGCGCCGGATCCGTAGCGAGGGCCGAGGACCGGTCGAAGTTCGGGGAACTCGTCAGGGAGCTGGGGCTCGACCAGCCCGACTGGACGTGGGCCAGGTCGGCCGGGGACGCGCTCGCGTTCGCGGAATCCGCCGGGTATCCCGTCATAGTCAGGCCAAGCTACGTGCTGAGCGGCTCCGCGATGCTCGTCGCCAGGACCAGGGAGGAGCTGGAGGAGCTCATGCGCAGGATACTGAACACCTCATCGAAGCCCGTCGTGGTGAGCAGGTTCCTCGAGGGCGCGCTGGAGGCGGAGGCCGACTGCGCCTCGGACGGCCACGACGTCGTGATGCTGCCCATGGAGCACGTGGAGGGGGCGGGGGTGCACAGCGGCGACGCCACCGTCGCGATCCCCACCAGGAGGATTGCACGGGACGAGCTGAGGAGGATGGCCGAGGGATCGGCGCTCCTGGCGAGGGAACTCCGGATAATCGGGCCATTCAACATCCAGTTCCTGGTGAAGGATGGAAGGGTGTACGTGCTGGAGCTCAACCTGAGGAGCAGCCGCTCCATGCCATTCGCCAGCAAGTCGTACGGGGTGAACCTGATGGAGCTCACAGCGTCGGCGCTCACGGGCAGGGGCCTCGAGGTAGGACGGCCGGACGTCGAGCTGCATCCGGGCGTTCACTCGCCGGTCGTCGACATATGGAGCGTGAAGACGCCGCAGTTCTCGTGGGCGCAGATCAGGGGCGCATATCCGTTCCTGGGGCCCGAGATGAGGAGCACCGGGGAGGTCGCCGCGATGGGGCTGACCTTCAAGGAGGCGCTGCTGAAGAGCTGGCTGTCGGCCGCCCCCAACCGCGTGCCGGGGCCGGACCGGACGGTACTGATCTACGGCGCCGGGCTTGAGAGGGCGGCGCACGTCATGATGAGGGCGGGATATGGATGTGCGTCATTGCGCGGCGTTTCCACGAGGGGGTGCACGGAGCTGGGCGCGGACGAAGCCGTGAGGATGATAAAGGACGGCGAGGTCGGCATGCTCATGACGCACGGCCACTTCCCGGACATCGACTATCGCGTCAGGAGGGCGGCCGTCGATCACAACGTGCCGGTCGTGCTCAACCGCGACCTGGCCACGGAGATAGCCTCGGCGATCGAGGATCACCTGAACGGCAGGCTGGATTTCACCATAATGGAACTGCGCGATTACCAGACGAAGGGGTTTAGGAGGGATTGAGCGAGCTCGTCCGCTTCGGAGGATGGAAGGAGTCAGAACAAGAGGAGCACAAAGCCGGTATTATACAGGAGCGGTGGGGGATCGCGAGGAGCGCGTCCGCACGGATCTCAACATGGCTCAATTGTTGCCGGCGGCTTCGATGTGGCGGCATACGCTACCATCACGACGCCGGGAACCTCCTCGACTATCCTCTTGGAGATCGCCGACAGTAGATCGTGCGGCGCCCTGAACCAGTCGGCGGTCATGCCGTCCTCGCTGGTCACGGCGCGCACAATCACTACGCGCCCGAGTTCCCTCACGTCGCCCTTCACCCCCACCCATGTGCTATCGGTCACGACGGCGAAGGCCTGCCACACCGCGCCGTAGAGCCCCGCGCGCGTGAACTCCTCCTCCACTATGGAGTTGGCCCTCCTGGCAATGGCCAGCTTCTCAGCCGTGACCTCGCCCTCTATCCTGACGGCGAGGCCCGGTCCGGGGAACGGATGCCTGTCCGTCACGGCGGAGGGGAGCCCGAGCCCCCTGGCAACCTCCCGGACCTCATCCTTGTAGAGGTCCCTCAGGGGCTCTACGAGCTTCAACCCGAACTTCCCGGGTAGCCCGGCGACGTTGTGATGGCTCTTTATGCGATCGGACCCCCTCCCCGCCGCGCCGCTCTCCACTCTATCCGGGTATATCGTTCCCTGGGCCAGATACTCTATACCGGATATCCCGGAGGCGACCTCCTCAAACACCTCGGCGAATACGCGGCCTATTATCAGGCGCTTCTCCTCGGGGTCCGCCACGCCCCTGAGCGCGGACAGGAAGCGCCCCGACGCATCGATTACATGTACGTTCCTGATGCCCATGCCGCCCAGCGCCCGCTCGACCTCCTCCCGCTCGCCCTCCCTCAGGAGGCCATGGTCTATGAAGACCACGTGGAGCCTGTCGCCTACAGCCCTGTGGACGATCGCGGCGGTCGTCATGGAGTCCACGCCGCCGCTCACAGCGCAGAGCACCGAGCCGCCGGGGCCAACTGTCCTCGACACGTCCTCCACCATGGAGGAGATCCTGTCGGCCGGGTTCCATCCCGGAGTGAGGCCTGCCACGCGGAACAGGAAGTTGCCGATCATCTCCCGGCCGTGTTCCGTGTGCGCGACCTCCGGGTGGAACTGCACCGAGTAGATGCCGATACCGGGCGATTCCATCGCCGCCGTCAGCCCGGACTCCGAGATCGCAGTCGCCGTGAACTCCGGGGGCAATCCGTCGACGACGTCGCCGTGGCTCATCCACGCCGTGAACTCCGGGGGCAATCCGTCGAGGATCCTCGATGCGCCGACCACGCGTATGCGGGTCCTCCCGTACTCCGCCCTGGGGGCCCTGTGAACCCTTCCCCCCATCACGTGCGCGAGTAGCTGATGGCCATAGCATATGCCCAGGATCGGCAGCCGCCCATCGAGGATCCTACGATCGATCCCGGGCGCTCCGTCGTCTAGCACGCTCCTGGGGCCGCCCGACAGTATCAGCGCCCCGGGCCTCCTGCCCAGGATCTCCTCCGCCGGCGAGTCGCCCGGCAGTATCTCCGAGTACACCCCGAGCTCCCTCACCCTCCGGGCTATCAGGTGCGTGTACTGGCCGCCGAAGTCCAGCACCAGCACCGTGTCCAAGCCGTTCACCTCTCCAGCGTCAGGAAAGACGCGACGGGGACCCTGAGATCCTCCCTGAGCCTCTCCAGCGCGCCGCGGAAGCCCACGACGGAGAAGACGCCCGCCACGTTGGACCTTGTGGCGTCGCAGAGGAGGGCCATCGCCTTCACCGTGGCGCCTGTCCTTATGACGTCGTCCACCAGGAGCGCATAGTCCCCCCTCCTGGCGGCCTTCCTGGGCAGGTATATGTAGCGGTACGCGCCCGATTCGAACACCTGCCTGGCCTCCACGAAGTCCCTGATTCCCAGCTTCTTGCTCTTCCTCACGACCGCCATGCGAGTTCCCAGGGCCTCCGCGAACTGGTAGGCGACCGGGATGCCGTCGGACTCCATGGTCATAAGGTAGTCCACCTTGAGGCCGGAGAACCATTCGCGCTGCGACTCGACCACGTGCCTCAGGAGCGCGGGATCATGTGTGATGTCCGTTACGTCCACGCCGCCTACGTCGTCCCTCCTTATCCTAGATTCAACCTCCTTCGAGAGCTCCGAGCGGAAGAGCGTCATTATCCGCTTCGCGACCTCGAGGCTCGGCACGACCAGCCCGTTCACGTAGCGGCTGAGCACGGTCGGGGGGAGGCCCAGGGCCGGCGACAGCTCGTTGTAGTGCATCCTGCCCTTCAGCACCCTGAGCGCGTCCATCGATCCCATCCTGAACCTGAGCTCCTCCGCCCTCCTCAGGACCACGTGTGCCCTGATATTACGCGGTTTAATTAAATTTTATGTCAGCTGATTTTAAACTTTACACTTGCATGCGATTGGAGATGGATGGTCCGGCCCCTATTCCCGAACGGAGTCCCCATCCAGCGCCCTCGATACGTAATTCTCCAGCCTTCCGGCGTATTCGCGGAGCACGTCCACTATGGGGAGGTCCATCTCGGACGGGTGCAGCACGCGCCTGATCCGCAGCACCAGGAGCTCCTCCCCGTCCCCATCGTCCATGCGCACCTCCAGCCCGTTGCTGCCGGCCCCCTCCGCCACGATCGTCGCCAGATCCTTCATGGCGTCCTCAACCCTCCTGCTCGCCGCGCGGGGGAACCTGTACAGCAGCGTGAACGCCCCCCTCTCTATTATCACGTCCGAGGGCGGCACCGCACCCATCGCGTCCCTCAATTCCTTACCCGAGGCCACGTTCCCCACTATGGCCACACCGTCCGGGATCTCGGAGAACCTCGCGCCGAGGAACGCCTCATCCGAGGGCCGTCCTCCAGCAGCATCCATGGTACAGTTGTGATCCGGATCGGATATCTGCGGTTCGGGCTAAATCGTTAGACCTTGAGTACAACTTATCAGGGATCCACGGCGCCGTGGACAAAAGGATATATCGAGTGCATGTGTACAACGTGACGTGCGTCCTGCGCTAACGTCGGCAGCCCTCCTGCTGGCGTCCCTGCTGCTCATGACCCCGATTATCGCCGCCGCGGGCACGCAGCCCCAGGGCATGCTCACGCTGACATCTCCACTCCCCGAGCTGCCGGCCGGAGGGGGTACTTTCTACATCTACGCGTCGCTCGCGACCGCGGAGGGATACGCGCCGCTTCCACAGACCCCCCTGATCGTGAGCTCCTCCAACGAGTCGGTGCTCGGGGTGCCGTCCGGCGAGGTCACCGGGGGCGGCTATGTCCCGGTGCCGGTGATACCGACTTCGCCCGGGACCGCGGTCCTCACGGTCAGCGCGCCCGCGCTGGGGCTCTCCGCGAACGTGACCTTGCGCGTGGGCTACGCGATTGGATATCCCGAACGCGTGGCGCTGGAGCCGCTCCCGCCGAGCCTCCTGTACGGGGAGAACGGCTCCATATTCGTCGAGCTGGTCGACGCGTTTGGGAATCCGGCTCCGGCGCCGCAGGGTGCGGTCGTCCACATTTACGGGTACTCGCCGTCGCTCATCTCCCATCAGGCGACCGCGGTCATCTCGCCGGGGTCCTACATGGCTTACGCGGGGATGGAGGCCGGCTACTCCCGCGGGATCACCGACCTCGTGGGGATCGCGCAGGGCTTCGCGCCCTCCAGCCCCGTGAACGTCACGACCGGCAGGGCGGAGCCCGGCCTCAGTGTCACAGTAATGCCGAACTCGGTGTACTCGGGCGCGGGCTACGTAATGGTCCTCATACAGATGCTGGATCCCTCGGGGCATCCCCTGATAGCCAATTCCCCGGTGCAGGTCTTCCTGAGCTCATCCAACTGCGACGTTGTGGATCCGCTCTCCAGCTATCTGACGATCCCGGCGGGCAGCGATCACGTCTGGGCGGAGGCCGAGGTAACCGGGGTCGGCAACGCGAGCCTGACGGCGCAGGCCCAGTGGTTCATGCCGGGGAGCGCGGCCTTCAGATCAGTTCCGGGCCACGCGAGCCCGAACTCCATCACGATATATGGGCCCGGCGTCGTGGCGCTGGGGCAGACGTATCCCCTGGTCCTGGCAGCCACGGCCAACGGGTCCGCGGTATCCGAGATCTATCCGGCCGTGGTGACGAGCAGCAACCCCGGCGTGGTCTCGCCGTGGCCCGTGAACGCCTCGACGTACTCCAGCTATATAATATCCACTGCCAACGAGACCGCCCAGGGGGTGGGATCCGCGCTCCTGACGGCGTCATCCCAATGCCTCGCACCGGGCAACTTGACGATCTCCGCGTACGAACCCGGCACGTACATGGGCGGAACCCCGACCCAGCTCGCGCTTTACGGCCCCGATCGGCTCATAAGCGGAACGAACGCCGAGTTCTACGTGCAGCTGCTGACCTCCTACGGATCCCCTGCGCCCGCGCAGTCGCCGGCGGACGTCCTGGTGCAGTTCTATCCCGCGCCCGGCTACGTCGGGGGGCTGCCGTCCCCGGTCGAGGTCTCCATCCCCGCGGGATCCTCCGGGTCGCCGTTCAACGTCACCATCCCGGGATCCGGCGCGCTGACGATGGTCGCGACCGCCGAGGGCGTGGGCCCCGCGTCCTTCGAGGTCGGCGCGCTCTCCGGACCCTCCCCCGTCCAGCCATACCTCGTCGCATCGATCGTGCCGCCGCAACCCATGATGGGCGCTCAGCCCATCCTCTATCTCTACCTGGAGGACGCGTCGGGGAACCTGATCTCGCCCTGGGCACCCGTGAACGTCAGCGTGATCGGCCCCGATGGATTCTCCGCCGGCGCCACGATACCGGCGGGCGGATTCTACGCGTCGGTGCCGCTTCCCTCGATGCCGGTCGACACATCGTGGTATCTCGTGGCATCCTCGGGCCAGCTGGGCACCTCGGCGCGCTTCAACTACTCCTACATCCCGTTGAACCTCACCGTGGACGCCGTCAGCGGTATGGGCACGCCCGTGCATGGGATATCGGTCGAGGTCGTCCACAACGGCGCCACCATCGCGACCGTGACCACTGGATCGGACGGCGTGGGTACGATACAGCTGTCCCCGGGCCAGTATTCGGTGGTGTTCCCGACCTCGACATCCCCCGCCCAGGGGACGTTCGCCCGCTTTGAGTCCACTCCAAACGGCACCTCGCCGACGATCCCGGTCAACCTCACGTCGCCCGCGACGATCTCGGCTTACTACCAGGTGTACTATCAGGTGACAGCCCTCACCGCGCATGGCATCGTGAACGGATCCGGCCTCTTTCCTCAGGGGTCCATCGACATAGTGAGCGTCAGGCCCACGGAGATCCTCGGGTTCCCCGTGGGCTACACGTTCACCGGATGGACCGGCACGTACAGCGCCAGCTCGCCATCGGTTTCGCTGACCGTTAACTCGCCGCAGCTCCTCATAGCCAATTGGAAAGCCGACTGGACGCTCTTCTACATTGTCGTCGCAGTCATCATGATCGGCGCCGTGGCGATCGCCATAGCGATGATCAACAGGCGCCGTGGACTTGCGGGGCTTCAGCCTTAGCAAATGAATTGAGCTGGGGAAACGGGGAAGATCCCGCGCTCCAGGGTTGAGGAGGTGACATTCTCCGCTGTATTCAGGGGCAGCCTTGAGGAGGATTGGTTCAGGCCCTTGTCCGCGCCGGGCTCATCCGGAAGATATCGGGATCGATGCGGTTAGCCTCGATCCGGCCGAATTTCAGGGAGGTGATTTTTCGATCGTTGATGGCCGGGTCGGGCCGCGCATAGCTGTGGAATCCGCGCGCCGGGCAAATTGTTTAATTCAACCGCGCGATATGCTGCGCAATGGATGCAAGCCTTCACGATCTTGCCGATATAGCCGTTGAGCGCGCGCTCGAGCTGGGCGTGGACTACGCGGACGCCCGCGTCCGCTCCGACTGGGGGCGCATGGTCACCCTGAGGAACGGGTCCCCGGATCCCCCAACATCGTTCAGCTCCACGGGCCTCGGGGCGCGCGTCCTCATCGGGCGCTCCATGGCGTTCGGATCCACCAACCGGCTGGATCCCGGATCGGCCAGGGACCTGGTGGATTCCCTGGTCAGGATAGCCGGTTCGGCGTCCCGCATCGGGGGCGTCGACGGGCTGTCGAGGGAGGACGCGTCGATCGCCACCTGGAGTGCCCCGGAATCCAGGAGGCCGGAAGACGTGGACCCCGGCGAGCTGCTCGGGGAGGCGAGATCCATGGATTCCGCCGCGGCATCCGCGGGGCCCGAGGTCATCGGGAGGTGGATCTCGATCCACATATCATCCGAGGAGAAATATCTGAGGACGAGCGACGGCTCCCGGATAACCTCCCGCGTCCCCCGGTCGTTCGCGTTCGCGCTACTGACGGCGAGGGATGGTTCCAGGGTTATGCAGAGGACGGTCGAGATCGGCGGCTCGGGGGGCTGGGAGCTGTCCGGCAGGATGGATTTCCCGGGCAGGATTTCGAAGGAGGCATCGGACCTCGTCGAGGTCCTGAGGAGGGCGGAGCCGGAGGACCTGTCGGGGATCGATTCCGTGATAGTCGGCCCGGAGATAAGCGGGATAATGGCGCACGAGAGCGTCGGCCACCCGTTCGAGGCGGATAGGATCCTGGGGAGGGAGGCGGCCCAGGCCGGTGAATCATACATAGGGAGGGACGGGCTCGGATCCAGGGTGGGGGGTCCCGAGGCGTTCGTGAGCGACGATCCCACGATCCCCGGATCCTATGGATACTACGAGTACGATGAGGAGGGTGTACCCGCGCGCAGGAAGAGGCTTATGGTAGCCGGCGTGGTCAACGAGCTCCTGATGAACCGCGAGGCCGCGCGCACCTTCGGCGCGCATAGCAACGGTTCGGCGCGCTCGTCCGCCTACTCCAGGGAACCGATTCCCAGGATGTCCAACACGTTCGTGGAGCCCGGCGATCATACGCTTGAGGAGCTGATGGAGGAGGCCGGCCGTTCCCTCCTGATCGAATCTTACATGGAGTGGAATATAGACGACAGGAGGGAGAATCAGAGGTACGTGGGGCTGAAGGCTCGCCTAGTGGAGGCCGGCCGCCCCGGGAAGCTCGTCCTCAACCCCGTCTTGGAGGTCACGAGTCGGAGGCTGTGGTCCAGCGTGGTCGCCCGCGGCAGGGACATCGAATTCTCCCCCGGCACATGTGGAAAGGGCGAGCCGATGCAGGGGGTGCCCGTCTGGTTCGGCGGCCCTTACATGTTGATCAGAGGGGTCACCTTGGGGAGGCGGTAGAAATGGATATGGATATCATGGAGAGCCTGGTCAGATCGGTTATCGAGGCGACCGCGCCCGAGGAATACGTGGTGCTGCTGTTCTCGGGCGAGGAGCTGCGCGTTAAATTCCACGACAACGTGGTGGCCGTCTCGGAGAGGGAAATCGGCGACTCCGCCAGGCTGTATGCCGTCAGGTCCGGAAGACAGGCGTTGGTCTCGGTGGAGGACCTGAGCGAGCGCGGCATCGCCGCGGCCGCCGGGAACCTCAGGATCGCCCTCGAATCATCCCCCGAGGTCAAGCGCCCCCCTCTTCCGCCGCCCTCCAGATACGAGCACAACGGGGACTTCGATGCGGGGACGACCGCCGCGGATGCGCCGTCGACCGTCGAGGCCGCGATCTCCTCCGCGCTCTCCTCGGGCGCCAAGAGGGTCGCAGGCGTCCTGGAGCTCGGGGCCATCGGGATATCGATAAGGACGTCCTCGGGCGTCGATCAGGTGGATCACAGGAGCTACGCGCTCCTCAACGTGCGGGCGTTCGTCGACGGGGAGGCAAGCGGCCAGGGAATCTCCGTGTCTACCTCGCCGGGTCGCTTGGATCCGGCGTCGGCCGGCCGCTCGGCGGCCGAGGTGGCCAGGACGGCGACGCGGCCCTGCAGGATCGAGCCCGGGCAATACGACGTCATATTCGCGCCGATCTCCGCTGCAGACCTGATGCAGCACGTCGGGTCGGCCGCCTCAGCGTACGCGGTCTCATCAGGGTTTTCCTTCCTTGAGGGGAAGGTGGGCGAGCGGCTTGCCCCCGACTGGTTTTCGATAGTCGATCACGGGCAGATAGTGGACGGCGTGGGCAGCAGATCGTTCGACGATGAGGGGGTGCCGACGCGCACCAACGCGATAGTGGACGGCGGCGTTCTCAGGACGTATCTCCACAACACAGTTACGGCGGCGGAGTTCGGCGGCGTCACAACCGGGAACGCCGGGCTGATAGAACCCGGCCCGTGGAATCTCGAGATCTCATCGGGGGATTCCGACCCGGACGAGATGGTGCGCGAGGTCCGCAGGGGGCTGATGGTGACCAGCAACTGGTACACGAGGTTCCAGAACTACAGGACCGGCGACTACTCCACGCTCCCCAGGGACGCGGCCCCCGTCATAGAGGGGGGCGAGGTCAGATGTTCGGCCCGCGGGATACGGGTGACCAGCAACATGCTCAGGGACCTGGGGAACATATCCATGGCGTCGAGGGAGCGGCAGTGGATCAGGTGGTGGGAGGTGGAGGTCCCCGTCCTGACGCCCCACATACTTGTGCGCGATGTCGGGGTGACATCCGCATTCTGAGCCGGCCTCGGGCGGCGGCTTCCTAGAAAAATTTATATAAAAGCTTCCGGAAGGGAGCTCGCCTTTTGGGGTGAGATGTAGGAATGCCACAGGTCGCAATACCGGCAATGACTTCAACTGGTCAACCAGTCCTGATCCTGAAGGAGGGATCGAACGAGACGAAGGGAAGGGAGGCGCTCAGGAATAACATAGAGGTCGCAAAGATAATCGCCGAGCTGGTCCGCACGAGCCTTGGCCCAAGGGGTATGGACAAGATGCTCGTGGACAGCCTCGGCGACGTAACCATAACGAACGACGGCGCCACGATACTGAAGGAGCTGGACGTGCAGCATCCGACGGCGAAGCTCCTCGTTGAGATCGCGAAGGCGACCGACGCCGAGGTGGGCGATGGCACCACCACGAGCGTGGTCCTCGCGGGGGAGCTCATCTCGCACGCCGAGGATCTCATAGAGAAGGGGGTTCATCCCACCGTGGTCGTGGACGGCTACAGGAAGGCCTCCAAGAAAGCGGTGGAGGTGCTCAGCGGACTCGCGATAAAGGTGAACCCGACCGACAGGGAATGGCTGAGGAAGATCGCGCTCACGGCGATGGCGTCCAAGGTCGTATCGTCGATATCCCCGAGGCTCGCCGACATAGCGATAGACGCTGTCCTCCAGGTGGCCGAGAAGAGGGACGGCGGTTACAAGGTCGACATAGACTCCGTCAAGGTGGAGAAGAAGCCCGGCGGGGCCATGACCGACACGATGTTCGTCAAGGGGATAGTGATAGACAAGGAGGTGGTCCACGGCGGGATGCCGAAGAAGGTCGAGAGGGCCAAGATAGCGCTGATAAACGCGCCGCTGGAGATAGAGAAACCCGAATTCGACACCAAGATAAACGTGACAGATCCATCGCAGATGAAGGCGTTCCTGGACGAGGAGGCCAGGATACTCCGCGAGATGGTCCAGAAGGTGAAGGCCGCCGGCGCGAACGTCGTGTTCTGCCAGAAGGGGATAGACGACCTCGCGCAGCACTACCTGGCGAAGGAAGGGATACTGGCGGTCAGGAGGGTGAAGATGAGCGACATGGAGAAGCTCGCCAAGGCGACCGGCGGGAGGGTCGTGACCACGCTCGACGATCTGACGCCGAACGACCTCGGCTACGCTGAGCTCGTCGAGGAGAGGAAGATAGAGGAGGACAAGTGGGTGTTCGTCGAGGGCTGCAAGGACCCGAAGGCCGTCACAATCCTCGTCAGGGGAGGGAGCCAGAGGATAGTCGACGAGGCTGAGAGGAGCATACACGACGCGCTCATGGTGGTCAAGGACGTCGTGGAGAACCCCGCGGTGGTCGGAGGCGGAGGCGCGCCCGAGGCCGAGACCGCCTATCAGCTGAGGAACTGGGCACAGACGCTGAGCGGGAGGGAGCAGCTGGCGGTGCAGGCGTTCGCCGACGCAATAGAGCGGATCCCGCTGACGCTCGCCGAGAACGCGGGGATGAACCCGCTGGACGCGAAGACCGAGCTATCGAAGGCGCACGGCGAGGGCAGGAAGTGGGCGGGCGTCGACCCGTTCGAGTCCAAGGTGGTGGATATGGACGCGAAGAACGTGTACGAGCCCCTCAGCGTGAAGCTCCAGGTCGTCAAGGCCTCGACCGAGACGGCCTCGATGGTGCTGAGGATCGACGATATAATAGCGGCGAGCAAGGTCAAGGAAGAGGAGAAGAAGGGTAAGGGCGGAGGCGAGGAGGAGGAAGGGCCTCCCTCCGGCATGCCCAAGTTCGACTGAGTGAACCGTTGCAAACAGTAATGTTACATATACAATGTTTTATCATTTTTCTGGATTAACTTCCTCATACCCCCCTACTGATGAGCGGAGATCCATCCGCGGGAGCCCGTTCCCTACCCGGAGTAATAATGTCCCTTTCGGGCGGGGTTTCTCATCTCGACCGTCCAGGATCCGTTATCGCAGATGCGGGGGAACGACGCCGTAATGTCCCTAGTGTAATATATCCACCGGACACCGGAGAATGATTCAATCCAATCCATAAATAGCGTGGATTTTCTCCGTTTACCCAGCCACATTCATTTGATATCTCAAAGCGCGTAGGGGAGATCCGCGCTCACGTCCTACTCCTCTGGCCCCTGTCCGGGCTTCTCTATCTTCTCGAGCATCTTGCTTAGCGTCCACGCAAGTATGTTGAGGAGCTCGTTCA
>Ga0209012_1002732_pt1 | contig 14635 bp, 17 predicted proteins | sample RS3BMetagenome_FD_184735 | JGI IMG/M metagenome (GOLD analysis project Ga0209012, IMG submission 184735) | Ferric oxide microbial mat and aquatic microbial communities from Rainbow Spring, Yellowstone National Park, USA - RS3B (SPAdes) (version 3) ...
CGGGAATGTTTCATACACCAAGTTTCCAATACGATTCAACATACCTTACAAAAGAGTAGGGGAATGTATCCCGGTCCGCTACGCCCTCCAAAAATTTCAGTGAACAGGTCGCGAATTTTTATCCGGAACTTTCTCTGATGGATAAGCCAAAGAGGTCTGCCATGTCACTCTGCGGCCACTACATGGATAAGTTTAGCCAACAAAAAATCTGATAAAACTGGAATATCAAAAAACTGGAATATCAAAAATCCATCCAAACACACCCCGTAAAATACACTGAATATCCATCTAAAAATATTAAAATATAAAAAAGATAAAAATGACTGTGAAGCTACTTAATATTGCCTATCCGACGCCATAGAATGAGGCGAAATCTGTTGTAACGTTGGTGAAAGTGTTTCCTATGTATACATCCCCGTAAGAGTTAGCAGTCCATATGCCAATTGAGTTATCCGCGATTGTATTATACAATACTGAAACGTCACTTACGACAGGAGACTGTGGCATTCCAGGCTGGTAGTTCCCGTAGATTCCTATAGCGTTTGATGATGGTGGGAGATTCATATCAGAAGCGTTATCGAATGGAGGAAAGTTTACTTTCTGGAAGCCTCCCATGATTATGGTGTTCATTACAATTTCCGTACCTGTGTTAACAGCAAACGGTGCCTGGGCATTGGCAAGTATCCCAGATTCAAGACCACCTTTCACATAGTTATCGACGACAAGGGTATCCTTGACAAGGGTCCCAGGCAGGTCAGCAGCAACGACTATGGTACCTACAAAGGGACCGGTAAAAGTTCCATTTGCAAGCTGTAAGCTGCCAATTACTGTATTGTTGAACACGAAATTATTAGCCACCTCATTACCGGGTCCAGCATTGAATGCGACAATCACTATCCCGCAAGCATTTGCGTCATACTCAACAAGGTTATCTGCGATCAAGTTATTATTTGCAGACATGTTAGGTTGTGGGTAAGGTAGACCTGTTGGCACTCTACCAGTGTTGGCAACTACAATGCCTCCGGCCGCATCGTAAGTTACGGTATTTCCCACAATGTATGAATTAGAAACACCATAAAAGCCGATACCGCCAGTCAAAGGTATCCCCTTATTGGGATTCACTTCATTTCCACTGATATTGCTGTACATCACCATTATGTTCTGTGTATCTGTGGCAATTACACCTTGGTCGTTTGCTCCGAAGACGTGTGCGTGGTCAATCAGAACATTGGTGACGCCTGGGCCGATATATATGCCAAAATCGTATCCAGTAGCGTTTACCTGCCCGGTTATGATTTCTCCACTCTTTGCTACTATTTTTGCTGTCATATTAGAGCCCAATAAATTTACAGTCGAATTCCCTGTACCTAGACCTCCATTTTCATAGTGTGCGGTGGTAGACCCTAATGAAACACCCGCACCGGTGCCAGAGCCAAGGATCATTACTGCCGCAAAAAGAATGACCCCGGCGTACATTACGGTCTTTGATTTTAGGACCATTATAAAGTTTAAGCCTAACCTTATTTATATCCTTTGTAGAAATCCGTGAGATATTTAACTTAAATAGAATGACTTTGCATTGATCTGTACCCATAATTACTTCCAATGACATGTTTAATGGTATACCACGATTATATCTGCTCCATTCCAAAAACTGGGCATTTATCCCTGAAGAATTTACGTATCCCTACTTCCTCAATCCCCTTTGCACGCAGCTGGTTTAGACATTCCTTTCATTCAGAATGGATGTTATTCCGTTAAGAGCGTTAAACTGAATGAGAAAGGGAGCGTTTGCCTCCTTTAAGTTCCTTCTACCTCAACGACCGCCCACCGCTCGATTAATGACTCACCGCGCTTCAATACCTTAAAGTTGGAAAGTATCCTCTCCCACTCCTCAATTGAAAGTCCCCTGGGATCTCTACCCTTAAACCTTGTCACAGAAATATATGCCCTGCCTCCCTTCCGAAGAACTCTCATAAGTTCACTGATAGCCCCTTCGTGATCCATGAGGCAGCATAATGTCAGGTTGGAGAAAACGAAGTCCACGCTCTGATCCCTGAGGGGCAAAAAAGATGCCGAGGACTGAAAGATCATTAGATTGCTTTCCTGCCTCTTGATTTTCTCCAGCGCTCTGCGATTAGGATCCGTGACCAGGAGGGCACCCTTACCCTTAAGGAAGGGAATAAAGTATCCAGGCCCAGAGCCAAGGTCCAAGATTCTTCCTCCATCCTGGACAAACATGGAGAGCCTGGACATCACCCTGTTCCGAGAGCCAGTTAGTGAGCGTAGCGGGCTGCCCAGTAGGATGGGATTAACATATCTGTCCTTCACGTGTTAAGCAGGCAGTCAAGAGTCTAATACTTTTCCAGGACGGAAATTTATTGAGAACTTCCTGAAATATATTCAAGAAAATAGACGACATCATAAAATGTAAGGTGATGAGCGAAATCATTAAGGCAAGGAGACCAGAATATATCGCTCAGGAGATCATGAAGGTTATGGTTATAATCTCACGGGGACTATGACGAAGGCCCATTGATAATACAGAATACTTAATTATTCCTCCATCCCTATCCTTTTATTTCCTCTTCTAAAAATTAAAAAAATATGAAATGCTTAAGCACAACTCGCGATAATAAGCATCAAATTTTGCGAACTGAAACTAGACGCCCGTGTTCCTCCTATCTATCTTTCTATATTCATCCCTTTTAACTATGTTTCTGACATCCTTTCCGTCAATGAAATTTTTTATGTTTCCGAATGCCTGTCTGAATGCAATCTCCATCGCCTCCCCGGATTTACCTCCAGCATTGTGTGGAGTTAAAATTGCATTCGGTATATCCGTATCCCTTACGTTTGGTTCATTCCACCATACGTCAGAAAGATAGGTGATATCGGGTCTTTGATTTAGTGCATATATAAGGTCTTCCTTTTTCACTATCTCCGGTCTGGCAACGTTTAGGAGCAATGCACCCCTTCTCATACTCAAAATCAGATCTTTTTTAATCAAATTCTCTGTGTATTTTGTGAGAGGTATTGAAATTACAACTATGTCCGATTTCTTAATAAGATTTTCAATATCCTCGATCCCGTGAAACTCATTCACATTGTCATCCGGTGAATTTCTGCCAATTGCTGTTACATACATTTCAAAACACCTTGCTATTTTTGCCACTCTCTTCCCTATTCCTCCATAACCGATTATACCGAGAGTTTTACCGTATAGGAGTCTTGTTGGTGTCGAGTTAAAAATTCCCCTTTTCATTTCTGAATTCTTCTCTATTATATTTTTCATTGCCGTGAGTATCAACGCGAAGGTATGTTCGGCAACAGATATGGAATAGGCACCTGCGTTACTGCATACCACTGTTTCTTTAGGGATCGAACCTAAGTCAATGTGATCCACACCTGCCGTGATTGTCTGAATCATTTTAATATCATTTTCCCTAGAAAAATTATCATCATTTACAAGTAGTATTTCGGCCCTCTCCCTGACTGGATACCAGATTATAATCCCCTTTCCAAGCATCTCTTCCCCTATTCTTTTATATTTTTCATCTACCGGAAATGTTACCAATACCCTCATAAAAGAAAGAGAAATCTTCTATCTTAATTATTTTTCCACCATTATCCCCTTTCCTCCAATATTTTGTCTCAGGATTTTCGCCTGGTCGGAACACTCCTCTTGGACCTTTATTTTGAATAGATCTAAAACATCGGGCTTGCGGGGATTGGGATTGCCTCCTGCAATTTAATCTCATCAAGCCTGTTAATCCATCTTTGTTGTTCCTATTATCAGAATAATATTTGTTACTCACATCGAAGAAATGATTCCATACAGATCTCCAGTATCCAAAGTGCTCTTCCAGAAGAATTTTCTGATTCTCATCTTGATACAATCTCACTTTGAGAATATTGATCATTCATCTCCATAAGGGAATTGATATTAACGAGCATTTAGCAATTCATCCCCTCTCTAAAAATCGGAGATGTCTTGCTAATAATTTTGCAAAGCATATCATCATTCGCCCACAGAATTAAGATGCCATACCACGTGGATAAAGCGCCTCAGGGAGTTTAAGATGACATAATGATATGGTACAGTTATTCAAAAACAAGCCAGAAGTAAGAAAATCTCAAAAGAGTTTATAACGGGTTCCAGATTTCGTTTCAGGGTGAACTGTTGCTCACCGTAACCGTGCTTGTTACCTCCTACAACGATAAACGTATAGAGAATACTCTGGAATCTCTCTCCAGGCAGAAAAGGAAGCCTGACGTAGTTCTGGTTGCGGATGGAGGTACAGCATGGGACATCAGGTCCCTCTGTGAAAGATATGGCGCGGTTCTGAAAGTTCTTCCGGGGAATGTCGTACAAACAAGAAACAAGGCACTTGAATTTATAACCACTGATATTGTTGCCTTCATAGATACGGATGAGACAGCTCCCCAGGAATGGTTAGAGTCACTGATAAAACCTATTGAGGCTGGGGAGGCTGACTTCACTGGTGGAATAACTAAGCACAGGGAGCCAAAGAGCAGACCCGAGGCCTATATGAATATGATAGAGGACTACGTCTACGAAAAACTTGTTCCGTCAAACATCGCATACCTGCCCATGGGCAATTCAGCATGGAAAACGGAAATATTCAGGAAAATAAAGGGATTTGACGAAAGCATTGCCGGTGGCGGGGAGGACTACGATGTAAATCTGAGAGCCCTTAAAAATGGTTTCAGGGGAAAACTCGTTAGGGAAGCGTATCTTTATCACGACCATTCTGAGATGAATTCATACAGAAAACTCATTTACAAGCGTTATTCGTACCTGAGGGCCACCGCCAAGACATACATAAAAAACAAATCAGTCTTCCTGGGTATCAGAAGTTCCACGGGTGGTCACATCGACCATCCCTTTTATCTCGTGGAGACCTTGATGAAACCCATAGCACTTGCAGATGCGCTCCTGAGGAATTGAAACCTATTTTATATCTGTATTTCATATCGCCAAAATGAAAGTAGTGGTTATAGGTATCGATGGTGCTACGTGGGACCCGATAGTACCTTATATAAGGGAAGGGGAGCTCCCCGGTTACGCAAAATTCTGGAATGAGGGTCTTCACGGTCCGTTACTGTCCACGATACCCTATATAACGCAGCCCGGATGGAAGGCCTATTCCACCGGCCTCAATCCTGGGAAGATGGGTGTTTATTTCTGGTCAAAGATTGACTGGAAGGACTTTCGCATCAGAAATATAAACTCCCTTGGCTTTCATGGCAGGGATTACTGGGATATCCTTTCAGATAGCGGAAGGAAGGTAGCGATAATAGACATGCCATCCACTTTTCCACCTAAGAAGGTGAACGGCGTCATGATCAGCGGTTTCCCTCACGGTGAAGGCCCCTGGGTCTACCCCCCTGAATTCGAGAAGAGAATACCGGATTCATATCCTAAAGAGCAGATCCACCTTTTCACCAAGAACGAGGATCCTGAGACAACGATGAACGGGATAGAGAGGGATATCGAATCAAGATTTTCTATGGCAGAAATGCTGTTGGACCACGACCTCGTGCATGTTTCAATAGTGATGAATGACCACGTTTCCCACTTCATGTGGAATAACGAGAATATAATGCTGAGGAATTTCAAGGCAAATGACCGTGGGATATCCAGACTTCTCTCTCGGAATCGGGACGGTTATACAATACTGATGAGCGATCATGGAAACGGCCCGATAGAGGATGAATTCTATGCCAATGAATACCTTTCAAGTGAAGGTCTCCTCGTAAAAAGGGAAAGGAGAGACCCCATCATATCCAGGGAAAAGGTAGTCAAGATCGGACAGAAGACAGGTCTCTACAGCCTCGCTAGACGCCTTCCTGATGGTTTGCAGCAGAGGATAGTAAAAAGGGTGAAGAATATCGAGAGCAGCATGGAGACGGGCATTGAAAACTTGCTAGACTGGCAGCAATCCAGGGTAATAGCGCTTGATGAGGGGTTGTTTTACGTCAACCCTCTTTATCAAGAGGAGAAGGAGGAGATAATAAAGGAACTCGTATCTAAATTAGATGCGGTAAGATCAAGAACAGGCAAAAAACTCTACAACAGGATTCTCAGGGGAAAAGAGATTTACTGGGGACCTTATGTAGATGAAGCACCTGATGTGGTTGCCATAACTAATGAGATATATCATCAACGTTTCCAGCTGTCCGGCTACTTGTGGGCATCGGAGATCCCTGAAGAAAAGATGGCCTACAGGACTCGACAGGTCGCACATCACAGGATCAGAGGGATATTCGGAATGGTAGGGCCGGGCATTGAGGGGAAAGAAATTACAGCAAGCATATATGATCTTGCGCCCACCATACTGAAGCTTTTCGGGGTGGATATACCGGAGGGTTTGGACGGAAAGCCTCTGATATGAGAGTGACCTGAATACGAACAGGAAAAATATCTATGTTGTTTCCTTCGGTTCCGCGATTCGTTCATTCGGTACTGGTGCGGCATGGGTATTCTCCGCACTGTACATGTCAAACGTCCTCAGGGTACCCTCACTGATAATTGGAATTGTGTTCTCCATAAACGCGATTGTCGGGGGAACAGTCCAGATATATTCGGGCAAGCTCGGCGACATCCTGGGGTACAAGAGAACACTGATATATTTTTCATTTGGAAATTTCATTACCTATTTCCTGCTGTTTACGTCCTCTCACTTTAACTTCAGCGCATTCATCTTCATCCCCCTTTTCATATTGAACAACATCATGTCCTCGCTCTACCAGCCTTCAGCAAATGCGATAATTTCGCTGAGCAGTGATGTCCCTCTTTCAGGGTTCTCTGTTCTAAGGATTGCTACCAATCTTGGCTGGGCGTTCGGTCCTGCCGTTGGCGGTCTGGTGATTTCCTATTTCGGATATGCGGCCATGTTCGTCATTGCATCTGGAGCAACATTCTCAGCCTTTGTTGCTTACACAACGCTGGGCGATGTGAGGGGAGTGGTGAGCAGTGCGGGAGGACTGAATATCTCAAAGGCCAACAGGAGCATATTCTTTCTCGGGGCTGCAACCATATTTTTGTTCATAGTAGTCTCCCAGTTCACCGTGACCCTTTCACTTTACGCAAATCACATAGCGGGTCTCGGGTCTGCATCAATAGGTCTTATTTACCTTATAAATGGCCTGGTGGTTGTGACATTCCAGTACCCCGTGTACTTAGCAATAAGGAAAATTGGAATGTGGAACGGGATGATACTCGGTACCGTTTTATACGTGATCGGCTACTTCTCCGTCTCCCTTGACCACTCCCTCTATCAGTTCTTCGTTTCAATGTTCGTTATCACCATGGGGGAAAACTTCGTGACTCCAACGGGTAACGCGCTTGTTTCCGATATTGCCCAGGGAAAAGATGTCGGTACGTACATGGGTATCTATAATTTTTTCAATTCAGTCGGGAGGGGGACAGGTCCGGCTTACGGAACCTTACTCCTCACTTACTTCCTTGATCCTTATGAGATCTGGGGGTTCGCGGTTATTCCGGGTTTGGTAGCCCTTGCACTGTTCAACGTTCTCAAGAGAAATTCCCTAAGAAAGCTCTCGGGAACTATCTCTCCCAAACCTACTCTGAAAAAATAGCTATTCGCTCATTAGGTTTAGGACGAATGCTGAGATCAGCCAGATTAGACCGAGGAGCACGAGAGGAAGATTCCTTGTAAAAATACCCCCGGCAAATATTGCGAGCGGTACAATGTAAAATAAAATAAATAGAATAATGGATCTTGGGCTCATTTAGGAATCTACCCGAACAAGGCCCCAAGTCCTGCCACTGCTTCTTCCTCACTCTTGTCCTCTTTCTTCTCTTCCTTCTTCTCTTCTTTCTTCTCCTCCTTGGGACGGGGCTCGGCCTGAGCAGCAGGCTGCGCCGCCACAAATGAGGATTTTATTGCCTCTTCGATATTTACTCCCTGCAGCGAGGAAACTAGGCTCTTTACCTTAGCGGGATCGGGGGTAACACCGGCCGCCTTTAGTATTTCAGCTATCCCCTCTTCAGTGATCGGTTTCCCAACTGAATTCAATAACAGAGCACTGTATATGTATTCCATATTCCTCACCTCTAATTACTCTTTGGTAATAAATTTGCCGTTGTCAAGGTTTCACCCTGCCCCCTGGATTCTTGATTCCAGTGCCTTTGCCGATTGTGCTCCCTTCGCCAGAAGATAGGAGATGTTCTCCTTTGTTGGGTAGGAAATGGCAACACTGAGAGCAAGCGCTTCCCTGCTCCCCCTTGCTAGAAGAATAGGGGTGGTCTCCGTCGTGTAATACTCTATAATCACGGCAAGTGAGAGGGCATTGGAGTGTGCTAAAACTAACTGCTGCAGATACTCCTCGGTTGTATGAGCGAGCGCTTCCCTGTGGAACAGGATTCCATCTTCGTACGCAGCCCTGAAGTCAAGACCTATTTCTATGGGGAATATCTCCAGTTTTGTCAGTGCAACTGCCTTTTCCCTGGAAATTTTCTCACCCTTTTTTACTAGGGTGGTCTCCTTCCTTATGATAACCTTACCCTGATCAATAGCCGCGGGTATCCCTGCTTTTTGAAGTTCACCGACAACAGGCCCAGGTTTCAGATTTGTGGCCTTCGCTTCCAGAACAATATCCTCCTGCGCTATTTCTCCCCCCTTTGCAGGTGCCCGTGTCCTGCTTGCCTCAACATCCCTGAAAAGTTTGAATGAATCCTCCTGAGAGAATATAGCTGCAACCGGCCCTTCCATGTAACTTTCCATTTCCTTTATGTTTGGGAGATCGGTACCGTCAAGCGCCCTGCTGAAAAGTGTCTTTTTAACGACCTTTATCTCCGCCTTCCCGCGTAGTGATTTCCTGATCTGCTGGAACTGTTTTGCAGGGACCCTTCCTATTCCCACTATTGCCACGGATTTTGAACTTCTCACCTTCTCTTGGAGTTCCTTGATAACCCTGTCATTCTCCTCTGAAAATCTGTTTTCCCGCATCATTTCACCTCCACCCTGACTGCCGGACCCATGGTTGTCTTAACGTACACACTCTTTATGTTTTCTTCACCCTTTTCCAGCTTTGATTCTATTCTCTTTATCACTTCAGCCGCATTCTCCGTCAACTTTTTCACATCCATATCCCTGGTTCCTATTGCCACGTGGATCACTGGCTTTTCCTTGCTTCTCGCCTTTACCGTTCTCCTGAGATTGTTTATGATAGGGACAGGATCAACATTTCCTGGGACGGGTCTGGGCATCTTTCCCCTTGGGCCCATTATTCCGCCGAGAATTTTACCAACCCTTGGCATGAGCGCCGTTTCCGCTATGAAAAATTCGGTGCTGTTCACCAGCTTCTTTGCGCCCTTCTTGTCTTCTGCAAGCTTGTCCAGCTCTTCCGCGCTTATAATCACATCCGCAACGTTCTTTGCCTTGGAGGCCATCTCATTCCCGGATATTATACCAACCCTTACTGCTTTGCCCCGTCCGTTTGGGAGAATTATCTCCTCATTTATCCTGTTCTTCGGATTGCTCAGATCCACGTCCTTAAGATTCACGGCGATTTCAACGGTCTCCTCAAATTTCCTCTTCTTCGCCTTGCTTAATGCTTCCTCTATTCCCTTAGATAAGGATTCATTTTCCACATCGATCACCTGAGTAGTTATGCGAGCTTTCTTGCTCTCCTACTCTATATCTTAATTGACCCTTGTTTTATAAGCTTTTGTATCTCCCTGGGGTCCTTGTTTTCCACTGTTATTCCCATGGATACGCACGTCCCCAGTACCTCGAGTACCGCAGATTTAAGAGAAGAAGCATTCATGTTATCCATCTTTGTCTCCGCTATCTTTTTTATTTTATTCAGATCAAGGTTACCGGTGATCTTCTTAGAGTCACCTGTTGCAGTTTCAACGTTCAGCTCCTTTTTGAGCAGAGCTGAAACAGGTGGCTTCCCCACTGCAACCTCAAACTTCTTCGTCTCGGGATCCACTATTACCTTCACTGGCACCTGCATCCCAGAGAATGCCTTCGTCTTTTCATTTATCTCCTTCAATACCTGACCTATGTTGACACCCATCGGACCCAGTGCAGGTCCCAGAGGGGGTCCAGCAGTCGCCTTTCCCCCTTCAACCATCACAGAAATTTCTTGCGGCATATTGATCAAACCTCCTTTTCCAGTAATTTAACTGAATCAGCCTTGACCGTTAAAGGTATGGGAACTATAGCGTTCTGGAGCTCCAGGGTAATCTCATCCCTGGAAGTGTCTATGTGCGTTATCCTCGCTTTCTCTCCCTTAAACGGTCCCTCTATCACCTCTACATAGTTCCCGACGCCAAGGGCCTCAATGGCTGGCTTTGAAACAAGATAATTTTCTATCTCGGAGATCTGGACTTCCCCCGATATCATGTTCCTTGCCCCCCTGATGTTTCTGAGAAGAGCCATGGTTCTATCAGGATACAGTGTTTCGATGAACACATACCCCTTGACATCCGCCGGGACGAGAATTCCGTAGATGAAATCTAACTTCTCCACCTTCGCCTTGAGACCGATGTCCCTGGCTATTTTGAACTCGTTCCCTATCGTTGTCTTTATCACCACTATGGTCTGCCTTACCTTTATCGAGAAAAGAGTTGCCTCTTCATTGTTAATTTTTAGTTTGACAGAAGCAGTATCACCGAGGTCCGCACCCTTCGGGGTCTCGACAGAAAGGTGGAATTCCGCCTGATCCCCCTGGCGGAGCTTGTAATGGATCTTCAGACTGTCTGGAGTGACAGGTGAGATCGCTACCTGTCTCCCCTTTTTCTGTTCCTCTATTATGAACCACTCTATCTCACTGTTCTTTTCCTTTATATCGAGGGATACCTCAATCTCCCCTTCCACCTCTCGCCCTTCGTCATTATTAATCACTATTGAGAAAGGGACCTTCTTGTTCGTGCCAATCTCTATGTCCTTTCCTGTGGAAGACCACTTAACCATTCACGGCACCCTGAAGAGAACATTCATGAGGAGGTATATGAGAAATCCAACTCCCCCGATTATTATTATTCCTATGCCAGTTATGAGCGATGACTTCCCAAACTCTTCCCTGGTCGGCTTCCTAGACATCTTGAGGATCCTTGAATACTTTCCCCTGCCTATCCTCTTGACCCTTTCCGTAATGTCTTCCTCAAGGTCCCCCAATCGATCATCCACATCCATTTATTATTACCTCTAAACGTACTTGTTCTTGGCGCCAACGAGTATTGCTAATACCTTTATATCGTTTTTCATCGATTCGTCGATTCTTGCCCCCCAGATGATCCTCGCATTGGGATTTATCCTTTTTTTGACCTCGTCAAGAGCAGCATGTGCTTCCTCCACGGACATATTTGAACTGCCGGTAACAGAAACTATGGCGGATGTGGCGGTTGAAATTTCAAGGTCAAGAAGAGGGGAGTTAAGTGCCTTCTTCGCTGCGTCAAGGGCCCTGTCCTGCGAACCGGATTGCCCCATCCCTATCATGGCCGTACCCCCGTCCTTCATGACTGTCTTGAGATCATTGAAATCCAGGTTTACAAGGCCGGGCTTTGTCACAAGCTCTGTCAGGCCCTTTATGGCCTTCATGAGAATTTCGTCCGCAAAACGGAAAGCTTCATTGAGGGGCATCCTGGGAACCAGCTGGAGCAGCTTGTCGTTTGGGATTATGACTATTGTATCTGATTTGGCCTTCAATCTTTCCAGCCCCCACAGTGCGTTTTCCTTTCTCATTGCTCCCTCGGAGGAGAATGGGGTGGTGACCACCGATATTACAAGAGCGCCAGAATTTTTTGCTATCTCGGCAACAACAGGGGCTGAACCTGTCCCGGTTCCACCACCCATCCCTGCTGTTACGAACACGATGTCCGCGCCCTCAACAACCCTCGCGATCTCGTCTTCGGCCTCCCTTGCTGCTGCCTCTCCAATTTGGGGGATAGCACCGGCTCCAAGCCCCCTCGTGGTCCTCTTTCCCAGCAGTATCTTCTTCGTAGCCTGGGTCAGAAGGAGGTGCTGGGCATCCGTATTAGCAGCAATAACATCCGCCCCCTGAATACCTTCTTCCATGATTCTTGTTATTGTGTTTGACCCGGAACCACCGCATCCTATTATCTTTATGTTTGTCTTCAACGATTTCAATACTTCTATGAGTTCTGCATCCGTGTCCAAGTAGGGTTCACTGTCTGGCATGATAACTACCGATTTGACAAAATATTTCCTTATTTATATTTTTAGTGCTACCTTTTCGCAAACGCAAAAGCCATCTGCCTGTTGGAAAGTACGAAGTACCTGTCGTTGTCGAACCCAACAGCTCCGAGGGAAAAAGGGCTATTCTTTGCCACCTTATCCCATTCTTCTTCCAGGTTGTGTCTGTGCATGAACATATGAAATGAAAGCGTTTTTCTGATGATCTCCTCCCCGACACCTGTGGCCGCTATCCCAAATCCGTCCCTGACGAATATCCCTGATCCCGGGATAGGGGTGTCCCCTACTCTTCCCCTCATCATTGGACTGGAACCCCCAGTGGAGAGAGCTGCTGCTATTTTTCCATCGAAATTCGCAACTGCCCCAACCGTGTCCACATTTTCCCCCTTGTAAAGGAATCTTGGGTCTCCCAATGCGACCCTTCTGGCCTCCTTCAGTCTTTCCCTCGCCCTTTCGGTGGATGGATCGTAAACGGGGTGACCCATTTTCCTTGCGAATTGAACTGCTCCATCACCGCTCAGTATTACATGGGGGGATCTCTCCATAACCTCCCTCGCAACCTGAACAGGGTTCTTCACCTTCTCAATATTTATCACGGCCCCGAAATTTCCATCCACCATCACGGCAGCATCCATCTGAATACTGCCATCTAGTCTCATTACGGATCCCGTCCCGGCATTGAAATTTGTATCGTCTTCCATATATTTCACAGCTGCAACAACGGCATCCAGTGGATCTTCGTAATTTATAGCCATATTTGCGTACTTTTCCAGTAAATCACTGAAATCGGGGCTACTTCCGACGCCCCCATGCAATATTATCTGTCTCATGCAGCTGAATGCATCACGGATAAATATTTATTATGCGGAACGTTCAATTTTCGATGTGGCTAAACAGAGATATAGTTTCGATTGGCGATTTTACCAAGGAAGAGATAATGGATGTAATAAAAAGGGCTGACGAGATGGTTCCTTACGCAACCTCCGGCCATCCCCGGGCCCCGCTGGCCAACAAGATAATTTCCACCCTGTTCTATGAACCGAGCACAAGGACAAGGCTGAGTTTTGAATCTGCTGCGATGAGGATGGGAGCAAAGGTCCTAGGCTTCGGTTCACTGGAATCGTCCTCTGTCGCCAAGGGTGAGTCGCTTTCAGATACCATAAGGATTCTTAACGGGTATTCAGACGCCATAGTCCTCAGGCATCCCTCGGAGGGAGCAGCAAGACTTGCATCTGAATTCTCTGATGTCCCCATCATAAATGCTGGCGACGGAGCAGGGCAGCACCCTACCCAGACTATGCTCGATATATTCACAATATGGAAAGAAACGGGGAAGGTTGACGGAAAACATATTGGTATGATTGGAGATCTTAAATACGGGAGGACGGTGCACTCCCTCAGCAAAGCACTTTCCATGTTTGACATTAGCCTTTACCTGATATCTCCCGATGAGCTCAGGATGCCAAAGCACATTAAGAAGGATATTGAGAAGAGCGTACCGGTGAAGGAGACGAGGGATATCGAATCCGTGATAGAGGAACTGGATGTGCTGTATGTTACGAGGATCCAGAAGGAGCGCTTCCCTGATATCAATGAGTATAACAAGGTTGCAGGGAGTTATTCCATAAGACCGGCCCTCCTGTCAAAAGCAAAGAAGAATCTCATTATAATGCACCCACTTCCCCGTGTAAATGAGATCTCCCCGGAGGTTGATAACTTGCCTCAAGCCAAATATTTCAGACAGGCGGCCTACGGAGTTCCGGTCAGAATGGCCATATTGGACCTGATACTGAGGGGTGAGTAAATTGGCAAAAGAAAAGATGCTGAAGGTTGAAAAAATAAGGAAGGGGACCGTTATTGATCATATTCCGGTGGGAAGGTCGCTGCAGGTGCTGAAAATCCTGAGAATTTCCTCCGATCCAGGAGTCACGGTGAGCATAGCAATCCATGTCAGGAGCAAAAAGATGGGGTTGAAGGATGTCGTCAAGATAGAGGACAGGATCCTGGATTCTTCAGAGCTGAACAAGATAGCTCTCGTTGCAGAAGGGGCAACGATTTCCATCGTTGAGGATTACGAGGTTGTCAAGAAGTTCAGGGTAAAGATCCCCGATATCATTACGGGCATCGTGAAATGCAACAATGCGAGGTGTGTCACAAATTCCGAGAGCGCAGTTATCCCTTCATTCACTCTGGTCTCTAAAAATCCGCTCGCAATTAGATGCCATTACTGCGAGTCTGAGATGGAAGGGAGAGAAATAGAGGAAAACATCCTTTAAACTGCCGCTAAGCTAGAACGGAAAGACATCCATTTGCAGGCTGGATTATCTCAATCACTTAGATGTTTTTCCATTCCTCCTTCCGGGTAGAATAAAGATTAGCCCGACCCAAGCACCCCAGGTCTGGTCCGTGAAAATCAGGGA
>Ga0209012_1002736_pt1 | contig 14613 bp, 10 predicted proteins | sample RS3BMetagenome_FD_184735 | JGI IMG/M metagenome (GOLD analysis project Ga0209012, IMG submission 184735) | Ferric oxide microbial mat and aquatic microbial communities from Rainbow Spring, Yellowstone National Park, USA - RS3B (SPAdes) (version 3) ...
GTATTAAGGATATACATTAATATCCTTATCTCTACCACCTATATGCGGAAAGCCATGGCTCAAGCTGGAACGATTTAGCAACCGGATTCAGAACATGCAAAGGTACACTTTACCGTGTCCCAAAGCCGCTTGCAACGCCTTCCCTATAATTTTTTATAGGCAGAAGCCACAGAAGGTTACGCTAAGAGTAGCATAATTTCAATTATTCAAGCTTGATTCACTTGAAACTTGAGGAAACTATTGCTTCTTACATAAAATAACATGATTATTATGCTTGACAACAATCAGCAGCTGGTCGAACAAAACGAGATGGTATTTAATTTTGATATTTCGTCTTATCTTCTATTCCAGCTTCTTTGAAAGCTTTCTTTCTGTTGTTGCAAGATTCACATATGCCACAATGAACTTCTCCAGAAAGATAACAAGACCATGTCTCGTACAAAGCCTCGCCGAGCAGGCTGTAAGATATTTTTAAAAGAGTAGCCTTGGTAAGTCCTTCTCTGGCAGGACTCTGCAATTTTATTTCATTAGAGCCCAGTCTGCCCTTATTTATGGCGACTTCGAGTGCTTCAGCAAATTCGGGCGTACAATCAGGATAGAGGGGTTCAGTTAGACCCGGTCTTTGGGCTGCATCGTTCAGATGAGCTCCATAAATGATAAGCTCAGAATTTATCGAGTCGGCATAAGCAGCAGCTATCATCAAGAATACACCATTTCTAAGTGGAACAACCACGCTTGGAGAGTAAGTTCCTTGAACCTGAACCGAGTCATCGGTTAGTTGGGTATTTTTCCAAAGGTCTCTTACTGAAGAAATATCTACAAAGACAGGTTGTTGAAATCCCAGTTTTCTGCTCAGCCTTTCTAATACTTGAACCTCTTTATTCCCTTTTTGACCATAATTAAAAGAAATCGGAAAGATCTCGAATCCTCGGTTCTTCCAGATAGCTGCATATCCTATGCTGTCAGGTCCACCAGAGACAACTGCAACGCATTTCTTCGACATAATTCATGCACGGTTTTGGAGACCTATTAAAAGTTACATTAATAGCTTCTTTCTCTAGAACCAAGACTAATTTCTTATCTAACATCATCCATGTTTTGCACTAAAATGATGAAAAGTAATAGAGATTAGTGCGACTCCCTTCAGATAAACCTTAATTATAATCAAGAGGGGCAGGGTAATGAGGTAGTTGCCTTGCATTCTTTAATCAGAAGAGCGGTATCCATGACTGCAGTAGCAGTCATCATAGTGATAGTAGTCATCGCTGCAGTTGTTGGAGTATACTATTATACACAGCAACCTTCGGGTGGCACCAAGCCGACAAACCAATTCAACGTTGTAGTAGATCTGGCTGGAGTTACTGGAGACCTCGGTTTCAATGATTTGGGTGTTCTAGGAGCGCAAGAGGCCAAACAGCAGTTAGGAGTGAATACAACATACGTTCAGCTGCCTGACCCGTCTCAGGCGACTAACATATTACAGAGCGAAGCAGCAAGTGGCAAATATAACTTAATAATAACTATCGGATTCGAGTGGCTTACTGCACTTAACACGACAGCCCCTCAATACCCTAACCAGAAATTTGTGATACTTGATGCAATTCCTATAACTCCAGAACCCAATATACTAGCAGTATACTATGCTGCAAATGAGAGCAGTGCGCTGGCGGGAGTACTGGCTGCAGCATATACAAAGACGCACAAAATAGGGATCGTTCTAGGAGTTGATACACCAGTCCTTTATGGTTTTGCTATTGGTTTTGTGTACGGAGTCAGATGGTACGAAAACATGACACATACCGGTCCCAACATAGTCCAAGCTTACTTCACTGGAACATTTACCGATCCATCAAAAGGGATTATGGAAAAAGACCTATTACACTCTTGCAAAGTATCGGATTTTTGAGCAAGCATGTACTGGCTGCGCATGTAACATTCGCAAACGATGAAGAATTGATGATACTGAAGAAAAACCAAGTCAACGTTAACGTAAACATCTACTGTAAAATGAAAGGTGGGCAGGGAATTGCCAGAATAAGAGAAATGTTAGACATGGGCATGAATGTATCGTTGGGTACTGATGGCCCAGCTAGCCACAATAATCTTGATATGTTCGAAGAAATGAAACTATCTATAGCTGCAACGGCGCTAAAATACAAAAACCCAAGCGCACTTTCTGCACGAGAATCTATCAGGATGGCTACTATAAACGGTGCCAAGGCAGTTGGCCTAGACGAGAAGATAGGTTCTATTGAAGAGGGAAAAGAAGCCGACTTGGTTGTTTTGAATACTTCAACAGCTCGCGCAACGCCTTTCTTTAATCCGGTAGTCATGGCAGCACAAACACTCTGCGGAAATGATGTAGAACATGTAATTATTCAAGGTAAAAAGGTAGTTAGACACAAGAAGGTAATAGGTATTAATGAAAATAGGATAATAAAAGAAGCAGAAAGTAGATTCGTTAGACTTATGAACAACAGTGGATTTCATCTTGATTCAGCAACTCTAACCCAAGAAGGTTCATTGAATCAAGGCTGTAGCTTTTCGGTGAACAAACTTTAAATTATATAATTAATTTCTTATCTTAGTGACTCAATGGCTTTGTGTACATCTTCCTTATCTAGTCCCAGATTACTCCCAAGTAATTCTGCAGAAATATTTGGGTTAGTCGCAATAGCTTGGCTTACCAATTCTTTAAGATATGCATCATAGGTCTTAGAATCTGGTGAATCCCACAAAGATTCAAAATTGGACCTAAAGAGTTGTGCAACACTCTCTGACGGAATGCTATAGCCTTTGCGGGTTGGTTCCTTCTTTCCCTTGCGTCCAGGAACACCTATAAGAGTGATTTTTCCATCAGCAATAGTATATCTGACATCGCTGAAGGGAAGGGAAGGATGCAGTCTAACTTCTGCTCCGCTTGATTTGTACTTTTTGGCCATCTGCAATCTGTCAGGAGAAAGAGGGATCAAATACCTAATCGAAACTCCTCGTTCAGATGCATCTTTAAGTGCTTTTAGAATCTGCTCTATAACTTCGCTCTCTTCTGGCGTTGGGGGGCTGCCGGTCACGCTAGCACATAGCCATTTTTCAGCTTTCTGAATAATATCAACAACAGCAACAAAATACTCTTGTCTTGTTATAACATCAGCAACTGAGCTGAAATGTTGCATCATTAATTCTCTGCTTTTAGATTCTCTTCTACTGAGCAGAAGCAGTGCAAGAGTTGCAACCAAAAGAAAGAGTTCAACAAATAGGAGAAGTATCTGAAGACTGACCGCCCCTAATAGGTTAACCACAACACCCTCATTCTATAAGATACCTAAAAAAGATTGCCAAACCAAAATAGAATGAACTGAAAAAGATTGTTAATTTTGCATTAGTTAGACGTTTTTTCGCTAGGGAAGATATTCATCTTTTCACCTAAAGCTTTTAAGATGTATAAATGAAAAGCGTGCCGTAACGTTTGGAAAAAAAAGATATACTCAGAAACAAATTTTCTGCCGACCCGAACAGGTATTATAGGGTCGAGCTATTTGATAAATTAGGTTTTGTTAGAAGAAAGTGCGCTAGCTGTGATAACATGTTCTGGACTCTAGACGAAGCTAGGCTGATATGTCCAGAGTGTGAAGGATATACATTCATAAGCAATCCCCCCGTGCATAAACCTCTGAGCTATACGGATTCATGGAAGATAATAGAAAGGTTCTTTGTGGAGAGAGGGCATACTTCTGTGAAAAGATATCCTGTTGTTGCAAGATGGAGACCTGACCTGTACTTCACAGTTGCATCTATAATAGACTTTCAAAGAATTGAGGGTGGTAAAGTAGTTTTCGATTTTCCTGCAAACCCTTTGATAGTTCCTCAGATGTGTCTAAGATTTAACGACATAGAAAACGTTGGAGTTACCGGTAGACATTATACTTCTTTTTGTATGATCGGTCAACAGGCACTTGCGGACGAACATGGATATTGGAAGGATAAGACTATAGAACTGGATTTTGAACTACTCACAAAAGTATTTGGTCTGCCCAAGCAAGAAATAACGTTTGTTGAAGATGTGTGGTTAGGATATGGGGCCTTCGGATATTCTTTAGAGTATTACGTCAGAGGGCTGGAGCTTGGCAACGCAGTCTTCACAGAATTCGAAGGATCACCAGATCAGTACAAGGTGCTGGATAAGCCAGTTGTTGATATGGGAGCAGGCCTTGAACGGTTCGCATGGCTGACTCATGGTTCACCAACAAGTTATGAATCGACTTTTGGCCCTGTTTTCAAGAAGATGCAAGAAGTTACAGGTATCGAACTGGATAACGAAATCCTCTCCTCTTATTTCAAAAAGGCTGGCAGGTTGGATATGCCTGAGACTCAAGATTCGTCTCTTGTCAAACATAAATTAGCAAAAGAACTGGGGATAGATAATGATATAGTACAAAATCAGATAGCCCCATTAGAAGCTATCTTTTCCATTCTTGACCATACCAGAACTTTGCTGTTCGCGGTAGCTGATGGTGCACTTCCGAGCAACGTAGCAGGAGGTTATAATCTCAGAGTTATTTATAGAAGGGCTAAATCATTCCTAGAAAAATACAGATGGAAGATAGGAATAATCGATCTCGTTCAACTCCATGCCGAACACCTTAGAGAAATGTACCCTGAATTATTGCAAGCTATGGATAGTGTGGTCGAAGTTCTTTCAGTCGAGGAACACAGATACCATTCAAGTATAGCAAGGGCTACAGCGATCATAGAACAATTGAAGAAAAAGGGTGCACCGACGCTAGAAGACATGATAAAGCTTTACGATTCTGATGGTATAACCCCCGAGCTGCTCAAAGCGAAAGGACTTGAAGTAAACGTTCCTCCCGATTTCTACAGAAGGGTTACAGAAAGACACATGTTACAAAGACCGCAGGTAGAAAAAGTCAACTTCGATGTTACTGGATTGAAGGCAACAGAACTCCTCTATTATGAGGACCAAGACATTTATGACTTCGATGCTAGAGTGCTTAAGGTATTCGAAGGGAAATGGGTGGTACTGGACAGAACGGCCTTTTTTGCAAGGTCCGGTGGACAAGAACCCGATAAAGGTATCATCAATTCTTCAAAAGTTATAGAAGCTATCAAGTATGGTGATATTGTACTTCATAGAATTGATGGGAGGGCTCCGACGGAAGGCGAAATAGTAAAGTGTCATGTTGATAGGGATCGTAGAGAGATAATAACCAGACATCATACCGCGACGCATATAGTTAATGGAGCGGCTAGGCACCTGCTTGGACCTTGGGTGTGGCAACATTCAGCATTCAAAGATGTTAGTGGAGCAAGGTTAGATATCACTCATCATTCACCTCTGACGGCGGAACAAGTAAAAGAAATAGAAAGACTTGCGAATGAAATTGTAAGGAAAAACATACCTGTTGAACTGCATCTTCTTCCTCGTTCCGAGGCTGAAAAAGAATATGGATTCAGGTTGTATCAAGGGGGAATTGTTCCTACAAAAGTGCTCAGGGTGAGAAAGATAGGTGACTTTGATGTAGAAGCTTGTGGTGGAACTCATTGCAAGAGAACAGGAGATGTAGGGTTAATCAAGATAGTTAAAGTCGAGAGGGTGCAGGATGGTATAGACAGGATCGAATTTGTTGCAGGCAAGCCTGCACTTGAATTTGTTGAATCTAGGTCAGAACTTGTGGAGTTACTTTCAGCAGAGTTTGAAACCCAACCTGAGAATTTGAAAAAAGTTCTCCTTTCACTCAAACAAGAGCATGAGCAGCTGAAGAAGAATTACAGGAGTATGGCAAAAAGATTAGCTCTGGAAATGCAGACGCACATAAAGGAAATAACATATGATATTGGTAAAATAAAGCTGATCTTCAACGACTACGAGTATCTTGATGAGCAGGCACATATAATAATAGGGGATAATCTTGTGTCCTATGAACCCCGACTTGTCTATGTAGGTTACGTTAACAGGAATGGAAAGAGCAGGTTGGTAGTCTTGGCTGGAGATGAAACGATAAGCAGCGGAATAAACGCATCGGATGTCGTAAAAGAGGTGTCCAGATCAATATCGGGGTCTGGAGGAGGAACTAAAAGGCTCGGCCAAGGAGGCGGAGAAACATCACAACCTTCAAACTTTATAAAAGAAAAGGTAATTCATATACTAAAAGTAAAATTAGGGGCTGAACAATGAAATATGTATAATACAACACTGAAGGAGCCAGATCAGAATAAGAAAGAGAAAATTGATAGCCAAAAATGGATAAAGAGATGGGAAGAAGAGAAAGTTTTCGAGGCTGACCCAGACCCAAAGAGAGGAAAGGTCTTTGTAACCTTCCCTTTCCCATATATGAACGGGCCTCTCCACCTCGGTCATGTTTTTTCAGGCTCAAGGCTAGATGCATATGCCAGATTCAAAAGAATGCAGGGATATAATGTTCTTTTTCCATGGGCTTGGCATTGGACAGGTCAGCCTGTGGTTTCAGCTGTAAGACGGTATATTGAAGGCGACCCTATTCAGATAAAGATCTTTACAGATATAGACCACGTGCCAGCCGAAGAATTGAAACATTTTAACGACCCTATTTATGTTGCAGACTACTATACACGGGAAAATAGGCAGACTGTAAAAAATTTGGGATTTTCTATCGACTGGAGAAGGGAATTTCATACTACTTCTCATGAACCACTTTATAACAGGTTTGTAGAATGGCAGTATAATACGTTAAAAGCGATGGGGTATGTTGTTCAAGGAACACATCCTGTGGTATGGTGTCCAAAGGACCAGAGTCCAACCCAAGACCACGATAGACTCGAGGGAGAGGGTGTAGCTCCTGAGGAATACACAGCAGTAAAATTCGAGGCCGAAAAAGGGGTCTTTTTTGTAGCTGGAACTCTTAGACCTGAAACCATATTTGGGGTTACAAATATCTGGGTGAATCCAGATGGAGATTATTGCACTGTATTTGTAGGCAAAGAAAAATGGATACTCAGCGAAATAGCTGCTACAAAACTCAGGGAACAGATGATCGCCGCCAAAATACTCATGAAGCATAAGGGAAAGGAATTCCTTGGCAAAATATGCACAGCCCCTCTTACAGGAAGAAAGATTCCTGTTCTACCCGCAGGATTCGTTAAGACATCTAGCGTAACAGGAGTTGTATATAGCGTTCCTGCTCATGCACCTTACGACTGGCTTGCTTTAAGAGACCTTCTTAACCATAGTGATCCGTCTATCAAAAAGATGGCTGAAACAATCAAACCAATTCCAGTTATTTCATTACAAGGTTTTGCTGAAAACCCTGCTGTAGAGTTGGTTAACAAAATGAAGCTAAAAGATCAATATGATAAGAGGGCCGAGGAAGCTACAAATGAGCTGTACAGCAAAGAGTTTCATACAGGAAGGATGAAGGATAACTGTGCAGAATACTCAGGCCTTCCAGTTTCAGAAGCAAAACAAAAGATAATAAATCGATTGATCAGCCTCAACCTAGCTCTAACTTTCTTTGACCTTCCAGAGAAGGTCATCTGCAGATGCGGTACGGAGTGTATTGTGAAGATTCTCGAAGATCAATGGTTCCTTAAGTATAGTGATGCAGAATGGAAAGATAAATCGGTTCTGGCTATATCAAGAGCTAACGTCTTCCCTCCAGAAGCCAGAAATCAGTTCATTCAGACTATACGTTGGCTTAAGGATTATCCTTGTGCTAGGAAGACTGGTCTGGGAACCCCGCTACCTTGGGATAAGGGATGGCTAGTGGAGACGCTGAGTGACTCAACGATATACATGGCTTTCTATACAATAGTCCCTAGATTGCGAAATATAGGTGTGAAACCCGAACAATTGACCGATCAGCTATTAAATTTTGTATTTCTAGGAAAAGGCGACTTAAAGAAGCTGGCTGAAGAAACGGGTCTGAACGAAGAATTCATAAAGCAGCTTAGGTCAGAATTTCTTTACTGGTATCCTGTCAATTTAAGAAACTCAGGTAAAGACTTGGTATCCAATCATCTAACATTTTTCATCATGCATCATGTGGCTCTCTTTGAAGAGGAGCTGTGGCCTATGTCGCTTGGAGTTAATGGAATGGTCCAATTGGAGGGGGCTAGGATGTCAAAATCACATGGAATTTTCATAGCAGCAAAGGATGCAATAATAAATTATGGAGCAGATGCAACCAGAGCTACACTTCTTTCGAGTGCAGAAGGATTGGACGACCCAGATTGGAGGAACAAAAACGCCGATGATTTTAAGCAGAAGATAGAATCCTTACCAGCTTTGGTTAAGAAACTTTTGAACGAGGCCGAGGATAGGGAAGAATCAGAGCTAGATAGATGGCTGATAGGCAGGTTGCAGGAAAGGATAAAGTCTGTGACAGATGCCATGGAAATACTCAAGACCAGAACCGCCTTCTTCAACGCTTTTTTTGCGCCTTGGAATGATTTGAAATGGTATTTGAGAAGAGGAAAGCCAAGCAAAAAATCGCTTATCCAATTTTTCAATACTTGGTCCAAACTTTTGTCTCCGTTTACACCGTTTGTAGCCGAAGAAATCAACGAAGAATTGGGTGGAAAGAATCTTATCAGCACTTCTGTCTGGCCATGTTATGACCTCTCCTTGGTTGACCCAAAGGCGGAGCTTTCTGAAGATCTTATCCAAGCAGTTATAGAAGACATCAACGAGATAAACTCAGTAATTAAAACGAAGGTTACAAAAGCAAAGGTGTTTGTTTCAGACTCTGAAAACAGGAGTAGACTGACCAAAGTATTTGAGTTTCTTAACGCTGGTAAGAAAGACGGAGAAGTCATGTCTACAATGATTCAAAACGTAAGCACAGAAGAGAGGCAGAAAGTCGCGAACGATGTCAAGACTATGATAAAGTACTGCAGGGACATAGGAATGGACAAGATGGCCAAAATAGTAAGTAACCCTATTGATGAATTCTCAGTCATATCTTCAGCGTCAGAGTTTATCTGCAAGGAGGTTTCCCTTGAGAAACTGGATGTCTTTCAAGGTAATGTGGAAGGGTCAAAAAAAGGTAGAGTCCCTCTTCCGATGAAACCTGTTATAGTTTTGAGCTGAAGCTCTAACTGTTTATTATTTAGCTCTTAGAACCCAGCTTGGATGGTTATATTGAAGGCTGTTAGGCTCGTTGATAAAGGAAGGTTAGAAATTGATAACATTCCGATTCCTGAAAAATTGCAGCCAGACCAGGTTCTCATAAAGATAGACCTGATAGGTATATGTTTCAGGGATATACTGACTGTAGAGGGATACTTTCCCAACACCAAATATCCTGTAACACTCGGTCACGAAATTACCGGTAAAATAATGAAAGTAGGAGACAGAGTTTCTCAATTCTCAGTGGGGGACAGAGTTGCATCTTTAATTTATGAACCGTGCGGAAAATGCGAAGATTGCTCTAACGGTAGGGAGAACTTATGCAGATATAAAAAAACATTCGGTGAAGAACTAGATGGTTCTTATGCTGGTTTCATCTTGGCAAGTGAAAGGTCTTTGGTTAAAGTGCCAGAGGGAGTCAGCGAAGAAGCTGCAGCTATATCAGCATGTGTAACGGGTATGCTGATACATGCTTTCAACAGGGCTGGAACCAAGCAAGGCGAAAATGTATTAGTGACAGGTGCAGGTGGTGGGGTTGGGATACATGCAGTACAAATAGCAAGGGCTTTGGGGTGCAGGGTTATTGCTGCAACTTCATCGGCTTGGAAAGCAGAAAAGATAAAGGAATTTGGAGCTGACGAAGTGATAGTTTACGAAAATAACTTCAGTCAAGAAGTAAAGAAACTGACTTCGGGAAAAGGAGTTGACGTTATTCTCGAGTCAGTAGGTACACCCACCTTATCAGATAGCATAAGAAGTCTCTCGTGGGGTGGCAGGTTAGTCATAGTTGGAAACGTCAATCCAGCTCCTGCGCAACTTATGCTTGGTCACATCATACTTAGAGAGAATTCGTTGATAGGAAGCCTCAGCTCTACAAAAAAAGAAGTTGAACAGGCTCTCAAATTAAGCGTAGAAGGAAAAATAAAGCCTGTTATACATGCTGTACTTCCATTAGAACAGGCATTTGAAGGACACAAGATAATGAAGGAAAAGGGTTCTTTAGGAAGAATACTTCTCAGACCATAAATTCAATGATAGGCTGACCTCTCTTTATTATTTCTCCTTCGTTAATCTTGATTTCCTTAATTCTGCCGTTACGTTCGGCCCTCAATGTAGTCTGCATCTTCATAGATTCGATTATGACAAGTTCGTCGCCTAGTTTTACTTCATCCCCCTCCTTAACTCTTATTGCGAGTACTTTGCCGGGCAAAGGCGAAAGAAGAACCAAAACATTCTTACTTTCCATACCATTTGAAGGTTGAGTTCTGTATTCTGCAACATGTCCTTCTATATCAAGAGTGTATGAACCTAATCCTTCTTCGACGAGTCTAATTTTGAAGGTATCGTTGTCAATCCTCGCTAGGTATTCATTCCTGCCTTTTTTTACCAATTCGACTTTGAACAATCTGCCACCTACGTTAACCAAATCGTACTGTTCTGCGTTTCTTATTTCTGTAGCTATCTTTTTACCATTACAATAGAGTTCAAGCCAAGTCAAAGAATCTCCCGTCCCTAACACAATTCTTCTTCCTGTTGTTTCCCTGTTTGACTTCCATATCCTTATGAATTCCTTTTGATAACATAACTGATAATATTATAGCGCCATAGAGTTCGAGCTTGCTATTCTTCTCCAATTCCTTTTTCTTGATCTTTTCCAGAATCTGTTCTTCCTGAATAAAGTCAGTGCTCAGGTGCCAGTTGATAAAAGCATCGCTAGTAAGCACTTCTTTGTGGAAGGTAACATTTGTTTTCACTCCTGATATCTCTAGTTCATCCAGTGCAACAAGCATCAGTTTCCTAGCTTCGTCTAGCGATCTTCCCTTCGTGATTATTTTTGCAACCAGAGAATCATAATATTCTGGTATTCTTGTTCCTTCATCTAGAAATGAATCAACCCTCACCCCTCTTCCAGCTGGTAGACGCAGCCTATGCACAAACCCGGAATCTGGCGCAAAATCATTAAGAGGATCTTCAGCCGTTATTCTGCACTCGATTGCAGCACCAGAAGGCTTTATCTCATCCTGTTCAAAGCTCAACCTTTCTCCTGAGGCAACAGTTAGCTGCTCTTTTACTAGGTCAATGCCAGTCACTTCTTCTGTAATGGGATGTTCTACTTGAAGCCTAGAATTTATTTCCATAAAGTAGAACCTTCCGCTTTCGTCCCTTAGGAACTCCACAGTGCCTGCGTTAGTATAAGAGACTGCCTTTGCAATCTTTATAGCATAATCTCCAAGTTTCTTTCGGTCAATCTCTCCAACCACAGGGCTAGGCGTTATCTCTATCAATTTCTGATGTCTTCTCTGTATACTGCATTCTCTTTCACCGAGATAGAGAACTTTACCATATCTGTCTGCAAGCATCTGCATTTCAATATGTCTAGCAGGTTTGATCAGTTTTTCTATATAAAGGGAGGCCCTACCAAAAGAACCCTGCGCTTCGCCAAGGGCCAAGTTCCAAACATCTTCTAGCTGTTTATCATTACTTGCTTCCCTAATGCCTTTTCCGCCTCCTCCAAAAGCAGATTTAACTAAAATAGGATAGCCGATCTCTTCTGCTATTCTCTTTGCAGTGTCGATGTCGTTCACTTCTCCTTTTGAGCCTGGAGTCACTGGCACTCCTATCGAAGACGCGATCTCCCTGCAACGAGACTTGTTACCAGTCAATTCTAATGTTGCAGATGAAGGACCAATAAAGGCAAGTCCTTTTTTTTCACATAGGTCTGCAAACTTTGAATTTTCAGCAAGAAATCCATATCCTGGATGAATTGCATCGGCACCTGATTTGATAGCTGTTTCAACAAGTACTTCTTTGTTCAGGTAACTTTGCTGTGGTGATGAGGGACCGATCGAATAGGCTTCATCTGCCATGCTAACATGCACTGAATTTCTATCAACATCAGAGAAGACTGCAACACTTCTAACATTCATCAACTTTAGTGTTCTGATTATCCTAACAGCTATTTCTCCTCTATTAGCCACAAGCACCTTTCTAAACATTAGCATCGCCATCAGAGAGGTATATTTCCATGCTTTTTGCGAGGCCTAAATTCAGATTTGTTTTCTAAGGATTCCAGTGCACGGATCAGCTTTGGTCTCGTTTGTGCGGGGTCTATTATTTCATCTATTATACCCCTAGACGCAGCTTCATAAGGATTTGCAAATTTCTCCCTGTATTCCTTTATCAGTTTTGTCCTTAACCTTTCACTTTCTTCTGGAGAAGCTTTTGTTAACTGATCCTTATATATTATGTTGACCGCAGCTTCAGGTCCCATCACAGCTATCTCAGCATTAGGCCATGCGTAGTTTAAATCTGCTTTGCTGTACTTTGAACCCATTGCACAGTAGGCTCCTCCGTAGGCTTTTCTGATTATCACAGTAACTTTAGGAACAGTTGCTTCACAATATGCGTAGAGCAACTTGGAACCATGCCTTATTATACCTCCATGCTCTTGCTCTATCCCCGGCATATATCCAGGTACGTCTACAAAAGTGACTATTGGGATGTTGAAGCAATCACAGAACCTTACGAACCTCGAAGCCTTAACCGAAGAATCTATATCAAGAGCTCCTGATAGATGAAGTGGTTGGTTGGCAACTATTCCAACTACTTTTCCTGAGAGCCTACCAAATCCGACTATAATGTTTGGTGCCCAAAACTGGTGTATTTGTAGAAAGTCTCCAGAGTCAACCACTTTCAGGATCACCTTTAACATATCATAAGGCTCGTAGGGTGTTTGAGGCACAATATTTCGAAGCTCTTGTTCAGTTCTATCAGGAGGATCATTAACTTCTGTCATAGGAGGTTCCTCCTCATTATTTTGTGGCAGGAATGAAAGAAGTTTTCTAATTAGCGCAAAACACTGCATCTCATCGTCAACTACAAAATGAGCCACCCCGCTTTTTTTGGCATTGACTTCAGCTCCTCCAAGCTCTTCGAAAGACACCTGCTGACCCAGAGCTGCCTTAACAACGTCTGGGCCTGTAATGAACATATTACTGATGCCCTTGACCATTATGACGAAGTCTGTGAGAGCAGGTGAATAGACCGCGCCCCCTGCACCAGGCCCCATGATTGCGCTGATTTGAGGTATTACACCTGATGCCATAGTATTTCTAAAGAAGATCTCGCTGTAAGCTGCAAGGCTAACAACACCTTCTTGAATTCTGGCTCCACCAGAATCGTTTAGACCTATTAAAGGGGCTCCATTTTTCAATGCCAAATCCATCACTTTTGTTACCTTTCTTCCAAACGCTTCTCCCAAAGAACCACCAAAGACTGTAAAATCATGTGCGAATACATATACAATCCTTCCGTTTATCTTTCCATAGCCAGTTACTACTCCGTCGCCTAAAGGTCTCTTGTTTGCTAGTTCAAAATCAGTCGACCTGTGAGTAACAAACTTATCGATCTCTTGGAATGTTCCTTCGTCTAGCAGTTTTAGTATTCTTTCTCTAGCCGTCAGCTTTCCTTTTTCATGTTGTTCTTGGATTTTTCGTTCTCCTCCGCCAAGTTCTGCCATTCTGTTCATTTCCTCGAGCCTTTTAAGAGGATCTTCTTCCATTTGGCGTCGAACGGGGAGAGACGTTGTAAGAATTAAACGTTTGTAATTCTTCATCGAAGAACCTATATCTGATTTAGTAATAAGATCCCAAACCTAATGTCAAAATATCATCATACGAAATTCGTGCACAATATACATTGGTTAAGGGAATCAACATTCATATTTTTCGGTAAATGATGACACAGATACAAGGTATTAAGCATCCTTTATCTTTGTCGTAAAAAGTTGTCCTGTTCTTTTTGGCTATCTGTATCAGTCTAGAGTGAACTTTCGAATCTGCTACTATATTTGTCCTCATCTTCGAACAGTCCTTGATGGAGGATAAAATATAATATAAGTCTGTTATTTATGAATCCTAGTCCTGACAGCCTCCAATACTTAGAAGGTGTGGGGTTCCCGATTTGTTATCTTTCTTCATGATGATTCATCCTATAGGGTTTGTCAGAGCAGTCCCTGCCATGCAGATATATAATATATTCCATAGCTCGCTTCCGTTTGTTCACTGGAACTTCCCTTCCATTTCAGCCTGATGTCTATTATATTTCTCTAATACGAAGCTCCTTCACCTTATCCCTTCCTCCATTCTTCATTGAATTATCTTCCTTTTATACCCCTCCTCTTCAGGAGCCAGATCAGATTATAGTTCTCCTGAGCTCTCGCCTTCTTTCTTAGTCCATATGCAACTTTATCATTAACAACGTAAAGTTTTTCCCTTATATGTGCTAATAATAGCTAATTCATCCTCAGCAAGTAACCTAAAATCTTTGCATCATTCTTTGTGGAGGATTGGGATATAAGATTTAGCTTGTTCGGACTAGCTACATATACCTTGCATCTATCTATTGATGATAGTCTCTCATATATTGTATGTATAAAACCAACAGATTCTACAACTACATTCTTCTTTCCTTCCTTCGATTGATGAGATAAA
>Ga0209012_1002745_pt1 | contig 14545 bp, 10 predicted proteins | sample RS3BMetagenome_FD_184735 | JGI IMG/M metagenome (GOLD analysis project Ga0209012, IMG submission 184735) | Ferric oxide microbial mat and aquatic microbial communities from Rainbow Spring, Yellowstone National Park, USA - RS3B (SPAdes) (version 3) ...
AGAGACGCATGGCGAGCCACCCCGAATGCTTTGCGTCTCTGCGTCCGGGCGGGCACAATCGCGCGCGTTCGACGTCGCGGGAGGCGCCCTGGGCGGGTCAGCGAGCGAGAGCTTGGAGATGAGCGGCACCCACAAGCGCGAGGACGAAGAGGTCACGCCCGAGGAGATGGCCGCCCTCCTCAAAGGCCTGCGCAAGAACGCCGCGCGCAACTCCGATCCGGACATCGTCGCCACCTCCGAGGGGCGCGACGCCGCCGCGTACCACGCGCCTCCCGCCCCGCCCCCGGCCGCCGTCGACAAGACGGTGTCCAATGGCGAGGTCCTGCTCAGCACCACGCTGCGGCGCGAGGTCGCCTCGCTCGAGCGAGCGCCGGCGGCCCACACGGGGCCGACGGTCGACGCCGCGCGCGTGACGGTCCCGGCCGCTCGAGCGGCCGGCGCGAGCCGCGATCCGGCGCCGAGCGCGATCGAAACGACCGTATCGACGCGGCGCCGATCCCGGTCCTTGCTGGTATGGGCGGCCGCGGGCGCGGCGGGTCTGCTGGTGATCGGGCTCGCCGTGCTGCTCGGGCGAGGCCGCGGCGGACATGCGACGTCGGCTGTCCCTTCCGCCACCGTGTCCTCCGCGGCTGCGGCCACCGCGCCGTCCGCGCCGGGGACCGCGAGCTCCTCTCACGTGGTGAGCGCGCCGCTGGCACCGGCTTCGCAAGAGCCGGAGGTCGCGACATCGCCGCGGCGCTCCCCCCACGCGCATGCGGCGCAGACCTCCAAGACGCCCAGACCCAACGCCCAGCCGAGCGCGACCGTGCGCGAGGACGTCAACCGGACCTTCTGAGATCGATCGAATGCCGAAGACGAGAACCACGGCCGCCCTCCTGGCCCTCGCCCTCTCCGCGATGGCGGTGCCCGCTCGCGCGCAGGACGCGCGGGCACGCAGGGAGGCCAAGGCGCGCTTCAAGGAGGGGCTGGCGCTGCACGACGCCGGCAACGACGAGCAGGCGCTCATCAAGTTCCGCGAGGCGTACACGGCCTACAAGAGCCCGGCGATCCTGTTCAACATCGCGCGCGCCGAGCAGCTCACCGGCCACCTGCTCGACGCGCAGCACGACTACCGGGCGTGCCTGGCCGATCCTTCGTACGCGTCGCACGCGGGCGAGGTGAACCAGCGGCTCGACCAGCTGCGCGGCCAGCTCGGGCACCTGCGGGTGCAGTCGCCGGCCGGGTCGAGCCTGGTGGTCGACGGGCAACCGGTCGTGGACTGGAGCGCGCCGATCGACGTGCTTCCCGGCAGCCACACGATCACGGCGACCGACGGCTGGCAGGTGACGCGTACCGTCGAAGCTGCGGCGGGCAAGGAGGTGGAGGTCCGGATCGACGCGCCGCCGGCGTCGGCGGCGGCGAGTCCGCCCATCCCCGCTCCAGCAGCCGCCGCGCCCTCGCCAGCGATCGCGCCGCCCCCCAGCGTCCCGCCGAACGTCGCGCCCGAGGAGCCACACGCCTCGACGGCGCGCACGGTCGTGGTGGGAGCGCTGGGGGTCGTCGCCCTGGGAGCGCTGGGCACCGCCATCTACCTCGGCGCGCATTCGTCGAGCGAAGCGGACAAGGCCCATTCGCTGAACACGCAGCGCGGCAGCACCCCGTGCCCTGCTGCGGGCAGCTCCCTGTGCAGCAGCCTGAGCGACGCGGTCGACGCCCAGAACCGCGACGCCGTCGCGTCCGACGTGCTCTACGCCGTCGCGGGAGCGGCTGCGATAGGAGCTGTCGCAAGCTGGCTGCTCTGGCCTTCCCCGCACACGTCGAACGGCGCGTGGGTGGCACCGTGGTGGGGCGCGCACGATGGGGGAATCGCTGCCCGGGGGAGCTTCTGAGAGCGTTACGTGAGGAGGGATCGATGCGTGTCTTGATGACGGCTATTTTGCTTGGCGGCTGCGGCGCGGGGCTGGCGGCTCTCGGTGCCTGCGGGCAGACGTCGTCGGGCAACGAGTGCAGCGACAAGGGCCTGAACTGTCCGGAGAGCGACGGGGGCACGGACGCAACCGACGACGTCTCGACGGTGCTGAGCGGCGTCTTCGTGTCTCTCTCAGGGAGCGACAGGAATCCGGGTACCCAGGCCTCGCCGGTCAAGACGATCGCGCACGCGCTCGACCTCGCCAAGACCGCCGCCGACCACCGCGTCAACGCCTGCGCCGGGACCTACCCCGAGCACCTCGTCATCGACGCGGCTCACGACGGCGTCAGCCTCCACGGCGGCTTCTCGTGCGCCGACTGGTCGTACGCGACGAGCAACGTCGTGAAGGTGGCGCCGACCGATCCGGGGCCCGCGCTCAAGCTCGACACGCTCAACACCGGCACGACCGTCGAGGACCTCGAGCTCGACGCGGTCGACGCCATGATGCCCGGGGACTCGAGCGTGGCGGTGTTCGCGAACGCCGCGCAGAGCACCACGTTCCGGCGCGTGACGATGAAGGCGGGCAACGGCGCGGCCGGAGCGCCTGGAGCCGACGGCGCTTCGACGAGCAACTACGACGTCAGCCTGGCGCAGAGCGATCCCACTATCGAGGGCCACAGTGCGATGGGGCAGACGCCTGGTGGCAGTCAGACCTGCGCGGGCCTCTGCGCAAACAACGTAGCTTCAACGGGCGGACACGGAGGTCTTGGCGACGCTACATCACCGACCGAGGGAGCAGATGGTGGCCCCTCGATTCCGCCGAGCGGGCCAGGGATTGACGGTGCCGGAGGCGCAGGAGGAGCCACGTGCGGCAATGGCCACCGTGGAGCAACAGCCGCCGACGCGACCTCGGTCGGAGGGCCGGCGACGTCACTGGGCACGCTCGGCCCGAGCGGCTGGACGCCGAGCGATGGCCAAACGGGGAACACAGGCGGCCCCGGGCAGGGCGGCGGTGGTGGTGGTGGCGGCATCAGCGCGACCAGCGGAGGAGGTGGCGGCGGCGGCTGCGGCGGCTGCGGAGGCAGCGGAGGAGCTGGAGGCCATGGTGGTGGCTCGAGCTTTGCTCTCCTGAGCGTGGGCTCGATGGTGACGCTCGACTCGTGCGTGCTGCAGGCCGGCAACGGCGCCGACGGCGGCAAAGGCGGTGCGGGACAGCCAGGACAGTCGGGAGGGGCTGGTGGCAATCCAGCGACGACGGGCATCGGCTGTGCGGGCGGCCTCGGAGGCACCGGCGGCGGCGGCAGCGGAGGAGGCGGCGGCACGGGAGGGGTTTCGGTGGCGGTCGGCTACACGGGGACCGCGCCGACGATGACGAGCAGCACGATGACCACCACCGGTCAGCCGGGCCACGGAGGCGAGGGCGGGGCAGGCTCCACGCCGGCCGACGCGGGCGCGGGCAACGCGGGCAGCAAGGGCCTCGATGGCGTGGCGGCGGCCACGAAGGGGTTCTGATTCGATGCGCCGGGTGGGTCTTGTCGCCGTGCTTTCCGCCGTGGCGTGCGCCTCGGCGATCGCTGCCTGCTCGTCCTCGCCGTCCTCGTCCTCGAGCAGCAGCGTCTCGGACGCCGGCACGGACGCAACCGACGACGTCTCGACGATGCTGAGCGGCGTCTTCGTGTCTCTCTCAGGGAGCGACAGGAATCCGGGTACCCAGGCCTCGCCGGTCAAGACGATCGCGCACGCGCTCGACCTCGCCAAGACCGCCGCCGACCACCGCGTCAACGCCTGCGCCGGGACCTACCCCGAGCACCTCGTCATCGACGCGGCTCACGACGGCGTCAGCCTCCACGGCGGCTTCTCGTGCGCCGACTGGTCGTACGCGACGAGCAACGTCGTGAAGGTGGCGCCGACCGATCCGGGGCCCGCGCTCAAGCTCGACACGCTCAACACCGGCACGACCGTCGAGGACCTCGAGCTCGACGCGGTCGACGCCATGATGCCCGGGGACTCGAGCGTGGCGGTGTTCGCGAACGCCGCGCAGAGCACCACGTTCCGGCGCGTGACGATGAAGGCGGGCAACGGCGCGGCCGGAGCGCCTGGAGCCGACGGCGCTTCGACGAGCAACTACGACGTCAGCCTGGCGCAGAGCGATCCCACTATCGAGGGCCACAGTGCGATGGGGCAGACGCCTGGTGGCAGTCAGACCTGCGCGGGCCTCTGCGCAAACAACGTAGCTTCAACGGGCGGACACGGAGGTCTTGGCGACGCTACATCACCGACCGAGGGAGCAGATGGTGGCCCCTCGATTCCGCCGAGCGGGCCAGGGATTGACGGTGCCGGAGGCGCAGGAGGAGCCACGTGCGGCAATGGCCACCGTGGAGCAACAGCCGCCGACGCGACCTCGGTCGGAGGGCCGGCGACGTCACTGGGCACGCTCGGCCCGAGCGGCTGGACGCCGAGCGATGGCCAAACGGGGAACACAGGCGGCCCCGGGCAGGGCGGCGGTGGTGGTGGTGGCGGCATCAGCGCGACCAGCGGAGGAGGTGGCGGCGGCGGCTGCGGCGGCTGCGGAGGCAGCGGAGGAGCTGGAGGCCATGGTGGTGGCTCGAGCTTTGCTCTCCTGAGCGTGGGCTCGATGGTGACGCTCGACTCGTGCGTGCTGCAGGCCGGCAACGGCGCCGACGGCGGCAAAGGCGGTGCGGGACAGCCAGGACAGTCGGGAGGGGCTGGTGGCAATCCAGCGACGACGGGCATCGGCTGTGCGGGCGGCCTCGGAGGCACCGGCGGCGGCGGCAGCGGAGGAGGCGGCGGCACGGGAGGGGTTTCGGTGGCGGTCGGCTACACGGGGACCGCGCCGACGATGACGAGCAGCACGATGACCACCACCGGTCAGCCGGGCCACGGAGGCGAGGGCGGGGCAGGCTCCACGCCGGCCGACGCGGGCGCGGGCAACGCGGGCAGCAAGGGCCTCGATGGCGTGGCGGCGGCCACGAAGGGGTTCTGATTCGATGGGCGACCACGGCCGACAGGAACGGACAGAGGCCGGGCGCGGAAACGGATGCAGGCAACGAAGGCGCGAGCGCCCTGGATGGCCTCGCGCGGGGGAGCAAGGCGCCATGAGGAGTAGCTGTCGCAAATATCCTGGACTTGGCACGCTCGCGGCGTGGCTCGGGCCGGGCGCCGCGATCGCAGGCGTCGCGCTGGCCGCGGGGTGCGGATCGTCGTCCGCGACGAACGCTCCGACGGGTGATGACGGCGGGAGCGACTCGTCGTCGTCGTGCGACACCACGCAGGACCCGTCGACGACGCCGTGCCTCGTCAGCGAGGCGTACGGCGTCTTCGTCTCGACGATGGGGAGCGACGCGACGGGGGACGGCAGCCGCGCCAAGCCGTACGCGACCTTCGGCAAGGGCCTCGACGCCGCGAAGGCGGCCGGCAAGCAGGTGTTCGTCTGCATGGGGATCTACCCCGAGAACGTGACCGTCGACGCGGCGCACGACGGGGTCAGCGTGCACGGCGGCTTCTCGTGCACGGACTGGTCGTACGCCGCGACGAATGCGGTCAAGCTCGCGCCGCAGGATCCCGGCCCCGCGGTGAGAGTCGATACGCTCTCGACGGGGACGACGATCACCGATCTGGAGATCGATTCGGTCGACGCGCAGAAGGCCGGGGACTCGAGCATCGCTGCCTTCGTGAACGCGTCGCACAACGTCGTGTTCCGGCGGGTGACGATGAGATCCGGCAACGGCGCCGCCGGCGCGGCGGGCGCCGACGGCGCGTCGATGAGCAACTACGACGTGAGCCTCATGCCGAGCGATCCGAAGATCGCTGGCAACGGCGCACCGACCCTGACGGGCGGCGCGGCTCAGACCTGCAGCGGGCTGTGTGCGAACGGGATGACGTCGACGGGCGGAGCCGGAGCCAGCTACGGCAGCGGGTTGCCCGGGAGCAACGGCGGCCCATCGATCCCGGAGAACCCGCCCGGCCAGACGCCCAAGCACGACGGCGCCGGAGGAGCTGCCGGCGTCTGTGCCGGCACCGGCCGCGGTGGTCCGGGCGATCCGGGAGCTTCGGGCGCCCAGGTCCAGGGGGGCATCGCAGCTACGTCGCCCGGTGCCCTTTCGAGCACAGGATGGACGCCCACCGACGGACATCCGGGTGAGGTGGGGGGCGTCGGCCAGGGCGGCGGCGGAGGCGGAGCCGGTTGCGACAATGGCGCCACGGCGGGAGGCGGCGGAGGCGGCGGCTGCGGGGGATGCGGCGGAACCGAAGGCGGAGGAGGTCACGGCGGCGGCTCGAGCTTCGCGCTCGTGAGTGTCGCCTCGCCGTTGGTCCTGGACGCGTGCACGCTCGTCGCCGGCAACGGAGGCGACGGCGGCGCGGGCGGAGCGGGGCAGCCCGGACAAAAGGGAGGGCTCGGTGGCACCATCCCCCAGGGTTCTGCCGGGGCTGCGGGCGGCGCGGGTGGCGATGGTGCAGGTGGGAGCGGTGGTGGTGGCGGAAGTGGTGGTCTGTCGATCGCCGTCGCGTACTCCGGTCCGGCGCCGACCGCGACCAACGGCACGCGCGCGTCCGTCGGCAATCCAGGTCACGGCGGCGCCGGTGGCACGGGAACGACCGCCACCAATGCCGGGGGACCCGGCCTCGACGGCATCGCAGTGGAGAACAAGGGCTTCTGATGTGCGCTGCTAGAGCGTGGATGATCGGTATTGTCGCGCTGGCGGCGCCCGCCACCGCCGGGGTCGCACTGTTCGCCGGCGGATGCAGCAGCGCGACGTGCGCCGACTTCGGCAACTGCCAAGCTCCCGACGACGCCTCGTCAGCCGTCGACTCGCCCGTCGATTCGCCGCCCGCCGAGGCGGCCGCCGAAGCCGGCGGCTGCGCCGCGCAGGCGCCCGACGACGTCAACGGCGTGTTCGCGTCACCGTCCGGAAGCGACAGCTCCGACGGCGGCGCGTGCGGCGCCAAGGCCACGCCGTGCAAGACGATTGGAGGCGCCTTGCTAACCGCCATCGGCGCACACAAGGCCATCCTCTACCTCGACCGCGGCGACTACGACGAGAATGTGGCCCTCGACGTGCTCAGCAACGGCGCCGCGAGCCCGTTCAGCATCCAGGGCGGCTGGAGCCAGCTGCTCGGCCAGTGGACGCCCATCTGCGATGGGCCCGACGCCGACGTGCCGGGCGAGACGACCATCCATGGATCGGTCACGGTCAGCACCAGCACTGCGATCAAGGTGACGCTCTCGTCTCTGACACTCGGGGCGGGGGCGCAGGCGATGGTGTCGCTGATGGGAGGAGCGAACACGGTCGTCCTGAAGGATGTCGAGATGAGGACGGTCACCGATGCGGGCACGGACTGAGGTGGAGTCATGAAACGGCTCGCGATCGCCTTCACCCTCGGTGCGACATGGCTCGCCAGCGCCTCGCCTGCGCGCGCGGATGATGCGGCGCGCGCCGCAGAGCTCAATCGTGAAGCGGCCGAGCACGCGAAGCACGGGGAGTGGGACGTCGCGCGCGCCCTGCTGGCCGAAGCCTACCGGCTGAGGCCCGACGCGTCGCTGCTCGTCAACCTCGCCGCGAGCGAGCTCAAGTCCGACCACGCCGTCGATGCGTTGCGCCACCTGCGCGCGTACCTCGTCGATCCGCACGCGGATCCGCAGGTGGAGCAGGCCGTGAAGACCCAGCTCGTGCCGCGTGCGATGGCCGCCACCGGGCACCTCACGCTCCACTTTCCCGCCGGCGCGCGCGTGATGGTCGACGGCCAACCGCTCGACGTTCCGGCGGGAGCGACGGCGGCGACCGACGACGTGAAGGCGGGTCCGCACGCGATCGAGATCCTGGCGGCCGGGACGACGAGCGCGCAGTCCGTCGTCGCGAACGCGGGCGAGAACCTGGACGTGCGCCCGAGACCCGCGGCGCCTCCGCCCGTGGCGCCGCAGGCGGCGCCTCCACCTCCGGTCCACGACGAGCCGCCGCCGCGGCCCGTGAGCGACACCGGGTTCTGGAGCGCGCGCCACGTTGTCCCTCTCGGGCTGCTGGTCGGCGGAGCGGTGTTCGCCGGCGCCGGCGGGTACTTCGCCCTCGACGGGAGCTCCAAGCTGCACCAGGCCGACGATCTGGTCAGCGGCTCGCTGGGCGGGTCTCGGACCGCATGCAGCAGCGGATCGGCGCCGAGCGCCTGCCAGACGCTGAGCGACCTGCACTCCAGCTACGACCGGGACGCTGGGCTGGCGACTGGTTTCTTCGTCGCCGGCGGCGCCCTGGCCGCGGCGGCGGTCGTGATGTGGATCGTGTGGCCGCGGCCTCACGAGAGCGTCGAAGGGACCGGAGGCGTGACGGTGCGACCGTACGCGAGCGCCGGCGGCGGCGGGGTCGCGGGGACGTTCTAGCCAGCCGCCGCGCATCGTCCGGAACGGCGAAGACGGTGGAGGCCCGCCTCCCTCGGTGGAGGCGAGCCTCCACCGAACCCACCGGACCGCAACGCGAGGGAAGCGTTCGCGAAAACGAGAGACTCGGGGCTGCGGGCATGGAGGCGCGCCTCCATGCAGCGAACCCGCCGGTGCACGGCCCCGGCCGCAGCGCCGTGTCCTGCACCATGAGCAGGCGCGTTGCGGCCGGCCCCCACGCTGCCCTTGGGCAGACCTGTCGACGGAACGCGCCTTGCTCAGGGGTGCTGCGCCATTGCCGCCCTGATTCGCCTTCGCCTCAGCAGCATCGAGCCAATGCAACCCCACCGCGCCGCGTCGACTCCACTGCGGGAGATGCTGGCCATAGCCCACGAGCTCGTCGGCCTCGTCTCCATGGAGCTGCACTGGCTCGACACGTTGCACGGTTCCGTGGACGAACAGCGGCTCCGGATGGTCAAGGATCTGTTGCTCGAGCAGCGCCGCATCCTCGTTCACGCCACGGGTGACCTGGTCGACCAGTGGCACAACGGCGAGTTGACGGACGAGGACGCGACTCGCGCCATCCGGAGGGTGATCACCCGGATCCTCGAGCGCTTGCAACAGGCGGCGGAGGTATGGGATCCGATGCTGAAGGCGTAGCTGGCAAGTCGGAGCCAGGCTTTCGTTCACGCTGAGGGGGCCCGAATCGAGCCACGTGGCTCGTCACTTTTGCTATAGCGGCAAAGCCGAGACAGGAGCGTTCGAGAGTCTCTGCTGCTCGGGCGTCTGCGGTACCGACTCCACCGGCAACGGCGCGGTCTGCCTCTGAACTCGAGGCTCGCCGTTTCACGCGCGGCTGCGCGGCGCCGCACATGGCACCTGCAGGTCCGTCGTTCGACAGGGGATGCCCGCCCCGCCGGGGGCAGGGCTGATGCCGCCCCGGCCCGGCAGGCCGGCGGATCTTCCGCCGGCCTGGCGAGAAAGCCCGCCGATTCCTCGCCGCAGCGCGCGCTGAATCCGCGCACGCACCGCGCGGCATCGCACTTGCTGTCGGCCGATTCCGAGCAACCGACGTTCGCCCCGGCCGATGGGGGCACGAGATGAGGAGGAGATTCGCGATGCACCCCCAGATGACGAAGCCCGCGCTGCACCTTTCGGCTTTGGCGCTCTCGTTGAGCGCGCTGACGGCGTGCTCGTCGTCGCCGCGGTCGACCAGTGGCTCCGGAAACGCGTCAGCGAGCGCGTTCCATAGCGACTGGATGTGCGACCTCACCGAAGTCGACCAGGGGACGACGTCGTACGACGGCCGGATGGTGGAGACCGACGTGACAAGCAGCGGGCTCGCCGAGCTTTGGGACGACGGCGCCAATCTGAGCCTCTACGACTGGATGTGCGGTGGCTACTTCGCGATCTCCGGGCAGTCGGCAGTCGCCGTTGGCTACACGTGCCCGAACAGCCAGATCACCGTGTCGACCGGCACCCTCTCGCTTTCCGCCGATGGAAAGATGCTGAATATCAATCTGACCGGCACCGATGGCGACCCCGATGCTGGCGCCCCCCAGCCCGCGTCACTGTCGGGCACCTGACGTGGCTCGGCAGCTCCTCCTCGAGCAGTTCCTCGTCTGGCAGCGGCTCCTCTTCAGGCGGCAGCGGCAGCAGCTCGGGGGGATCGGGCGGCGACACCTGCCGCGACAACACCGACTGCGGCGGTTGCGCCATGTGCTACGCGGGAGCCTGCATCAGCTGTGGCTACAACCAGCAGGGGTTCTGCAATTGCGGCTTGTAGCTGTCGCGCTGCGGGCCGGCTCCGCCTCACTGACGTGCTGCGCTTGGCGGCGGACGGGTGCTGGCCGCCCCTGCGCAGGCGCTCCGGGAGGTACGCGGCCGAGGCGCAGGTCGGAGGTCCCATCACCGGTCTTCGGCGATCCTCCCCAGTGAACCAGATGCCGTGCGGTTTCGCCGACTTGAGCGCCGTGTTCGGACTTCCGGACCCACTACTGAATGGATCTATTCGTCGAGCGGCCCACTCGCTGTCGGATGGTCCGACGGCACGGCGTGCGATGCCAACGACCGCGTCGCGGTGAAGGAGTCCGACGGCTACACCCGAGCGAGCTCGTGTAGACGGCGGACCGCCGCGCCAGCCGCCGCACCACCTTGGCGACCTTCCGCACGGGTGCGGTGCACGGCGCGTGCGATGGCGTCGGCTTGGTCGGACCAGTGGCGCGCCAGAGCAGCCCGAGCGGCCCATACGCTACAAGCACCGCACCCACGACATGACCATCGACGCATCTCACGCGAACGTTCACGTTGCCGCCACGCTGTAGTGCGTTCGTGCGAATCGCGTACTCGCATACGCTTTCGCTCATGCAACCGGCTCCACCCGCGGCCACCTCGCGTTCTTCCCTCACGACGGCTACGGCGCATTCAGGTCCGATCACCTGTCGCATGCCGAACAGTAGACGGATCAGCCGAATCATCTCAGGAGCCTCGTGCGAGTGTGCACTCCCAGCCCGGAACATACCGGCCTTCCAGTCACCTCGATGCCCAAGCAGCGCGCGGGCTGCAGGTTCCACTCGCAGCATGCCGCGCGGCTGCCCTCAGCACGCCGCACACTCGGGTCGTCCTTGCACGTGCGGGACGCACGTCTCGCAGAGCACGTGCAGCGCATCGTCGCAGAGCGCCGGGCGGGCTGCGGCCCCGCCGCACGCAGCGCACGCCGGTCGGTCGAGCGCCGCAGCGCCGGCGGGCAGCCGGAGGACGAGCTCCCCTTCACGCTTGCGGCGCCGCACGCGCAGGCGAATCGACACCGCGGGCAACGCGAGAGACACGAGCGCGAGGGGCTCGACCAATACGCGCATGGCGTATCGCTGACCGAGATCGCGCAGCTTCGCATCGCGTTCGGACACCATGTGCTCGATCTTGTTCGCGATGGCGGCCGCTTCGACGCGCCGCTTGGGCGAGCGGGCGTCCTCGATGAGCGCGGCGAAGTACTCCGCGATGCGCCGGTGGTCGCGCGCGTGCCGGCGTGCGACCGCGGCACGCGCCGGCGCGATGGCTTCGCGCACGCGAAGAGCGGCCCGCCGCGCGAGCAGCCCGAGCGGCGCTCGCCCGACGCCGGCGCACGGCTCCGGCTGGAGGCGGTGGGGCTCGTGCGCCGGGTTGGCGAGCGAGACGAGCGCTCCATCCGGCTCGGCGCCATCAGCGGCGTGCATGGCGAGGACGATCTGGCCGTCGTAGCGGTCGTCGGCTTCCGCCCTCCAGGCAAACCATCCGATGACGTACGTTGCGTCCGTCGGCGTGGTCTGCTCGATGTCGAAGACGGCATTGCGCAAGGGGAAGCGTTCGACCAGGGCTCGCGCTTGCGAAGGGCGCGGAGCCTCGGCCGCGAGCCGCAGCGACGCCGTCGGCGCCCGGGCGCTCGCCCATCGCGTCAACCGTTCGAACAGCGGCGAGCCGAGGCCGCACGCGACGGCGTCGACGCGATCGGCCGCGACGGCTCCAATCAGCGTGCACGCCTCCGGGATCTCGAGCGAACGGGCCAGCGCCTCGGGCAAGATGCCCACGCATTCGTCCCCGGACCGCTCGACCAGCGCACCTTGGGCGGCGAGCGCGTCGGCCGCGAACGCGAGCGGATCGGGGATTTCGTGCCCGGAAGGCGCGTTCATGCCTCGAAGTCCTGCCGGAAGAGGGCCTCGTCGAGCGCCTTGACGCGCTCGTAGCGACCGCGCGCCGCCCCGAGCTCGTCGGCGATGCGATCGAAGCCCTCGGCGATCTGCGCGTCGTCCTTCGAGGTGCAGTAAAGCTCCAGGACGCGCTCCTCGAGATCGCGGTCGTCGGCGAGGTTGCCGAGGACCATGTCCATCTCGCCCACCACCAGCTCGAACAGGTGCAGCCGGCGATCGAGCACGTCGAGCACGCGCTCTTCGGCGGTGCCGCGCGCGCACAGGTTGTAGACGCGCACTTCGCCGGTCTGCCCCATGCGATGCAGCCGGCCGATGCGCTGCTCGAGCAGCATCGGGTTCCAGGGCAAGTCGAAGTTGACGAGCGTCTGGCAGAACTGAAGGTTCTGGCCCTCGCCCCCGACGTCGGTGGCGACCAGCACGCGCGCACCGCTGCGGAACCGCTCGATGGCGGCTTGGCGCTCGCCGGCGCGCATGCCTCCGTGAAACAGCGCTGGATCCATCCCCTGCCGCCGCAGCCCGGCGACCACGTATTCGAGCGTGTTCCGGAAGCGCGTGAACACGAGAACGCGCTCGCAGCTGGCAGCGATGTCCACCAGCGCCTCGAGCTTGCGCGAGCCGTCGACCCGGGCGGCCGCGCGCGCCAGGCTCGCTGTCGCCGAGCGCAGCTCGCGCGTGTGCTTGTCTCCGGCTCCGAGACGCGCGAGCGTGCCGTGAAGCGCCGCGGGGCTCGAGCCGGCTTCGAGCAGCAGCGTGCTCGTGGCCAGGCGCGCTTTCGGATCTCCGGCGTGCTCGCGAAGCAGTCGGACCACGGCCTCGTACAGCTCGCGTTCCCCCTCGGCCGGCTCGACGGCCACCGTGGTGACGTAGCGCGGCGGCAGCGCAAGCCCGCTCTGGGCGCGCGTGTTTCGGACCATGACCTCGCCCAGAAGCCGCCGCAGTCGCTCCGCGTCGCGCGGCGCCGTCGGATCGGTCGGGTCGACGAACTGCTTGCGGAACTCGGCGGGGGTCGTCAGCTGCCCCGGCTTGAGCAGCGTGACCAGATTGTAGATTTCCTCCAGGTCCGTCTCCACCGGCGTCGCGGTCAAGAGCAGCAGGAATCGGCTCTGGATCGCGTTGACGAGCTTCCAACCCGCCGTCGAGCGGTTCTTGACGTGGTGCGCCTCGTCGACGACGACCATGTCCCAGGGCGCGGCCTGCACGAGCGGGGCGTGGCGAGCGCTGCGCGCGAGCGCCAGCGAGGCCACCACGACGCCGGGCTCCCGCCAGAAGGCTTCCGGATCTTCGCGTACGAGCGCGTCCTCGGTCGTACGCGCCGTGATGCCAGCCTTGTCGCCGAGCTCTCCGACCCAGTGCCGCACGAGCGCCGGCGGCGCCAGCACCAGCACGCGCTTGGCCATCCCGCGTAGCTCGTACTCGCGCAGCACCATCAGCGCTTCAATGGTCTTGCCGAGCCCCACCTCGTCGGCGAGCAGCGCGCGTCCCCGCAGCACGCGCAGCACGCGGCGCACCGTCTCGGTCTGGTACGCGTGCGAGTCGACACCGCGCAGCGTGCCGGTGCCGACCAGATCCTGGAACTCCGCGGCGGTCGCGAGCGCGTGCGCGCGGATAGCGAGCGACACGGCGAGCGCGTCCCCGTCGGGCTGGGCGATGAGTCGAGCGAGGACGGCCTCCTCGGGAACTGCGACGGTCAGAGGAGGCTCGACGAGCGCAGAGGGCGGCCGGATCGGCGGCGCCGCGGGAGCCGGCGGCACTGCGGAGGCGGCCCGTAAGGGGGGCGCGGCGCGCGTGGTGACGCGCGAGACCGGCGTCGGAGTGGGCGTCCTCTCCGGATCGGCGGTCTCGCGGCAGGCGTTCGGGCGCCCCTGCCGCTCGACGTCCCTCCAGAGTGCCAGAGCGCGCTTGCGAGCCGCGCGCCCGTCGATCGGCACGACGAAATGGTCTCGCGCGACGAAGCCGGCCTCCTCGGCCGCGCCGATCAGCCGACGCGCGAGCGCCGCACGCCCGATGCCGCCCGAAAGGCCATACTGCTCGAGGGTCATCGCGATGGCGTACGCGGGAACCTCGGCTCGTTCGGTCGACGCCAGCCAATACCCGATCGTCAGCAGATCGGCGGTCGAGAGCCCCTCGAAGAGCTGTTGGCGCGACTCGATGTCTCTTCGCGCGATCGGCATCGGGCGCTTCGGGTCCGTATGCTGCGCCGAAGGCGGCGTCAACAGTCGCTCTCGTGCGCGCTGGCGGCTGCACGCCGGCGCTCCGTAGCGCGCCCGGACGTGGCTCGGCCAGTTGCGGGCGGGAGGCGGTCCTACTTGCCTCGCCGCGACTCGGATACACGCCCCGTCTCGAGCAGTTGTCGGGATCTGGCAAGCTCGTTCTCGAGCACCTTCTCGTCGGGGAGCGTGGTCCTGTACTCCGCTGCCAGCACCTTGCTGGCGAGCCCCTCGAGGACGTACTTCACCACCGCATCCTCCTTGGATCGACAGAGAATCAAGCCAACGGGGGGGTTCTCGCCGGCGACCATCCAGTGCTCGCGCGCGTAGGTCAGGTAAAGGTGCATCTGGCCTGCATCAGCGTGCGTGAACCGTCCGA
>Ga0209012_1002749_pt1 | contig 14513 bp, 12 predicted proteins | sample RS3BMetagenome_FD_184735 | JGI IMG/M metagenome (GOLD analysis project Ga0209012, IMG submission 184735) | Ferric oxide microbial mat and aquatic microbial communities from Rainbow Spring, Yellowstone National Park, USA - RS3B (SPAdes) (version 3) ...
CACGACGAGGAGCGGCAAGAGCGCGAGCAGCGTGCGAAGGAGCTTCATTTCGTGACCGCCAGCGTGAGCATGGCGAGCAGCCGGAAGCCCTGCCCGACGAGCCGGTTCATGTCGTGCTCCCACTCGAGCGTCCCCTGCGCGTTCGGCGCGAAGCGGTAGCCGGCGGTCAGCACGTACTGGAAGCTGGTCGCGTCGCGATCGGGCTGCAGCTTGTCGATCCACTGCCAGAGGCCCGCGCGCACGCCGGCGACGTAGCGCGTGTCGAACACGCGCTGCACGTACACGTCGGCGCCCGAGCGATCGCCCTCCTGGCCCCAGTTGCCGCTGCCGTTCAGGCCGACCGTCATCTCGCCGGTGCGGTAGCGCCCCGACAGGTTCACCCCCTCGTCGAAGGGATGGCCGTTGGTGGGGAAGAGGTTCTGGGCGGGGGTGTAGTTCGGGTAGGGCGAGTAGGCCGCGCCGACGCCGGGGTCGAACGGCGCGGTCTGCACGCTGAACACGCGCAGGTTGGCCCCGCCGGAGAGCGAGAGCCGGTCGGTCACGTCGACGTTGGTGCGCAGGCCGACGTCGTTCATCGGCTCGCCGGCGAAGAAGTTCCAGATGCTGTCGGCGTCGAAGACCGGCACGTAGTAGTCGTAGTCGGCGCTGACGGTCACCTTCTGCCCCAGGTACGCGTCGAGCGAGCCGTACAGCGAGGTCACCTCGCCGGCGTAGAAATCGTAGACGACCCCCGCCTTGGCGCCGCCGTGGTCGGGCCAGTCCGCGTCCGCCGAGTAGCCGAGCTTCTCCGTCGAGATGCGCGCGCCGTCGTACATGGCGGGGGCGTACAGGCCGCTCGCGTACTCGGTCACGTTCGACGCGCCGGTGTCGTAGACCCGCCGGTACGTGAGCCGCCCGTGGATCCAGGTCACGCCCGTCGACTCGAGCGCCACGCCGAACGCCGGCGCGATCGTCGCCGGCTGGAACATCGGGTAGAGCGACGGGTCGTAGCCGTTGCGGTCGCCGCGCCAGATGCCGTCGGCCTCGAAGCGCGGCGTGCTGAGCGGCATCCCGCCGCGCTCCTCGAGCCCCGTGTAGGCCTCGACCTTGAAGAAGTAGGGCGTCGTGACGCTCGCCTCGCCCCCGTCGAAGGCCCACCACCCGAGCACGTCGGTCACGTACTGGCGCCCCAGCTTGAAGCCGAGCCAGCCGTGCAGGAAGCGCCGGCCCTCGAGGTACGCGTACATGAGGTCGACGACGTCCGGCGAGAAGCCCGGGACGACGGCGGCGTAGTTGCGCGGATCGCTCTCGCCGCCCGAGGCGCCGTAGTCGGCGTCGTAGCGCACGCGCGCGCGGAAGCTGAGCTCCGGCGCGCTGAGGTCGCCGGGCGCCGTGTCGAGCAGGTTGTACGCGCCGACGCCGAGCGTCGTCGTCAGCCGGCGGCGCGAGAGGATCGTCTCGCCCGTCGGCGAGCGCACGTCGTAGAACTGCGCGGCGGTGTCGCTCGTGACGTCGGCGTCCATCGCGTGAGCGCGCTGCGGCACGGCGAGCACCGACAGCACTGCGGCAGCGGCTGCGGCGCGCGCGCGCATCCCGCCTACCCCTTGCGCGCCCCGAACTCTTTCTCGAGCCGGTCGTCGAACGTGTCGGCGACGGCGGCGAGGTGGCGCACCATCTGCTCGACCTCGGCGGCGCCCAGCCCCTCGATCGGCCGCTCGCTGACGGCCACCACGCGGTCGCCGACCAGACCGAACGCGGCGTTGGCCAGGCCCGCGGCGTTGAGCTCGAGCAGGTGCCGGAGCAGCGCGCCGTGCTGGCCCGCGTCCGCCGGCAGCGTGACGACCGGCGACGCGACGCGCAGGTACGCCGTGTCCTCGTCCTCGTGGTGGGTGACGGTGACCAGCACCGACGCGCTGCCACGCTTGAGCGTCCACGCGGCCTGCGTATCGCTGGTGTTCTGGGCGCGGCACGTGCTGGGGTCGAGCCCCAGTTTCCCGATCGTCTCCTCGACGAGCTTCTTGGCGGTCTCGAAATCGTTTTCCACGCCGATGGCCTCCGAGCGGGCGAGGATGGTTTCGACGCGAGCGCGTGTCAACGGCTCGAGCGTCTCCTTGACCCCTCCGTCGGGCGGATGGCACCCTGTGGGGGCCCCACCCCGCCCATGACAGACAGCCAGCAACGATACCGCGTCATCGAGAAGCTCGAATCGGGCGGCATGGCCGAGGTGTTCCGGGCCGAGAGCGAGGGGCTTCAGGGGTTCCGCAAGCAGGTCGCCATCAAGCGAGTCCTGCCGCACCTGTCGTCGAAGAAGAAGTTCATCTCGATGTTCCTCGACGAGGCGCGCCTGTCGGCGCAGCTCTCGCACTCCAACTGCGTGCAGGTCTTCGACATCGGCGTCGGCGACAACGCGTACTTCATCGTCATGGAGTTCGTCGACGGGGCGAACCTCAAGGCGGTGATCGAGCACCTGAAGAAGACCGGGCGCGACTTTCCGGTCGAGGCCGCCGTCTACATCAGCCTCGAGCTGTGCAAGGGCCTGTCGTACGCCCACGAGCTGACCGACACCAACGGCGAGCCGCTGCACATCGTGCACCGCGACATGTCGCCGCCCAACGTGCTCATCACCAAGCACGGCGAGATCAAGATCGTGGACTTCGGCCTCGCCAAGGCCAACAGCCAGCTCGAGAAGAGCGAGCCCGGGATCATCAAGGGCAAGTTCTCCTACCTGTCGCCGGAGGCGGCGATGGGGCAGGACGTCGACGCGCGCACCGACGTGTTCGCCGTCGGCATCATCCTCTGGGAGCTGCTGGCCAGCCAGCGCCTGTTCCTCGGCGACACCGACTTCCAGACGGTGAAGAAGGTGCAGGCCGCCCAGGTGCCGAGCATCTCGACGATCAACAAGAAGGTGCCGCTCGAGCTCGAGCGCATCATCAACCGCGCGCTCGCGCGCGATCCGACCCAGCGCTACACGACCGCGCGCGCGCTCGGCATCGAGCTGTCCAAGTTCCTCTTCAAGTTCGCCGTGCCGGTCAGCCAGTTCGAGATCGCGCCGCTGGTGCTGAGCGCGATGAAGGAGCGCCAGCGCCACCGGCCGATGCAGGCGAGCATCATCGACAAGCTCATCGAGGAGGCGCTCTTCGAGTTCACCTCGCTCAAGGAGGACGCGAAGGGCGGCGGCGGGCAGGCCAACGGCGGCAAGCTCGGCGTCTCCAAGCCGACGCCGGGGCCGGGCGGCTTCGTCAACGTGGGCTCGTGGATCGACGAGATCCAGGTCGGCACCAAGCAAGAGAGCGATCCGCTGCGTGCGTCGCTGCCGCCCGGGCTGTCGGAAGGCAACCTCGCCGCACTCGAGGACGAGCCGTCCTCGCCGTCGCCGGTCGCGATGCGCGCGGCCATGGCTCCGATGCCGGGGTCGTCGCCGTCGCCCGCGGCCGCGCCGGCTCCTCCGTCGTCGTCCGGCGCACGCGCGCCCGTCGTGGCCACGCGCTCGTCCGCCCCGCCGCCCGCGCAGAAGAAGTCGGGCGGGGCGACGAAGATCGGCGTCTTCGTGGCCCTCGTCGTCGTCGCCGCCGCGGGCGCCGCGGCCTGGTTCACGCACCTCATTCCGCATCCGTGAGGAGCAGCCTTCCCGCCTTCCTGTTCATCCCCCTGGTGCTCTCGAGCGCGTGCGGGCCGCGGGTGACGGCGCGCAAAGCCGAGGAGCAGCGGCCGTGCCCCGAGGGGATGGCGCTGATCGAGGGGCGCTTCTGCATCGACCGCTGGGAGGCGTCGCTCGTCGAGGTGACCGCCGACGGCGAGCGGCCGTTCTCGCCGTACGAGGCGCCCGACGGGCACCTGGTGCGCGCGGTGTCGCGCCAGGGCGTGGTGCCGCAGGGCTACATCTCGCGCGACGAGGCGGAGCTGGCGTGCAAGGCGTCGGGCAAGCGCCTCTGCGCCCAGCAGGAGTGGGTCACCGCCTGCCGCGGCAACCCGCCCCACGTCTTTCCGTACGGCGACACGCGCGACAAGGGCGTGTGCAACGACTCGGGCATCGCGCCGCTGCAGGTGTACTACGCGGGCTCTCCCTCGATGTACCACGAGGGCCCGATGAACGACCCCCGCCTGAACCAGACGCCCGGCACGGTCGCGCCGACGGGCGCGCACACGCGGTGCACGAACGACTTCGGCGTCTACGACATGGTCGGCAACCTGCACGAGTGGGTGATGTCGCCGCACCCGACGTTCCGCGGGGGCTACTACCTCGACACGCACCTCAACGGCGACGGCTGCTACTACCGCACGACGGCGCACGGGGCCGCGTACCACGACTACTCGACGGGGTTCCGCTGCTGCGCCAACCCCCGACGGTAGCGAGAGAGTTGGATTGAACAGGAAGACGGGAAGGCGGGAAGGTGAGTGAGGCTCGGCGTGGGTGTTGAGTGAGCCTCGGCATCCCCCAACCCTTCCCGCCTTCCCGCCTTCCTGTTTTCTCCTCTGCTCTTGTTCCGTGCTACGCACGGTCGCCATGCGTGCCCTTCGAGCCGGAACCGTCGCTGCCGTCCTCGCCGTCGCCGCCTGCGGGGGAGAGGCTCCACCGCCGCCCGCCGCTCCGCCGCCCGCCCCCGCGCCCAAGGCGACGGCGAGCGCCGCGCCGGTCGCGCCCGTCATCCCCGGGCACTCGATCGACCGCGCAGCGATGGACCCCTCGACCAGGCCCGGCGCCGACTTCTTCCTGTACGCGAACGGCGCATGGTTCAAGAAGGCGGAGATCCCCGCCGACCGCTCGCGGACGGGCGTGTGGCTGCGCCTGACCGAGCAGATCGAGAAGCGCACGACCGACCTGCTCGATCAGGCCGCCCACGCGGCCGCGCCGGCGGGGTCGCACGAGCAAAAGCTCGGCGACTTCTACGCGGCGTTCATGGACGAGGCCGCGATCGAGAAGCGAGGGCTGGCGCCGCTGAAGGGCGAGCTGGCGCGCATCGCCCAGATCCACGACGCGAGGTCGCTCGCGACCTATCTCGGCTCCGAGCTGCGCGCCGACGTCGACGCGCTCAACTCGGGCCACATGCACACCGACCGCCTCTTCGGCCTGTACGTCGACGGCGATCTCAACGACCCGTCGAAGAACGCCGCGTACCTCCTCCAGGGCGGCATCGGGATGCCCGACCGCAGCTACTACCTCGAGGACACGCCGGCGATGGCGCAGCGTCGCGCCAAGTACGAGGCGTACCTCGCCGCGATCCTGAAGCTCGCCAAGGTCGCCAACCCGCCGGGCCAGGCCAAGAAGGCCGTCGCGCTCGAGCACCGCATCGCCGAGGCGCACATCTCGCGCGCCGACGCCGAGGACGTGTCCAAGGCGAACAACCCCTGGAAGCGCGCCGAGTTCGCAAAGCGCGCGCCGGGCCTCGACTGGGACGCGTTCTTCCGCGCGGCGGGCCTCGACAAGACCGACACGATCGTCGTCTGGATGCCGACCGCGGTGACGGGCGAGGCGGCGCTGGCCAAGAGCGTGCCGATCGCGGACTGGAAGGCGTACCTCACGGCGCGCGCCATCGACCGGCGCGCGCCGCTGCTCCCGAAGGCGTTTTACGACCAGAGCTTCGCCTTCTACGGCACCGAGCTGCGCGGCATCCCGACGCCGCCGCCGCGCACGCGGCGCGCCATCGACCTGATGAACGCCGTCGTGCCCGAGGAGGTCGGCCGCGTGTACGTCGAGCGCTGGTTCCCGGCGGAGTCGAAGAAGGCCATCGAGGGCATGGTCGGCAGCATCATCGCGTCGTTCTCGAAGCGCATCGACGCGCTCTCGTGGATGAACCCCGCCACCAAGGCGAAGGCCAAGGAGAAGCTGTCGACGCTGCACGTCGGCATCGGCTACCCCGACACGTGGGCAGACGACTCGGCGCTCGTCGTCGAGCGCGACGACGCGTACGGCAACGTCGAGCGCGCCGAGCAGTGGGACACCCGGCGGCGCATCGCCTCCATCGGTCAGCCGCTCGACCGCACCAAGTGGGAGATGCCCGCGCAGGTCGTCAACGCCGAGAACCTGCCCATCCGCAACGCGCTCACCTTCCCGGCGGGGATCCTGGTCGCGCCGTTCTTCGACCCGGCGTCGACGGCGGCGGCCAACTACGGCGCCATCGGCGCGGTCATCGGCCACGAGATCAGCCACAGCTTCGACGACCAGGGGGCGAAGTTCGACGCGCAGGGGCGGTTCGTCGACTGGTGGACGCCCGAGGACTACGCGCACTTCCAGGCGGCGGGGGCGGCGCTCGCGGCGCAGTTCTCGGCGTACGAGCCCTTCCCCGACGAGTCGGTGAACGGCAAGCTGACGCTGAGCGAGAACCTCGCGGACCTGGCGGGCCTCGCCGCGTCGTACGACGCGTGGCGCGCCTCGCTCGATGGCGCGCCGCCGCCGACGCAGGACGGGCTGACGGGCGACCAGCAGTTCTTCCTCGCGTTCGCGCAGACCTGGCAGAGCAAGGCCCGCGACGAGGCGCTCCGCGTCGCGCTGCGCACCGATCCGCACGCGCCGGCGCGCTACCGCGTGCTCACCGTGCGCAACCTCGACCCGTGGTACGCCGCCTTCGACGTGCAGCCGGCAGACCCGCTCTTCCTCGCGTCGGACGCGCGCGTTCGCGTGTGGTGAGCGTTCACGGCCCGACGACGGGCTCGATCTCGGCGAGCTGCAGGTAGAAGTTGCCGAGGTCGTCGGCGCCCAGGCGCGTGGCGTCGACGCGCAGGTAGCGCGCGGTGACGGGCGCGCCGAAGGGGAGCGTCACCGGCGAGCTGCCCGGGTTGGCGTAGCCCGCGAAGGTCTGCCCCGGCACCGTCGTCCACGTCGCGGCGTCGTCGCTCGTCTGGATCGCGAAGTCGACCGGGAAGCCGTAGCCGCCGGCGCGCGGCACCAGCGTCACTCCCTTCAGCGGGCGGCTCGCGCCGACGTCGATCCACGCCCACTCCTCGGCGCTCGCCGTCGTCCCGTGCGAGTCGCTCGAGTACACCGTGGTCGGGTCGCCGTCCCACGCCCGCGGCCCCGACCAGCCCCAGTCGCTCCCGCCGACGATCGACGAGACCTCGCCCGCGACGGGCGTCCCCCACGGCGCCGTCGCGAGGTCGACGGGATCGAGGTACGTCGGCCAGTTGCCCCAGCTGCTGCCCGCCGGCTGGTACGCGTAGGCGACGAAGTTGGGCGCCGCGACGTCGAGGTGCCCGTCCAGGCCCCCGCTGAGGCCGACGTTGTGCGCCCCCTGCTGCGCGCGCGCGCCCAGGTACGGCGCCGGAACGAACGTCAGCCCGTCGCTCGACTGGAACGCCATGACGCTCGCGTTCGACGTGAAGCGATCGACCGTCGTCACGGCCACGAACATCGCGCGCGCGTCGACGTACTTCACGTCGGCCGAGTCCTGCGCGGCGTGCGTGCGCGCGATGGCGTGGCCGTGGTCCTGCAGGTGCAGCGGCCAGTCGTCGGCCGTCGCGTCGTCGACCGTCGCGACGTTCGTGTACTGCGCCGCCTCGTCGTCGGAGTAGTAAACGAAGAGCTTCTTGCCCATGAGCACGAGCGACGGCTCGCCGTAGCCGTAGTCGGCGGCCGCGCCCGTGTACGTGAGGAGGGGCTGCGGATTGCCGCCCCAGCCCGCGCCGTTCCACTTGTCGAACGGCCCGGTGGGCGAGGTCGAGCGCGCGACGAAGACGTCGTTGTCCGTGCCGTTCGGGTTCGTCGTCGAGGTGTAGCCGACGTAGAACCAGCTGCCGATCTTCACCGCGCCCGGATCGCAGGTCGAGTACGCGTCCATCGAGCCGGCGGTCGGCTGCAGCGCGACGACGTCGGGGGTCCAGGTGTGGCCGCCGTCGGTCGAGTGGTGGTAGCGGATGTAGTCCCACGCGCCGTTGGTCCCCGGCGAGCAGGTCCACATGTGGATGCTCCCGTCGGTGTCGACGAGGATCGACGGTCCGTAGTGGTAGCTGCCGCCCGGGTACACCTGCCAGCCGCTCGTGGCGCGCAGGGCGATCGACGGCGGGGGGCCGGCGTCGGGCCCGGCGCCGTCGGGAGGGGCGGCCTCGGGGGCTCCGTCGGGCGCCGTGCTCGCGTCGTCGCCGCTGCCGCTGGGCGGAGCGTCGGCCGTACCGGCATCATCGCCGGTCGGCTGACCGCCGCTGGGGACGTGTCCCGATCCAGCGCACGCGCCAAGGGTCACTGCTGCCGCGAACGCCAAACCGGTCAGCGGCCCGCGCACGCGTCAATCCGCGCGGCCAGCCGCATCGGAGGCGCCGCCCGCGTCGGCGCTGCCGGTGCCTGCGTCGGACGCAGCATTGACGCTGGCGTCCACGTCGGGACAGCCGCCGGGGTCCCACGTCCAGGTGAACTCGCTCGCGTTGGCGCACTGATCGGGGTCGCTCGTGCAGACGCCGCCCTGGGCGTTGAAGCACCACCCGCAGCCCGTCACCGGCGTGCACGTCCCGCAGGTCGAGTACGCGCTGCAGTCGCCGCCTGCCGAAGGGTACGCGTTGGCGCCGCTGTCGTCTCCGCACGCCGCGACGGCGAGCGCGACCGCCGAGGCGAGGAGCGTTCCGGCAATGAATCGGTTCATGGCGCTCTCCATTAAGACACGTCGGCCGCCGCGGGGCCACCCGTCCTCGCGCCGGAGGTCGCCGGGGGCGCCCGCCCTAATCGCAAAAGAGCTCGTTGCCCTGCAGACGGCAGTCGCTGCGCCGGCAGTCGCGCTTCTTGACGTACGCGTGCTCCTCGCACACGAGCTCGGATTCGTGGTCGGCGGCGCACGTGATGCGCGCCGGCTGGTCGCACGGATCCCCCTCGTGGGCGACCGTGTCGTCGCACTCGACGCGTCGCGTGTCGCGCTCGATGTGGCAGCCCTGCGGACCGCGGCACGTCGTCGCCGGCGAGAGCGTGCTGCCGTCGCACACGAGCATCGCCGCGCGGTCGACCGAGCAGGCGTACGTCCCCGGCTGGGCGCACGGATCGCCGGGCGCGCCGAGCGTCGTGTCGCACTGCACGTTGCGGCCGTCGACCACGCGACAGCCGTCGGGGCCGCGGCAGTCGCGCCACACGGCGAAGCGCCCGTCCCTGCACACGAGCGCGCGCGCGCGGTCGGGCGTGCACGCGTAGTCGAGCGGCGGGTTGCGAGGGCAGCGGTCGCCCTCGGCCGCGGTCGTGTCGTCGCACTCGTCGGCCTCCGCGTGGCGAGTGCAGCCGCGTGCGCCGCGGCAGGGGATCTCGCCCCACGCCTTGCCGTCGCACACGAGCGCACGGTCGGACGCGGCACACACCAGCTGGTCGGCGAGGCGGCATCGGTCGCCCGACTTGGGCCGGTGGCGACAGCCGCCGAGCGCCGCGAGCACCACCGCCGCCGCCGCCGCGGTCAGCTCGGTTCGGACCGGGATCAGTCGCACTCGATCCGGCCGCTCCTGACGCTGCACGCGTGCTTGCAATCCCTGACCCTGACGAGCTTGCCCTGCTGCGAGCATTTCAGCTCGGCCTTGCCGTCCTCGCTGCACACGCGATTGTCGAACGGCCGGCACACGTCGCCTTCGCGCCCGACCGTGTTGTCGCAATGCGGCAGGTTCGCGTCCATCCAGCAGCCTTTCGGGCCCCGGCACGAGTTCGACGCCTGGAACCTGGCCGTCGCCGCGTCGCACGCGAGCTCGATCTTCTTGTCGGTGCTGCAGGCGTAGTTGGCCTCTCCAGGCTCGACGATGCATGGATCGCCGAGGTCGGCCACGCTGTCGTCGCAGCCGATGACGTCGCCCGTCACCGTGCATTTCGCGGGGCCCTTGCACGTTCGCGCGACCGCGAACTTGCCGTCCTTGCAGAGGAGCTGCTCGACGCGATCGGTGCTGCACGAGTCGTTCTCGTTGACCGTCTGCTGGCAGGCGTCGCCCGGCTGCGCGAGGTCGTCGTCGCACTGGGAGGCCGCGCCCGCGCCCTGACACCCGCGGGGGCCGCGGCAGGGGAGCGTCTGCAACGTGCCGCTCTGGCAAATGAGCCCCCCGGTGTGGCTGGTGCACACGAACTTGCCGTTCTGGGTGCACGCGTCGCCCGCCGCCGGCCGCTTGCAGCTCGTCAGGCCGGTCAGCCATGCGGCGCAGAGCAGTGCGATGACGAACCGCGGCCGGATGCGCGCCATCCACTCTCCCTTCTCGTTCGATCGCGCAGCTCGCCCAGAAAAGCCGAGTTCGGCCGCAACGTAAAGGGCGCAACGCGCAGGGCGACCGGCGCGACTGACCCGCGCCAGGGCGCGATCTGGCCCGGCCACGCGCGCGGACGCGAATTGCCGGGAAATGCGCGCCCCTCGCGGCGGCACGCCGTTCGCTGAAGGCACGGGCGCACATGCTCGCGACAGCGCTCAGCGCCACCTTGTTCGGCCTGCACGCCCACCTCGTTCGCGTCGAGGTCCAGGCGATGCGCGGGCCCCCGTTCTTCGAGCTCGTGGGCCTCGCCGAGGCCGCGGTCCGCGAGAGCCGCGTGCGCGTACGGAGCGCCCTCGCGCAGGTGGGCGTCGACATCGCCGAGCAGCGCCTCATCGTGAACCTCGCCCCCGCGGACTTGAAGAAGACGGGGAGCGGGTTCGACCTGGCGCTCGCCGCGGCGACGCTCGGGGCGCTCGGGGTCGCGCCGCGCGACGCGCTCGAGGGGGTGCTCTTCGTCGGCGAGCTGTCGCTCGAGGGAACGGTGCAGCCGCTGCGCGGGGTGCTGCCGCAGCTGCTCGGCGCGCGCGCACGGGGGGTGCGGCGCGCGATCGTGCCGCGGGCGAACGCGGCGGAGGCGGCGCTCGTCGACGGGGTCGACGTGCGCGTGGTGGCGTCGCTGACCGAGCTGACCGACGCGCTGCGCGGCGGCAGCGAGCTGCCGCGGATCGTGCGAGGGGCCGAGAGCGCTCCGGCCACGACGGTCGACGACCTCGCCGACGTGCGCGGCCAGCTCGCGGCGCGCCGCGCCCTCGAGATCGCGGCGGCGGGGGGCCACAACCTCGCGATGATCGGCCCGCCCGGCTCGGGCAAGACGATGCTCGCGCGCCGCTTGCCGGGGCTGCTCCCTCCGCTCTGCGACGAGGAGGCGCTCGAGGTCACGGCCGTCCACAGCATCGCGGGGCTGCTGTCGGCGGCGCGTGGCCTGTCGCGGGCGCGCCCCTTCCGGGCGCCGCACCACACCGTCAGCGAGGTCGGGCTCGTCGGGGGAGGCGAGGGGCCCCGGCCCGGGGAGGTGAGCCTTGCCCACCACGGCGTCCTCTTTCTCGACGAGCTGGCCGAGTTCCGCCGCGGCGCCCTCGAAGCGCTCCGGCAGCCGCTCGAGGACGGGTTCGTCACGATCTCGCGCGCGTACGGCCGCGCGACGTTCCCCGCGCGGCCGCTGGTCGTGTGCGCGATGAACCCCTGCGCGTGCGGGTGGATGGGCGACGGCAGCGGCCGTTGCGCGTGCACGGTCGACCGCGTGCGCGCCTACCGCGCGAAGATGAGCGGGCCGCTGCTCGACCGCATCGACGTGCACGTGGTGCTCCCGCCCGTGGAGGTGTCCGCCCTGCAGGCGGCCGCTCGCGGGGAGCCGACGGCCGTCGTTCGCGCGCGCGTGGAGCGAGCGCGGGAGGCGCAGCGCCGGCGGGTCGAGACGCGGCATGCCGGCACGAGCACCAACGCCGCGCTGCCGCCGCGCGACCTGGAGCGCGTCGCCGCCCTCTGCCCCGCCGGCGCGCGGATGCTCGCCGCCGCCGTCGAGCGTCTGGCGCTGTCGGCCAGGGCGTACGGCAAGGTGCTGCGCGTCGCACGCACCATCGCCGACCTCGAAGGCGCGGACGCGATTCGCCCCGAGCACGTGGCCGAGGCGATCACGCTGCGCGTGCTCGACCGCGGACCTTCGGCCGCAGCAGCGAGTCCGCCCGAAGGCCGGCCGACGGCCCACTGACTTCCGACGCGACGCGCGCGCCCTCCGCCCTCGGCGCGCGCGCCTCGATCACCCGAGGGCGACACGAAATGGAGACGACCCATGTTGATGGAACAGATTGGCGACAAGATGCGGGCGCTCAAGGGCGTCATCGCGGCCGTGGAGAAGCAGTTCGGAAAGGGGGCCGTGATGACGCTCGGGGACGACGAGGAGCCCGAGCCGGTCGCGACGATCCCGACGGGATCCCTCGCGCTGGACCTCGCGACGGGCATCGGCGGGGATCCGCGCGGGCTGCACGCGATCGCCGAGGCGCAGCGTGCCGGCGGCGTGGCCGCGTTCATCGACGCCGAGCACGCGCTCGACATCGCCTACGCGCGAAGCATCGGCGTCGAGACCGAGAAGCTCCTGGTCTCGCAGCCGGATACGGGCGAGCAGGCGCTCGACATCACCGAGATGCTCGTGCGCAGCGGGGCCGTCGACCTGGTCGTCATCGACTCGGTCGCCGCGCTCACGCCGAAGGCGGAGCTGGAAGGGGACATGGGCGACGCGCACATGGGGCTGCAGGCCCGCCTGATGAGCCAGGCCCTGCGCAAGCTCACCGCCGCGGCGTACCGCGCCGGCACGACGCTCATGTTCCTCAACCAGCTCCGGCAGAAGATCGGCGTCACCTTCGGCTCGCCGGAGACCACGACCGGCGGGAACGCGCTCAAGTTCTACGCGTCGATGCGCTTCGACGTGCGCCGCATCGGGCAGGTCAAGATCGGCGACGAGCCGGTCGGCGGCCGCACGCGCGTGAAGATCGCCAAGAACAAGTGCTCGCCGCCGTTCACCGAGGCCGAGTTCGAGATCCGCTGGGGCACCGGCATCGACCCGGTGACCGAGATGCTCGATCTGGGCATCGCGCGCGGGCTCGTGGACAAGTCGGGCAATCACCTGTCGTTCGCCGGCTCGCCGCTCGGAAACGGCCGCGAGCGCTCGCGCGACACGCTCGCCGGCAGCAGCGAGCTCCAGAGCACGCTGCGGCAGGCGATCGTCGCGGCGGGGCCCGTGCGGCCGGGCCGCCGCATCGAAGCGGAGGCGTGAACGCACGGACGGCGAGCACGCGAACGACGGGAAGGACGGGGCGGCATCGAGGCCTCGTCCTTCCCCCGTTCCTGCGTCGTCTACCCGTCCGGGCGCTCGCGCAGGTACGGCAGCCGTTCGTCGGCCACGCCGAGCGGTTCAACCGCTCGACATGGTTTAGTTTTCGTCGGTCCTCGGCCGTGCTCGCGCTGAGCTGCGCAGGCAGCAACGTGCGGCCGCGCGGCATCAGGGGGCGCGGCACGTCGCGTGGCGCCGCCCGCGTGAAACCCGGTCCATCGCGCGCGCGTGGGGGCGGCACCTGGCTTGCTCGGATGGCCCTTCGTCCACATGTCCGGGGAGCCCTTCGACACCGGCGCGGTCTTCGAGCGAGCGACGCCCGTGCTCAGCTTCCCGCCGGAGCTCGGGCGGGTCCGCTCGCCGGGCGGTGCGCGGCCCATGCCGGTTCGCCGTCGCCTCGACACGCCGACGCCGGGGCCCGTCACCACCTCGCGGTCGGCGCAGCGCGCCGCGCTGCCGGTCGTTCCGCGCATCGTTCGCCGCACCTTCGTCGACGGCGATCGCGCGCTGCTGCGCCCTCTGGGACGCGCCGCCCTGGTCGCGCGCGAGAGCTCGACGGGCGGCATCCTGCTGATGGCCCTCGCGCTGGCCGCGTTCGGCGCGCTCGCGGGCACCGGCATGCGATCGCTCGGCCTCGGGCGTGACGTCGGGACGACGGTCGCCGCGCGGGCGGGCGACGTCGACGCGGATGCGACGGGCATCGAGCGCGTGCTGGTGCGGGTGCCGCCGCCCCCCCGCGTGGAGCGAGCCGAGGAGGCGCGCGCCGAGGCGCCTGCCGCGCAGCCGACGTCGACGCCGGTGGCCGCCGCGCCCCGCCCGCACGCCGCAAAGGGCGCCTCGCCGCACGCGGCCGCGCGGCCCGCGGCCGCACCGCACCCCTCCGTTCGCCACCACCGCCGGAGGTTTCACCCCTGATGCCCCGTCATCGGGGGTCGCGCAACGGCCCCCGCGAATGCCATACTCTGGGACCGCGTGAGCAATCCTCGCCGTCCCATCCCCCCGCCGCAGCCCACGCCGCCGAGGCCCCCGGTCCGCTCGTCCGTGCAGCAGGCCGCGCCCGCCTCCGAGCCGCCGCCGCCCGTGTCGAGCGCGCGTAGCCCGCAGCCGCCGATGGTCGACATTCCCGGCACGGCCCCCAAGCCCCCGTCGTTCTTCCCGGCCACGAACCCCGACGGGCCGCCCACGATGCTCAAGCGCGACGAGACGAGCGTGGCCACGGTGCGCCAGCTCATCGACACCGTCGCCATCCCGCGGCTGTCGCTCACCGTCGAGCGCGAGTCGGGCAAGGCCACCTCGCGCACGGTCCTCTACGACGGCGACCTGTGCCGCATCGGCACGCACTCGTCCAACGATCTGGTGCTGCAGGACCCGGCGGTCTCGCGCTTCCACTGCCGTCTGGTGCGCGAGGAGGGGGCCTGGCGCGTGCGCGACTGGGGGTCGCTCAACGGCACGCGCCTCGAAGGCGTGCGCATCCGCGACGCCGATCTGCCGGGCGACGCCACGCTGGCGCTCGGCGACTCGA
>Ga0209012_1002750_pt1 | contig 14512 bp, 9 predicted proteins | sample RS3BMetagenome_FD_184735 | JGI IMG/M metagenome (GOLD analysis project Ga0209012, IMG submission 184735) | Ferric oxide microbial mat and aquatic microbial communities from Rainbow Spring, Yellowstone National Park, USA - RS3B (SPAdes) (version 3) ...
GGCGATCGGGGAGACGTTGCCAGGGTCCACCCAGCAGCGGTGTCGCACCCACGAGCTTGCGGGATCTGCTCGCCAAGGTGGCGGGGTCGCAAGCAGCCCTTGCGTGGCAACCCTGGTGCGCACCATCTTTGACCAGCCCGACGCCACCGAGGTGGAGGCTCAGTTCCAACGAGTGGTTGACGCGCTGGCTGGGAAGCTGCCTCAAGGCTGCTTGACACCTCGAGCAAGCCCGTTGTGACCTAGTGGCCTTGCCGCACTTCCGCAGAGGAGCTCTGGCGCCAGATCTGGAGTACCAACCCTTCAAGGAGCGCTTGCACCAGGAGATCCGCCGGCGCACCGATGTGGTGGGCATTTTCCCGGACCGAGCTGCCATCATCCGCCTCATCGGCTCGCTGCAGCATCGAGCAGCACCGAGGAGTGGGCCGAGCAGCGTCGCTCCATGAGCGCCGAAGCCCTCAGCAAGGTCCAACCGGCGAGGTTCCCCCACGCTCGCCACGGCACGGAAGACGCCCTCCCGGCGTCGCTCGCGGCAGAGGATCGGGGCGGATCACGCGGTGGTCACTACACCACTTCTCCGGACGTGACCGCCCCCTGCCCTTCCTGTGCTCTCCCTCCCGTGTGTCCACGCTGGTTGGGAACCTCTCACGGAGCCGGTAGTCTCGTTGCAGGGGGGCCAGCCAGTGGGCAGATGCCGTGGTGGTCAGGGTGCGTAAGGCTGGTGCGACCGCGAACGTCCACGTGCTCGTGGTCACCGGGTGAGCGCTGCGGGGACACCTTGTGCGATCCATGGCGTCTTGGTCGCCACTAGCGAGTAGAATGCTGGCTGGCGCTCTCGCGCCCACTCGTGGCATGAGGGCTCCTAGAGGTGGTGCTCGCCATCTGCGATGCCCACCATGGCCTCGTTGAGGCGATCGGGCAGGTTCTCGCCGGGACCAGCTGGCAGCGGAGTCGGACCCACGAGCTTGCGGGATCTGCTTGCCACGGTGGCCGCGTTGCAAGCAGCCCTCGAGTTGCGGCCTTGGTACGTACCATCGTGGATGTGCCGGATCGGCACGAGCTCACGGCTCAGTGCCAACGCATCACCTCGGCACTGGCTGGGAAGCTGCCTCAAGGCTGCCACGCCCGCTGTGAGCTGCAGGCCTCCCGGCACTTCCGCAAAGGAACCCCAGCGCCAGCTCTGGAGTACCAACCCCCAAGGAGCGCTTGCACCAGGAGATCCGCCTGCTCACGGCTGTGGTGGGTATCATCCCGGATCGAGCTGTGAGCAGCCGCCTTCCGGGATCGTGGGCGCAGCGAGGAGCACCATGGCATGGGCCACCGAGTGCTGCTCCATGAGCCGGGAGGCCCTGAGCAAAGTCCGAGCGGCTAGGGTCCCTGACGCCGACCACGGCACGGAACACGCCCTTGCGGCGTCGCTCGCGGCGCGAGGGTCGAGGGCGGATCACGCGGTGGCCACTACACCACTGCTTCGGATGTGACCACGTGACCATCGCTCATTGCAACACTAATCCAGCCCTGGTCGTAGGACACCGTTGGACGGTCATCCCAATCCTGCGGGCTGGTCGACGCGGCGTCCCAGCAGGGCAACCAGCCGGTCGATCGCTATTGCACCATCCGATACGGCTTGGGGCAGTGCGAAGGGACGGCAGTCGGGAGGGATGTTCGCAGGACTGTTTGCGAGTACTCGGCGGCTGAACACCAGCTCTAGTTCAGCGACGTCGTCAGGGGACATTGCTGCGTACCCGGTCGCCCAGGCGAAATCAAACCCGTGAACAAGCAGCTCGGCGAGGCGCAACTATTGCGTGAAACTGCACGAGGCGCTTTCCCGAGGACACCGTCGACGATCCGTTCGAACGCACCTGGTCGGCGGAGAGCATGAAGAAGCTCTTTGGCCGAGCTTCGGAAGCAACTGGCAAGATCGCGTGAGCGATCAGCTGAGGCGGCTGGTTCGCCGGCCCGCCCGAGCACAGCGGCTGTGAAGCGCTCATTACCAGAGACGACCTGGTCAACGAGGTCACGGACTGTCTAGCCCACACAGAACGTCGGTAGGCGCCACCCACGTTTCCATGGCTAAGTCTGCTGGGCTGCAGCAGTGGCGACGAGAGCTCCTTTCCTCACTGCAGGGCCGCGTCCTCGAGATCGGGGCAGGGCCGAGAGTGACCGTCCCCTTTACCCAGACTCGATCAGCATGCTCGACGTGCTCGAGCCGGACCCTGACATGCGTCGCCGATTGGCACGGCGCAGGCGCGCATGCCGAACCCCGATCGCGGTCAATGCCTCTGAGACCGAGGCGCTCCGCGATCGAGCAACTACCTTCGACCCCGTCGTCGCTACCCTGGTGCTCTGCACCGTGCGCGATGCCCAAGCAGTGCTCGGATAGATCAGGAGGGCGCTGCGGCCCGACGGGTAGTTCGTGGTGATCGAGCACGTCGGTGCGCCAGCGGGCTCACGCATCGCACACATCCAGGCCCTCCTCGGGCTGGTTTGGCGACGCGTAGCCAGCACCTACCATCTCAGCCGCCTCGCGGCGGCCACGCTTGCCGAGCCCGGATTCGACATCACCCGCCTTCGCAAGGATCGGCTTCCTGCAGCACCCGCCTAACTCGCGCCGGCGATTCGCGGCGCATTGCAACTCAACGCGGTTGCTCCCCGGTCCCCGGCGCCCTTGGGCTACGACGGGGACGATGACAGCACGAAGAGATCCAGCGAGAACGACTGACTCGATCCGCTTCCAGAGGAACCCTGGACCTGCACCGTCCACGCCGAGCTCTTCCAGACTTGCTCGATCACGCCATTGATCGTCGCGGTCTCGGACGCTGAGAATCCTGCCGTGCGCAGTTGCTGGTCATAGCGAGTCACGGCCTGTGTCAGGCTGCCAGAGACACTGTAGATGAGCTCGTAGGATGACTTGCCCTGCGAGGTGGCACCGAATGAGGAGCTCAGCTTGAGGAAAGTCGGGATCGGGACCGCCGAGGGAAAGCCGGCGGGCAGCTTGCTTCCCGCTTGAATTTCACCGGTCCCCTTGTTGGTCTTGATCTTCACCGACGAGTTGCCGCCACTTCCCGAGGAACTGATGGTGCCAGATCCGTTCGGCGTGGAGACCGTCGTGCCGCTCGAGCCACAGGCGGCAAGACCGATCGCCATTGCGCCGGCGACCACGACGGCACCGACGCGATTCTGCACAGCAAGCATCCCTGGAATCTCTTTCACTCTTGGCCTCATCGCCGAGCGACCTCCACGGCGATGGACAGACTATCACGACACCACCTCTGCATCATGCAACGTAGAGCGCCGGACGAGGAACGGCTGACCGTCCCCCGCAACCGAGTACACCCTCAAGGTGAGACCCGAGGCCCTCACGCCACCGCTCGTTGGTTCCGTTGGGTACCGATCATCTCGAGCGCGGAGTACTTCTGATTCCTCGCCGAGGCAGCAAGGATGTGCCGCTGGGCGGCACGTCGAGCTCGCAGAACTCGGCTGGGTGCGCTAGCCGAGCGAACCATGGGCTCGCATGGTGGTGGAGCAGTGCCGGTAGTGCCAAAGGAGCACTCGGGCCTCGCGAACAGCGGTGAGCAGCTCCCCGACGAGCACCTCCTCGCGGACCTTGGCATTGAGAGACGCACGCACCCCGCTGGCGCCACGGGGAGCCAGGGTCGATGCACCACGAGGTCACCCCGAGTTGGGCTGGCGAGTGCGCTACGGAACCTGCTGCGAACTCCGGGCCCTTGTCGACTCGCAGCAAGCTTGGGCCTTCCCGCTCGGCACGAGACCGTCCAGGATCGCAACACTCATCGCGGGCGTCGATCGAGCGTCCTACCACACACGCCAGCTACTCCCTGGTGGAAGCGTCCACCACGTGCAGCACCTGCAGCACCCTCGGCTCGCTCGTCGCGTCGACCTGGTGGTCCAAGGCCGAGGTCACGTTCGCCCGGATGGGCAGGTGGGCACCCATGGGCACCCCGGGCCGGGCTACGCGCTGTGGGGTTCACCTGGTAGCCAGCCTCGCTCACCTCGGTAGGCCTTGCGGTAGCCCTGGCGGGGAGTTGCCAGGGCGAAGGCACGCAGGACCTCGATGAACGCGTCGTCGAGGCTGGCCGAGCGCTTCGTCGACACCCGACGCTGGGTGGAGCATGTCCAGCCGGCACGCTCGTGCGCTCACGAGGCCCCAAAGCGGCTGGCAAAGCCGACGCAGTGCACCCCGCCTGCTTGCTCCGGGGTGAGAGGTTTCCTCGGCCAGCTCCTTGGGGCATGTCGAGGGAACGATCCGCCACCAGCTTCGTTGGCCGTCGGTGTGCGACCTTGCACTCTTTGGGCAGTGTACGTCCGTGCCCTTCCTGGTGCCGTACGTCTGCCTCCGACTGTACCAAGTGGTCTCGGTGCTGCCGAGGGTGCGAGCCACCACAGCGAGGGTGGAGCCCTTGGTGAGCAGCTCGTCCCCCTCGGCCAGCTTGCGCGCGATCTGCTCCGGCGTGTCGTGCTTCCTCCCCTTCCTGTGCTCTCTCCTGTGTGTTCATGCTGGTCGAGAACCTCACAGAGCGGGTGGTCTCGTTGCGGGGGGCCAACCAGTTCGCACTCGACACGGCGTCAGCCGATGGTACGTCGCGAACGAGCAAGCGCCGGCATGCTGGAGCGAAGCTCGCCTCCGGTTTGCGTGCTCGACGAGTGGATGCCCGCGAAGAGTGCGTCCTACCCCACCACCTCGAGACGACGACCGCGGCGCTCACCGAGATCACTGGAGCCCTCGAAGCCGCACAGCAGCAATACGCACGCCTCATGCAGAGGCTCCAGCGAACCGAGGTCGCACCTCGCTGAGCCTTCACGCCACACCGGGGGGCTCGACCTTGCGCCTCCCCTGATCCCTAGCGACGCGTCGAGGACACACCGCGTCTTTCGCGGGATGGGAGGCCCCCGTACGCCTCGACGGCAACGCCTCCTCAAGCAAGCATCGCCGCCGTAGCGCCGCGCCCGCCGAAGAGCGCCACGCCACGACCACTAGAGCTTGAGCATTACGCCAAAAGCCGCGATCGTTGAGGCGAACGGCTCGAGCCAGTTCGCATAGCCTCCCATCGCCACCGCCTGGAGCCCACTGGCCCCGACGAGGGTCGGCGTCGCCGTGGTGAAGTAGGTCCCGTCGCCAAGCTGGCCGAAGAGGTTGCCACCCATCGCGTAGGCGGTTCCCTGCGTCGTGAGCACCACCGTGGAGACGCCCGGCGAGCTCACGCTCTGGACTTCCACCCCCGCGGGCAGCTGCACGAGCGTGGGGCTGAGGTCATTGAAGAACCCTCCCGTCCCCAGCTGACCCGTGGTGTTCGATCCCCAGGCCTCCAGCCCGGCCGCGGTCAGCGCGAAGGCCTGGTTGCCACCTGCCCACAGCGCCGTGGCAGCGCTGGGGAGTGACACCGGGTCCGGTGTCGTCCGCGGCGCGGTGGTGCCGTTCCCGAGCTGGCCGTCCTGGTTGGCGCCCCAGGCGTCGACCGTGCCCGAGGCCGTCAGGGCGTAGGCCGCCTCAAGCCCGGCCGCTACCCCGGTGGCGTTCGTGATACCGCTCACGGCCACGGGCGTGGAAGATGCCGTCGTGGTGCCGTTCCCGAGCTGGCCGTCCTGGTTGGCGCCCCAGGCGTAGACGACGCCGTTCGACCCGAGGGCGTAGGCGTTGGAGCAGGAGGCTGCGATCTGGGTCGCCGCCACCGGCAGGCTCACGGCCACGGGCGTGGAGGATGCCGTCGTGGTGCCGTTCCCGAGCTGGCCGTCCTGGTTGGCGCCCCAGGCGTAGACGACGCCGTTCGACCCGAGGGCGTAGGCGTTGGAGCAGGAGGCTGCGATCTGGGTCGCCGCCACCGGCAGGCTCACGGCCACGGGCGTGGAGGATGCCGTCGTGGTGCCGTTCCCGAGCTGGCCGTCCTGGTTGGCGCCCCAGGCGTAGACGACGCCGGAGGCGGTCAAGGCGTAGGCCGATGCCGCCCCCGCAGCGAGCGCACGCGTGCCCGTCGGCACCGCGATGGCCGCCGGATTGGACTCGCCCGCAGGCTGGGCGTCGAAGCTCCCCGAGGGCGCACTACCCCAACCAAGGCCCCCGCTCCCCGTGAGGCCGAGCGTGAAGTAGTTCGTCGTCAGCACGCCGATGCCCAGCTCGTCATCGAAGTTCGCGCCCCAGGCGTAGACCTCCCCGTTCGCCCCGAGTGCCAACGCCGCGAAACCGCCAGCGCTGGCACCGCTCACCGCGCTCACCGCAGTAGGCATCGGCACCCGGGTGGGCCGAAGCACGTCCGCCAGCGAACCCACGCCGTCCTGGCCGTCGTAGTTGCCGCCCCACGCCAGCAGCTCACCGGTGCTGGTGATGGCGAAGGCGTTGAAGCCACCGCCGACGACCTGCGTGATCGTGACACCCGAGGGCATCGCGACGCGGACCGGAAGGTCGGCGTTCGACGTGCTCCCATCGCCGAGCTGGCCAAGCGCACCCCCGCCCCAGGCCAGCACCGTGCCCGTCGAGGTCAACACGTAGCCACCGGAGTTCTGCGCGCTGAGCTCATTCACTACCGTGCCGGTAGGCAGGTCGACCGCCACCGGCGCGGACACCGACCCGCCAATCGACCCATCCCCAAGCTGGCCGGCGTTGTTCGAGCCCCAGGCGTAGAGCACCCCGTTGGTGCCCAGCGCGTAGCCACCGTTGCAGGTGGCAGCGATCTGCGTCGCCGCTACCGGCAAGCCCACCTCGACCGGCGTGGTCGACGTCGCCCGGCTGCCATCCCCGAGCTGGCCTGCGTAGTTCGCGCCCCAGGCATACACGACGCCGTTGGTGCCCAGCGCGTAGCTAGCGTTGCATCCTGCCGCAACCTCGCTCACGGAGCTCGGCAGCGCGACCTGGACTGGAACCGCGACGTCGGTCTCGGTGGTGCCGTTGCCCACCTGGCCCTGGTCGTCCTGCCCCCAGGCGTAGACCGCCCCCGTCGAGGTGCGGGCGAGCGCGAAGTAGCCGCCCCCGGCCACTTGCGTGATCTGCGTTCCGCTCGGGAAGGTCACCGACACCGGCGTCGACGTTGCGACCGTGCTGGAGCCGTTGCCGAGTTCGCCAAGCGGGTTCTCGCCGACGGCGAGCACGCCTCCCTGGGAGGTGATGAGGTAGGCGTCGTAGGCAGCCGAGCCCACGCCGGCCACGGTGCTTGGCACGACACCGACCATCGGCTGGGGCGACTCGAAGCTCGTCGCCGCGTCGTAGACCTTGAGCGGCGCGGACGACGAGGTGCTGCTGAGCGAGCAGAGGACCTCGCCGGATGCCGTCGCCGTCGGCGTCATGCCTGCCGTCCCCGGCCCGAGACAGCCAGGGACGTCGACGACACCGTCGGGCGTGGTCGTCGTCGACGGGGTCGAGACGCTGACCCCCGACCCTGGCGCCAAGGCAAGGGCCACGCTGGTGCCGCCGTTGTTGGTCGCGAGTCCCGCCGCGTCGACGAGCTGAGCGATCACGAGGGCGTGGTAGCCCCCCGAGGAGGAGCCACCGGCATCGCGCACCACCACCCGTACCCCAACTGCGGCGTCGCTGCGCGGCGCGACCGACTCGCTCGCAGAGAACGTCTGCGTCCCCACTGACACCTTCGCAGCAACGTCCTCCAGCACGAGGTTCGGTAGGATCACCCCCTGGACCTCGAGGATGTGGCTTGCGGGCGCCGGTGGCGACGCAACCGTGCACACGAGCCGAGCTCCCAGCGACCCAGGATCAAGTACGCTGAGACCTCCGCACGCAGCCCCGTCAACGAGCACGCTCGGCGAGGAGCTAAAGCGCGCCCACGGCAGGTGGACGACGACCTGGCTCCCAGCCGCGACGCTTGCCGTGAGCTCGAAGCCGAGCTGGCCCGAGGTCGTCGCACCCACCAGATCGGTCCCGAAGACCCAGGCCGGTGTGCCGGTCGAGGCGGTTGCCGAGTCCGCGACCACCCCGACCGCACCCAGTGCCACCACCATCGGCGCAAGGCCTATGCCCACCCAGCGCACCCGTGGACGATGCCTACCCGTGCGACGACTGTTTGCCATGGTTCCCCCCTGCTCTCTCAGTCTCGGATCCCTGTATGCCTGGCGTCACCCGGTCGTGTGAAACGACGCTGGCAGGGCCGCCAGCGCGGCAGCCATCAACTCCGGGTCCGGCTCATGGCAGCCGGGGCAGCCGACCCCGGGTGCTGGAACGTTAAGCCAGTAGCCGTTCACGAGGCCAGCGGTCGCCTCCATATCGGCGGTGAGCTCGGAGGCACTCACCGGCGTCCCTCGTGGGTTCGACGATAGGCCCGCGATGATCGGCACCGTCGGGTTCACCTCGCGAATGATCGCAACCTCCCTCGCCACGACGGCCCGGTAGCGGGTCGGCGAGCGCTCAGACTGCTGAACGGTATTGAGCCCGACGATGCTGCACGGGGGCACCTCGTTCGCAGGGGTTCGTGCTCCCGGTGGCAGACGGTCGGGCTGGATGAAGTCGCAGATGCTCTGGAGTCCCGCATCCCGAGCAACAGTGGCGGCCAGCGCCGTGTAATGCTCGATGTCCTCCTGCTCGACGAGCGGGGTGTTGGCGAAGCGCTCGTTGTCGTAGATGACCGCACGCACCCCAGGTGCAAGCTCTCCATCGGCGATCGCGGCGGCGAGGAGCTCCTCGGAATGGAAGTCAGCGGTGGGGATCACAGCCACGAGCGTGCTTGGATGCTGGCGCGGTGTGATGGGCTCATAGACGACGCTACGAGCGAACAGCGCTCGCACCGCCGGCACGGAGACCACCTGGTCGAAGTGGGACTCGGCGAGCAGCCAGATGGTCCGGCCGGCCACCGGCGCCGTCACGGGCGAGGGAGCGCTCGACGTCGCGGGCACGGGCACCGACGAGCTCATGGTGCGCACACGACGGTGGTGGCTTGGGCGTACCGCGAGGACCACCCCCACGACCGCTCCGAGCACCACGAGAACTCCGACGCCGAGGAGAAGCGCCCGCCTCATGCCGTCCCCCGCAGCAACGACACCGCCACCTGTGGCTGTGCCACCCCGCAGCGCGGGCAGGAGATCCCAGCCTGCGGAATGTTGAGCCAGTAACCCAGCGCATCCCCCCGAGTACGTGCGATGTCGGCAGCGAGCGCGGTGGGGCTCACGTGCTGCCCGCTCGGGTTGGTGGACAGACCAAGCACGAAGCGCACGGCAGGGTTCGCTGTTCGCGCCAGCTGCTCCACGACATCGACGTAGGCCGCGTACCGTGCTGGATTGGCCTCAAGGCCCTGCGCCTGGATCTCGAAGACGCTCGCCGCCTTGGCGGCTGCCTGGACGACCCCGCTTGCCAGGAAACCTGTCGTCACCTTCTGGCCAGGCTCGAGGACCAGTGCGAGGTCGGTCGCAGGAGCCGCGACCAGCTCCACGCCAGAGGCGCGAGCAAGTACCCCCGCCTCCTGGTACGTGGCAGCGGCAGCGAGCTGCTCCGCAAGCGGCGTGCGTGGCCAGTGCTCGATGTCGAGCAAGACCACGTCACCAGGCCTCGCCACCCGGAGGGCTGCTCGAACCCCTCCGAGGCTTGTGGCGTCCAGGGCGAGGTGTCCCGCCCACGAGGGGTACTCACCAGCCTGGGCCGGTGCGACGATGAGCGTGGTGGTCGCGGGCGTGAAGACCTGGTCGACGAAGCCGGGTCCTGCTACGGCCTCGAGGCGTCGGAGTGCGCCGGCTGCGATCCACCAGTGCACCTCGTGGGCGATCGGCGCCACGCCTGGTGAGCTCGACCGAGCAGGCTTCGAAGCACGCGGCGCAGCAGTCGGCGAGCCGCACGCCGCTGCGGCCAGACCCAGCCCGACGAGGACGACGAGCCACTTAGCGAGCGCTCGCACTGGTGGCGACCTCCTCCCGACGCGCCGGCCCGCGGTGCTCGACCGATCCGAGTGGTGGCAGCGACAGGATCCCCGAGATCAGCCCAAGCTTGCGGGCAATGCTAAAGGGCACCCATACCCAGAGGTGGCGCAGCTCCCGCCAAAACCCCCAGTAGAGCGAGGCTGCGACGATGAGCACAAGCTGTGGCGCCAGCGTCAGCGCAAGCAGGACAAGGGTTCGCAGCGGCGAACTCTCCACGCGCGGGATGAGCAAGAAGAAGAGCGCGCTCGAGACGTACGTCACCGGTCGGATCATGGAAGTGAGCTTGTTGAAGAGGAAGCGCAGCTGGATCAGCATCCGCGGGTGCAGCTCCCGCCCCTGCCACGGAAGATGGCGAGCCCCGACGTGGAAGGACGCCCTCGACCACCGGGTGCGCTGCTCGATGAAGGCGCCCAGCGTCTGGGGCACGTCCTCATAGATGACGATGCGAGGGTCGATCACCGAGCGCAAGCCGAGCTTGCCGAGGTTGAAGGTGAGATCGGAGTCCTCCCCGTTCATACCCTCGACGAAGCCCCCCAGCGCGAGCGCCTCCTTTCGCCGGAAGGCCATGAAGGTCCCAGGCACGTTGTTTGCATCCAGGCGCTCGAAGGCGAGCCGCGAGAAGCCGAAGGTCATCAGGCACTCGAAGAGTCGCCCCTTCGTGTACCAAGCCGGCAGTGAGAAGTTGGGCAGGTCGAAGGCTCCGATGCACCCGATGGCCGGGTTGGCGAACCAGTGCGGCAGCGGCCGTAGGCACCGCGCGTCCACGAGGATATCCGCGTCCACTCGCACGACGATCCTCGTCTGCGCAGCCTCCAGCGCGCGATTGAGCGCGAAGGACTTGCCACCATGCGGGCCGAGGAGCGCCACGATCTCGGCGGCCTGTGCTCGGCGCGCCGCCTCCTCGATGACGGCGGCGGTCGCGTCCGAGGAACCGTCGTCAGCGACGAGGACTCGCACTCGTCCAGGGTAGGCCGCCGCAGCTCGATCGAGAGCCTCCAGGGTTGCGCCGATCCCAGCCTGCTCGTTGAACGCGGGCATGATGACATCGATCGGCTCAGCAGGATCGCCCACACCCGGCCGATCCTTCGGTCGAGCGAGCAGCAGTACCGCCGAGGTGAGCATGACGAGCGACGGGAGCGTCAGGAAAACCAGCAACCCGTCAGGCGGCGAGACGGTACTGAGGCTCGCACCAATCCCCCGTGCGAGCGCCCCTGCCAGCACAAGCATCAGTGCCAAGATCCCCACGAGCAGCAGCGAGCTCGCCAGCGGATGAACCCCACTGCGCGCGTCGTAGCGCCGTGGCAATGCTACGGTGAGGAAGACAAGCACGAGCAGAGCAAGGAAGCCAGCAGCGAGACTGACCAGCTCGCCCAGGTAGAAGACGATCGCCGCCGGCACTCCCAGCCAGCCTGCGACGACATCGGCCGCCACCACGACGAGCGGGGCTCCGACGAGGAACACGGCGAGGACGAGCAGGCTGCGCAGCAGCGAGCGCAGCGTGTGACGCCGTGCCACCACCAAGGCCACGAGACTCCCGTCCTCGAGGAGCAGGAGCAGCGGGTTGGTGTGGGCGAGGTAGGCGTCCGCACGCGCGAGACTGAGCCCCGAGGCCACCATGAGGAGGCCGAGCGCGGACTTGATCACCCCCGCCAGTGCGGCGTAGTCACGAGCGACGAGCGCCGACCACGCGAGCACCGCTGCGACGAAGACCACCAGGCGGATCACGGACCTGCGGGGAGTCGGCAGCACGACGTGGCGCTTACCATCGCCGACGTCGCCGCGACCGCCACGCAGCACGAGCCAGCTGCCCGCGGAGGTCAGCGCCACCGCACCGAGGACGACGCCACAGCCTGCGAGCATCATCGCCGAGAGGAGGTCAGGATGCTCGCCTTCCCGGTGACTCCGGTGAGGAGGCTCACCGGCACCCGGCCATCGAGCTGGGCTTGGACCTCGTAGCTCACCACCCCCGCCGCGACGACCGGGCGCGGGAAGATCTGCTGGACCGTCCCGCGCACCGGACCGATCCCCTGTGTGTTTGGCGTAAAGGTCACCGCATCACCGAGGTGCACCTGACCGATCGCGCTCTCGGGCACGAGGATCTCGGCGTAGGCCGGCGCTTGGCCCTTTAGCACCACCACCGGCGTGGACGCGAGCTGCTGGCCGGTGATCGTCTGCGTCGAGGGGAACAGGGTGAACCCGGGCGTCACGGCCACGCTGGCTCCGCTCGGCACCGCGTTGCCAACCCCGCTCGCCCCAACCGCCTCACCGACGGCACCGTTCACGCTCACGACGGTTCCCGCGATCGGGGCCCTGAGCGTCTGCGTGGCGGCGGTCTGCGTGGCTGCCTGGAGTGAGCCCTCGTCACGAGCCAGCTGCGCCTCGGCCGCGGCGAGCGTAGCCTCGAGTGCGGTCACCTGCGAGGGCGTCACGCCCTGGGCGACACTGGCCTGCGCCTCGGCATCGGCGAGGTTGCGCTGGTCGGCTGAGACCAAGCTCTGGATCGAATCCTGCGTCGCCTGCGCGCTCGCCTTGGCCTGCGCGAGCGCGAGCTGGTCGGCAGCAACCCGGTGCTCGGCGTCCGCGCAGGCGACCTGCGCTGCGGTGGGTGGGCTTTGAGTCGAGCCGACACCAGAGCAGGCCTGCTCGGCAGCTGCCTCGTCGGAGGCGAGCAGCGACTGCGCAGCCGCGATGGTTGCGCTCCCCTGCGCCTGGACCAAGGCCAGTTCGTTCTCGTCGTTGGCGAGCACCTGGCGTGCCGCTTGAACCTCGGCCTGGGCGGCCTGGACCGACACCGACTGGTTCGACGACGTCTGGGTGCCAAGTTGGCTGACGAGCGACTTGAGGGTTGCGATCTCCTGTTGGTCGGCCTTGATCGCTGCGGCATCAGCGCTACGCGCCTCGCTGAGACCGGGGACGATCTCGGTGGCGAGCACCTGCCCAGCGTGGACCTCCTCACCCGCGCGCACGTCGAGCTGCGCGATGGTGCCCGAACTCGGGAAGGTGAGGCTCACCTCACCCGGATTGACCACCTCGGCCGAGAGCGAGGCGAGCGGAGGGGCGCTCAGGCCGCTCACAACGAGGTAGCCAGCGAGCAGGATTGCGGCCAGCAGCAGCAACCCCACCACCCAACCTCGTCGCGAAGGCCGCACGGGAGCAGCAGCCGGTACCAGCTGCTGCTCCACCGGACGCAGCGGCGGGGCCGCTGGGGCGTCTCGCAGATCGATGATCCGGTCCGGATCGTCGGTCTCCCGTTGATCGACTCGATCGACCTCGAGCGACGCGGTCTGCGTCGCAGCCAAGGGGTCCTCCTGCCCTTCTGCAGGCCAGTACTGCGTGTCAACCATCCTCACACCTCTTCGAACCGCGATGGCCTTCGCACATCCCTAGGACTCGATCGCTTCGCGGATCGTCCGCGTGGCCTCCATGGCCTCGTGCTCGGCGACGAGCGCGGGGTCGGCGTGGCGGTACCAGACCTCGGTGGCACCCTCGCGCCAGGTGGTAGTGGGACGCTCAAGGAGCTCGGGGTCCACGTTGTCGGCGTTGGCCTGGACGAAGTCGATGAGCGAGTCGATGAGGGTGTCGGCGAGGTAGTGGGGCTGGAGGCCGAGGTCGAGCAGGGCGCTGTGGCGCGCGTTGTAGTAGTGCTCTTCCTTCTCCACCCGCGGGTTCGGCACGTGGTGGATCGCAGCCTCGATGCCGCGCCGGCGCAGCACCCCAGCCACCGTCTCGGCGAGCTCGTTGAGGGTGAACTGCTCGGTGAACTGGTTGAAGACGCGGTACTCGCCGGGGGCGGCAGGGTGCTCGAGGGCAAGGGTGATGCAGGCCATGGTGTCGCGGATGTCGAGGTAGCCGCGGGTCTGGCCGCCACGGCCGTAGACGGTGATCGGGTAGCCGAGCGCACCCTGGATGACGAAGCGGTTCAGCGCCGTGCCCCAGGTGGAGTCGTAGTCGAAGCGGGTGGCCAGACGGGGGTCCAGCACGGTCTCGTCGGTGGCGACCCCGTAGACCACCCCCTGGTTGAGGTCGGTGGCACGCAAGTTCCACACCCTCGTCGTGAAGTGGATGTTGTAGGAGTCGGCCACCTTGGAGAGGTGGTAGAAGCTGTGGGGCAGCTTCGGGTAGGGCAGGGTATCGGTGCGGCCGTTGTGGGTGATGGTGAGGAAGCCCTCCTCGATGTCGATGTTGGGCGTGCCGTACTCGCCCATCGAGCCCAGCTTGACGAGGTGGATCTCGGGGTTGACCTCGCGCATGGCAAAGAGGATGTTGAGGTTACCCACGATGTTGTTGACCTGGGTGCGCACGGCGTGGGCGCGCGAGATCATCGAGAAGGGGGCGCTGCGCTGCTCGCCGAAGTGCACGAGGGCCTCGGGGTCGTGGGCGCGCATGGTCTCGAGGACGAACTCGTAGTCGCAGATGTCGCCCTCGGCAAGGCGGATGGGCGCGCCCTTGCCGAGCTCGTTCCAGGTGGCAACGCGCTCGGTGAAGCTGGCGATGCGGTTCAGGGGGCGGGTGCCGCCCTCGGCGTCCCAGCGGCGGCGCGCGCCGTTGTCGATGGCGAGCACGTCGTGGCCCTGAGCGGCAAGGTGCAGGGCCATGGGCCAACCGATGTAGCCGTCGGCTCCGTAGACGATGATGCGCACGAGGACCTCCT
>Ga0209012_1002751_pt1 | contig 14511 bp, 14 predicted proteins | sample RS3BMetagenome_FD_184735 | JGI IMG/M metagenome (GOLD analysis project Ga0209012, IMG submission 184735) | Ferric oxide microbial mat and aquatic microbial communities from Rainbow Spring, Yellowstone National Park, USA - RS3B (SPAdes) (version 3) ...
CCCCCCGCCGGTCCGGGGCTCACAGGGCGAGGCCCCCGTCGACCGGCAGCACCGCACCGGTGACGCCGCTGCTGTCCGGACCGGCCAGCCACACCAGGGCGGCGGCCACCTCGCCGGCCGCCAGCAGGCGCTCGACCGGCTGCTGGGCGGCGAACGCCGCCGGGCCCGCCAGCCCGTAGAGGCGGGCGCTCTCGTCGAGCATGGCGGTGGCCGTCGACCCCGGGCTCACGCCGGTGGCGGTGACGCCGGTGCCCCGAAGATCGGTGGCCAGCCCCCGCACCAGTCCGGCCACCCCGGCCTTGGCGGCACCGTAGGCGGTGAGCCCGGGCAGGCCGCGGGTGGCGGCGGCCGAGGCGACGGCGATGAACCGACCGTCGCGGGGTGCCGGGCGCCGCAGCAGGGCGGGGATGCCGACCCGGGCGGCGGTGACCGGCCCGAGCAGGTCGACCTCGATCACCGCCTGCAGCTGCTCCTCGGGCATCTCCCAGAGGGGGACCCCACCGGCGATCACCCCGGCCACCGCTACCACCGCGTCGAGCCTGCCGAAGTGCTCCTCGGCCACCGCCACCGCGGCGCCCAGGGCCACCGGATCGGTGGTGTCGGCCGGGTGGGCCACCGCCCGGCCCGGCCCGGCCCGGCCGGCGTCGGCGGCCACCGCCTCGAGTTCGGCCACCGTGCCCAGGGCGTAGGGGAGGCGGGGGTCGTCGTGTCCGCGGTCGACAGCCACCACCGACCAGCCGGCCGCCACCAGCCCGGCCACCGTCGCCGCCCCGATGCCGCGGGCCGCGCCCGTGACCAACGCCACCCGTCCCGTCCCCGGCCGGTCCTCAGTCATCCCGTCCTCCCGTTCCCTGGTCGGATCCGGCGCCCCGCACGAAGCCGACCAGCCCGTCCACCGCCGCCTGGAGCAGGTCGCGGCCCTGGCGGGGGGTGGCCTCCCCCGGGTCGCCCAGCACCCCGTTGGGGCTGACCGCCCGGACGCCGATCCGCTGCAGCTCGGGCAGCAGCTCGGCCACCGGCCGGGTGTCGCCGGCCTCGGCCGCGCCGAGGTGCACCCGCTCCGGCGCCACGACCAGCATCAGCGAGGTCTCGGTGCGGCCGGCGTGGGCATCCCCGCCCCACCCGGGCCCCCAGGCCCGCACGTCCCGGCCCTCCGACCGCAGCAACGCCACCGCCCGTCCCACCGGGCCGGCGTTGCCGCCGTGGGTGGAGACGAGCACCACCCGTCCGAAGGTGGCCGTCGCCGACCGGACCAGCTCGACCAGGAGCGACTCGGTGACCTCCGCCCCGACCGAGAGGGTGCCGGGGAACCCCTGGTGCTCGCCGCTCGACCCGTAGGCCACCGGCGGGGCCACCATCGCGTCCCGCAGCCGGCGGGCGGCGGCGGTGGCCACCGCCGCCGCCAGATCGGTGTCGGTGCTGAGCGGCAGGTGCGGCCCGTGCTGCTCGGTGGCGCCGACCGGCACCAGCAGGACGGCGCCGTCCCCGGCCCGGCGCCCGGCCTCCGGCCAGGTCAGGTCGGCGAGCCGCGTCACGGCGCCGTCCCCCCGGGCGACGGGGCCACCGGATCGGCCAGGTAGCCCTGGCGGGCCAGGTAGGCGAGGAGGGCGTCGGCCGCCTCCACCGCCCCCACCGGCCCGATGACGGTGGGCGGGTCGTGTTCCACCAGCGCACCGGTCAGCGCCAGCAGGCGCAGGCGGGGATCGGTGTCGGTCGGCGGCGCGATCACGCGGGTCTTCGACCGGAACGGCTCGGGGGCGGACACCGACAGGGACGGCCCGGCCCGGTCGGCGGCGCCCACCACCGGCACGGTGGCCCGGCGCGCCTCGAGGGCCGCCGGCATCGACGCCCGGCGGAGCCGGACGCCGGCGGCCTCCACCGAGCAGACCGCCGGGCACGGGACCCGGAGGCGCTCCCGCCACCCGCCGTCGAGCCGTCGCTCCACCAACACGTGCCCGTCGCCCGCCTCCAACGCCACCAGGCCGAGGGCCTGGGCGGCCCCGAGCTCGTGGGCCAGGAAGGCGGGGAACGCCCCGGTGCCCCGGTCGGCCGACCGGTCGCCGCACACCACCAGGGCCGGCCTCCCGAGGGGGGTGAGTGCGGCGGCCACGGCGCGGGCCACCGCCCGTTCGTCGGACCCGAGCTCCCGGAGGTAGGCGGCGTCCGATCCGAGGCCGGCGTGACCCGGATCGGCGGGACCGGGTACCCCGTCGTCGCCGGCGTCGACGCGGAGCACGGTGGCTCCCAGCGCCAGCGCCTCCCGCAGCAGCGGGTCGGCGGCGGGGTCGCCCTCGGTGACCACCGCCACCCGGCCACCCCATGCCTCGGCGACCCGCAGGGCGTGCTCCACCGCCGCGGCGTCCGGGGCCGACAGGCCGACACCCCACCGGTCGCGGCGGACCGCCCCGGTCAACGGGTCCACCTCCGGCCGGAGGTCGGTGACCCGGACGCAGGCCACCACCAGCGGGCCGTCTCCGGTGGTGCTCATCCGTGGTGGAAGACGACGCCCTGACCGCCGTCGGGATAGGTCCAGGTGATGGCCCCGTCGTGGTTGCACACCATGTAGCAGGTCCCGCACTCGAAGCACTCCTCGTAGTTGAAGAGGATGCCCCCGTCGGCGGTCGGGGCGAACAGGTTGGCGGGACAGGCGGTCACGCACGCCTTGGTGGTGCACGACCGGCAGACGTCCGACTCGACGGTGATGTGGGCCCGCTCGCCCACCCGGAAGTCGACGGTGGCCATCCGGGTGTCGAAGGCGATACCCCGCCAGGGCCGGGCGGCGGGATCGCGGTCCGGGCTCATCCGAAGATCCTCAGTGCCCGCACGGTGTCGGCCGCCAGCTCGCGGAGCTTGACCCCGTTGCGGGCGGCCACGGTGCGGGTCAGCCGCAGGCCGCCGGGCTTGGGGGTCGGATTGGTGACGGTGAACATCCCCTCCACCAGGTCGCAGACCAGGGCCGGGTACCGCTGCTGGATCCGCTCCGACAGGACCAGGGCGGGGGCCTTCCGGAGGCGCTTGTGGTCGGCCAGCACGAACTGGCCCTCCAGGTCCCGGCGGTAGGACGCCAGGCCGGCGTCCGACCAATCGCCGGCGGTGATCGCCCGGTCCACCGCCCGGCCGGCGGCCAGGCCCGAGCCGATGGCGAAGTTGACGCCCTCCAGCCAGACGCCGGCCGCCAGGGTCATGGCGGCGGCGTCCCCGGCCACCAGCAGCCCGTCGGTGGAGAGGGTGGGCATGGTGTCGTAGCCGCCCTCGGGGATGAGGTGGGCGGCGTACTCGCGGAGCTTCGAGCCGCGCAGGTACGGGGCGATGGACGGGTGCTCCTTCAGGTCGGCGATCAGCTCCTCGGGGCGGGTCTTCGACTCGGCGAGGTGGGGGAGGGACAGCACGACCCCCACGCTCACCGTGTCCCGGTTGGTGTAGAGGAACCCGCCCCCGGGGATGCCCCGGGTGCAGCCGAGGATCTCGATGTCGACCCCCTGGTCGCCGCGCACCCCGAACCGCTCGTCGATGACCTCCGGCGGCAGGTCCAGGACCTCCTTGACCCCGAGGGTGTGGTGGGAGGCCTCGGCCGCCGGCATCAGGCCCGCCTCCTTGGCCAGGAACGAGTTGACGCCGTCGCAGGCCACCACCACCTTGGCCCGGAGGTCGCCGTCGGACCGGTCGGTCCGCACGCCGGCCACCCGGCCGTCGGCGTCGAACAGGAGGCCGGTGGCCACCGTGGAGGTGATCAGCTCGGCCCCGGCCTCGGTGGCCTTGCCGGCCAGCCAACTGTCGAAGTGCGACCGGAGGGTGGTCATCCCGTTGTACGGGGCCTCGCCCCACGCCTCGGAGCGGTAGTCGACCGACAGGGACCGGGTGCCGGTCATCATCATGGTGGAGCGGCGGATCACCCAGCGCTCCACCGGCACCTCCTCCCACCATCGGGGGACGACCTCGTCGAGGATCCGGCCGTAGACCACGCCGCCGTAGACGTTCTTGGCACCGGGGAACGGGCCGCGCTCGACCACGACCACCGACCGGCCGGCCCGGGCGAGGGCGAGTGCGGCGGCCGATCCGGCCGGACCGGCACCGACCACCACGGCATCGAGCACGGCGGGCTCAGTCATCGGGCGGCCCCGCGTCGTGACCGGCGGTCCCCCCGACACCGAGCCGGCCGGCCAGCTCCTCGAGCAGGGCGCGGGCATCGGTCACCAGGCCCAGGTCGGCCCGTGCGGTCATCGGGCACGAGGGGTCCGTGTTGACGCTGACCACGTGGCGGGGTGCGCCCAGCCCCCCGAGGTGCTGGCTGGCGCCCGACACGCCGAAGGCCAGGTAGAGGTCGGGGTCGATGCTCACGCCGGTGGTGCCGATCTGCCGTTCATAGCCGATCCAGCCGGCATCGGTCGCCACCCGGGTGGCCCCGGCGGAGGCCCCGAGGGCGGTGGCCACCCGGGCCAGGAGGTCGAAGGTCGCCCGGGCGCGGTCGTCGTCCTCGCCGGTCACCAGACCGGCCCCGCCGCCGAGCACTCGGAGGGCGTCCCCGAGGTCCATGGTGGCCGGGTCGGGCTCGACGAGATCGACGAGCTCGGGGTCGCAGACCGTGGTGGCACCGGGGTCGGCCACCGGTGTGTCTGACGGGCTGGCGTCTGCCGGGCTGGCGTCTGCCGGGGCGTCGAGCGTCAGGGCACGGAGCTCGGGACCGCTGTCGGGGCCGCCCCCGGGGTGCTCCGACCCCGGACGTGGCGACCGGGCGCCGGGGAGCAGGGTGGCCACCGCCGCCCCGTCCACGGACACCGGGACGAGGACCCGGTCGTCGAGCCGGGCCACCCGGGCGGTGACGAGGGGGCCGTCGTGGGTGTCGTCGGCCGGGTGGTGGGCGACCTGCTGGGCCTGGGCGAGGAGCGGCCGGTCGAGCTCGGCCGCCAGCCGGGGAGCGAGATCGCGTCCGTCGGGCGAGGCCGGCAGCACCACCAGCGGCGAGGCGGCCAGGACCGGGGCCAGCGACGCCGCCAGCCGGCCGGGTGCGAAGCCGCGGCCGGTCTCGACCCACCAGACCACCGGGGCACCGACCAGGGCACCGGCGGCCCGCTCGGATCCTGTGCCGACCACCACGGCCCGGCCGCCGGCCTCGGCCACCGCCTCGTCGGCTCCCGCCGGCAGGCGCCCGTCGCGGGCCACCACCACGGCCACCGGCCGTCCGGGGTCCGGCCATCCCGCCACGGGCCGGCTCACAGCGCCACCGCCACCCGGTGGCCCTCGATGACCGCGGCGTGGGCCCGCCGCGGCGCCACGCAGTCGCCCACCCGGTGGACCGGCAGTCCGGCGTCACGGGCCGCCCGCCACAGGCCGTCCTCGGGCGCCTGGTGGACGCTGCACACCACCCAGTCGCACGACCGCTCCTGGTCGGTGCCGGTGGGGTGGTGCTGCAGGGAGAGGACCACCCCCTCACCGTCCCCGGCGACGGCGGCACCCATCGGGACCAGGTCGACGCTCTGGACGATCCCCTTGGCGTGGGCCCGGACGTTCCACGTCTCGAGGTCGAGGGTGATGCCCAGGTCCTGGCCGACCACCATGCCGTTGGTCACGATCTCCACTCGGCAGCCCCGGTCGGCCAGCAGCTCGGCGGTTGACGTGGCCTGATGGAAGCCGAGCTCGTCGACGAGCACCACGCGTCCCGCCGGATGGGCGCGACCCTCCAGGACGTCCCGGACGTCGACCACCCGGGGATGGTCGCCGGCCCACCACGGCCGGGCCGGCCGGGCGCCGGTCGCCACGATCACCGCGTCCGGCCGCTCGGCCCGGATGGCGTCGAGGTCGGCCTCGGTACCGGTGCGCAGCTCGACGCCGGCGCGCCGGGCGTTGACGATCAGGTTGCGGGCGATGTCGAGGAACTCGGCCCGGCCCGGCACCGAGGCGGCGGTCTGGACCTGCCCGCCGAGCCGGTCGTGGCGTTCGAAGAGGACGACCCGGTGGCCGCGTTCGGCGGCGGTCACCGCCGCCTGGAGGCCACCCGGGCCCCCGCCGACCACCACCACCCGGCACCGCCGCCGGGGCGGGTGCAGCGGGAGCGACTCCCGGCCCGTCCGGGGGCTCTCGATGCACCCGAGCCACCGGTTGAGCCCCATGCGCCCCACGCACTCTTGGTTGCACGACAGGCAGGTGCGGATGTCGGTGGCGTGGCCCGAGCGGGCCTTCACCCCGAAGTCGGCGTCGGCGATCTGTCCGCGTACCACGCCGACCAGGTCGCAGACCCCCTCGTCCAGCGCCCGGTCGGCCTGGAGCGGATCCTTGAACCGGCCCACCCCCACCACCGGCACGGACACCGCCGCCCGGATGGCGCTGGGAATGAAGAGCGCGTAGCCCGGCGGCACCTGCATGCTGGCCTCGATCATGTAGAGGGTGGCGGTGGCCACACCGATCGAGGTGTTGATGTAGTCCACCTGCCCGGTGGCGTCGACCATGGTCGCCACCGCCACCGCGTCGTCGATGCCGGTGCCCCCCTCGATGAGCTCGTCGCCGCAGATCCGCACCCCCAGGGCCCGGTCCGGGCCGATGGTCCGGCGCACGGCGTCGACGATCTCGAGCAGCAGCCGGGCCCGGTGCTCGAGCGGTCCCCCGTAGGCGTCGGCGCGGTGGTTGGTGGCCGGCGACAGGAACCCGCGGACGATGGACGAGTGCGAGCACTGCAGCTCGATGCCGTCGAAGCCGCCGGCCATGCAGTGCTCGGCGACGGTGGCGTAGCCGGCCACGATCTCGCGGAGCTCGTGGAGCTCCACCGCCTTGGGGACCTCGCGGAAGAGGGGGTCGGGCACCGGGCTGGGCGCCCAGACCGGCAGCCGCGAGTACATCGAGGAGGCCTGGCCGCCGTTGTGGTTGATCTGGGCCAAAATGGGCACGTCGTGGGCGTGGACCGCCTCGGTGATCCGGCGGTACCCGGGGATCACCGCCGGGTTGAACCCGTGGATCAGCTTCTCGTACGGCCAGTCGGTGACGTGGGTGGAGTGCTCCTCGGTGATGATCAGCCCGGCCCCACCGGCCGCCCTCGCCGCGTAGTAGGCGGCGTGCTGCTCGGTGGGGAGGCCGTCCTCGGCGTAGTTGGTGAGGTGGGCGGAGAAGACGATCCGGTTCCGGACGGTCAGCGGGCCGATCCGCAGTGGCTCGAACAGGTGCCGGTACTGCCCGCCGGCGCTCATCGGGCCGCCGCCCCGGCGTCGACGGTCATGGTGAGCCCGGTCACCGCGCGCGACTCGTCCGAGGCCAGAAAGAGCACCGCGTCGCTGACATCGCCCGGCTCGAGGACGTCCACCGGCAGGGCGTTCATGAACAGCGGTCCGAGCTTGGGGTGCTCGGCCAGCAGCTCGCCCAGGGCCCCCAGCCCGGCCACCATCGGGGTGGCCACGCCGGTGGGGTGCACGGTGTTCACCCGCACCCGGTGCTCGGCCAGCTCGTTGGCCAGCACCCGCATGATCCCGACCACCCCGTGCTTGGACACCGAGTAGGGGCCGAAGAAGGGCTGGCCCTTCAGCCCGGCGCTCGAGCTGATCAGGATCATGGAGCCGCCACCGGCGTCGATGAGGTGGGGGGCGGCCGCGACGCACGTGTTCCAGACGCCGGTCAGATTTGTCCCGATGACCTCGTCCCAGATGGCCGGGGTGACCTCGTCCCAGGGCTGGACCGTGCAGATCCCGGCGTTGGCCACCACCACGTCGAGGCGGCCGAGTGCCTCGACCGCCTGCTCGACGGCGTGGCCGAGTCCCTGCGGGTCGCGGACGTCGGCCACCGCGGTGACCGCCCGCCCGCCGGCCTCCTCGACGAGGCGGCCCGTCTCGGCCAGCTCCTCCTCGGTGCCCAGCGCGTACCGGGCCGACGGGATGTCGGCGCAGATGTCGACGGCCACCACGTCGGCGCCCTCGGCGGCCAGGCGGACGGCGTGGCTGCGACCCATGCCCCGGGCCGCTCCGGTGATGAGGGCCACCTTGCCGGCCGCCCGTCCGCCCCGGCCGGCGGCGGTCGTCGTGCTGTCGGGCGTGCTGTCGGGCGTGCTGTCGGGCGTGCTGTCGGGCGTGCTGTCGGGCGTGCTGTCGGGCGGGGTCATCGGGACGCCACCGGTCCCGTGCCCACCCGGCGGGTCGCCCGGAGGGAGTGGACCCGCGTGGTCACGCCCTCGTCGGCGGCCGGGACCGGCCCGATGGCCAGCGCCCGCCGCCGACCCTCGAGGACGGCAGGGAGGATGGTGCGGGGGGCGACGCAGTCCCCGGCGCGGGGGAGGTCCGGCCGCTCGAGGGCCAGGGCGTCGTCGGGCAGGCGGTGGGTGCAGTCGACCAGGGCGGCGCAGGCCACCTGCCGATGCTCGCCGGTCCAGACGTCCTCCAGGTCGGCCTGCCCCCCGGCCACGCCGCGGAGGAGGGCGCGCAGCTCGCGCCGCACGCCGGCCCGCTGCAGCCGGGTGTTGGCGTCGGCCAGGTCGCCGGTCAGGGACAGCTGGGTGCCGGCGATCGGGTCGGGGGTCACCAGCGCCACCGGGTGGCCTGCGGCGGCCAGCCACTCGGCCGCACCGACCCCCACCGGGCCGCCCACCGGGTCGTGGACCACCACCGGCCCGTCGGGGAGGGCGGCGTCGCCTCCGGCCAGCAGCGTCAGGACGTCGACGACGACCGTGTGTCCGTCGACCGGCACCTCCAGGGGCGAGGGGCGCGATCCGGTCGCCAGCACCACCGCACCGTGCTGGGCGGCCCGATCGAGCTCGTCGACGGTGACCAGGTAGCCGGTGGCGAGCTCGACCCCCAGCCGGCGGCACTCGGCCACCAGCCAGTCGACCAGCCGGGCCATGCGCTCGCGCCCATCGCCGACGGCCGCCGCCGAGGTGGTGCCGCCGAGCCGGTCCTCGCGCTCGGCCAGGTGGACCCGGTGGCCCCGGGCGGCCAGCACCCGGGCGCACTCGAGCCCGGCGACGCCGCCGCCCACCACCAGCGCGTCGCGCGGGGCCGGGTCCCGGCCGTCGATGGACGGCTCGTCGGTCTCGTGGCCGCTGCGGGGCTCGCCGACGCAGCTGACGACCGGGTTCCGGTTGTCGCGAACCTGGCAGGCCTGGTTGCAGAGGATGCAGGGCCGGATGCGCTCGGGGTGCCCGGCGCGGACCCCGGCGACGAGGCCGGGGTCGGCGATCTGGGCCCTGGTCATCTCCACCAGGTCGGACACGCCGTCGTCCAGGGCCCACTGGGCGGCCGACGGATCGACGACACTGCCCTGGAGGACGACGGCCGTGCGGCCGCCGGCCGCCGCCCTCATGGTGCGGCACAGCTCCACGTTGAAGTCCGGCGGGACGTGGGCATCGGGTCGGTAGGCCGACACCGAGAAGGGCCCGCCCCGGACGACGGTGACCAGGTCGACCACCTCGGACAGCCGCGCCACGTGGTCGGCGGCCTGGTCGGGGGTGACGCCGGCCCACGGGGCGAGCTCGTCGCAGCAGAGGCGCAGGGCCACCACCCGCTCGTTCCCGAGGGCCCCGCGCACCGCCCCGACCGCCTCGAGGGTCAGCCGGAGCCGGTCGTCGCCGTAGGCGTCGTCGCGCTGGTTGGTCAGGCCGGAGTGGAACTGGCGCAGCAGGGACAGCGGCCCGATGTCCAGCTCCACCCCGTCGAGGCCGGCCTCGACGGCGGTGACGGCGGCGCGGCCGAAGGCGGCCACCAGCTGGTCGATCTCGGCCTGCTCCATGGCCATGGGCATCTCGCGGTTGACGGCGTCGGCCACCGGTGACGGTGCCCACAGCGCCGACTGCGAGTAGGCGCTGGACCCCTGGCCGCCGGCGTGGCCCAGCCCGGCGAGGACCAGGGACCCGTGTTGTTGGCAGGCGTCGCCCACCGCCCGCCACCCGGGGCCGCAGACCTCGGCCAGGGGGGCGCGCTCATACGGCCAGTCCGACGGGTGCACCGAGGCGGTCTCGGTGACGACGACACCGGCCCCCCCGCGGGCGCGCTCGGCGTAGTACGCCACGTGCCGCTCGCCGAAGGTCCGGCCCCGACCGAGATTGGTCACGTGCGGCCCGAAGAGCACCCTCGACGGCAGTGTGCGGCCGGCCAGTGCGACCGGTTCGACCAGGGTCCCCACCGGTCAGTGCGGGTGGCTGCCGAGGTCGAGGCCGCTGATCGGGCTCTCGTCGCAGGCCCGGGCGGGGCGCCGGGCGGGGGTGACGGGGCGCCGCCCGGGGCGGGGGAGGAGGGCGACGGGGACCCGCGTGGCCGCCTCGGACCCGGCCGTGCCGGTCGTGCCGGTCGTGGGAGCGGCACGGCGCCGCGGCGCCACGGAGTGGTCGAGCGACGGCCTGGGTGCCTGGGTCCCGGCCACCGCGGCCAGGGACGCCTCACCGTTGCCCAGCACGCACTCGGGGTCGGGCCCGTCGAGCGGCAGGCCGGTGAAGAACTTGGCCGCCATGCAGCCGCCCCGGCAGGCGTCGTACATGCCGCACGAGCGGCAGGCGCCTCCGGTATCGGGTCGGCGCAGTTCCACGAAGAGGTCCGACGTCTTCCACACCCGGTCGAACCCTCCGGCGGCGCGCACGTTGCCGGCCAGGAACTCGTCGTGGATGGCGAACGGGCAGGCGTAGACGTCGCCCACCGGGTCGACCAGGCACACCACGCGCCCGGCGCCGCAGAGGTTGAGGCCGGGCAACGACTCGCCGTATCCGGCCAGGTGGAAGAAGGAGTCGCCGGTGAGGACCTGCTCGCCGTGGGCGAGCAGCCACTCGTACAGGGCGCGCTGCTGCTCGGCGGTCGGGTGGAGCTCGTCCCACACGTCGGCGCCGCGACCCGACGGGCGGAGCCGGGTGAGGCGGAGCTGCGCCCGGTACCGGTTGGCCAGGGCCTGGAAGGCGTCCAGCTGGGCGACGTTCTGCCGGGTGACCACCACCGACAGCTTGAAGCCGACGAAGCCGGCGGCCGCCATCCGCTCCATGGCCCGGACCGCGGTGGCGAAGGAGCCCTCGCCCCGGACGGCGTCGTTGACCTCGGGGGTGGCGCCGTCCAGCGAGATCTGCACGTCCACGTAGTCGCTGGCGGCCAGCCGCTCGGCCACCTCGGCGGTAATCCGTGACCCGTTGGTGGAGAACTTCACCCCGACGTGGTGGGCGGTGGCGTAGTCGACCAGCTCCCAGAAGTCGGACCGGACGGTGGGCTCGCCGCCACCGATGTTCACGTAGAAGATCTGCATCCGCTCGAACTCGTCGATGAGGGCCTTGCACTCGGCGGTGGACAGCTCGTCGGGGTCACGGCGTCCGGAGCTCGACAGGCAGTGGACGCAGGCCAGGTTGCAGGCGTAGGTCAGCTCCCAGGTCAGGCAGATGGGGGCGTCGAGCCCCAGCTGGAACTGGTCGACGAGGCGGCCGGGTGCCGGTGCGGCCGTCGGTGCGGATCGCTCGGGCGCCAGCGTCATGCCGGCACCCGCTCGCAGATCATTCCGGACTCGGCCAGGGTGGCCAGGGCGCGCTCGTAGGTGGCCCGCTGGTCGGCGGGAACGCCCGCGGCCATGCAGGCGGCGTCGCCGCTGGGCTGCTCGGCCAGGGACCGGACCACCGACAGCAGCAGGGGGCTCTTCAGGAAGGAGAGCCGGCGGGTGCCGAAGTGGTAGGCGAGCGCCCCGAACGACTCGGGTCGGAGCGATACCTGGGGGTGGAGGGTCCAGGCGAGCGCCGGGTCGTAGGTGGCGCCCCGGATTGCGGTGGCGGGGGGCATCAGGATCGGACCGATCTCCGGAGAGATCCGGGACCGGGCCTAGTAGACACCGCACATACCGTCGATGGAGACGTCCTCCACCAGCAGGTCGGCCTCCACCAGGGTCGTCTCCTCGGGGGCGTCCTCGGACAGGGGTCCGGTGACGGACGGGGAACCGGGCTCGTTGATCGGATCGGTCATGGGTACCTCCGGGAAGCGTCCGGCGTGGGCCGGTCGGTCATCGACGGGTTGACTTTAGTGCACTCGATGCCAAAATGGAAGTGCCATGGACGACGAAGGCGGTGCGGGCGGCGGTGGTGCGGGTGCCCGGGTCGCCCGGGTCGCCCGGGCCGTGGTGCCCGCCGAGGTGGCCCGGGGGCGTCGGCCGAGCACCACCCGCGAGCACATCGCCCGCGAGGCGCTGGCACTGTTCGACCGGAACGGGTTCGATGCCACCACCGTGGACGACATCGCCCGGGCGGTCGACATCGGGCGGCGCACCTTCTTCCGGTACTACGGGTCGAAGCTCGACGTGGTGTGGGGGGAGTTCGACGCCGAGCTGGTTCGTCTCGAGGACCAGCTGGCCGCCGCCCCGTCCGACGAGCCGATGATGGACGTCCTCCGGCGGGCGGTGGTGGCCACCAACCGGTTCGGGGCCGGTGAGCTCGACGAGCTGCGCATCCGGATGGCCCTGATCAGCTCGGTGCCGGCCCTAGTGGCCCACTCTGCCGTCCGCTACGCCGAGTGGTGCGACGTGGTGTCCGCCTTCGTGGCCCGGAGGACGGGGGCGGCACTCGACGACCTCGGTCCGCAGACGGTGGCCCGCGCCGCCCTGGGTGCGGCCATGGCCGCCTTCACCTGCTGGGCACGAGGAGACGTGGACGATCTCACCGGCGAAGTGGACCGCGCCTTCCGCCTGATGGCCACGGGTTTCGCCGACGATGCCATGCGCCGGTGGCAGCGGGGCTGACCTCGATCGGCCGGCGGTGCACCGGACCGGGCAGGGCCGGATGCGGGGCGCTACCGTCTCCCGGATGCAACGGGGGAGCGGTCGGAGGGGTTGGGCGATCGTCGGGAGCATCGCCGTGCTGCTGGCAGCCGTCGGGGTCGGGCTCATCGCCCCCGCGGTCGGTGTCCCGGCAGCAGGTACCGCGGCGGCCACCGTATCCACCCCCGCACCCTCGCGCGGCGAGGTGGCCAGCGACCCGCTGACCATCCGGACGGCCGACGGGGTCGTGCACGGTCTGTCGGTGCCGACGTCGGGGGGGACCCGGCAGTTCCTCGGCATCCCGTTCGCCCAGCCGCCCGTGGGTGCGCTCCGGTGGCGGGCCCCGCAGCCGGCCAAGCCGTGGACCGGCACGCTCCAGGCCACCAGGACGGGATCGTCGTGCCCGCAGATCCTGCCGGTGGTGAACGTCGCCATCGGCAGCGAGGACTGCCTCCACCTCAACGTCTTCGTGCCCAAGGCGGTGCCCTCGACGCCCCGTCCGGTGATGGTCTGGATCTACGGCGGCGGTTTCACCGAGGGGAGCGCCACCGACGACAGCCCGGCCAACTTCGCCGCCGCCCACGACACGATCGCCGTCAGCTTCAACTACCGCCTGGGGCCGCTGGGGTTCCTGGCCCTCCCCGCGCTCGCCAGGGAGAGCGCCGATCACGCCACCGGCGACGAGGGTCTCCAGGATCAGCAGGCCGCCCTCCGGTGGGTGCAGAAGAACATCGCCTCGTTCGGCGGCGATCCCCACGACGTGACCATCTTCGGCGAGTCCGCCGGCGGCATCAGTGTCTGCGCCCAGCTGCTCTCGCCGGCCGCCGGTGGCCTCTTCCAGAAGGGCATCACCGAGAGCGGTCCGTGCACCCTCCCGTCGATCCCCCTCGGCCGGGCCGAGGCGGAGGGCGCGGCCCTCGCCTCGAAGCTGGGCTGCGGGTCGTCGTCGGATCAGCTCGCCTGCATGCGGTCCAGACCCGGGGCCCAGGTGCTGTCGGCCATGCCGCCCGACCCGGCGCTCCTGTTCGGTCACGGCGCGGTGTGGGACCCGGTGGCCGACGGGGTGACGGTGCCGTCGGACGCCCCGGCGAAGCTGGCCGCCGGCAAGTTCCATCACGTCCCACTCATCGTGGGGGCCAACCGGGACGAGGGCCGGCTCTTCGTGGCCCTGGAGTACAACGCAGCCGGCAGGGTGCTCACGGACGCGCAGTGGGCGTCGGCGGTCGACGCCTACTTCGGTCCCCGGCTGGGCCCCGAGGTCCGGCGCCAGTACCCGCTCGCCGACTACCCGGACGCCGGCGCGGCGTTCGGCCAGGCGCTCGGTGACGCCATCCTGGCCTGCCCGGCGGTGGCGAGCGCGGCGATCCTGTCGAAGTACGTGCCGGTCTACGAGTACGAGTTCGAGCAGACCCCGGATCCCTTCGTGCTGCCGACCCCGGGCATCGACCTCGGCGCCTTCCACTCGAGCGAGCTGCCGTACGTGTTCGACGGCCCGGTGGAGTCGAGTGGGCCGATCACCTTCACCCCGGCGCAGCGGCAGCTGGCCACCACCATGGGCGGGGCGTGGGCGAGGTTCGCCGCCACCGGCGACCCGTCAGGTGCCGGGCTGGCCTGGCCCCGGCTGACGGCGCGGAGCGGTACCTACCTCGACCTCGATACGCCCACGTCGCTGCAGCGACACATGAAGGTCCACCAGTGCGCGTTCTGGGCGAAGAGCGGGTTCTCGGTGGCCCGGACGGTCGAGAAGTAGCGCCCCTTCCGGACGGCCGGCCCTGCCGGCCAGGGCCCTCCACCGATGCGGCTCCCCTCCCCGCCGGTCCCCTCGGCGAGCTCCCG
>Ga0209012_1002758_pt1 | contig 14479 bp, 16 predicted proteins | sample RS3BMetagenome_FD_184735 | JGI IMG/M metagenome (GOLD analysis project Ga0209012, IMG submission 184735) | Ferric oxide microbial mat and aquatic microbial communities from Rainbow Spring, Yellowstone National Park, USA - RS3B (SPAdes) (version 3) ...
TCCTTTAACCTCTTTTTGATGTATGCCTCCTTGTTTTTCTCGATTCGAGGAAGCATGGTTTTGTAGTACTCGTCTATGTCGGTGCCGTACTTTACCCCCCATAGTATCATTTCAAGGATTAAGGGGTAGAGGTCTATTCCTTTTTGTGTGAGCTTGTAGATGTCTCTGCGCTTATCCGCTTTGTCCGGTACCTTTCTGAGTATGCCTTGCTCTACAAGACGAGTCAGCCTGTCGGCGAGTATGTTGGTGGAGATCTTTTCGTTTGAATTAAGAAACTCGCTGTAAGTTTTCTTTTTGAATCGGATTATGTCTCTGATGATTAGGAGAGACCACGTATCCCCAAAAGTTTCCAACGCGAAATTCACGGGGCATTTCGACCTGTAATGATGGGGAATAGTCCGGCCGAGCGTCTCCGCCGATCTGGTCATGAATCCATTGCGTGGTGATAATCTTTTAGGTTTTACTTGCAAAACGCAAGGTATATATAGTCACTTGCATTATGCAAGTAAGTTGGTTGAATCAGTTATGAACCCAGATAAAAAGGAAAAAATGGCGCAAGAAAATAGCTACAGCTATTCGTTTACTGTGAAAACAGTCCACGCGGAGTAATGGAAAAAATAAGGGATGTCAAAAGCTGGTGGACCACAAGTTTTAAGGGGAGCTCGCAGAAGGTGGGGGACACGTTCACAGTAAACTTCAACAACCAAACGTTCGTAGACTTCAGAGTTTCTGAGCTGATACCGGACAGAAGAATCACGTGGTTGGTCACTGACTGCAATCTTAGCTGGCTTAAAGACAAAAAAGAATGGAGTGGGACAAAAGTTGATTGGGAGTTGTCCCCTGTTGAGCAAGGTACGCAAGTGACAATGACGCACTTCGGGTTGACGCCCAGCGCCGAATGCTACAGTGTCTGCCAAGCGGGCTGGAACTTCTACGCGGGGGAAAGCTTGCAAAGATTCATAACCCAAGGCAAGGGTCTTCCTGATCAGAGGCCTAGAACTCGGTGATTTGGGCGCCGCGTGGATCAAGCGTTAACCACAAGGTGCCCGCTTAGTAGACGCGGGTTCAGATTTTTGTTGAGGCTAAGGAGGCCTTCCAGTCCAAGGGTGGAGAGCTGAGCGCGTGTTGACCCGTCCTGTATGCTCTTGTGACTGCCAAGTGAAATGACCCTGTTTCCACGGTTAGACCGTGCTCTCAGGTGAGCCACAAAGCCATGAGCGTTAAGAAGAGCACGGGTAGTCCGACAGCAAAGCCGACCTTCATGTACTGGGACACGGTCACCTTGATGTCCCCCTTTCTTTCTAGCATGTGTATCCAGAGAAGTGTTGCGAGCGAGCCAACAGGGGTGAACTTTGGGCCGATGTCGTTGCCGATAACATTCGCATAAACCAGCCTTGAATGATCTGTGAGGTGTGCTATCGCAAGGTTTCCAACCATCACAGATGGCATGTTATTCATTACAGCCGCAAGGGCTGCGAACACGTATCCCGATGAAAGCATAGCAAGGGGCCCTGGAAGCGTAGATGTATACGTAAGCAGGTTTATCAGGAGCCGCGTGAATCCCTCCCGTCCCAGGCCGAACACAATGAGATACATTCCGAGCGAAAAGACTACGATCTGCCAAGGCGCGGTTTTCAGGATTTTTAGGGTGTTGATCCTGCGGTTGAGACTGGCCACGACGAAAAGCACACACACTGTGGGCACTGCGACAAAGGCAACAGGCACGTGATATATGCTTCCGAGTGAATACGCGAATATGAGGAAGAGGATTGATGGGGTTGCGATCCTGAAGAGAAGCGGATCCCTTATCACACTACAAGGCTTTCCAACATTGTAAGCGTCATAGTGCGTGGGGATGTTCTTTCTATAATAGGCCCAGAGTAGCACCAGGCTCGAGGATATGGCCACGGCGTCTGGGAGAACCATCACCTCAGCGTATTTCAGGAAGCTTATCCCGAAGTAGCTTGAGGCCACAATGTTGACGAGGTTACTCACCACAAGCGGTAGGCTTGCGGAGTCAGCGATGAAACCCACAGAAATGATAAAGGGTAGCGCATGCCTGCCCTGAATGCCCACCTTCTTTAGGAGGGCGTAAACTATGGGTGTAAGGATCAGCGCGGTGCCGTCGTTCGCGAAAACCGCGGAAACACCCGCGCCGAGGAGCACGAGTATAACGAAGAGTTCCACACCGTGGCCGCGGGCAGCGCCTGCTAGCCTTAAAGCGAGGTATTCAAAGAAGCCCGCTTCGTCGAATATGAGCGAAGCGATTATGACGGCTATGAATGTGAATGTGGCGTTCCAAACAATCGTCCAGACGGTGTAGACGTCTGAGACCGTCGTGATACCCAGGGCTAGACACAGTAGCGCCCCTGCAGTGGCCGGGTAGCCTATTGCGAGGTTTCTTGGCCTGAGAACCACGAGGGACAGGGTGGCCACAAAGATGGCGAAAGCGAGCAGAAAAAGTGTGTTCATCGGGAGGCGGCGAGCTCCCTGACCTTTTCGAGTATCACGTTTCTTATCCTCCTTATATCTTCAATTGGCTTTCCCTTCGGGTCTTCAATATCCCATCTTATAACCTTCCTGCTGATTTTCTCAAGTAGTGGTGCCGGGCACACTTCCTCCACAGAGCAGCCCATGGTGACCACGAAGTCGGCCCATTCCACCATTTGGTTATTCATGAGTTTCGGTTTGCTGTCCCCGACGTCTATTCCCACCTCCCGCATTGCTGAGACAACAACAGGGTTTACACGGCTTGCGGGCATCGTGCCCGCACTCATCGCCTCAAAACCGAGGCGCTTAGCGAAGGCCTCAGCCATCTGGCTTCTGCCGGCGTTCTCAACGCACACGAAAAGAATTCTGGTCGGCGGCTTCGCTGATGAACCAGCTTCAGGACTCACGTCGACCACCGTAGTTCCAATAAGGCTTCAGCATGAGCGTGGATGCCCGGAATCGGAAGCGGGTGAGAAGCCGACAAACTTCTCTAGTTCAGCCACAAGGTTCTTTATCGGTGGCAGAGATTTCTCTTTATCTTTGCGATATAGGGTCTGATTTTCACGTGAAATTTTGAACTCTCCTGCCCCACTCGCCTTCAACTTTACGCTGAAATTCTCGGCGTGTGAGTTGGACTGAAGGAGAGTTTTCGCTACTTCCACCGCAGCCTCCAGATAGCACCCTACGCAGAACTCGATTTCGTATTCCATAGGCTTTACTACTGTTTCCGTAGTATTTATATTAACGAGTCCTTGAGGCCATAGTAACTATGGGTAATAGTAGTAACGACGAGGTTTGCCTGTGCGCACTCGACGGCGTGATGGATTTTATAGGAAGGAAATGGGTGCTTTTCACCCTGAACGCTGTGGGAAGACGTGGGGTTGCGCGCTTCAAGGACCTCTACAATGAGCTCCGGGGGATATCGCCCTCGACTCTTGCCGGCGTCCTACACACGCTTGAGGCTCAGGGTATCCTCAAACGCGCTTCGTATCCCGAGATACCTCCACGGGTGGAGTACTCTCTCACAAAGAAGGGCGAGGATCTCAGACGGGCGGTGATCCCCTTGCTCGTCTGGGCAAGCGCACAGGATAATCAGAGAAAAAGAAAGTGTGCTGCATCACTCTACGTGCAGGTCGCCTGAGGATTCACGTGGGGCGGAACACGTGTTAAGCCTCTGTACACCATATTTAAGGAGGGTAGCCGAAATCTGGCACTCGTGAGGCACACTTTTCAGGTAAAAGATGTGGGAAGACCGCGAAGGTTCTACTCTATAACGCTCGAAGGCCGCGAGCTACTCGGAACGCACCGCCAAGATAAGAATTACTTCCTCCTATCGGGTCTGGGGTATTGCCCGTTGGACCAGGTTGAGTCGGATTAGCAGTACTTGGTGGTTGGCGGATGGGATCGGAGGAATCAGCAGCGTTTGTGGTTGAGACGCAATTACGGCGGGTGCCGCCGATATAATGCGAGAACCACAGCCGAAAGCAAGAAGAGTGTTGCATACGCTATGTATTTCTGCGCTGAACTAGTTTTCACACTTTTCTGTTGCGGAGGAGCGGTTAGGGATTCTTTATCATCCGTACTGCGCATTGGTTTAGCCATAACGAACCTTATGCCCAAAAAAGCGGCAATAAAAAACCCCAAGACTATCAATAGACCTGCGCTTGAAGTTGGGTAAGCCAGCGCCATATGTACTGGTGGGATAGTGGTAGTGTTCAAACTGGTTGCGTTCATATTGGCCTTCTTAAAATATTCCTTTGTAGTTACTATTAAATTTTGGTTGTAAGGCCTATCACATTGGTCAGGTGAACTACCCCGCCCTCACGGACGGGGTCTTCCCCTAAAGATAAAACCACCCCTTAGGGCTGGAGGTGTTTTCAAACTCTTGTGGAGTCGAAGCCAGTTGTAGGTGGTAGGTGGGTGTAGAAACGCCTAGACGGCGTTGAGTGGGTGCGCTTATTCATCCCAAGCGAGCCTGCGCGCGTGTCCGGATAAGGTGTGCCGCGCACGCGACCTGGGCATAGCGTGCACTGAGAACGGGTTACTGGTTACGGGGTTCGATGCGTGTAGCCATTCGATTGGGTTCAAAGAGTATAACCCGCTTAAACTCGATTTAGGTGGAGAAGAGGGGGTTGTCGCCTACTCCGACTGGGAGGCCGCAGCTATGAAGCTCTTGGCTGGCTAATACGTGTGCTGTGCAACGCTAAGAAGTGTGTTTGCCCATGCGGGCGTGTTGATCGGTTAACCAAGTACATCGCCGAGAAACACGCATTGGTATCCACATGCCTTCTATGCTGACACAGCATGTAGTGATATAAAATAGGTGTAACCGTGTCTATCAGTTGTTTTCTCTTAAAATCAATATCTAACTCGGCTTTAAAAAAGTTTATGTATATTTCTGATTCATATTTGACTGTAGGCTATTGCTAAGTGGCGAGCCTGTTGAGTGGGTCGTTGATTGGGTGGGTGAATATGAACCGCATGCTTTATATCCTGTTGGCGACTGTGTCCACGTTTCTATGGGTGGGTATTGTTGCGGGGGTTGGAAAGCTTACTCCGCTAGCCACTGGACTGTTTGTGGGGGAGGCGGTCTTCGCGATTGTGTCGCTCAAGATACCCAGACCTGGGAGGCTTAAGACTCGGCGTGCACTATACGTGTTCGCCTCCGCTGATTGGGGCTTACTCGCCAACCTATTCATTTTTTCGGCTATCTATAATTCACCTATACACTCCGCGATGAGTATCATGTCTACGGCCGAGCGCACTGCTCTGTCCACTTTGCCAGGAGTGATATTAGGTGCGCTGCTGGGTGAATGGGTTGGGTGGAAGCTGGGGTATATTTTGCCTAATCCCCCATAGATGTGAATGAATAAAGGTTATTTCTGTGTTATGTGCTCAGGTGAGCCTACCCCCGCGTAAGGGCGGAGCTTCCCACCCCGCTTACCCGCTTAACCATCATTGCAGGGTCGAGCAAGCTGAGCACCAATCTGCCTTATTCGATTCCTCAAAGGCTTGGGGTAAAGGCGGGCTAGCGTGGCGCTCAACTTCGCACATCTACAAGAAAAATATTTAACCTAAAAAAGGGTTTTGAAGGTGGGGTATATTTAGCCGCAGCTGCTCGGGGTGAACTATTTCGACTATGGCTAGCCGGTGTTCTCACTTTTGTTTAGATTTCTGGTCTACGTTTTGGCGGCCTTCTCGGAGTAGGGCTATCATGGCTGGGAAGTAGAAGGTTCTGATGACGAATGTGTCTAGTAGCAGCGATATTACGAACGCGAGTCCGAGCTGTCTTAGGAAGGATATGGGTGCAAGGCCCAGCGAGCCTAGCGAGACCGCTAGTATTATTCCTAGGGAGGTCACAACCGAGGCTGAGCCGGACATGCCTCTTAGGATGCCTTGCACGAAGCCCTCTGTCTGCTGGTATTCTTTTACCCGGCTTATTATGAATACTGTGTAGTCGTTACCCAAAGACATTAGTATTATGAATAGGATGAGTGGTATCAGGTAGAGCAGCTGCTCGTGGAACACCGTGTTAACGATCAGGTATAGTAGCGCGGTGGTCCACGTGATGCTTATGAAGACTCCGCTCAGAGCTATGAGCGGGTATTTGAGTGAGCGGAAGGACACGCCTATTATGATTGCGATGGCTAGAACTATGAGCACTTCCAACTCTGAGTATACAAGCCGATTATAGTCTTGCTGGTCGATCACGGAAGATGTGAGGCCGCCCACTAGCAGCGAGTGATCACTTCTCAGCGACTTGACAACTGATATCGCCTGGGAGCTATAGGGCGAGTAATCAACGTAGAACAGATAGTAAGCGTGTAATCCGTGGTCGAACACAAAACTGCTAGCGATCTGAGCTGTGGGCGCAGATGTGTTTGCGGGGTCGGGCCCCAGAACCTTCGCGACACCATTCGTTGATGCTATCATCGAGTAGTAGGACTTGAGCTGCGCGAGAGCTTTAGGTGTTAGTGTGCCGTTCGGTGAATAAGTTTGACCCGTTAGGTTGACTATGACAAAGTTGGGGTAGAGGAGGTTGGCGCCGAACGATTCTTGAAGCGTGTTGAGGGCTTTCACACTCTGCAACCCAGTGGGTAAACCCTCGTTGAAGTTGTAGCTCGTGGGTAAGGTGAACCAGGCGTAAACCGCTGGTATTGCTATCAAGACTATTATGCCAGCTATAACAGCCTTTCGTGAGACACTCAGTTTGGCTGCGGCGTAGAATCTCGATTTACGGTAATCATCAGTCGAAGACTTGACATCTTTTCCAATGAATATGCGTGGGCCTATCACCGCCGTTATGGCTGGGAGAAGTGTGAGCTCGGCGGCAACGGTGAGCATAACTCCCAAGAAGAGTACTGGTCCCCAGCTTCTTAGGTCTGAGATGAAGCCGAACGTTCCCAGACTAGCGGCCACGGTTAGACCGCTTATCAGTATGGCTTTGCCGCTTGTAGATATCGCTTTTCTAAGGGCTTCGGACTCATTCAACCCCCCTCTTAGCTCTTGTCTGTAGCGGTGGAGTAAGAACACCAAATAGTCGGTGGAGACTCCGAGGAGCACAGCCGTCAGCGTGTAGGTAACTATAAAGTTGACGTGAAGGATGAGTAACCCAGTCAAGTATATGCTAACGTAACCTAACACAGTGGAAACGGATACTATTAGTAGCGCCATGAGTGGAGCGATGTATGACCTCAGAGTGATGGCTACAGCTATTGCGAGGAAGATGAATGTGAATGCAAAAACCGCGCCGGCTCCGGCGGTTGCCTTCTGGGTATCATAAACTATCGCGCCGTCACCGGTGAGCTGGGCGTTATCACCAAAGTATTTCTGAGCTAAGGCCCTTATTTGGGGGGTTGCGAGCTGTGAGGGTGTTGTATCACCCTTCCCAATGTAGCCGCTTGGGACGCCGAAGTAGATTTGAACCAGGTATACAGTGTGATTCCCATTCACCAGCCCCCCAGTTATGAACGAGGGTGCACCCATGAGACCGTACATAGTAACGTAGTTGACACCCGGGTCGCCGGGCTCTATAGCCGCTTGGAGTAGCCTTTGGCTAACATGGAAAAATGTGTCGTTGATTAGAAGCGAGAAGCCGTAGAGTGTACTTCGATAGTCGGTCACATTGAGATACTTTAGAGATGCGTAGTAATACGGGTTCTTTATACCAAGGGTGTAAACCGCGATTTCGGTTGAGTTCTGAACTATTAGGGTGGGGGGAGCCTTCGGATCTATGGCTAGCGTCGTGTTGAGTGTGCGTGCAAAAGCAGACTCAAATGGAGTACCCGTGTAGTTCGCAAGCCTCAAGGCCTGGCTCACAGAAGTGTAACCCGTCGCACCCCACTCGTGTAAGAATTGCGCTGGGAAAGAGTAGACGGCCAAGGAGGCGTTGCTGAAGTTGCCGTAGGCTTGCCTTAGAAGCTGCGTCCTGTTTCCCAGCAGTGTGTCGATAAAGTGAGCGTACTCAGAGAAGGCACTCACGGTGTTGGTGAGGTTTTGTATGTGCTGATCTTTTAGGGCGGCCTGAAATTGAAGTGTTTTGTTAGCTAGCAAAGATTCGTTTGCCCCTTGGGGGCTCGTCACCACCAAAACTAGGGATTCGTTCTGGGGCTCGGCTGTGTTGAGTAGAGCCTGAGCCCTAGCTGACTCTGTGTGGGAGAGGGCGGAGCTGGATGTGGAGTAGCTAATATAGTTGGAGTAGCGTAGCACCGCAGGGACGGATGCCGCTATTATGATCACCCAGAGAGCGATCACAAGCCATTTGCGTCTACCCACATCCATTCTACGCCTAACTCCACTACATGTTGGGGGGCAGAATAACGGCGTCTATTACGTGTATTACGCCGTTCGTGGCCTCGATGTCTGCGGCTACAACCTTCGCGTTGTTCACGTAGAGGGTCTTCGTGAACATTCCTTCGACTTTGAGCTCGATGGGTGAGCCCTGCAGCGTGGACACTTTGGCTGGCTTCTGAGTGGTGGCTAGCTGTATGGCTTGCGGGGACATAACCTTACCGTTGAGCACGTGGTATGTGAGCACAGCCTTGAGCTTTGGTATGTCTTTGAGCAGCCCTTCCACGGTGCCCGCAGGCAGCTTTGAGAATGCCTCGTCGTTGGGTGCGAACACCGTGAATGGGCCAGGCGACTTAAGCGCTTCAACTAGACCCGCAGCCTGCACAGCTGTGACCAGTGTTTTAAAACTTCCCGCTTCGATAGCGGTTTCGACTATGTCTTTCATATTCGTCAACTGTTAACAACAATAGGGGTTTTTAAGTGTATTTGGATATGTATATTTCGATATATTTTTGTACGTGAAGCAGAACTCAATTATTAGAACGGCTTATATTATCCACACGCAAAAAGTAGTCGGTACACTTGAAAAAACAGGAGCCCACAATCGGCTTCAGCGGGCGAATGGGTTTACTACCCCTCTACATATTAAACACCCTATCGAAGGGAGCCCTCTCAGGGTACGATATAATGAGGGAGCTCAACACCCTCACAGAGGGAGCCTGGCGGCCCGGCTCGGGCTCAATATACCCAGTTCTCAGAAGCCTGGAAAAGAAGGGCCTACTAAAGGTCTCAGACCGAGGACTAAGAGGCAAGAGGTCCTACACTATAACACCCGCGGGCCTCAAAGCGCTCGAACAGGCAAAGAAGGCCTACGACGCGTTCTCTGTTCAAAGATGGCACATGGTTAGGGGAATAATGATGACACTCGTGGAGCCACCATCACTCGCCAGAATGCTTAACGAGGCTATAGAAATGCAACCAAAAGCCTGGGAGAGGGTGATCGCATCCCAACAAATAACTAAGGAAGAGAAAATCTTCCTGCTAAAACAGCACCTACTCATGCTGGATAGACACCACGAGTGGGTCACACAGAAAATCCGCGAACTCGAGCAAAGAACCAACAGCAAAGCGTGAGCGGAAAGCCAGCAGACCCTTCAGAGTGAGTATTTGCCGAATACAGCCCAGTGAGAACAGAATGGTCTCTCTGGAGGCGAATAGCGTTTAAATAGAAGATTCCTGTGCAGTCTAATATTGGCAGCCTCCAAGTGTTCGGATGACGGTGGTCCCTGGTTAAGGGTCTTAGAGCCAAAATGGTGTTATCCGCCACGTTCACTGTTCTCGCGGAGGCCTTCGTAGTATTATTAATACTCTCTATTATAGGCCTACCTCTAATAGACTTCCTCTTTATCTCGGGATTATTCTGGCTCTTCCAGTGGCTTGTGGGGCCACTCTTAATAGCTAGAAACTCCCGAGAAAACCCTTTGGGGAACGCAGCATATGAGTGGTTGCACGACTTGGTCGATGACCTGTCGCGTAAGGCTGGAATCCAAAAACCCAAGGTCTACCTGACCGATGAGAGATTCCCAAACGCCTTCGCCTTTGGGAACGCCCTAAAAAAAGGTATCGCTTTCACCACACCCCTTCTCCAAATACTCACACCTGAGGAACTGAGGGCGGTGGCCAGCCACGAGCTTGGCCACCTCCGACACCACGACACCGAGCTCGGAACAACCTTGGGGCTCATACCCAACCTACTGAACTGGGTGGGCTCAAGCATGATAGCTGTTGGCTCAACATGGCTTGGACTCATACTCACAGACTTCGACCTCGCACTGGCCTTCACACTACTCATACTAGGCTGGATTATAACCACCCTTGCATTCTTCGTAAACGTCTTCGCACTCTGGTTCAACAGGCTAAGAGAGTCTTACGCGGACGTCCACGCACTCGAGCTCACCGGAAAGGAGGGGGTGAACCTTGCTACTGCTCTAGCAAAAATTCAGGTATACATGAAACATGTTAGGCTGGACCCCTTTAGAGGTATGGTTGTGACTGTGCCCCCTCAGAAAATAAAGAGCTCAACCTCGGAGGAACTTCTAAAAGAGTGGTTACGAGAAAAACCAAGGGTATGGAGTGATTTACTGCTATCACACCCCCACCCCGCAAAGAGGATAAAAATGATATTTGAGCGAGCGGGAACACCACTGTACACAAACTCCACACTATAGCTCTAACTCAGCTTGAAAGCCGAGTTCACATCAACCAAATATCGCTGGTGAGTGTTGCGGGGACTGCACAAATTTCTCATAGTGACTTCACTCATGGGACGAATTGTCATTCTCTCTATTATTCGGTCAATATCAGTGTGTTAACCGCCTAAACATATGAATTCTAGGGGTGTGAACCACTTTTATAGATTCGCCAAATACGAGCTCCGATAACTCGTAGTACTCCATGCGTTGTCTAGGAAGACAGGATATGGGAGGAAGGCCGTTGCTGATGTCGGGGAAAAACGCGTCGACAAAGGTCCTCAGACTTGGAGGGAGATGATGAAGTTCAAGGAGATTCATTCAGAAGAGGTCAAGAGAAGGCACCACAAGAGAATCAACTCGGAATCAACGAACTCATCCTTCAAGTGGAAGCACGGGGAGTTCCTGCCCAGCAGAAAGTGGAAAGGACAGAAGAGAAGAGGGAGGCGGGGCTGAAAAACATAGTGTACAACCAACGCAGGATTGTTGGTCAGGAACACAATATAATAGGAGGTGAAGATATGGAACTGAGCCCCATTCGCGGGTGTGTAAAACCGAATCATCGTTGCCTGCCGCTTAATGAGTTAACCCATCTCTCAATCTGCATTGTGTGTTAAATTCAGTTTTATAAAAATGCCTAAAATGTCTTCCATGAAGATTAAATGTGACCCATCATAATAAAACATCAAAATGGTAAACGATAAAGAAGCTAACCAATACATTAAGGCGTCAGACGCCTGGGAATCTGTCCCCTTCCTGATACATCATGGGGTAATGGACAAAGATGATTTAGTTAGTCTGCTGAGCTCAAAAGATTATGAAACAAGAAAATGTGCTTGGAAGTTTGCAACCAACATGTTAGAACACAAGTTCATAGATGAAGAGGAACTGAAAGACAAAAAGGAGTTCTTTGTTGAGCTGTTGAGCTCTGAAGATTATAAAATAAGGGTTGAAGCATGGAAATTTATGCCCAGCTTGTTAGACTGTGTGGTTATAGTGAGGGATGACATAGTAGCCAAAAAGAAATATTTCCTTGATATGCTGAGCTCTGAGGATCACAAAATAAGATTGGACACCTGGGAGATGATAAGAAGTTTTTCTTCGGAATTTTGTTGCATTGACCTGATGTATTATGGGGTAGTAGAGAGAAATGATTTGGCAGAGAAAAAGAAATATTTTCTTGATATGCTGAGTTCAAAAGATCACTTATTTAGAAAAAAGGTTTGGAGATATGTCCCATATCTGGTATCTTATTGTATGGTAATGGATAAAGATGATGTTGTAGCCAAAAAGAAATATTTCATTGAACTGCTTAGCTCAGAGAATCGCAAAATAAGATTGGATGCATGGGAATTTGTACCTGGCCTGTTAGATTGCGGTGTTATAGAGAAGGATGACTTTCTAGACAAAAAGAGGTACCTCTTCGACCTGTTGAGCTTAGAAGATTAAATGAAAAGGAATAGTTGCGGGGAATAAATAACAAGGTTATTTAAGCGCGTGCAGAGAAGTAAGAAGCGAGGACCAAGTATCTTTATCGGTTTTCGGGATCGTATCCATTGTCTGAGATGTCTTGGGTTTATCCTTAAATGTTTGAGGCTCACATCACTGAGTTCTTTGAAAGAGGAATGACCTCATTCTCAAATCCAGCGGGAACATACTTTTCTGCTATACCTGTTTGTTGGGAAAGGGCAAAAAAGAAATCAAAAGCATAGAAATTGCTTATGAATTGTTATCGCTGTCACAGAGTAACCATAATTCACGCTTTAATACACACGTGTCCGGATAAGCCTTAAACGTGGTGGGCTTGTTGTAGTGCTATACTTGCGGGGTTCACTTTTCAGTAGCCTTATGAACCCGTTCCTTGACATCCCTCTTTACACCGCTTGCGGCTGACTTGGCCTTTCCGCCTGCCTGCTTGGCTCCAGACTTCATTTCTTCAGCTTTACCTTTTAATTTATCCTTAGTTGATTTATTCATGACACTAATAGTATTTTTTATCTAATAAGCATATCTATAGGAAAAGATAGCATTGAAGTTAGAAGTTATTAAAATAAGACCTAAAGAGTCAAGCGGCACTTTTATTGCTCAAATATTAAAATGTGTCCAAAATTGAGCGGCGACCCTAGTAGCGAACACTTGGTGAAGCCAATACAATATTCTCTTTAAACCCTAAGCCAGAGGATAATCAGAGCCCTTCCTATGGATACAGATATACATAATATAAGGTAAGAATTTGCTAGATGGATTGGCGGCTTGGATAATGTGTCCCCTCTTAACAGCACACCGTGCAGCTTCCCATTCCTAATCTAGGCCATGCAGCGGTTGCAAGAGGCCAAATACGTGTGCAGCTACACCTATTGCTGTGCTCAACACACGTGTCCAGATAAGGTTTAAATTTGGTGGGCTCCACGGCGTCTCACCAATCCGCCTCGTGGCGTCCACCACGCTAAGCGTTATCTCGACAGTACCTGCTTTGAAAGGCAAGGGGTAAATATCGAGTACACGTTGAAGCCGTATGGAGAAAATCGTGCTTGTGCCGGGGGCTTGGCTGGGAGCGTGGGTTTGGAAAAGAGTGGTTCCGCTTCTCGAAGAAGAAGGCCATGCGGCGCACCCAGTTACGCTTACCGGGATGGGAGAAAGGGTTCACCTGGCCTCAAAGGATCTAGGCATCGAGACAGCGATACAGGACGTGTTGAACATAATCAAATACAACGACTTGGACAACTTAGTGCTCGTGGGGCACAGCTTCGCTGGTAAAGTCGTAGGAGCTATGGCGGACCGGGTGCCCGAGAAGTTGAAACTCGTGCTCTACTTGGACGCCTTCCGCCCTGAAAAGGTGAGGACGCCGCAGGGCGGGTTCGACCCCACCGAGTTTGGGCCGCCTCCGCAGGGGAGCTACGGTGTTCCCCTTACAGAGCGGGTGATAGAAGCAATCGGAAAAGACTTGACGGGAGCGGACCGCGAATGGCTGCTTTCCAAGGCCACACCCTGGCCGGTGAGGCTCGCGTCGGACCCGGTTACGCTGAGCGCCAAATTCGACTCCGTAAAAAGCGCCTACATCTTCTGCACACTCTCCGGCGACCCGGTGGATGAAATCGTAGCCGGCAAATGGGGGAAACTCGATGGGCCATACACACTCATAGAAGCCGGGCACTGGCCAATGATCACAAAGCCCAAAGAACTCGCGGAAGCAATGGTTTCCTTGGCGTCAGCCTCGACCTCAGCCTAGAGTAGGACCACTGTTCAAACACGCATCACCTTGTCGTCGAGGTTCGAGCCTAAAACCGCAAAAACGCGTAAATACGCGGCCCGTTTGTGTTCCGCCTCGCAGCAGCGGCGTCATACGGCCAAGCTGACAAAGGACACTTTTACCGACGAGAAACATTCAGACTTTCCGTCGCAGTCATCAAAGAGTTTTTGTCACACCTTTTGACTCGTTGGCGATGCCAATACAGTCGAGACGGGTTAAATCCTTTCGGACAACTCATCATGGGCCAGCCATAAATTATATGGGTCGCTGTTAAGCTCTGGCTGTGTCCGGATTCAGGGTTCATGTTGAGGACTTCGAGTTAAAAGACCCTTGTCAGGACATATTCCAGGCGTAACCAGAACACATAAATAATCGAGAATTCCTACTAACTGGTATTTATTATGGAGAAACGTAACACCACGACAAAAGAAAGAAACGGCAAAGGAAGGGCTGTACACCTGTTCCAAGACACGGAATTCGGCGAGCGACTCCTGTCATCCCAAGCAAGAGGTGTGCCCGCGAATACAGAAGTGCCACCGGTGGCGTGGATAGGCGGGGTAATGTGTGATTTCGCTGAAACAAAGGATTCGGCTAAGCTTTTTGAAAACCCGCTGAAGCTTGGAGGGGTTTGATGTGTCAGAAGAAAAATGTCCGTTCGACCACTCGGCTAAGACCCCAAAGAGAATAGAAGAGTGGTGGC
>Ga0209012_1002771_pt1 | contig 14433 bp, 10 predicted proteins | sample RS3BMetagenome_FD_184735 | JGI IMG/M metagenome (GOLD analysis project Ga0209012, IMG submission 184735) | Ferric oxide microbial mat and aquatic microbial communities from Rainbow Spring, Yellowstone National Park, USA - RS3B (SPAdes) (version 3) ...
CTTGTGATTTCAGCGGAGTTCAGCGTTGACTCTTCGTTGACGGGATACTGGACGTAGCGCCACCGCTCGACAGCTTGCTCGAGCCAGGAGTGATCGCTGGAACCAAAGAACACAACAGCGCAAAACGTTACGATCAAATTGAGCGAGAATTTGAAGCCCTCAATGGCAAACCTCCGGGGCATGGGGCCGCGCGTCCCGCCCGCAACGTTCGAACCATGGACCAGGGCTAGCTCCGTTTCAAAAGCAGTTACGCTACCTTGCAACGCAGTCAGGCGAATATGGCGTACGCCAATACAACCCAACCAAACTATTGACTAAGGAGTTGGCAAGCTCCTTCGCGGTTCCGGTACGCAGACCTCGGGTCAGCAACCCTGGTGTAGGGCGGATGGGCCTCAGTCCCTTGGGCGCCTCGCGTGCCAGACATTCGCGGTGCTCCGATGGCACAGGAGTTCAATGCTATGGATTTCATCTCGATTGTGATTCACATCCAGATGTGTGTCACCAAATGCTTATTCGCGGTTTATAGCAGACGCGTTCGAAGTGCGTTCATTTGAAGAGATAAAACCCCAAGGAAAAGGTATGGATATGAAAGCCGGGGATCCTGAAGGGCCATCATCGCCGGCTCCCGGAAAGGAAACGAAAAAATTCCCCTTTTCGCCGACCATCGAGCGGAAAAGAGCAAGTGGCGAAGACGAAGTAGGGGGATAGTCCAGTAAAGGTGTTTGCCCGACGGGACGGCGACGACGATACTGGTGTAGCACTGACGCCACGACTTCGAGGATGATTTACACTGGTGAGTACAAGCGACGGCGGCAGCAAGAAACGCATGGAATTTGTGAACCGAGACTTCAAAGCCGCCATCAATGTCAGTTGATATGCGGTGCTGCAAAGAAGACCCCTGGGACTGACGCGATCCAGCTTTGTGGGGCAACCCCTCAGGGTCGAACTGTACGGGAAGGAGTTGAAACCAGTAGTAGGTGGCTGGTCCAAAAAGACGGGGAGACGTCTGCACGTCGGTCTATAGACATGCACTCCATCGGCGTGGTGTACGCAAACGCGTCGACGCAAGACGCAACAAATACCACGCATTGAAAACTGGAAAACGTCCTCTACAACAACGAAAAACTTATCTGGAATCTTGGGGTCTCTCGACCAGATTAGCGTTTGGAGGTGCGTTTCATCTGGAAAAAACGATTCCGTCGGGACACGTGCAACACATCCTCTGGTATACAGAAGAAATGTGCCACCCGACTCCACCGGGGAGACAAACGACGACAAACGGGCACAAGTAACCCAAGGAAAAGTTCACATTCTCAAAGTGTAGCAGAACTCTTTCATACGAGATCGTAATCGAGAAAGAATGCAATCCGTCGTCTCGCTTGTTGAGTCTTCCTGGCCAACTCGCTGCAAGGCGTAGCGAACGCGCTTGCGAACTTCCACATGCTTAACATCCTCTCTTGCGAATATTGACCCAGTTCACTTGCTTGTTTCTTTCCGTTTGTATAGACACTGAGAGCACGTATGTACGAGATTTTCAAAGATTGGACTTCAGACGAGGCCACAAACGCGCTTCCGTTCCTGGATAGGACCTTTATTTACGTTTTCTTCGAACCGAAAGCAATCCAGGGGGTCTGCACCTCCTTCTTGTGCCAAGTGGCAAAAAGACGGTCATGGAGTGAGTTCGGAAACTAGGGTGAGGGAGTTAAGCGTCCGATATCCCGTCGTACGCTCGGTGCATGGAGAGCGATCAAACAGAAGTTGAGGGAAATTCTAGATGTGGATGTGGTGGGCATCACTGAATCCCGGATGTCGTGGACGTGCTCGTGTTGCGGAATTCGCCTCAAGAACTTGAATGGAATGACGACGGGGTCATCGCCAATGAAGCGACGAAAGTAAAAGAAAGGAGGTCGTATCTTGCTCGGGTCCACAAAGTGCTGCACTGCAAGTGTGTCAGATGCAGGGGAAGCCACGAAAGTAAAAGAACGGAGGTCGTATCTTGCTCGGGTCCACAAAGTGCTGCACTGCAAGCGTGTCAGATGCGGGGGCAGGGCAGGCTGGCCATGTCGAGGCACCACATAGAATTGTGACGACAACGAAGACGGGTGCTGCGTTATTCTGGCGCTGCTGTAGGCCAGAATGAGAGGAGTCAACGACCTACACTGTTTCGTCGCGTGACAGAAAATGAAAAACATGTCCCAGAGCGAAAAAGGCTCTCCAGCCTCACATATCAAAAGTCTCGAGGAGAGACAAAAAGTTACGATATTCCCGGCCTCGTTTATAATGAGCATTAAATTCTGATAAAGTCATGCATGAGAAATTGGGGTGAAACGACGGACTCATAATATTTCAGCATGCCTGTACGCGAATGTTTCTGGAGCAGCGCGCACCAATCCTGAAGAGCTTGGTGTTGATCGCTGACTGCAAGGCGAGTTCGGATGATTGGTGCAGGGGAATGGAAAGCGGTTGATGCGCATCAAGAGTATTTATGACGAACTCGGTCGCTAGCTGAGAGATCGCCATGGGCACACAACGAAAGTGCACGCTGGACCAAATATGCAAAACACTGTGCCATGCACGCATACCAACCCAAACTCTACTTACCGTGGCGAATAACGTCCGCATGCAGCCAAGCGGGGTGCATCTAGTGCCTGGTGCGTCACATACTGACGCACTCGCCTGGTACCGCTCGCTGTCCCGATGAAGTGCTGGTTGGTTTGGTTGGCGCGCCAGTACTATCTATGGGCACATCACTTCCTAGTATGGTACGGGCGCCGCTCGCCTGGCTGGATCACGACAACACCAGACATAGAGCCAAGCCCAATGGACCGAAGCATTGCTTTCGTGTCCGGGTCGACCTCAATGGTTTCCGTGTTCACGGCGCTCACGTCGGGCACAAAGTCCATGCGCCGCTCTCGCTCCTCTTCTTGAAGCTTGAGTGAGATTCCTCGCACTGGACCCCGTTGGATTCTTTTCATCAAATGGGTGATGAAGCCAGCTACCTTGTTCCGCATCCTTTTCGAGGGCAGGATGGCGACCTCGTCGCACACGCGCTTGTTTGTGTGAAAATCATTCGCGGATAGCCTCGAGTAATACTTCTCGATGATAACGCGCGCTGACTTTTTAACCGTCTTGGTACGAACGCGACCCATCTTTGGCGCTACGCGACTCACTCGTGGAATACGCTCGCAAAGCGCGTATACCCGGAACTGTAGACTCGTCTACCAGCGTTAGGACAAACGATGAGGAGTCGGTGCGCGACGCCACGCGCCGTGCTCGCCGCGGATGTGTCAAGAAAAGTACATTTATATTCGTGAATATATAGTATTATACATTTCGCAGCTGGATCCTTTTGGGGCGCACGCGTATTGGTCTAGTTGCTGGCCTGCGCACATCGTCGACGAAGGCATAATGTCCGTACTGTTTCTGCGCGCACCAGTCGAGTTTGAAGTCAAAGCTTTTGTTCCGCTATGCTGAGGTGCAGCAAGGTTTGCGTGGTGCCTCACGTAGCGGACGTGTCCAGCGATGCACGCGAGTGAAACGGAGCTGCGTTAGTCGGAGCTTTGTTTTGGGGGCACTTTGAAAAAACGTGGCGGTGCAGCAAATGATGATTTTTTCGACGGTAGCATAGACGGGAACCCCTAAACTCCGTATAAAGGTGCTGAAAACCGATGAAATGCTTTTCTGATCTGGCCGCTTAAGTTTCATGTGGAAGGAAACAGCTGCTGATCCGCATCCAGGAAGGCAGAAGTTCGCACTGTATAAATTTCGAAACGGAGCAGAGACTAGCGCTGCTGGTTACCACACCAGCAGTCACGTGGCGCGCGCACTAGCCTGATGCTGCCAAGTCTGACGGTTTCCTGAAGCGAATCAGAGGCAGGTTGACCAGGTATGTTCTCTTGCATAAAACAGCCTGGATCACGCTAGGCACCGTGTTCCCAATAAAGCGGCCTCGTCTGCTGCAGTGGTGCGAGGACACGACGGCGGGGCCATCTACCGTGCCTCTCAGGACACCCGCGTGCGCTTTGAACGCTTATTTTGGCGTTGTGTACCCTAACGGAATGCCGCATTTCACTTCAAGATTTCAATGGATGCATATCCACGCAACTTGATAATCCCAGAACTTATTTCGAAGCCAAGACATGCGTCACGACTACTTGAGCACACTGCTGATGCCTCCAAGAGCGCATGGCTGGCAGCCACGCTTCGGTGTACGTATCTGCCCTGATCACGTCGTCTGCACGGCGTTCGTGATATCTTGCGCGGCGTTTCCCGCGGAAACGGGACCCTGCCTGACTGGACTCTCGGATTCGCTGTGATGGATACGGTATCGCAGTACGGTGTATCTGCAGTGTTATCCTTTTTCCTGGCGGGCTTCGCGTATCGCGTTTGCCCGACGCTACAACGTACATTGACTGGTCAAGTATTTTACAGATCCCTGTGCTTCTAAAGTCCGCCGCCTCACTGCAGACCTTTCTTCAACTGCAAACAACTGCAGCGACCAAACCGGGCTCTCGTTTCTTGGTGTGGTTGCAAGGCTCCCGTTCCAACGTCCATGCTTTCGTTTGGAGTACTCATATCCTCATGGATGCATCGGACAGTGCCGCCAGCGCATCTGTGTGGTATCCGCTTGCCGGCGTAAATAGCTCCGGGGCCAGACGGCTGTGTCACAGAGCAGTTGGATTTCTCTTGCTTGAATAGCGCTGCTGACGGCGTGTATTGTATTGTCCTTTGCCGTGCGCCCAATCTTAAGTGTGCGCTTTTAAGCCGGATCAACCCGCATGCTCGAGTCGTTCAGCCTCGTTTCCCATCGGCTCGGGAGCTCAATCATCGCATACTCGGAGACGTGAATTCCATGGAGCTGGCATAAAGCTCTGGATCAACACGTACGAATTTCTCGGGTCTTGACCATGATACAGCACATCAAACTCTTCCTTGAGGAACGGAACTCATGCCACCATGAAACTGTTCCCAACAGCAAGCGTCAGTTAACGAGCAGCTCAGCATATGCAGCGCTCTGTCGCAGTTATCCATCACACGTCGCGCGTGCATGAGAGACCGACTCTTTTCTGTGTCGGTACCGCGATTGATTTTACTCCGCTAGGACTAGGAAAAAGATCGTATCGCTCGCAACTGCATCTGTAGCCTCGAGCGGTCCATGGAAATACGAGGTGATCTGGAGCAGCCCAGCCTTCACGTGCAAACATGATTTCTCCTACAGAATGAAGCACGCATCCCGGAGCGTAGACGGCACATACGCAAACTTCGAAAAAAATCTTCGAGAACATCGAATATCCTCGAAACATTACCACCGAAACCTTGGTGCTTACCTTCGACTTCTCGCCAAACGTACGACGACTTCGCGGTGCAAGGGCCTCGCTTCCGTGCGCATCACCTGACAAAGAGACACCACCGGAGAGCAACACTTATCGCATGGATCGCACACTTATTCCCGACGAAAATAATGGTTTTGGGTTTATGGGTTATTTCCAGATTTAAGGGATAGCGGTCGTCACATACCTGCGTATCGATGGATATCACGAACGCCGCAGCACCCGATTCCGTACATCAATCACGTAGCGTCGAACAATTTGCGACCTGTCTGCCCTTGACGGACAGTACATCGCGGCCGCCAAGACCGTCGCGACACGGACGTGTTTCAGCCAGCACTCGATACGCTGTGCAGCTCGTTGTGTCGATTTTGCATCAACGAGGTCCACACAACGCGATCGTGATGGAGCCGCTGTGCTCTGTGCTCGGGATCGAGACACGTCTATATCTCCGAGAAAACTATATTTTGCTTTTAAGGTAGCAGTCACTTGGTACCGCCATACGAAACTCATGCGTTCCGCTCAGCCGTATGTTCTGCTTTCTTTAACGATACTCGGTTTGAGTCTCCTGGCGTGGCACGCTGAGGCTGCCATGCCAACCCTATCGCAGTGCAACACAGATCTGACGACTGTGTTGCCTGACTGTCTAGAGCTTGCCGCCGGAATACCTGTGAACGTTACTTTGAGTGTTGTTGACGCAGTCAAGCGGTGTGGAGGTGAAGTGGTAAGCGCCGCGAAGTGCGTGATCGACAATCTTCTGGATTACAGCTCAGTGTGTAGCTCGGAGTTGTCGGCAGCAAGTACGTGTCTACGAAACACGCTGGAATAAGGCGCTCTGGAGGAGTTCAGTATTCCTGGCACTGAATGAAGAAGAAGTATGCACAACGGAGTCAGGGTTCGGAAAGAACGGAAAGGAACAGTGTGCGCTGCGCGCATATTGCCGAACGAGCTGCTCGCTCGGTATTGCACACTGGTAAGCTTCGGTGTAAGGTTCAACACAGTGCAATCCAAGCGAGCAGCACAACATCTGGGACACTGTGCCACGATATGGATCGCTGGTGAACGGAACCGGACACATGCCCATAGCGCACCACAGCAAAATTGGATTGAATCTGGTTGTGAAAAGAGCGTGACACGAATATCCTGGTCACAAGGTGGTGGTTAGATAGCCTGAAACAGCCAATGGTTTTGAAAAGTACTACTGCACGAGTAGCATTCACGGAATTTAGGTTCGCAACAGCAGGATAAACATGTCATGCAGCATGACGACGCGTAGCGTTACAGATCCATCGTATGTACCGGGGGGCGGGAGCTCAGCGGCAGCGCATGCTGGCATCGTCCGCCATCTGATCAGCCCGAGGGATTTCTATGGGCAAGCAGCCGGCACCACAGCTATGTGTCCGCTGGTGAATTCGCCTCGAACGCGCCTCTTTTGCAGGAGCGTCTCTTGCCTCGCCTTGCCCCCGATGATACGCACGATATGCTTCTCGTCCAAGACATTTCCAACGATGTAGAGATTCAAAAGCGTATTTCCGAAGAATGTCGCGTGCCCAGTGCCCAGGAAGCCGTCCAGAAGGAATCCCTTTAACACGTGACTGTGTGCAGCAATGCAGGCCTGCAGTCCTTGATTCGGATTAGTGAAGACGCTTGGTGCACGCTCATCCGTTTTCAAGTTATGAGAAATCCTGAGTGTTCCATTTGTAAAGATTAGTGAGAATCGTCTATCCCGCGGCATGTGGTGTGGGTTCGGCACCCTGGTGCGTCTCTTCACGGACGCAAGCGCACCACTACTCCGGTGCGAAAGCGTTTTATCGTGATTCCCGGGGTCCAGATATGTGGAAACAGCGATCTCTGGATCCACTCGCGCTATACTTCTACACACGCCTCACTCAGGAGGGTATGCGGCAGTAATGTCGTACCGCGGGGCGCCGTGTATGTGAAAACTGTGGTAGACCCGGTGGATTCAAGCCACTGCTACAAGCCTGGAGATAGCGAGTGGGGGTCTCGGCTAGGGAAAAACAACGTACACCGCGTCCACTGCGTTGTCGCTCTTTGCCCTCCAAAGAGCGAGACGGCATCAGACGTCAAAGAGACCTTTAACTCGATTCCATGAGCAGAGCCTGCGGGGTAAACCGACCAGGCTCTCTTAGTGGACGTCTGCTCGATGACCGTTCATCAAGACAGAGCACATCCTAGTACCGCCTGGAAGCAATGGACGGCTCAAGACAGCGCTTTACCAGCCCGGGCCGAGCGCTTCCGATATGCTGGCGGCAGCGACATCAGGTGATCAATCGCAATACTCCGAAAGACAGTTTTCCAAAATACAAACATTTACAAAGTGATTCTAGTGCCAAGTTACGGAAATGCGTCAAATCTTTCCACTGGAATATTTCTCAATGCTTCACAAACAGTATCTGTGGTGCAACAAGGGTGCACCAGCGCTACAACTAGAATGGAAGCGGTCCATTTTGGTACATGTTGGACATGCTGCCATCGATTCGCACCAGAACAGCCGTTCTTTTTTCGAAGCGCGACCTCTTCCGACACTTGCTCCAGCAGGGGCAGTGCACCCGGGGTATGATGGGCTCTATCTCCTTCAGCGAGCCGAGCTCAGAAATTAGCGAGCCGCCGTGGTACGCTCTTCAAAGCTCGCTCACGGTTCCAAACTTCAGTTGGGCCTCGGTTCGAGATCTGTTCCAGGGAAACGGCAGCCACGCTTATGATGTTGAAGCGACTGTTGACAGTAGTGGGCCAGCACCCACGGAGTACGATGCCTGGGGCTTCAGGGAACTTTGTCAGTGTTCGCGGAGCCAGAGATTGCTACTTTTCGCTATGCTATTTGGAACCGGCGTGGTGGTTTCGTTTCTTTCAGTTGGGATGCTACCGATGCTGATTCTGCGACCTCAGAAGTTTGCGTTTGCATTCAGTCTCGGACAAGTTCTGCTCATCACCTCGACGTGGCTTGTGGTTCCTCTTCAGGTTCAGCTACGCGCACTGAGCGTTACAGAAAGAGCGACCGCTGCAGCTATGTATGGGATAGCACTCGTACTAGCACTGGTTACGAGCTTGCGACATCTGGCGCTGCTCGCGCTGTGCTTCGTGCTGATTCAGCTCAGCGCGCTGGCATGGTATCTATTAACGTTCCTGCCATTTGGACGAGGATGGCTTTGGGCCTGGTTCAGCTCTGCAACTGGGTTGCATCGCTTGGACGGCTCGGTGCAAGCGCCCTGGAGATGGATGCCCTCGAGCGTGTCGGGCGGCAACTGAGTACTTTGGTGCTCTTTTCAGCGCCGTGTCCACGTATACATGCTTCAGGGCATGCGTAGGACTTAATCCGGTGCCTTGACGCCGCGCCAATTCGGCTCTGTGCGGGAGAATGACATGCAGTGCACAAGACTTTGAATCCGCTGGGAACTGAAGTCCAATGCCCGGATATGCTGGTCGAGCAAGCACCTCGCTGAGGAATGCTGCCTCTTACTCGATCTCGAGGGACAGCTAGCTGTCACCGCTCCGGGCGAATGGGCGACCATGGACGCCAGCGTTTCTCTTGATCTCCGGAATTAAGTTCTCGATCCTTCCCGAGCGCAAGAGAAGGGTCTGTAATAGCTGCCAAAGGCCTCTGGGCACAGTATCGGCTGCTGCTGTTGCTGCTGCTGATCGCACCTGCTGAAAAACTCTCGAAGCCAGATCGGATGCGACCAGTGCGCATTCCGCCGTGCGTGCAGCATCGCTGGCGGGAAAATCGGCGACGCTGTGGCATGGTTTCTCGTACTAATCGATAATAGTGTATGAATCGATGCTAAGCGTGGTGCTAAGACATCCGCTCATATGGTGATCCGTGCTATCTGAATGGGATGCTCGGAAACGTTGCCGGCACGGTGCAGACGAGAAAGCTGTCTATGATGCTGACGTACTGTATTCGAGACAGCAAGTGTTCAAAGTACATGCCCTTTCGATAAACAGAATACTTACTGCCTCGATACACTCGCGATGCTTACCCGCTGCCGAACTGAATCGCTGAGTATGGACAGCGATTTCTGGTGTGGGCTCTAGACGCATGTCAGACTAAAATAAAGGGGTTCACTCAGCTATCTTGCGCTTGCACTGTAAAGTTTAGGACTCTTACAATTGTAATCAACACTAGACCGTGGGAGCTTCTTCTGAGACTGGTTACTTTTCCGTGTCTTATCTCCAGTATGAAATACGCCGGTCTCCCCAGCACCTATAGTTCCGTTGCCGGCATTCGAGCGATGTTGATAGCGGCATTCATGTCCCGATTTCGCAGCGTCAGGTACTTGTTGGCGCATTTCATTCAGAGATGGGAGCTGCGATCGAAGCGTCGCTCTCCAGTCTCATATTCTTTGTGTACAGCCTCGGTACGCGCCTCACAACGGTGGCACATGGCTGTGGTCAGGTGTTCTCATATGCCCGCGACACCACCTCCAGCTCTGAACACTCGCCTGTGGCGCATGAATGCTCGCTTCAAAGCTCAGTACATGACCTTCATGAGAACAGAAGGCTCTTTTCGATGCTCTCCTCCGTTTCCGCACACGATGCCGCTCTACATGATCACGGGTTTCTTCTGGAGGATTCCCTCGACGAGTACTCTATCTGGTGCACGCGCGAGCGCACGCTGTTCCATTCAATCAGGGATTCGTGGAACGCAATGTTGCCCGCGATGAACCGAGCATCCGGAGGGAAATCCCAACTGCAGAACAAGTCGAGAAATTTCGATTCTTCTAGATTTTCTTCGTACAACGCGATGACGGATGCTTCACAGAAAGCGATCACTGCTATGACTCAAGTCGGAGTCAAAGATCTCATTCCATGCAAACTGAAGAGACGGGAGCTACCAGGAGCATATCACGTGAGAGGTACCATGCCGCTGCTGTCGAATCCGCTTTCATCTCTGGACAGAAAGCAGGGAGGATTTGACTCTGGAACGAAACCGATTATTTGAGTTGAAAAGTTCAGCGAACCCTAGGCAAGAGCTCGTGAACAAGTCGTCAACGAATGCCGTCGAGCTTTTCGCCGCATCAAGCAAGCCTCGCGCATTGCTGCGCACGCAAGTTACCTTAAAACAGAAAGAGCAAACGCTTGAAGAATGCGTGATATGGGCATGCTGGAAGTACGGAAAGAGGAGTCGAAGCTTCAAGGTGTGAACTGGTGATGATATCGCTGATGTTACATACCCTTGTTCAGGGACGTTCCAAATCATCTTGATTTCGGCGAGGAAACGGACTCCAGCGGCAAGCAGCGAAGGAGTTCCTTTGAAATGACGACAGAGCATGCTGGAACTATACATGAATCCGTAAGACCTTGCTGCACTTGGAATGTGGAGGGTGTGCTTTTAGAAAATTTCGGGAAAATTCGACAGCCAGGAGCAGATTGAGCAGTTCAATGTTGCGCTTTTATCTGACCTGTGGTACAGCCCAAGCCAGTAGACACAGGTAGTGCGCGCGCGGACCCGCCTCTGAAGCGGCTCACCAGCGGCGCGCACGCTGAACGTGTCTCTGACGAATTCTCCGCGTCTCGCGGGGTGCATACGATCGAAAGTGAATAGCATCGAAGCCGCTGCATAGCTCCGCTAGCGATGCACTCCCTCGAACGCACTGGCGCTGCTGGATATCCTGGGCCCGATCACCACTCCCTGCGCAGATTTTCGGCAATCTCCCAATCTAGTCTAGCGTATGCCCTCAGTGCTCAGGCCTAATCTGTTCAACGACCCCCCCCCCCGTGCGGCAATCTAGAAGAGAACGATTGCGCCATGGACATGCGGGCGCCGGCTTGACGCAGGCGGAGGTCGGCTGCCCGTAACCCGGCGCCCGTGGCGGTCCAACTCGTGCGCGAATCGACGTTCGAACTTGCGCGACACCTGCGACGTCCTGCATCCCGAAAAGGGCCGTGATCAGGGAAACTTCCGCCACAAACGTAAAGTATGTTGCTTTACTTCGTGTCGGCTTCTTCTTCTTTCAGACGCAACGCATGCTTCACACATTTTTCACGAAAATGTTGCTGGAGGTCACGCTGGATGCGGCGAGCGGCACACCCACCAGCGCAGGCGGTCGCTCTCGTAGCTGTTACGGGGTCAGGCGGTTACGAGCGTCACAGCGGGACCTCTTCTGCTGCTGACTGTAACGAGTACCCTAAGAACGGCAACAATGAGTGGATTGTTCCAGACCAGAAGGAACCAGCAGCACTGGAAGCCCGTCAGGCGCAGTGGAAACGCGTCGCGCTGCTTGTCGTCCTCACTGCGTGCTGGTCCATCAGCAGTGCACCGAGCGTGCAAGCGCTCGCACAAACCGTGCACGCTCGTTCCGGAGACAGGCAGACGCTTGCTCGAAGTGGCACGAGAGAGAAAAGTCGAGAGCAAACCGGGCGAAGGCGTTTGGTTTTACCTTCAGAACGAGCATACCAAGAGTCTTTGGCCCGTCGGAAGCAGCGACAAGCATTAGTACATCGTACTACACGTGTAGTTGTTCCGGGCGCGTTACTGATTGGTGGAACCGGTGGCGGCGTGGCATGGTACTTGCGGCACCGGCAGCGGCGACGTGCCGCAGAATTCGAGGAATTTCTCAAAACGACGCTTCAGGACCTCGGTGGCGGACCAGACCCCGATGATGTCGAACTCGAAGACACGGATTCTAGTTTTGAACTGAGTTCAGATACCGTAGAACAGAATAGACCATCGACTGCAGACCCTAGTGCCGTTGCGAAGCGCATTCACGACAGGGCCGATCTCGCAGGGCGTCTACGTGTTGACCTATCCACAAAACCTGATGTGGTTATGCTCGACGGCAGCACGTTTCCATCAGACTCGCTCGAGTATCGCATCCATCGCTTTCTCTCCGAGGATGCCACAGAGTCGGAGTCATTCGAGGTGGACTTGACTGAATCGCTCCGGAAGGCGCTCCAGGACGAACAGTGGACACAGGACAGATTGTTGGCGGTCTCGAATGGCTCCATCACACGGATTATATCGAATGCCATTGAAGAGATGCGCAGACAGTCGCAGACATTCGCTGCATCGGATTTTGGCATGCAGAAGCTTTTGCAAGTCGTTTATCGCTGCGACATGCTTGCGACAGCATTGCCCCCGGCAGAAGCGGAAGCGGCATCTCCTACTTGGACATCGAAGTCGATGCCGTTTGCGCAGCGACTCCGTTACGCTGGACGTCAACGCAATCGCCAAGACGTCCAGGATCTCTATCGGCGGTATGTCATACGGGCCTTGATGCAAGAACAGCCCACCGATGAACGAGAGGCAGGTCCAGTCGATCTGAGCCGCCTGGAGAAAACCATGAGCTCGCTCGCTATTTTAGAACGTATCCTACGCATTGACGAAGCCTCTGCGACTAGCATCAAGGACGAAGCGGCTCGATTTGTGTTTCAAATGGCGGTATCAGCAACCTTTTCGAATCCCAATGCCTCTGTAGACGAGACCTATCTCCAGGATCTGATGAAATTGCTGGAGGGTTTGCTTACCCCAGAGATCGCGGAACGTATACGTTCGGAGGTTGGTATGATGCGCATCCTCTACGATATTGAGAAAATGGTGAAAGAGGGAAACATCACGCGCGAGGATAAGCGCGCCTTGCGTACGCTCTGCACACAACTGGGTTTCAACGTGCAGGACTTCTTGGAGAGCACGGCGCAGTTGAAGGAAGTACTTGGAGCGGAGGGAGAACGCTACGCGCGTCTCTTTCAACAGATTTTTGGCGATGATAACGATGAAGACGGCGGCTCGGAGCGCTCGAACAGAGGTGAATTGTCGGATTCAGAGACCACTGACACACAGGCCGTCCGGATGGACACTTCCTCTGGCAGCCCCTAGAAAGCTGCGGTGGTGCCCCGGGTATGCGGTTTCAAGTTTCAGGCGAAAGGCACCAGCGCTCGCGAAAGGAGTGTGACTCCTTCGCTTCTTCGGGAAACGTGCGCGTGCGTGCGTATACATGTATATGCGCGTGCGTGCGCGCGTGTACGTGTGTGTGTGTTCGAGTCTGCATTTGGGTGTGGGGACACCTTTACTGTCACGAATGCGCAGCAACGCTACATTGCTTGCTCAGCGCGAGATTTTCCTACGGCGTCGTCGCCCGGCTCGGGATGCTCTGGACTGAACTCGAAAACGAGGGCCTTCTTGCACGAATGGCTAGTGGTGGAAGCCTCTGCTTGGCCATCGGGCGCCCAGACGCTTGAATAGTGTTGGAGTTTCCGATCTGACCCTTAAATGCCTTGACTGGTGAGCGCGTCACTCCAACGTGCCTTCGAAGGACAACTCCTCAGTGCAAAGTTCTCCGACGAGCGTCGCTCTGCTTTTCAGGGCGGAATGCACGTCTCTGAATCCAGATACCCAGGCCAGTTCGCTATCACCGATTGTTTCGTTACATTCAGAGCAGAGACAATTCGGATGCTGGTGCCAGTTGCCCTTTTTGTTTTTGTTTGTTTTTCTCGCACGGTTTCGACTACTGGAATGCATCCTGGATATGCGAGAACAGTGGCGGAATACCTGTTTGCTGTTGTTGCCGCTAGCTTGCGAAAAAACGTACTAGCCTCCAAAAGTCAGTCATTGTTCGGTCCGAAGATGGATGATTCGCCCTTTTAAGGTCCTTTTTTTGAACGTCTTGCGCCCAAAGCAAAGTTTGTCGTACTCCATTCACACTACCATCTCCTCGTGAATCCATTTCATCCCATGCGTTCTCTACGAAATACGAATAAATTCCAGTTCGGGATGTGAAGTTCTCGCATCGCTGATGTGAACAGCGACGAAAAGACACGGATGGACAAGAAAAGCACGTTTATATGTGAACCCGTAGCGCGTCGAAAAACACCATATCGATTCCCTACGGAAGAGCGAACGCTTACATCAGAAGGGGGCTGGTGCACATCGCACTCGACGTGAATTTATTCGAGTGAAGCATTAGACCTGTATATGGGTACTGGAAAAGGGGCGAACCACCATCCGTACAGACGAGAGTAGTGACAAGGCCGAGAACATTAGCCCCAGCGACGACGCTATCGCATGGTCGCCTCCAGTCCTACAATCAGAGAGGATCGCTCAAAACCCCTTATGCGTCGTGTCACCGCTCTCTTCATGGCTTCTTCTTCT
>Ga0209012_1002773_pt1 | contig 14424 bp, 8 predicted proteins | sample RS3BMetagenome_FD_184735 | JGI IMG/M metagenome (GOLD analysis project Ga0209012, IMG submission 184735) | Ferric oxide microbial mat and aquatic microbial communities from Rainbow Spring, Yellowstone National Park, USA - RS3B (SPAdes) (version 3) ...
AAGGGCGCCAACCTGGCCGAGATGGCCGCGATCGGCCTGCCCGTGCCGCCTGGCTTCACCATCACCACCGAGGTCTGCACCGCCTATTACGACAACGACCGCAACTACCCCGCCGATCTTCCCGAACAGGTGGACGCGGCGCTCGCCCGGATCGAGGACTCCGTCGGCCTGCGCTTCGGCGACGTGAACGCCCCGCTGCTGGTGTCCGTGCGGTCCGGTGCGCGCGTGTCGATGCCCGGCATGATGGACACCGTGCTCAATCTCGGCCTCAACGACGAGACCGTGCAGGGCCTTGCCAGGAGCTCGGGCGACCCGCGCTTCGCCTGGGACAGCTACCGCCGCTTCATCCAGATGTACGGCTCGGTGGTGCTCGGCGTGCCGCACCACGAGTTCGAGGAGATCATCGAGGACTGCAAGCACGAGTCCGGGCTGCTGGAAGATACAGCACTGGGCGCCGAGATCTGGCAGGACGTGGTCGCGCGCTACAAGCGACTGGTCGAGCGCGAAACGAACGCGCCGTTCCCGCAGGATCCGCGCACCCAGCTCTGGGGCGCGATCGGCGCGGTGTTCGGCTCATGGATGAACCCGCGCGCCAACACCTATCGCCGGCTGCACGACATCCCGGCCTCGTGGGGCACCGCGGTCAACGTGCAGGCGATGGTGTTCGGCAACATGGGCGAGGATTGCGCGACCGGCGTGTGCTTCACCCGCGATCCGTCCACCGGCGAGAACATCTTCTACGGCGAATACCTGGTCAACGCGCAGGGCGAGGACGTTGTGGCCGGCATCCGCACGCCGCAACCGATGTCCGAGGCCCGTGCCAAAGCCGGCGAGCTGCCGATGGAGCGTGCCCTGCCCGACGCCTATCGCGAACTGCTCCGGGTGCGCGACATCCTCGAGCGCCACTACCGCGACATGCAGGACATCGAATTCACCGTCCAGCAGAACAAGCTCTACATGCTGCAGACGCGCTCGGGCAAACGCACCGCGGCCGCGGCACTGCGCATCGCCATCGAGATGGCCCATGAGGGCCGCATCACGCGCGAGGAGGCGGTGGGCCGCGTCTCACCCGCCTCGCTCGACCAGCTGCTGCACCCGACGCTCGATCCGGCCGCCGGACGCGAGACGTTCTCGCGCGGCCTGCCGGCCTCGCCCGGTGCGGCCGCGGGTGCGATCGTGTTCTCCGCCGACGAGGTCGAGCAGCGCGCGACGCGCGGCGAGGCGGTCATCCTGGTGCGTGTCGAGACCTCGCCCGAGGACGTGCACGGCATGCACGCCGCGCGCGGCGTGCTGACCACCCGCGGCGGCATGACCAGCCACGCCGCCGTCGTGGCGCGCGGCATGGGACGGGTCTGCGTCGCCGGTGCCGGCGCCATCCGCGTCGACTACAAGGCGCAGACGATGAGTGCCGGTGGCAAGACGCTGAAGGCGGGCGACTGGATCACGCTCGACGGCTCGACCGGCGAGGTCTTCGTGGGCCGGGTGCCAACCATCGAGCCGTCGCTGTCCGGCGACTTCGCGACCCTGATGGGCTGGGCCGACGGAGTGCGGCGGCTGCGTGTGCGGGCCAACGCCGAGACACCGCAGGATGCCGAGACCGCGCGCCGCTTCGGCGCCGAAGGCATCGGGCTGTGCCGCACCGAGCACATGTTCTTCGACCCCGCGCGCATAGGCACGGTGCGCCGGATGATCATGGCCTCGACCGAGGCGGCGCGACGCGAGGCGCTGGACGGCCTGCTGCCGTTCCAGCGCGACGATTTCGTCTCGCTGTTCCGCATCATGCGCGGCCTGCCGGTCACCATCCGCCTGCTCGACCCGCCGCTGCACGAGTTCCTGCCGCATGGCGAAGCGGAACTGGCCGAAGTGGCCGAGGCGCTCGGCCAGCCGGTCGAGGCGCTGCGCGAGCGGCATGCGGCGCTGTCGGAGTCCAACCCGATGCTGGGCCATCGCGGCTGCCGGCTCGGCATCACCTACCCCGAGATCTACGCCATGCAGGCGCGCGCGATCCTGGAGGCGGCGATCGCGGTGACGCGAGAAACCGGCGAAGCGGTGGTGCCCGAGATCATGATCCCGCTGGTCGGCATGGCGAGCGAGCTCAAGCTGACGCGCGAACAGGTCGAGCGCGTCGCGGGCGAAGTGCTGGGCGAGCATCCGGGCGTGACGATCGAGTACCGGATCGGCACGATGATCGAGCTGCCGCGCGCGGCGATCACCGCGGCCGATGTCGCCGAACATGCAGATTTCTTCTCGTTCGGCACCAACGACCTCACCCAGACCGTGTTCGGCTTCTCGCGCGACGATATCGGCTCGTTCCTGCCGTTCTACCTGGAGAAGGGCATCGTGGAGAAGGATCCGTTCGTTACCCTCGACCGCGAGGGCGTGGGGCGGTTGATCGAGATCGCCGTCGAGGGCGGACGCAGCCGGCGGCCCGGCATCAAGCTCGGCATCTGCGGCGAGCATGGCGGCGACCCGGCCTCCATCACCTTCTGCGAGGAGACCGGGCTCGACTACGTGTCCTGCTCGCCCTTCCGGGTGCCGATCGCCCGGCTCGCAGCGGCCCAGGCGGCGCTGGCGCGCCGGAGCGAGCCCGTCTCCTGACGAAGCGGCGGACGCGGGCGAGACGCCGGCCGAGGGTGCAGCTCCCGGCCTGGCGCCTGGTTCAGCGGGCGGATGTCAGAAGGCAGTGCTCAGCGGGCGGCGGCTGCCTCGCCCAAGCGCTGCTGCAGCGCCTCGCGGACGGTGGTGGTGAACAGCCGCGCGCCGGCCGCGTTGAGGTGGTTGAAGTAGTCGCCGAAGAAGCGGTCGGGCAGCGCCGGGACCGGCGCGACCAGGACATGGAAGCCGCTATAGCGGTCCTGCAGCCCGCGCAGGAACTCCCTGAAGCCGTCGACCAGATGCTGCGACATGTGTGCCGCCGTGGCCTGGTTGACGGGTGTGGTGACGAAATAAACCGGCACGCCGCGCGACTGCGCGTCCTGCAGCATGCGCTCGAAGAACACCTTCTCGAGCGGCAGGATGCTGAACCGGTCGAGCCTGCCCTCGTCGGCGATATCGTCGTTGCCCGGCGCGTCGCCGAACAGATGCTGGCCGCGCGCCGCGAGCGTGAGCCGCACCTCGCGTTCGTTGCGCCACCAGCGCAGCCCGATGCCGGCGCGCAGCATGCTGGCGAAGTTCAGCGTGGGAAAACTGTGCGCATACAGCCATTCGCGCACGGGTGCTGGGAAAATGCGGCTGCCGTCTGCGGCGAACAGGCTCCGGTCGCCCGTCTGCCGCGCCACCTCGCCCACCAGCCGCAGGTCGGCGGTGCTGAAGGTGCCGAACCGGGCGCTGCGGGTCCAGAACGTGTCGACGCTGTCGAAATGTCGGGCGTCGATCGACATCAGGATCCGGCGCGGCAGGCGCTGGCAGGACAAGGCGCGGTGCAGGAGGAAATACAGCTCGACCGGCTTGGCGCCGCCGACGGCGATGTTCGCACCCGACCCCGGCAGCGCGGCCGGCAGGAAGCCGGCCCCGGCGCGCGAATCGCCCACCACCAGGTTGTCGCCCAGGTCGCAGCTTGCGACGAGCTGCTGCTTGGCGGTCCAGGCCGCGTATTCCGGATCAAGGAAGGCGAGCTTCATGCGCGCCGACCAGATCCAAGCCGCGGCGAAGCCGAGGACCAGGACGAGGCCGGCGACCAGCAGGTAGCGCCCGCACTCCGACCCGCTGCGCTCGCCTCTCGCCCCGGCGGGCGCGTCGCGCTCGATCAGGTCAGAACTGGAAGTAGAGAAACTCACTCGTCCCTCCGATGGCCAGGATCGCAACCAGGGCGGTCGCGCCGCCAACCACCGCCCAGTGCCAGTTCGGTCGCCATTCCACCGCAGGCCAGCGTGCCGGCAGGATCCTGCCGAGCGCCGGATCGGTGCGGCGCATGATCTGCTGGGTGTTGGGCAGGCCCCAGACGATCGCGTACAGCGCGGCCAGCCAGGCGAGATAGGTGAGCGGCCACAGCATCTGGGTCCGCAGCGTCTGGCCGCCGGCTGCGAACGCGGCGACGAACTCCGGCGACACGCCGCTGCCGTGCAGGCCCAGCATGCCGCCCAGCAGGGTCAGCGCGGAGCCGGTCGAGCTCGCCCGGAAGAACACCGCGCCGACCAGCACCGAGAGATAGGTCACGGCGACTGCCCAGAGGGCGGGTTGGGCGTGCGGGTCGGGCTTCACGCCCCGCTTGTGGCGGAAGATCCGCCAGGCGTGATTGATGCTGAGATAGGCAGCGTGCAGCAGGCCGAAGATCAGGAACTGCGAGCCGGCACCGTGCCAGATCCCGGCCAGCGCCATGGTGAAGAAGGTGGGCACCAGCAGCATGGAGGTGAAGCCGCCGAGGCTCGCCAGGTCGCGCCGCCCTACCCCCTTTGCCCGAGGCGGCCCGCCTGCGGGTCATCCACAGGGCCAGGGGGCTGTAGATGTAGAGGGTGATGTAGCGGGTCAGCGTCATGTGCCAGCGCTGCCAGTAGTCGATCACCGAACCGGCCTTGTAGGGCGAGTTGAAATTGAGCGGGAAGCGGATGTTGAACAGGCGCGCAAGCCCGATCGCCATGTCCGAGTAGCCGGAGAAGTCGAAATAGAGCTGCAGCGAGTAGCTCAACGCCGTGTGCCAGGAGGCGAACAGGCCGAGGCTGGCAGGGTCGGCGAAGCCGCTGGCGGCGACGGAGGAGAGCGGGTCGGCGAGCAGGCACTTCTTGGCCAGACCGATGACGAAAATCGTGGCGCCGACCGCGAGGTTGTCCCGGCGCAGCCGCCAGACCCCGGGCTCGGCGAATTGCGGCATGATCTCGCCGTTGTGCAGGATCGGGCCGGCGATCAGGTGCGGGAAGAAGCTGACGAACAGGATGTAGTTCAGCAGGCTCCGGTCGCGGGTCACCCCTTGGCGGAAATCGACCAGGTAGCCGATCTGGGTGAAGGTGAAGAAGGAGATGCCGAGCGGCAGGTCGACGCGCGCGACCGGCCCGTGCAGCAGGCCCAGCCCGGCCAGCGAGGTCAGGAGCAGGGTGAGGTATTTGAAGCGGATGAGGGCCGCGAGGTTGGCGGCGATGGCCAGCACCAGGAGCAGGTTCTGCGCTCGTGGCCGCCCTTCGAGGCGGCCCATCAGCCAGACGACGCCGACATTGAAGGCGATGGAGACGAGCAGGACCGGCACGAAGTCCGGCCGCTCCCAGCCATAGAACACGACCGAGAGCAGGATCAGCCAGCAGGCGGCCGCGGCGCGGCCGAACAGTCCGGCGATGGAGAACCCAGCAAGTGCCACCGGGAGAAAGACGAAAAGAAAGATGAAGGAGTTGAAGAGCACCGATCCCCTGTCCCCGTGCTGCGCAGCTCTCCGACGCGCCGCAGCCGTGGACAGAAGCGATGTCTCAATAAAGAGATAGGTGCAGCATTTGTCTCACTATGGGCAACATCATCTTTAGGAGATCGGCCGAAAGCGTGCTGTCACGACCGCGACAGGCGCGGCACCGCCAGGGCCGGTAGCCTGCGGCTCAGCTGGCCGGACAGCACGCGGTCGGGCGCGGCGGCACCCGTCACCGGCTGCTGCTCGAACCCGCCGCGGGCGAAGACGGCCGACATCCAGGTGAACAGGATGCTGGCCGGTGCCGCGATCAGCATGTTGTCGGTGATGCACTCGATCGCGACGCCGAGCATGACCAGCCGCATGATCACCTTGTCGGTGCTGGCCAGGCGCCGGCTCCACCACCAGCACCAGAGCGCCATGAAGCCGGCGAGCAGCCCGAGCCCGACATAACCGCCTTCGACGCCGATGCGCAGGTACTCGTTATGGGCGGCCGTGGTACCGAGCAGCTTGGCGGTCATGCTGTTCGGGTCGACCACCTCCTTGCCCGTGCCGACGCCCCAGCCGAACCAGGGCGACTGGTCCCAGGCGGCCTCGAAGAACGGCCAGATGACGTCGCGTCCGCTCAGGTTGGTGGCGTGACCCGACAGCATGGTGAGCAGTCGCAGGCTGTCGGTGGTGGCCGACAGCGCCAGCAGCACCGGCAGGGCGAAGAGGCCGAGCAGCATCGGCAACACGCGCTTGCGCAGGGTGAAGCTGCGCGAGCGCAGGGCGACAAAGGCGACGCCCGCGGTCATCACCTCGCAGGCCAGCGGCGAGCGCGATCCGGTGGCCAGCAGGATCAGGGCATTGAGGCCGAAGATCATGAGGTAGCGGGTGCGGCCGGTGCGGTAGAGCTCGACCAGGGCGGCGTAGGCCCCGGTCATGGCATAGACGGCGAGGAAGGCAGGGTGGGTCGAGCCGGCGAGGCGCACCGAGCCGCCCTCGTCGGCGGCCAGCAACGGGCGCAGGTGGGCGGCCGCGAGCAGGCAGCCGAAGACGATGATCAGCGTCGGGATCCACATCGTCGCCTGGATGATCGAGGCGCACCAGCGCCGCGACAGGCGGCTGAAGGAGAAGGCGAAGGGCGCCGCCGAGCCGATCAGGGTGCGCAGGCTGTCGTCGGTGGTCAGGCCCGGCCAAAGCCCGTGGGCGAGGCCGATGACGAACATCAGGGCGAAGGCGATGCCCGGGTTGAGCAGGTCGAACACCAAGCCGTAGCGCAGGATGCAGATCCCGACCAGGCCGAGGCCCACGACCTTGACGATGGCGGTGATGGTGTTGCTGGTGCCCGGCACCAGGTCGCCCAGCCACATCTCCGGGCTGGTGCCGGCGATCAGCAGCCAGACCGTGCAGCTCAGCACCGTCATGCGCAGCGACACGGTCGCCAGGCAGACCAGCACGGTCAGGGCGAGCACAGCCATCATCTGCTTGGCGCCCATGCAGACGGAGGCGATGTACAGGGCGAAGAAGCCCAAGCCCACCCAGAGTGCCAGGTTGGTGCCGTGAAGGTCGCGAAAGCCGCGGACATGGTCCGACAGGGGACGGTGCAAGCGCATGGGGCCGGCCTCGGGTTGGCTCAGTTCGGGCTGAGGATCAGTTCTGGTAGTACGGGGCGTAGCGCGAGTGGTAGGCCTCGGCGTCGGTGTGTCCCGACTTGGCGTGTGCGCGCTGGTTGACGCGGGTGAGTGCGGCGCCGACCACGTTGGCCTGGGCGTCCTGCAGCATCTCGTAGCAATGCTTGGCCACTGCCCGCGGCGTGGTCTGCCAGCGCACGCACAGCAGCGTCGCCTCGGCGAGGCTGGCCACGATGCGCGCATCGGTCAGCGCGATCACCGGCGGCAGGTCGAGCACGACGAGGTCGTAGTCGCGACGCAGCCGCTCGAGCAGCATGACCATGTTCTCGCTCATGAACAGGGCGTGCGAGTTGCTGCGCCCGGCCACGCCGGAGGGGATGTAGTCGAAGCTGGTCAGCTTGTCGGTGTGGATGACATCCTCGAGCGGCGCCGTGCCGGACAGGAACTCCAGCAGCCCGGTCTTCTCCTTGATGCCCATCAGCTTGGCGAAGCTCGGCTTGCGGGTGTCGCACTCGACCACCACGATCCGCTCGCCGGCCAGGGCGGCCGAGCGGGCGAGGCAGATGGAGGTGGTGGTCTTGCCCTCGCCCGGCCGGGCGGCGGCGATCGCCACCACCTTGGGCCGCGTCGCCCCCAGCCACAGCGCCGCCCGCAGGGAGCGGATCTGCTCCGCACCCAGCGAGAACGGCTTCTGCACCAGATACTCCTCCATGCCGGCGACACCCTCCTTGGCGCCGTCGATCTGCGGGATCTGCGCCAGGCAGTTCAGCCCCAGCACCGTGCGGATGTCGTGGCCGCTGCGGAATTTGCTCTGGGTGAGCTCGATCAGATAGATCAGCAGGAAGCCGATGCACAGGCCGAGGAAGGCCGAGGCCGGGACCAGGATCTTGGTCTTGGGAAAGGACGGCTCGCCCGGCGGCAGGGCGGCGGACACCACGCGCGCGTCGGCGGTCTCGATCGCCGCCTGCTGCGACAGGCGCTGGATGGAGTCGAGCACCGTCTGCAGCAGGGTGCGCGACGCGTCGGCCTCGCGCTGCATGGCGTCGAGCGGGATCTCGGCCTGTCCGGCGGTGGCAACCCGCTCACGCGCATCGCGCAGCTGCTGCTCCATGCCGTTGACCTTGTCCTGGGCGGCGCGGACCGCGGCCTGGGACGCGGCCATCACCTGTCCGGTCTCGGCATTCACCTCGCTCGACAGCACGCCGAGCTGCTGGCGCATGGCGATCACGGTCGGGTGGTTGGGACCGAGATGGGCGAGCAGCGACTGCAACTGGGCGGCGAGCGCGTCGCGCTGCGCGCGCAGCGCCACCACGCTCGGCGCCACCGCGGCCTGCGCCGAGGAGCCCATGCGGCCGCGCGCGGCGGCGACCTGTCCCTGCGCCTGGGCGAGTTCGTTGCGGGCCTCGACCAGGCTGTCGCTGAGCCGGCTGACCTCCTCGGTGGCGAGGTTGGCCTGCACGCCCTGCGTCAGCCCCTGCTTGGCGCGGTAGGCGGCGATCTTGTCTTCCTGCTCGCGCACCTGCTGCTGAAGTTCCTGCGCCTGCCGCTGCAGCCATTTGTTGGCGTTGCTGACAGCGTTGAACTTCATCTGCAGCTGGTCCGAGATATAGAGATTGGCCAGCTCGTTGGCGACGTCGGCCGCGAGCGTGCGGCTCTTGGAGGTGAAGGACACGTCGATGACGTGGCTCTGCCGCAGCGCCTGCGCCTCGATGCGCTGCTGCACCGCGATCACCACCGCCTGGTGGATCTCGGCCGCGGTCGGCGGATGTCCGGTGTCGGCGACGAGCGAGTCAGCGGCGGCGGGAAACAGCGGGCGGATGAGGAACGCGATGCCGCCGCGCACGCCGCTGCCGATGCCGGAGGTGATCTGCGACATGAGCGTCTTCGGACGCAGCGTCGCGTTGAACTCGGGATCCTGGTCGAGGTCGAAGCGGTCGACGATCCGCTCGGCCGAATGGAGGTTCTGCATGACCTCCACCTGGCTGGCGATGATCTCGTCGGTGGTGGTGTCGGGCGTCAGGATGCTCTGCAGCTCCTGCTGCTGGTAGGCCTGCGGCTCGTAGATCACCGACGCATCCGCCGTGTAGAGCGGGGTCAGCTGCTTCAGCGCGGCCCAGGTGATCGCGGGGACCAGCAACAGGCACAGCACCAGCACCCATTTGTGGCGCCAGAGGCTCCACGCGGCGTTGGACAGCATCAACGCTGCCGCGTCGCGCGTGTTTGCTTCGCCGACTGAGCCGCCTCGGAAGGACGGCTCCGAACTCGATCCGGGCTGAGTGCCCGGCGCCACCGTCAACATGATCTGGTCCCCTCCGGACGCACGCACACGAAAACCTCTTCTGCCGCCGTCCTTGGCGGTGAAGCGAAACACGTAACCGTTGTCATCCTGTCAAGCGGTTGCACGGATGCCCGCAGCGGATCAGGCCGCACTGCAAGCTAATACATTGCAAGGGTCCGTGCACCGACTTTATGATTAACAAGTTGTTCTATCTTGTGGCAATGTTATGGCATCGGAGTGCTGCGGGGCCCGCCACAGCTTGAATGGTCCCGCCTCTCCCCTAATCCGGATCAGCCCATGCAAACAGCACCCCCGCTGACTGGCACTCCGCCTCTCGCGGAGGGCACCCACCCGCTCGGACTTGCCGGCGAGCGGGCGCCCACGGCCAGGGCACGGACCCGGCTGACCGATCTCGACCGCGCCAAGGGGCTGGCGATCCTGCTGGTGGTGTTCGGACATCTCGTGCCGGACGCCGATCCGCAGGGGCTCACCTGGTATGATCCGTTACGGATCGCGATCTACCTGTTCCACATGCCGTTCTTCATGTATCTCAGCGGCTACGTCACCTTCTGGTCGAAGGCGGCCGACACGCCGCCTGGACGCTGGGCGACGCTGATCCAGCGCCGCGCCAGCCGCCTGCTGGTGCCGTTCTTCGGCTTCGGGCTGGCGATCCTGCTCGCCAAGCTGGTGGCGGTGCACCTGATGCATGTCGACAACGTGCCCCAGGGCCTGCTGCCCGGGCTCGACAGCCTGTTCGTGCATACGGCGCACAGCCCGGCCACGTCGGTGTGGTATATCGGCTGCCTGTTCGTCTACGTCATCGCCACCCCGCCGCTGCTGCGCCTGCCCGGCCTCAGGCGGCTCGGCGCCTGGGGGCCGGAGATCACGCTGCTGGCCATCGCCCTGCTGCTCTATGTCATCCAGGCGCCGGCGATCGTCTACATGGACCGGGTTTGCCGATTTTTCATCTTCTTCGTCATCGGCGGCCTCGCCGCCCGCGGCGGCGATCGCTGGTGGCGGCTGATCGACCGGCTGTGGATGCCGGCCCTCGTCGTGCTCATCGCGTTTCTCGGCTGGGCCTCCTATGGCGGCATCCAGTTCGACTGGGGCGCCGACGCCGCCGACCACCTGCCCTACAAGGCCTGCATGCTGCTGGCCGGCGTGCTGTCGATGGTCGCCCTGCACGGCCTGTGCCGCAACGCGACCGTCGCGCGCCAGGCCTGGCTGGTGTTCGTCGGCAACATGTGTTTCGCGATCTACCTGCTCAACACGATCTGCCTCGGGCTGACCAAGGGCATCATGCTGAAATTCTTCCAATGGAATGCGCAGGACTTCCCAATCGTGGCCAGCACCATGATGCTCGCCGGGGTGTTCGGCCCGATCCTGATCAAGCGCTACGTGCTGTGCTGGATCCCGCCGCTCGACCGGATCACCGACTGATCCGGGCCCGCAACAGGATCCAGAAGATCGGCGGGTTGTCGACCAGGTAGCGGCGCACCAGCCGCTTCGGATCGGTCATCATGCGGTGCAGCCACTCGATGCCGAGGCGCTGCATCACCTGCGGCGCGCGCGGCTTGGCGCCAGCCAGGAACTCGAGGCTGGCCCCGATGCACAGGCCGGTTCCGGTGGCCTCGCCGGTGGCGACGAGTGCTGCCGCCAGGCGTTCCTGGCGCGGCGAGCCTACGGCGAGGAAGACCAGCCGGGCCGGATTGTCGAGCACGAACCGGACCGCCCGATTCATCTCGACCTCGTTGCGATCGAAACCCATCGGCGGATCGTAGTGCGCCGGCGGCGCGATGCCGGTCCGGCGGACCAGCGGTTGAAGGTGGCGCGGGTCGAGCCCGACGATCGTCACCCGCTCGCCCGGACGCAGATGCGCGCCGAGCAGCAGCCCGGTGAGGTCGCTGCCGGTGGTCACGCGCGGCGCCGGCAGGCCGATCAGCCGGGCGGCGCGTGCCACCACCCGGCTGTCGAGCAGTCGCATCCAGGCACCCTCGTACAGCGGCGCCAGCGCCGGCTGACGCGACAGCCGAACCAGATGATCGGCATTCGGCGTGACGACGTAGACGAACGCGGCGGCGGCCGGACGCTCGTCGATGCACCGCGCCGCCTCGCCAACGGCCAGGTCCGCGAAATCGATGCCCAGCAGGCGCCGGATCGGCAGCGGGCGCTCCGTGGCCGGCCCGATGGCGAGGTCATCGATAATGGCCGGATCGTTCAATGTTGCACACCCGTTTCTAGCCCGCGGCCGCACCCGGCCCTGCACGGGGCGTTGCGCCGGCGCCATTTAACACGCGGCTGACGCATGCTACAGTGCGAACTGCCGAGCTACGAGGATTCACCATCTGATGCTGTCGACGCATGGACGACATGCCGGCGGCATCGCTGCCGCGCTCGCCCTGGCACTGCTTGTGCTGATCGCAAGCGCCGCCTCCCGCGGCACCGAATACGACGAAGATTACACTGTTTTCATCGCGTCGGGAACGCCGCGGCCGGTCTGGCCGAGCGGCCCGTTCACCGCCGGTTCGGTGCGCCACTTCTTCGCCGGGCACAGCACGGCGCTCAGCATCGCGCGCGACCTGCGCCGCACGGACGTCCACCCGCCGCTCTATTTCTGGGCGGTCGCCGCCTGGCGCGGCCTGTTCGGCAGCGGCCTGTTCGAGACCCGCCTGCTGTCCGTGCTGTTCAGCCTGGTGGCCCTGCTCGGTGTCGCCCGGCTGGCGGTGCTGGTCGGCGCGCCGCCGGTTGCCGCCGTGCTGCTGACCATCGGCTGCTACGGCTTCACCTACACGGGCTCCATCGCCCGCGGCTTCGCGCTGGCCCAGCTGTGCCTGATCTGGGGCACCGCACTGGTGGCGCAGTCCGCCCGCCCCCGGGGTCGCGCGCGGGGGGCTGGCATCGCGCTGGCCGGCGGGCTGCTGCTCGGCCTGGGCAGCTTCTCCAACTACCTGGCTGCCTTCGGCGCCGCCGGGGCCCTGTTGTGGCTGCTCCTGGCGCGGCTGCGGCGGCCGGAGCGCTGGATCGCGGCAGGGATCGGCTTCGTTCTGCTGCTGCCGGCGGACCTGTATTTCTTCCTCGCCCAGCGCGGCAGCCGCATCGGCCAGTTCCCGCCGTTCCGGCTGCTGCCCAGCCTGGTGCGGCTGGCCAAATATACCAGCGCCAACATCTTCGGCGGCCTGCCGCTCTATGTCGGTCACCTTGCCGGATTGCTGGTCGGGCTGGTGCTGGTGCTCGGGCTGATCGGCCTCTTTGCGCTGGTGGTACTGCGCTGGCGGGCGATGTCCGGCGGCGAGATGCGCTGGCTGCCGGCGATGGCGGCGGCCGCGACGCCGATCGGGCTGCTGCTGCTCGGGATGGTGTTCAACAACACACCGATCGAACTGCGCTACATCGCCTTCGGCGTGCCGTTCTTCGCGGTCCTGCTGGCCGCCGGCTTCGCCAGCCTGCCGCGGCGCACGGCCACGTTGGCCATCGGCGCGCTGTTCGCCGTGCAGGCCCTGTCGCTGATCGGCATGATGACCCAGCCGCAAACCATGCAGCCGCAGGCGCAGACCGCGCGCGCGGCACGCCGGCTCGCCGGCCCCGGAACGCTGGTGCTGGTCCCGTACGGCAATGACGGCGTGGGCGTGCTCGCCGCCTTCGTCAACGAATCCCCCGACCGGCTGCTCCTGGCGAAGATCGACCCCGGCGAAAGCCCGGCCGCGATCCGCGCCGAGGCCCACGCCGCGCAGCGGGTCGTTCTGGTGCTGCTCGGGCTGGACGCCGACAGCCGGGCCACCCTGCCCGCGATGCGGCAAGCCTTCCACGATCGCTGCTGGCAACCGGCGGGCAGCGGATTCGATACGATGGCGTATGATCGCGCGCGCGCCCCGGGCTGCGGCAACCAGCCGGCCGGATGAGGTGCCACGCCGACCACGGGATGCCATGACCCAGGGGATGCCACAACGATGAGTGACTTCGCGCCGCCGACCGCCGCCCCGGGCGCTACCCCCGCCGGCCTCACGGCCGACATCGCTGCAGTGCCCCTCGACGCGCCCGTCGGTGCCCCGCTCGGCGCTGCGGGCAGCGCCCTGGTCACCGACCCCGGCACCGACCTGGGCACCGACCTGGGCGTGAGTGCCGCCGGTGGACCGGTGCTGTCGGTGGTCGTGCCGTGCTACAACGAGGAGCTTGGCCTGGGCGAGTTCCATCGGCGGCTGAGCGGCGTGATGGACGGGATCGGCCGCAGCTGGGAGGTCGTCTATGTCAATGACGGCAGCCGCGACGGCACGCTGGGCTGCATGGAGACCCTGCGGCGCGCCGACCCGCACGTGGCGATCGTCAACCTGTCGCGCAATTTCGGCAAGGAGATCGCGCTGACCGCCGGTCTCGACCATGCGCGCGGCACGGCGATCGTGGTGATCGATGCCGACCTGCAGGATCCGCCGGAGGTCATCCCGGAGCTGGTCGCGGTGTGGGATCGGGGGATCGACATGGTCTACGCCCAGCGCCGTGCGCGCGAGGGGGAGACCTGGATGAAGAAGACCACCGCCGACCTGTTCTACCGGCTGATGCACAATGTCGGCGGCGTGCGGCTGCCGCGCAACACCGGGGATTTCCGCCTGCTCAGCCGCCGCGCCCTGGACGCGCTGCTGCAGCTGCGCGAGCACCATCGTTTCATGAAGGGATTGTTCGCCTGGGTCGGCTTTCCGAGCCAGGCGGTGCTCTACGACCGCGCGCCGCGCCATGCCGGCAGCAGCAGCTGGAACTACTGGCGGCTGTGGAATTTCGCGGTCGAGGGGATCACCAGCTTCACCCTCATGCCGCTGAAGGTGGCGACCTATCTCGGCCTCGGCGTTGCGATCTTCGCGCTCGGCTTCGGCGGCCAGCTCATCGTGCGCACGTTGCTGTTCGGCAACAAGGTTCCCGGCTACCCGAGCCTGATGGCCGTGGTGCTGTTCCTCGGCGGCGTGCAGCTCATGACGCTGGGGGTGATCGGCGAGTATCTCGGCCGCGTGTTCAACGAAACCAAGCGGCGCCCGCTCTACCTGCTCGAGCGCAGCGTGCCGAGCCGCATCGGGGTCACGGACGGCGCCTAGAGCAACATCGGGCCCGGCGGAGGTCCGTCTCGCGGTTGGTTCCGGCTCGGCAGGGCGTGGAGCGTGCCGCGCAGGAGGGCCCCGCGGGGCGGATCAGAGGCCCACGCGCAGGTGCAGCAGCACCTGGTG
>Ga0209012_1002783_pt1 | contig 14375 bp, 12 predicted proteins | sample RS3BMetagenome_FD_184735 | JGI IMG/M metagenome (GOLD analysis project Ga0209012, IMG submission 184735) | Ferric oxide microbial mat and aquatic microbial communities from Rainbow Spring, Yellowstone National Park, USA - RS3B (SPAdes) (version 3) ...
GATCTGGGTCCGCAGTCTCGATTTTTTCACGTAGAAGCTCGGCCCTTTGGTGCAGCTCCAGAGCGGTCTTTACAGTGCGGGAACGATACCCGAAATACTGCGGCTTCTCGAACGTGCGACTCGTTAGGACCTGTTCCACCAGATCAGGAGCCGAAACGATCAACAATGGCGTGCTGCCAAGCCAAAAGACCGTGACCTGGCGTTCCAAACAGGACTCGTAAAGGGCACGAAAGAAACCGACGCGACTCAAGTAGAGAGCGTTGCCGAAACCCGGAACCGGTACCGGCCCCAGCGCTGTGACGACTTCAAGGAGCCCGCGACTTACAGGGCGGCCAGCGCGCTTCTGTTTCCAGAACCATAGTGCATACTTCGCGACTGTGCTACCAACTTGGAAGAGCGAAAACGCTCCCAGCGCTGCGACCACGTACAAGCTGGGTCTTGGTACATGGAGCAAGTTCCTCGCCAGTATCATGCGCACATCAGTGTTGACTGTTAAGCTTAGCAGACATCGAAACAAATACACCGGGTCGAAGAACCTAGCGTACCGTATGTACCAGATCTTCTCAAAATGTACAAGATATCAATGATCATCAATGACGCGGATCCTCTCACGATTCCGTTGACGGCATATGTGCACTGCACTGTGATGTGCGACGGAGCCTGATATAAGCGATCCGCAAAAGCGCCCATCGCTCTTCCAACCTTCAAATGACATTGCCTGTACTTGTTCTCGGAGATAGCGGCTATTTCCTACGGTCCACGGGGCGCCGAGCCTGCTGTAAGCGTTCGAAAGTTCGTCCCTAGCGCATGCATGGAAGCGACACGGAGAGCGTAGTACGTAGCGATGCCATTGAGGGCGTCAGCTTGAGGTATCGTCCATCCAGAATAGGGGCAAGACTCTGTGTCTATTTCGGACCCAGCAGGCCCCTTCCAGAGAGCTGATCCCAAAGGGGTGCACAAGGACATGCTGGGAGACCTCCGCGACCTGTGCGACGCTTACAGGCAGGCATCCGACTCCCAATGCTGGAAAAACGCCGCTGACGCCGTTTAACTTCGTGCGGCAACGTTTCATGGTCGACGTGTGCATGGGTAAACTGAAGTAGATAGCAGATGGCTGTTCAAAGAACGCTCGGAGGCGTCTATGAGTAGGTATATGCATACGCCCTGATTGTGAAATGTTGTACTTCATTTTATTGATCATAATGGTAACCTTTGCCCTGCAGTAAGCCCCTGGGACGCTTGCTGACGTGGGCGCTATTCGAAGAACCCGCTGTACTGCTTCCAGCTGCACACAAAACCGAACTGTGTTGTATATGGAATGCGGAAGCGTCTGTGTACTCAAAGATGGCTCTTTCCTAACCGTTGACGCTTTGCACTCTTACATGTGTGGGGAGGATGCGTTTCAATTGGCGGAGACAAAGCATGCCTTTTATCGAGCGCTGCTCGGGCGTCTCAAGATGGCTTTTCCTGTTCCAGGGCGAGATACGAGCTCTTACGTTTCTATCGGTCGTCCTGGGGGCGCGAACAGAACGGAAGCGACGTAATGAAGGAAAAGGCACCAGCTTGAAAGCATGCTACTCGTGTTTCCTTCCGGAAAGGGTGTGCTCGCTTCCGACACTTGTCCATCGACAAGTTCTCGGCAGCGATTATTGTTGGGTCTCTCCATGTTATACCAAGGACGCGGTTCTGACCATGTTTTCTTCTCACAGCGACTTCGTTCAGACAGGAAAGCACCTGGCGCCAAGCACTCCGGTATGCAGCGTCCACGACTGGGACTTTCACTGCTCGTCGCTCTGAACGTTTACAGGCCCGCAGTTTACGCTCTCAGAGCCGAAGCGGTGTAAATTTCACACCAGAACCATGAATATTGTAAAACTTGTTCTGGAATTCAACCCAGTGCAGTCGAAGCGCGTGCAGGAATGCGGAAAGCGACTCCATGAGCATGAGAACGCCAACTGTGAGACCGAACCACAGCACGAATCCAATCATGGTAGCAATCACATTTTCGGTAGCCAGCGCAGTATACAGAATTTTCTGAAGAAAGACGTCCGTGAGCTCCGCGTGTGCGAGTGATAGCGCCCAGAGACGCAGGTAAGACGCGGTGTTTGAAATTGCACCGAGGACGAACTCGATTGTATGAATCATGTTATTCACAAAGATTTCCGCAAAATTGCCCGCCGACTCGTGAGGCTCTGCCTTCCTGCTCGCCGCCTCTGAACTATTCAAGTTCGCCGGAGCGTCACGTCGATCCCCATTGTGTAGTGGCGTGTATGCATGAGGTCGTTGCGTCCGCATCCGACGTCGAAGTACGAGCGGCTTTGCAAGGAGCATCCACGGGACCGTGACGATGGCGATAGCGAGCAACACAAGCTGAACCACATGTTGGCCTGGGAAAAGACGCAGGCTTCGTGGCAGTGACCCAGGCGACATAAACATGGCAATGAGCACCGCCTTGAGGTCAGGCGGTGACGAAGCTCCCGGCGCATTCCAGTCTGTTGACCATTTCAGGAAGATGAGAAGAAGCAGATAGCCAAAAATAGCTAAAAAGAACAGAATCTGCGGCACAAACACATGCCAGATATCAAGCGACTGCGCAAAGTATCTCGCATTGCTGTACGATAAGATGATACCCAGGGTCATCTGCGCGACCGCGAAGCCGATACTCATTTTCATTTTGAAGGAGTTCAGCATTGTCAGACTATTCTCGGCTATTTTCCAGGCGGGGTCAAAGCCAAACGGATAGGTTCTCTTGGGCGGCATTCCCAACTTGGGCTGCTCGCAGTGATCGATCCCACAAGCGACCGCGGAACCGTCTACCCACTTCCAAGTGGAGCCGAATAGATTGATCGGCACACCAAAGCACTCATTGTAAATCAAACCGGTAAACATCGAGAATACACCCATCATAAGGATCAGATATCGGCCATCGTACATGGTTTGCAGGAGATCTCCAAGCTTGCGATAACGCCACTGACGCTCACGGAAGACGACGTAGAGCGCCGCGACCGTCATGAGCATGCCGTGCCCAACATCGCCAAACATGATTGCGAACAGAAAAGGGAAAGTCGCGATGGACCACGGAGCCGGATTCATTTCCTTGTAGGCAGCAATACCGTACGCCTCGACGATATCCTGCCAAACCGCAGTGAAGCGATTGCATCGGAAGAAAGTAGGAGGCGCTTCATCCGTAGCGCACTCTTCCATGATGGAAGGCGCCTGGGCATTCGAGCGGATATCGCCGATATGAATAGCTGCGCGGGCCTCTTCGATCTCCGCTCGGGGGCACCAACACTCGCCTACGAAAACCCGTTCGGAGACGTCGTAATTCAGCTTATCGAGTGTGAAGTAGATTGCTTTCTCTTTGGCAACTTTCTCGGTCCAGAATGTTACGTTTGTAGCTACCTCACCGAGTACATCAGCTCGTTGTCTTTGTGTTGTCTCAATGATAGCCTCTAGCTCCTGTCTCCGGATTACTAATTCCGTTTTCAGGCGATCACGTTCACTAGTTGAGTCGGGGAATGGATAGCGCGTTGCGCCGAACCCTTCGCAGATGCGGGTGAGCTTCGATCGCAAATGCTGACCCGGAAAAAACAGAACAAATACCGTCTTCGCCACAGACTCATTTCGCTCTATATCAAAGATGGGTTCAGGTACTGATACCCATCTCAGAAAGCAGTTCCCTCGCGAGACACGGAATACCATTCGGGAGAATGCTTCCAGATGCTTCGCCGCTATGGTACCCGCGAACACATTAAGCACTGCGTTCACAGGCGTGTAACCCTGGCCTTGACCTCGTTCAACGCGCTGTCCTGCGGATTCGGAATCATCCGGAGGTCCGCGACGTTCCGAGATGACGTCTTCACCTGTTAGAACGTTGGATTCCAAAAGCGGCAGCGTCCCGTACTGTGACACTGATATGCGTTGTGTTCTGGCCTCCGAAAAAATGGCTTCTCCGAGCTCCAAAACGTAACCGTGCTCACGAATGGTAATCAGCTCACTCTGCAGCGCGTCCCAGTGAAGGTTCATTTCCTCAAGATCCGCTTCAAGTCTCCGGAGCTGCCCATTAAGATCCTCCAACGTCACGGTGTCCGTTGCTTGCACGCGGCTGTACCCAGGTCCAGCTTCGATCAGCTGTTGTGATTGCGCAGCCAAGGTTGTAAACGTCTTCTCGCTTGGCAAATATTTATTTGCTTGTTCGGAAAGAAACCGAAGTTTCCGCTGTAGTTCATCGCACAGCTTGAGCTCAGCGGCGAACGTTCGCTGCAGTGCCGAGGTGTTCGCGTTTAGGTCCCGAAACTCTACAAGACCCCGGCGTCCAAGTTCTTCCACACAGTCATGTGCGGCTGTTCTTTGAAAATAGACGCGGAGTAGAACAATATCCTCAGAACGAAACATTTATCCGTGTAGCACTGGCTTCCGGAGACTTGCGGTGTGCGCGAGCACTTCCGATCTGCGTCGTAAAAGCGCTAGACTTGTCCTCAAGAACCCAGAACACTATCAAGCGTTAGACGTGTTTACGTGCTGGTAGAGCCCAGCAACCACAGTGTCAGACGCAAGAACAACACACACAAGCCGATGCTCTGTATCACACGCACTGTTCCAAGTACAAAGGCAAAAGTATTCTGCATCGATACAGGCGGCCTGTTTGCCCATCCATAGCGCAGCGCTGCGCTCGGATGTGCGCTCACCAGTTCCCAGCGGATCTCAGATGTGAGTTTTTTGACGTTTGGTGACTGTTCTACACACACCGTGTTGTGCTATATCAGGTGCTGGTACGAAGGAAGGTAGGTGAACAGCGGTGGTCTTCATTAACTTGCAGATCGAGAGTTTATGCATTTCAAGGTGCGCCGCGGAGGTAACGTTGGCACCGCAGCGCTCAGGGCGGTCGCCTCGAGAGCTGGCACCGAACGACGGCCGCGTCTTACCAGTGGCGCGAGGTCGTTGTAAATGGGCTTCGACATCACCAGTACACGGCCTGCAGCATATGGGCGGCTTCAAAGATAGCGGAGCTGCAGGCGCGTGCGAAAGGTCACGCAAGAAGCCCCGTCTCGTTGCGTAGCTGGTGGCGCGCTCACGCCTCAATCAAGTGTTGTGACATTTCAGTTTTCGGGGACTCTGGTGATGGATAGAGGTACGCAGATCGAGAGAATATGCCAAAATGACGCAAATGGGCGTGTGCCAGCAGTTTGCGCTGAGCAGCAGCGACGCTGCAAACTAGCCGCTGCGTTCGTTGCAGCTTTGAGCACTCCGTACCGCTCTCAAGCACAAGCGATGCACTGAGGAATCTTTGGCTGTCCACAGCACAAGTCCAGTAGCACAGTCTCGCCGTTTGGCATACAAAGCGATGCAGCCGTTGTTTTGCGTGTCATCGTTTCCAAGCGGGGCACCTGCGGAATGCTGTGCGATATCTTGGGGAGAACGGTGTTCTGGAGAGTGGATCTGCGTATAGAGGCGGTTTTTGAGGAACAATGAGCATGGTTATTGAATCTGTCTATCATTTAGATCCTGTTTCGAGACTTGTATTACATGTGGCGAAGATCCTTAGCAGCACCTGGACGGCATGTCCGCCTGAGCCGACGCATACAGCACGCTGCGTAGCTGAACTCGTGCGAGGCCTCAACTTGAATTTCCCATGGATTTGGAGCTGAGCCTCAAAAGACAGTCCCTCAGCGAGAACACGAGTCACAGCTCTGCGATTCAAAGGAGCGATACGGGTTTGAACCAAATCAAAGCACCAGAGAGATCGTTGCGGACAATCGCATCACCTGTATCAGCAGTTCTAACCGGCTCCAAGACGCATGTGCTGCCCCCGAGCTTAACTGCGACATCGGACTCATCAGCGTGCTCCGCTATGCTTTGAATTTTCAGCCCGACGCCAATGATTGCCTTGTAAACTTCTGAAAACCAATTTTTTTCCAGACAGTCGATGAATCATCCAATCTGCACGGTTCTAAAGAATACACAACCTGACCGAGGTCCAGCAGCAGCTGCAGACAACTCGTGAAGTCAGACGCTCCCGTCATGGTCCCTGCAGACCGAACTTGTCGCTACCCGAGCGCCTAGACGCTAGGGGCCCGTGCAGTGCACGATCCAGACCTCTAGACGCAAATAGCACCCTACGAGGGACATATCAGTCTATCGTCCCTGACGAAGGCAATTGCTACTGCTGCGCATTCCAACCAATCCAGTATAGGACAAGCGATGCACACGTAACTTGGCCAAAGATATACAAGCACCAGAAACAATGCCTTTATCTTCGTTCGGAATCATCATCGAAAGAAGCAAGCAGGAATCACCATGCTGCCTGTAGGTCCTTCGAGAAAACATGAAGCGAAGACGCGCTTCATGCGTCATGCTTCGGAATCCAAGCACTCGACACGACGTTCCTCAAGGCTCCCTCATCGATGCCGGATCGCTGCCGATAGTCAACGCGTAGACTGTAGGAGTTGTTCAGCGTACACGTGTCCGCTGCGCGACCTCCCGCGCATGCGTATGCGTGCGCGCGTGCGCGCGTGCGATCTGATCGACGCGTGTCTGATGCACGTGAAATGCGCGCTCTGCTTTCACATGCAGCGCCTGCTGCATAGGCTGCTTCAACGATTGACAGATATTCTACCTGCACCGTAAAACATACGTTTGCTCCTTCGCCTGGTATCCCGGAGGTTTGGATTCTTTTTGAAAGCTCTGTTGGTTTCAAGAGGCGTTTGTCCCTGAGACTTGCTGAATTATTTCTGTTCAAGAGAGGGAGCGACACGTATCAGCACGCTCTCGCTGGCGCTGTGGTGAAACTCGTACCGAACGTCGCGTGCAGCGTTGTTACTCCGGTGAAAGTCACGAAAGCTGGGGGCTCATGTTCGTAGAAACATTTAGTTTGCTGTCGCGTCCGCGGCTGCGCGTGTACTGCCAAAGCCCTCGTCGTCCTGTGCAGCCGGGGCTCTCCAGCGTGGCCCCGGCGCGAACGCTGAACGGAGTGTTGAGGCGGCTTGTGGCATCCTTGGCAGCGTCTCCTGAAGAAAAAGAGCCTGGTGAGAACGGTCCGCGTAACAGTGGGGACTCTTCTGGAGAAATGGCGGTCATCAGCCGAAAAAAGTGGCCTCGAGACAATCGCGACAAACTGCCTTTTGATGTTTACGTCACGACGCCTCCGCCGTACTACCTCGGGCAGTTCAAGCTCGATCCTCGTGTCCATAACGGAGATATTCTCGAGTTCCAGAATCATGCCTACGTGATTAAGCGAACGCGGCTGCATTACTATTATCGGAACGGTGAGTTCCGCGTCGGTCGAAAGTCCGTAGACGTGAACACAGTTGCGCGTTCTCACATTAACAGTTTCCTTGACCGCATATATTCCCGTTCGAACGTTCACCGATCTCCGTAGTCGTATGCTGGGATTGAAGTTTCCAAGGCGTCCACGCTGTGCAAGATGGTCGCAAGCTGTCCTGCATGCTCCGGGTATTTTCCGTTGAGTATGTCGCTGGGCACCATGTCGGAACATATGTGTTAGCGGCCGCCGCAGAACCGCACTCTGTGACGTTGAGGTCAAAGCGTCGGGCACGCGTTCAGATAACGCGGTCCTGCGAAACGTTCGATTCTTTCGATGGTTCCACATTATCGAGCAATACCTCATCGATGAAAGCATTCGTCATGATGCGGTTAGGGTCCAACATCCTATGCGCGCGTCCAAAGTTGTCCAATGGATACTTCTCCCGAACTCTTTTCAAAATGAAGTTTTTGTATCGGAGTGCGTCCTCTGATCCCATATACGATGGACTGGGGATTTCAATCTTGGCCCAGTGCTCGGCGGCATCGTACGCTTCCCATAACTTTGCACATAGGTGCCGGTATCGCCAGAATTCCCTGGTTATACTTTGACGCGCAGCCTCATCATCTGTCGGTAAATACATGATAATCCCAACCCACGAGTAAACGTCTTGATCCGGCGGGAGCGTATCCGGTCCCCGGTAGACAGGACTCATCAGAGATCCGCTTCCCGAGGTCCAGCGCTGTTCGATTGGTGCCGGTGCTGGTATTTGGTGATCTTGAATGAGGCGCAACAGCTTCGTCATGTATTCGAGATCACGACGCTGGCCAAGCGGTGCATGAAAAGCGACTTCACTTACCCATTGGTGGCCGCCACAGTCAAAGCCCAGAATTCTATCGCTCCAATCGATGCGTATGCCTTCACTGCGTTTCCAAAACGCTGCCTCGGCCTGATTCACTCGCCGAATCCACTCGGTATTCAAGGGGTCTCTCGCAATCAGGTAGTCCCGCATCTCCGCAAAAGACATTCTCTGTACTTCTTGTGGCGACAGTCTGTTTCCAGCGCTCGCGAGTAACAACTCACGCAATGGTGCCAGTTTGTAATCGTTCGTAAGGTGCTGCATATCCGCACTGTTTGGCGCAGAGGCACGTTCTAGCGGGTCCGAGTAGACAACGACCACAGAGTCCGTGTACGGTATCCACATATAGCGCACATGCTGGTGTTGACTTAGTAACTCTTCATGCCTATCTCGCAGCTCTTCGTGCGTCATCACCTTTGTGTATTCGACGAGTTTGTGTGCTGCGGTGGCTTGAAGAGTGACCTCGGTCACAACGCCGAAGGCACCGAGGCCAACACGCAACAATCCGAACAACGGATGACCGCTGCTTATTTCTATCGAGCCTACGGCAGGTGTCGCTATCCGGAATGATACCACCTGTTCATCGACAGGAGGGATACGGATCCCCGTCCCGTGTGCACCCACCTGAAAAAAGCCACCCACTTGCTGTTCTGAAATGGAAGCGAAGTTCTGTAGGACGAGGCCTCTCTTGCGAAGCTCATTCGTCACTTGCGCGATTCGCGCACCCGATTGCACGCGTACTTGAGCCTTTTTCTCATCTATCCATAAAATCTTATCCAGAAGAGCCAAGCTTACCATGCCGCCCGCCTCGAAGGCCAACGCGTTTGGCGACAGTGCGCTGCCAAGCGGTCTCAGTTTCTCGGACTTTGCGTGGCGATCCGCAACAAGCTGTTCAACTTGATCAACGCTTTCTGGTACGAACAGAGCGTTTGTATGGACTGCGTGGGTTGCCGACCAGTTCAACAACGTGACAGCGTCTGCTGCGCTTTCCTCGATGCCGTGCACCGCTGGGGCTTCGCTGTGCACCGGTACGGGCGAAAGCGCTGCTCCGACTAGTGCAGCACTCGTACCGAAGAGCAGAGCCCCTCTCCGTAGGAGAGACAGCACCATAAAAGACTAGCGCAATAGCAGAATTCACCTGTAGGGAGGGCGACTCGCGAACCGGTACGTTTTCGCAGCTCCACAGTACACGGCGGTGTCTGCAGTGCCCCGAACGACATGCCCCGAGCCGCCACCGCTCCATCGACAACACCTGCCGGTGTTGAACGTGCAGTCGATATGCGAAGCGCTCTGCTTTTTGTTTATGGCAAGTGACTTGCCTCCGTTGTGGACTCCTTCGAAAACCCTATCCAAGAGGCCTTCTTCTGGGCACAGTCAGCACGCCAGCGGTGAACAAGAACCCCACGAGACTGGTTGGCGTGCGAACGCTGAAAGCGAGCCGTCCTCGAAGCGGCCTGCGGACTCGCGGGCTCTTCAGTGGCGGTTGGCGCTTGCTGAGGCCTGTGCGGAGCTCCTCGAGTCCAGTCTCGAGAGTTTGCGACACGCTTATGCTGAATACTTGCAGCATGGAGATCTCGGGGCGCCAGTCCAGGGTCGCTCCAGAAACACGGTACCGTCGAGGGCTCGTCTCCTCGAGGACCTGGGCTTGAACGCACCGCGCGACTTTGTAGACTACGTTCTTATGCGCACCCTGCGCGAACGGGATGCCTTGGCTATGCAGAACTCGCGCTCCTGGACGTTCAACCTGATGGACCGCTCTGGTGAAGGTCGAGCGTACCTTGCCGAGTTCGTTCGGTATGCGCCTCTGATGACCCCGGTGGCGGATAGTGCTGTTGTGGAGCTCGTCTTTCAGACGCTGTCAGAGGCAAGCTCAAAGGCAGCCACAGATTCTATGTACGGTGGAGACAAGACGGGAAAGTTTACAGAAAGGCAAAACGTCTCTTTGGAGCAACGTGACATGGATTTCACGTCCGGTACGTTGACCGAGGGCGAACCTTCGGAGGCGCATGTAAGCTTCGCAGTCTGGGATGAATTCTTAATCGCACTGGGCAAGATTTTCTCCAAAACAAAGCCCGAATGGACTGAGGCGAAACGTCTTTTCGGAATCGACCACGCCGAACCACTGGTCAAGGCCGGAGCCGCTTTTGATCACTCTGGCACGATACCGATCTTCGGAAAATTGTTTCTCTCGGAGCGATACCTCTGTTTCGCAGCGAGCCTCGGCTGGGGGCACTTCTTGGTCCCACTCTCAATGATCCGAGAAGTGAAATCCACTGAGTTGCCGGTTTTGCGACGCGATGCTGTCGTGATCAGTTTCACCGTGCCGAAGAACCTTGAGAAGAATGTCAACGGTCCATTCTCGAAGCTGCTACCCACTGGAGCGATCGACAAAGGTTTGGTGCTCTCGTTTAACGAGTTTCGTTCAACACGTCTCCGGGATGCGTGGGTGATGTACATTCGCGAGATGGTCGCCGCCCATGTAGCGAGCAAGCAACATCACGTCGATCATCTTGATGCAAACATCGTGATGAGCGTAGACGAAACGAGCTCGAGTGTCCGGCTTCGACAAGCTCTGGATCTGGCAGAGACGACGCGATTCGCAGAGGAGGCAAGCCCTGGAGTTACGCAGCAGCGGGGCCAGCGCCTCTCGCGGATGCGCGACTGCTCGCCGAACGCATCACCCGCGGCTTCGACTACAGCGCAGACCGCAGGCGTTAAAGTGCCAGCGTCAAGCTTCGAGGCAATCGTTCAGTGTCCAACTCCGGCATTTGCACGCATCGCTAGGTTGAATATTTTGCGTAGCAGGGCACTGAAACGTGTATTAAGCGGACGTCTACCGCGTTCGTTATTCATCTTTAGTGTCGCATCTGAAGCGGACGTGGTCGTCGAACACCACCCCATGTCTGTTGATGACTTGCGCGGCCGCGAGCTCAGACGAGCTGCATTTCGGAAATACGTTGATGCTGCTCATCGCATTACAGCCGGTGAACGCTCCTGGTGGTTTGTTCGAGCAATGCAACGGGTGAACATGAATATGGAGGCAAATCGGCGGAGGCAAGGCGATCGCGACACTGAAACCCTGGACATAGTTTCACTGGGCAACCAGATCTCGACCTTCATAGAGCTGGTGGCCCCCATAGGCTGCATGCTCGATGCTGTTTGCTATGTGATTCGCTGGGACCGACCGGCGGTGTCCGCTGCAATCTTCCTCTTTCTGCTTTTCGTTGTGCTGCTGGACGCTGTGACGTACCTGATACCGCTGGCGATTCTTGGTTACTGCGGCCTTCTTTTATCGGTCAGGAAGGCTGTGCAGAATCCAAAACATGAATCGTTGTCCGAATCTTCGAAAATGAAGGCCTCGTACCTCAGCGGCTTCTTTGTGCGTATCCATCACGGGCTAGTAGCGACGCAAGTCTGGTTGCAGCACATGAACAGACACTTGGAAAAGTTCGAGAGCATCCATCTGTGGCGGGATCCCGCACGAACCCGCCAGTACATCTATGGGCTTGTGGTGAGCGCTCTACTGATCGCCGTCGTGCCCTTTCGGTGGATTTTTGCCGCCCTTGTGATCTACCTCTTTACGCTCCAGTTTCGAGATCCCGAGCGACAGGATTTCATTGATCGATGGTATGCATCGGTGCCGGGGCGTCCGTCTTGCACCTAGAATGCGCTGTATGCTCTGTTCGATATGGATGGATCGAACTGACCCTGTTTGTATTTCTGGTGCGTCCGATACTGTAAAATGAACAGAATGCGCCCACTGGCTTCCGTATAGCGCAAATGGATCGAGCACTGCAGACGCGTGCGCCTTTACCCCTGCTCGACGGAGTTTGTGGCTCATATGTTTGGTCCACGATGCAAGGGCGCCGCTTCTTGTCCATCATTTCAGGTGATGTATAGAAGGGTCCGCCCGCTGACTCGAAGCGCGGGTATGCGATCTTCTGCCGCCATCGCTTGCCTGAAGCGACGACTGCCTCCATGTCGCTGGTGGAGCGGAGAGCAGCAGTGCGGGAGCGCACCCCGCCAGGCAGGACGACTCCGTTCTTGGTTAGCGAAAGTGCCGGCAAACTCCAGCGATGATCCAAGTGCCTCAATTTGACTTGAAGCATTGGCCCGTAAATTGTGTTAGGAAAAGGATCTTTTCTGGTCTTTTTCGCATAGCAACCTGGCAAACATATGGCATGACATGAAATGGCATTCGCTGGACAGCATGCCGGTGCACCAGCGTATCGGACGGTAAACAGCGATGAGGCGAGGCGCATAAATCCTCCATACACTGCGCCAATATTCTTGGGTCTTTTAGCGGAAGACTGTCTAACCAATGAGTCGCTTTTCAGGGTCTTTGTACGGAGTTTAACTTTTTCAGAAGATCCTCGTTTACTTTCGCTTGCATGCTTCTCCAAACACTCCAAAACTATACGCGCACTTTTGGGTACACCTGGCGAACGCTGCAAAGCCTGGGCTGGCAAGGTGCCTCGCTGTTCAGCGCCTCGCAGGAAAGGAGAGAGAAATCCGCCAGCTCTGTGCCTGCTGATCGACTGCACCCGTCGCAGGTTCTGGCCGTCAGGGTGCGCTGCACCCGCGGCCTCTATCTTGCAGCCGTTCCAGGCCCTGAGCTAGGCAGGGACGAACGCTGCCTCCGCGCGCTGAAAAGACAGCGTGGTGCGGTGAACTCCACGGTTTTGCTGCTGCACTTGCCTGAGGTTGCCGAAGGGCCTTGGAAGCTCACCGACCTCCAAGGGAGAATCCTTCGCATAGAGGCCGCCGTGGAAAGCACCGTGCCGCAGGGTGCCAACGACGATGAGGCCGCCTGCCCCCAACACCTATCCGTCGCTTTTGAGGCTGGCGGGACGGACGCGCAGCGAGCGGTCGTATATATTCGTGTAGGAGCACGTTACCTTTCAGCGAATCCTAGGTCTGGGAGCGTGGTGGCAGACAAAGTGCATGCAAAACGCTGGGAATGCTTCCAGTTGGAGCTCCTTCCAACGTTTGGAATCGAGCGTTCCTTGACGCTTACCTGCCGATTCGCGGCATTTATCCGCACAAGGAACTATTATGGAAGGGATACAGGATGGTTATGGTGCGGAGTGCTCTTCACTGGACAACTTGTCGCGCTGCCGTGGCATCATGAACATCGCGCGAAGCGCAGTTCTCAGAGTGTCCAACCGTCGCCATTCTTCTTTGAATACGCAGACATGTCCCGAACCGCACTGATTCGAGATGTCTCTGGTCGATATTTGCTCGCGACACATGATTGCGGTAAGCATGTGATTGCGCATTCAAATCTACCACATGCTGCGGAGTACTTTGTGGTGCGTGCATACCCACGCAATATCATTCAACTCGAATCCCGATGGGGCTTCCTTTGCGCAGACCAGTCGCGGATGGGGCCAAGCGGCTTTTTCAGCGTCCGATGTGATCGCAAGCAGGCTGGCCCATGGGAGACTTTTCAGATCATTCCCGTGATGTACACGGGATCATTAGCGGATTGGTGGCAATCTCAATTGGAGCTCGAGGATGCGGCGTGTGAGCGGAGGTTGCAAACTCTGGATTCGCTGGAGATCGACACGGTGATTGAGCTCAGCGAAGGGACGCATCGCAGAGTACGCGCCTCCGCCTCTGTGCCTGGTGTCAGCGAATCCGTCGCCTTTCAAACCGTTACAGATTATGAACATTATGGCAAGTTTTGCCGAGGCGTCGAGCAATGTCGAATCGTCGAGAGTCACCAGGGTGAGCACGGGCGCATCTCTCTGATTCGCACCACGCAGTCACGGTCGCTGTGGATTTTCACGGTGAAAGCGAAAATGCTGCTGCGAGCAGAGGAATACCCCAGCCGCGGAGCTGTGAATTTCGTGTTCATCAGCGGCCAAGGCGTGCGTCGGTATGCTGCCAACTGGGAAATACGACCAGTGTCCGAGGTTGGCGCTGCTGCTACTGCTGCTGCTGCTGCTGCTGCTCCACAGCAGCAGCAACGGCCGGCTTGTTACATGTCTCTGACGATAGACTTTCAACCTGTTGTATATATTCCGAAAAAGTGGCTCGATGCGATGGCCGTCAACGCGGCACGGGACGCGTTCAAAGATATGATGTTGGAAAGCAGCGCACGGATGCGTGCACGCAACTGACACCTAACTGCGTTTACCCGCGCTGCGTCAGAGGTTCGCTCGCTAGAAATGCATTGTCTTTAGGAAGGTTGTGCGTCAAGCAGAACGCACCGATGCCGCATATTCTGCACAGCGAAGAGGTCAGCGTTAG
>Ga0209012_1002786_pt1 | contig 14354 bp, 27 predicted proteins | sample RS3BMetagenome_FD_184735 | JGI IMG/M metagenome (GOLD analysis project Ga0209012, IMG submission 184735) | Ferric oxide microbial mat and aquatic microbial communities from Rainbow Spring, Yellowstone National Park, USA - RS3B (SPAdes) (version 3) ...
AAATGACCATGCGCCTCTTAGGGTGTATCGAAATGGCCGCCGGGCTCCCGCCCGGCACCCTGCCGCCCGACGCCATCGGGTATGTGGCGCAGGAGGGGGACATTGACTGGGTGATCGCCCGCCTGCCGGATGGCCGGTGGGCGGCCACCGATGACGCAGAGATCGCCCCGGATCGGGTGGAATTGTTTACCACCCAATCCGCCGCGTTAGCCTACACCCGTGAAACGCTCATCCTAGCAATGGCAAAGGCCCTCGAACATCGGGAACAGCGCGGGACATATGCCGTGCAGTGCCCGGTCTGCGGCGATGGGCGGCCCTTGGTGGGATATGATATCCAAACCGGTCTTGGGCAATGGCAACCCTGCCCGGATCACCCGGAGGGAGACTGGACGTGGGATGTGCTTGAGGTGGCTGAGGATCAGGGATTCCTCAATTGGGCGGCTGAGGAGATCCGCTGCGCGCTTTCCGATCCCGTCAATGAAACGGGAGGAGTAGAATGAACACCCACGCATCCCTGGAGCCCCGTTAGAACGGAGGGATGGATCATGGCCATGAAACTGGACCCGGGCCGTCCCGCCGACCGGGAGGCCCTCCGCCAGATGGTGGCGGGCGTCCTCGCCCGCCACCCGGAGCGGGGGTATCCCTGCCCCGCGTGTGGCCAGCCCGGGCTGCTCGAACTGAAGACGTGCCTGGAATGCGGGCAGCCGTTGCTGCCCGTGGCGGCTCCGGGGGCGAGCCCCCCCACCACGGCACCACCCCCGGTGCCGCCGGCGGCGGCGTCCCCATCGCCCGCCCCGCCGCCCATCACGCCGGGGCCGCCTCCTCCGCCCGCCCGCTCCCATGCGGGGCGCTGGATGATCCTCGGGGCCGTGGTGGCTTTGGGAGCCGCCGTGGGTTTTGACCTCTTCCTGAGCCATGTGCAACGGCTCGGGCAAGCGTACCAGCAGTTGAATCGGGATGCCCAGGCGCTTAGCCAGCACACGCCCCCTTCGGCCTCCCCCGCCTCGTCTCCGAGCCCGGAGCCGCAGGCGGTGCCTGCCGCCGTGCGGGGCTATGCGAACATCATCAGTGGGCATGTCTCGGCGCTCTCCCACCAAGCGGAGTTTCCGGCCATCCTCGTGGGGCCCTCTGGCCAGCGGGTGGCGGTCACGGTGATGATTGACACTGGCAACGGGAGCTATGATGCCGTCGTCCCCCGGGTGGCCCAAGCGGCGGGGCTCCGGGTCATCGGATCCGTGCCGGAACAGGGGGCCGTCGGGCCGATAGAGGACGAACCGCTGTATCAAGGCTTCACACTGATCCCCCAAGGGCACTTCTGGAAAGGCACCCCGGGGGCCACGCTCTCTGCGTCCCCCGTCATCGCCATCCCGAACACGATTAATGGGGCCACCGTCAACCTGGGCCAAGCCACGCTGGGCCACGACGCGCAGTTTGTCGAGGCCAACGGCGACTGGTGGTTCGGGTGGAATAGCACCACCTATATCCCGCCCACCACGCCGCCGACGCTGGCTCCCCCGACGACTCCGCCCGCACCGGCCCCCGCGCCCCGCTATCCCAGACTGGCTGGTCCCAACTTCAACCAGCCACCCGCCGACAATGTGATCGAGCAAGCCTGGAAGGCGGGGCACTTGGTCCCGTACTCCACCTCCCCGCCTCCGCCCGGCTGGCAGACCCATCTGCCCCCCGCCGATGACAATTCTGGGTGGGAATATCTCATTTCTGCACCAGGCTACCCAGCCTGTCCACCAGAATTTGAGCACCACTGGATCTGGGTATATGAGCCGCCCGTTACGGCACTCCATCAAACGGCTGGTACTTGGGCGATGGGACCAGGCCAACCGCCGATGGGGCCAATGAGTTCCCTCCCCCGATGGTGCATCCCCGCAACGGCCGCTTGGTGGAAACATTAGGATACCTAAGGCCATGAGCGCCCGCCTAGTCTGGCGGGCGCTTCCTGCTATCCGGGCCACGGTAGCGCCAAGTACGTCGGCATGGTGACGTTCGGCACATCCTGCGGGCAACCGGCCCCGGGGATCACTTGGCCGAGGCCAACCGGGGTGGTCTGCGCGTAGGTGTCAACGAGCTGGCCCCCCATGTACTTGGCGACCCCGTAGAGCGCGGGCACCTGCTGGTCCGGCAACTGGGGGGCCAACGCCGCGAGCGCACTGTTCCCGCTCACCACGGTCAGCGCCCCACAGCCCACGTAGAAGGTGCATTGCTGCAACCAGTATTGCGGCAAGAAACTGTCGGGCAGGGTAGCGGGCAAGTTCGGCATGCAGGCGGAGAAGGTCACGGAGTAAAAGTCAATGGGGTAGATGTCATAAAAGCGGTCGAACGTTTCCACCCACCAGCCCGACCCACATGGATTGGAGTTCGAGGACCCAGGGGAGGGCGAGTAGGGCGTCGTCCCTTGGCTCGGCGGGGTTAGCTGGCTAAGATAGGCCCACGTTTGCGGCCCCACGATCCCATCGGCGCGGATGCCGACGCGGGATTGGAACGCCTTCACGGCCTGCTGCGTGTTCGGGCCGTAGACGCCATCGACATCGATCTCTTGCCCGTTGGGGAACCCGTCGAAGCCATATTGCGATCCCCATTGATTCAACTGGTTTTGCACCACGACGACACAGGGCCCCGTATCCCCCTCCTGCAGGTCGAGTTGCCCACTCGCCAGCGCACTGGCGCAGTCGCTCGGCGACGGCTGGCCGGAAGAGGGTTGCCTCTGAGACGGCTGCCCCGAGGAGCGTTGGCCTGAAGAGGGTGGTCCGGACGGTGGCTGCCCGTAGCCCGGTGGCTGAGGGAGTGTGATGGTGCTCGCCTTGTTGTGAAAGAGATTCGTGTAGCGGTCCAGCACGTAGATAATGCCGCCCCCGACGAGCGCCCCGCCGACGATGGCGATGGCATGTTCGACGCCGCGATCCATGCAGGGTTCCGCCTCCCGTTTCCTTTGCCCTGAGTATAGCACCCTGCTTGGGGCCGAGCGCGGGTTCCGATGGACGGCCCCGCCTGCTGCGCTCGACCCGGGGACGCGGCTACCATGCGCCGAGGCCGCGCATCACTAGCCAGCCGCCGATGACGGCCGCCGCCACGGCAATCCCGTTGTAGACGGCCTGCAGGGCCGCACTGTCCCGCACGGTGGGATCCGAGCCATGGGTGGCCACGAGGTAGGCACAGGCCACCACAATCCCGAGCCCGAGCAGCACCCGACCGGGCCCCAACAGGAGCGTCTCCGTGGTCCTTCCTCACCTTCTGCCACGAGCCCGCAGCAGTTTCCTCTTTCCGCCTTTTCGATGGGTCCGACCCTAGCAAACGGCAAGGGCCGGCTGTTGTCAATCGATTCCGGCACGCCGCAGGCGGCGCGTTTCGGGCGCGGCGACGGTCGGAAACTGTTGGCGGCAAACGGGCGGCAACGCGGGATACCCGGGTGGGGTGTGGGATGTGGGAAGTCCGGAACGCCTTGGGGGATGCGGGTTGGGTGGCGCGCCCGGCAGGGATCGAATCTGCGACCTCTTGATTGCATTTCCCCTGCTAACTGTTCTTGGCTTAACCCGTAGAGCTTGCGCAGAAATCGCAACCGTTTTCCGAAGTCCGAGGTCATCGTCTCCTCCCCACCGACTATTGTGATGCATCCCCACACCTTCTATCCTGCCGAAACCGCCGGATTTCTGTAGTGATGAATTCACACTTAGACGCTTGACAAAGTGATGTTTGGTAACTTAATCTAGGAACGTGATGGAAGATCACACTTGGGGTTGACACTGCGGGAAATACTGCAGTGCGCTATCTATCGACGTGGCGATAGGTCACGGAAAGGAGGGGCGATGCAGTACAAGACCCATCGTATGCAAGCCGTCGAGGCCGAATACGGCCAACCCATAGAAGCCCTACTACGCCAGTGGCATCACACCCAACGTTTGACTCTGCGTGAGATCGCCCAACGTTGTGGGGTTTCAACGCAATCTATCTCGCGATGGATGGTAGCATGCCGGATTCCGGTTCGACATGTCTCCCCCTCCGAACGTCCTGCGGTAAACGACTGACTCCGTTGTGAAGAAGTCACCGCAGGACGCTTGCACATTCGGTAGAGGAGGCCCTGCTATGGAGATACTTTTCCGGCACCCAGAGAAACTCGGGGAGGAACTACGGAAAATCCGCAAGCAACGCGGGACTAGTCCACTTTTGTTGGCCCAATTTCTCTATTGTTCTGAATCGGAACTCTACATGATCGAGGCGGGCAAGCAGCCGATTTCGCTCCAGGACGTGCAGCGCCTCGACCGCATTCTGCGGGCCCAAGGTCGGCTCCTGAAGGTGGCCTGCGAAGCCATCCTCCAGTACGCCGCCCCCGAGCCGGACCCATTGGGCCACCAAGTGGCCAGGGAGGCGCACACCCGATGAATCCCGCGCATGCCTCCCATTCCGGGGCGTCCAGTCGCCCGGAGGACGCAGCCGCCGAGGAATCCTTGGCCGCCACAGAACCGAAAAGGAGGGCCCCGCAATGTCGGGTGAAGGCCAGTTCGTCTTGACGGAAGCGTGGCCGGGCCGCCGCTTTGTGCTCCTCAGCGGGACCGACTTCTGCACCCTGGCGGAGGAGATCGACCCCACGGGCACCCCCGAGGGCCAGACCTGGTATCCCGGCTATTTGGTCCGGCTGGCGCTCACCCGAGAGCAAGTCCAGCGGCTCCGCGACTGGCTGAGCGCCTGGCTAGAGGAAAGGGGGAGCCCCCATGAGTTACTGCCGGATCGAGGGTAAGGAGGTCGAGGGCGCCTGGCAGGTCGCCGTGGAATGGCACGGCGTGTCCTTGCCCCGGGCCATTGTGTTGTTGGCCGAGGCCCTCGTGACGTTCCAGCAGACGAGTGGCCGGCCCATGGAAAATCTGCTGCAGGCGTTAGGCTACGCCATTGGCCTCGCCGAACAGCGCCGAAAGCTCCTGAGCCAAGCGGACGGGGTGCAATAGCCCCGAGGCAGCACCATCGGATGCAAGGAGGGTGGTATGAGCAAAGAAGTCGTGTGGACATGTGATCGATGCGGGACCAAGCATCCGAGCCTGTATCAACCGACCGGCTGGACGGCCGTGGACTTGCAGGTGATGCGAAATCTCCCCCACGGCCAGGCCGAAGCCTACGAAGGGGCCCTGGACCTCTGTCCCGGCTGCACGGAGCAACTCGGTCGCCATCTCCCCGAGGTATTGGCGGATCTCCTGCACGAGGATTGGGACATCCAGCAATCGCTCACGCCGGAGGAGGAGCCCACGGACCAAAAGGAGGACACCCCATGAGCAAAAAAGACGTGTGGACGTGTGATCGGTGTGGGGTCGAGGAGATCAGTCCGGTGAAACCCATGGCATGGGTGGCGCTCGACCTCACCGTGCATCGTCCCAGATACCCCGAGCGCGAGTACAACGATTCGCTCCACTTATGCCAACTCTGCGCCGACTCCCTCGGCCCGAATATCGTCAAGGCGCTGCGCCAGCTCCTCCGCGAGGACGGGAAGGCGCAACTGCGGGAGGGCACCGCATGAGCCGGGCGAGCTTTGTGGCCTATCCGAGGGTCCATGCCCCCAAAAAGGGCCCCAGCTGGTCCCTGGAGGCCCCGGAATCGCATCGTGGTGACAGTCCCTCCCCAGTGTACCACAGTCCGGTGGTCGGGACCACCCATGGCCTACCGGAGGATTTCTGGCGGGCCTGGGGGATCTACACCGCCTTAACGGAACGGCTCGCGGGGCTGGAGCCCACGACCGATGAATGGCTGGCGGTGTGGCACGAGCGCGAGGCGGCCTGGATTCGGGCGCGGTCCCTCTTGGTGGGGCTCCGTCAGGGCCAGAAAGGAGGCACGTCATGCAGAGCTTTTTGAGCCTTGAACGCACCTGTGACTGGTGCGGGGTGTCCGAAGTCGTCCCCCCCTCCGTCCCGCCGTGGGACCGGGTGGTGGTCCAGCTCACCCCGCCGCGCTTCTCTCACCCGTTTATCCTGCAATGGGATGTCTGTCCGGCGTGTGCGCAGACCGCAAAGCCCTACCCGGGACCTTACCCCACTGAGGAAGAGTTACACACCCTATGGCGAAGCTTAATAGACCCCGGTCCTAAGTCTACCCGGGTGGGCCAAATTTTCCGCGACGCCCTGCGCCAGCTGGCGCAGGTGCTCCGCACCCCGGGGGAGCCTCTAGCCCCGCCGGGCCAACCGGAGGACGCCCCGAAGGGAGGGAACGGGTGATGAACTTCGGCGTGTTTCAGCGCATGCAGTGCGACGGGTGCCGGATCGCCGCAGATGTCCCAACGAATCGCTCCTTATCGCAATGGGGCGAACTGTCGGTGGACATTCAGATCGACGCCCCCGGGTCGCTCCGGCACCAATGGACCATCCTGTTGGACCTCTGCCCTCTCTGTCTCGCCGCCTTGGCCGAGAACGGGCGATTGAACTTGGCCCACTCCGGCGCGTGGTCGCCTGAGCAGCGGCACGATATCGGGGAGTTCGTGCTCGGGATGGTCCGCGACTTTCTGGACGAATGCCTGCGGCGCGGCTACCCGCAGACGCGGCAGAAGCGGCAGGCTGCGGGGAAGGACGCCGTATGACCGCCCGCGTCTTGGTGTCCTCCCGCCGCCTGGATCCCGCGAACTGGCTCGCCTACCGGCAGCAGGGCATCGGCTCCTCCGACGCCGCCGCCGTCTGCGGGCTCGACCCCTACCGGAGCCCCTACGAGGTCTTTTTGGAGAAACGGGGGGAGGCCCCACCCAAGCCGGAGACGCGGGCGATGTGGCTCGGGAAGCAATTGGAGCCCATCGTCGCGAACCTGTTCACCCAGGAGACGGGCTGGCCGGTGCGGCGGCGGCAGGCGATCCTCCAGCACCGGAAGCTGCCCTGGATGCTGTGCAATTTGGACCGGCGCACCCGCGACGACACCGGGCGCTGGGTCCCCCTGGAACTCAAGACGACGGCGCAGTGGCATGAGGCGGACTGGCCGGCGGGCGACTGCCCGGACGCCTACCGAGTGCAGGTCGCGCACCAGCTGGCCGTGGACGGGGCCGACCACGGCTATCTCGCGGTCCTCATCGGGGGGCGCGAGTTTCGGTGGCTCCGGATTGACCGCGACCCCGAGCTGGAGGCGTCTCTCATCGCCCTGGAATCCGAGTTTTGGGCCCACGTGGAGCGCGGCGAGCCGCCCCCCTTGAGCGGGAGTCCGGCGGAAGCGGCGCTCCTGGCGCGGCTCTACCCGACCGTGGCCCGGCCCGATCCCATTGCGCTGCCGCCGGAGGTCGCCCCCTACGTGGCGCTGTATTGGGCGGCCAAAAGCGAGCGGGACGCGGCCGAGGCCCGGATGGAGGCGGCGGCCACCCAGCTCAAGGCGGCGCTCCGGGATGCGGCCGAGGCGTGGTGGGACGGGCCGGACGGGACGTGGCGGGTGACGTGGAAGCCCGTCACGCGGCGCGGGCTGGACACCCGGCGGCTGGAGCAGGAGCACCCCGAGTGGGCCGTGCTCTATACCACCGAGGAGACGACGCGCCGGTTCCGCGTCCTGCCTCCCAAGCGCCAACGAAAGGAGGGCTAAGATGGCGAACGACCAAGTGAAACAAAAACTGCAGGCCGTGCAACAGGCGAAGGTGACGCCAGCTCCCCCGGACCCGGCCCGCACCGTGGCAGGGTGGCTGGAGGCGCTCAAACCCCAACTGGCCTTGGCGTTGCCGAAACACCTGCCCCCCGACCGGCTGGCCCGGCTCGTGCTCACCCAGATCCGGCTCACGCCCGACCTGGCGCGGTGCACCCGGGAATCGTTGCTGGGCGCGATTATGCAGTGCGCCCAAGTCGGGCTGGAGCCCGGCCCCTTGGGGCAGGTGTATCTCGTGCCGTACCGCCGCCAGGGGGTCCTGGAGGTCGTGTTGATCATCGGCTACCGGGGGCTCCTGGACTTGGTGCGGCGCTCCGGGCAGGTGCTCCAGGTGGCGAGCCACATCGTCTATGAGCAGGATGACTTCGAGGTGGTTTGGGGCACCGACGAGCGCATTGTCCATCGGCCCCGCTTTGCCGACCGGGGGCGGCCCGTCTTGGCCTATGCCGTCGCCCGCCTCCGCGATGGCGGGACGGATGCGGAGGTCATGACGGTCGAGGAGATCGAGGCCATCCGCCGCCGGTCCCGGGCGGCGGACAGCGGACCCTGGGTGACGGACTGGGGCGAGATGGCCCGCAAGACCGTCCTCCGGCGGCTGTGCAAGCGCCTGCCCATGGCCATTGAGGCCCAATGGGCCGTGGCGGCGGACGAAACCGTGCGCGCGGACTTCGCCCTTGGGGGGGCGGGGCCGTGGCTGGACCTCCCGCCGGCCCCGAGCGCCGGGGACGCGGACGCGGGGGCTAGCGCAGCCGGGCCGGATGCCCTGGACGGCGTGGCCTCCGCAGGAGGGGAGCCCGATGCCCCGGCAGCGGAGTAAGCGGTGCGCCGTGTCCGTCTGGCGCTGCCATTGGTGCGGGCTGGCGATAGACTGGGCCAGTGCGCGGCGGCACTTGGGGGCACTCATGGACCGGCACGTGTTGGCGGCTCATGCGGGCGTTCCGCCCCAGGGGCAGTTGGAGCGGTGGGTGGTCTGGCAGCGGGGGGCGTCCCCCCGCCGCCGCACCGCCTCTCGCGGAAGGAGGGAGTGCGATGGATGCTGATTCCGGGAAGGCCCCGAGCCCTTGGCCCTATCCACCGGGATCGCTGGCCGAGGTGCGCTATAGGCCACGCCGGGCCTGCGCCTACTGGCGCGTCCAGCAGGCCCGCCGCCGGGTGTGGCGGCGCTGGGCCCGACGTGGGGTGTGGGCGTCGGTCGCCTATTGGGGAGCCCAATGGGCGATTGGCGGTTGGTTGGAGGGACACTGGAACCCGCTGGCCCTCTGGGCGGCCTGGGGCCCGCGGGACGCCTGGACTGCGGTTGGCTTGTGGGTACTAGGGGGACTGGCCGGGGCCTGGGCGGCGTGGGAGAGCGCCCGGGCCATCCGGCTGCCCCGCATCGGAAAGGAGTAAGCGACCATGCCTATTGTATCGGATCTGTATGTGGCCGAGATTGAGTTCATCGAACCGTTGTTGGGGACGGCCCCCGACCGGGAGACGCTGGCCCGCTTTTTGCAGACGCGGGTGCCCTCGCCGGAGCGGGCGGAGGAAGAGCAGCGCACGGCCCCCAAGCGCCGGGGGGAGGACGAGGAGGGCGACGACGAGGCGGAAGTGGCCGGGCCCGTCACCGGGCTGCACCGCGACGAGCATGGCCCCTTCCTGTACGACTACATGCTCATGGGCTACCTGCGGGAGCGGGGCAACCAGCTCCGCGAACAGCTGGGGGTGAAAAACCTCCGGGCGAAGATCGAGTACTACGTCTATCTCCGCCCGCGGCGCATTTACCTTCACGGCCAGGAAGGCGAGCCGGTGGTCCGCACCCTCCGAGCGCAGACCCCGAAGGGGCAGCGCGTCACCATCGCCGTGAGTGAGCAGATGTTGCCGGGCACGACCTGCACCTTCGAAGTCCAGATTGTCCGCAACAAAGAGGTCACGCCCGAGATCGTCCGGACCTTGCTGGAATTTGGCGAGTTGCAGGGCTGTGGCCAGTGGCGCACCGGCGGCTTCGGGCGGTTCCGCCTGCTCCGGTGGGAGGCCAAGGGCTAGGGCGGGGGGCACCCCCGCCCCGCCCCGCAGCCCGGCGACGGCCAAGCGCAGCCGTGCGGCCCATTGGGACGCGGAGGCATCGGGGAGGGTTGGGAGGGCGACGGCGTAGCGAAGCAAGGAGGGGCGACGGCTATGGGTTGGCTGGCATCGCGACGGCTTTGGATGGCCAAGCGTGGCGAGGGCACAGGGGAGCATAGCGAGGGCGGCAGCTCGGCGTCTCAAGGGGGCGCGAGGGCTTCGGGCCGCTCGGTTCAGCGCGACCGTGCGGTGCTTCGGCTCTGCGGGGCGCGGCGAGGGTCGGCCCCGCTCGGCCCGGGCGGTGGGTCGGCAAGCAAAGCGGCGGCGTGGCCCAGCTAGGCCGGGGCTGTGCCCGCCCCAGCACGGGACGGGACCGGCAAAGCAAAGCGTTGCCCTGCTACGGCGGGGCCAGGCGCCGGTCGGCGGAGGCGAGGCGACCCTATGCGGGGCGCGACGCGACCATGCGGCGGCTTCGCCAGCGTGGGACGAGCGGAGCAGACCATCGGCCCGCTCGGTGGCAGCAGAGCATCGCACTGCGGGGGCTGTGGAGTGCAAAGCCGCCCGAGGGGGAAGCGCGCCATGCGGGCAAGCGCGACGGTCGGGAACGCAAGGGCGCAGCAGAGCCCGGCCATGTCCAGCCCCGGCTCCGGCTTTGCCAGGCGTTGCCAAGCCCAAGCTCAGGAATGCCACGGAATGCAACGCCAGGGGGAAGCAGCGCGAGGCCTGCCGCAGGGACGGCCAAGGTTGGGTCCGCCAAGCGTGGCACGGGCCAAGGGATGTATAGCGCCGGTATGCCACAGCGTGGGCATGCCGGGGACGGGGAGCGATGCAACGGCACGGCATGGGCGGGCGGTGAGACGCCATGGCGCGAGCAAGGCGAGTCCTGGCGCGGGGTGGCGAGGGCAAAGTGTCGGGAGGGCAAGGCCAGGGGAAGCGCTGGCAAGGGCAGGCGAGGCAAGGGGGTCGCGATGGTGAGGGATGCAGGGGCTCCGGTTCGGGTGGCCTGGTCCGGCAGTGGCTTGGCGGGGAGTGCGTAGCAGGGGCCACGGCCTGACGGTGCGTTGGGAGGAACGGCAATGGCAATGCTCTGGGGAGTGCAGGCCTGCTGCGGCAAGGCTAGGCTTTGGCGGGGTGTGGCGGACACGTTGCGCTGCAACGGGCTGCGACGGCTGGGCGGCGATTGGCTTAGTTCGGCAACGGCGTGGGCGAGCTGGGTGGTGCTACGGTGTGGCTGAGCCTCAGGAGGCAATGGATTGGCAATGCTTTGGTGTGCCGGGGGAGGCTCCGGCAAGGTAATGGCAAGGCATCGGTCGCCGCAGGGCGGCAATGGCGATGCTCCGGGAACCAAAGCCGCGGCGAAGCCTCGGGCGGAGTCGGGTCGCCGGGGAGCGGCAATGGCGAGGCATCGGATGGGGCCGTGCTACAAGGGAGGGGCCTTGGGTCGCGTGGTATCGGGCTGGCGTCGGATGGCGTGGCGATGGGGAGCACGGGCTACGGATTGCAGCCCGTCGTTCCGCAGCGCCGCCGCCCCGCATCGGAGGAGCCTGCATCGGTCGGGGAACGGCCAGCTTGGCCCGGGCAGGGGACAGGATGGCCATGCAAGGGCATCGGACGGCTGAGCCACGGCGAGGGACCCCATTGGGTGGCCACGGCGAAGCGATGGATGGCACCGCAGAGGCCATAGGAGGGTCCGCACTGGCAGAGGAGAGGCATGGGGCGTTGCGCTTGGCGCAGGAATAGCAGGCATGTCAGCGGCCCGGAGGGCGCACCAATGGCTTGGCTTGGCGTAGGCGAGGAGGGCGACGGCCTGGGACCGGGAGCCCCGGCGCACGGGCACGGCAGGGCTGATCATGGCATCGGTCGAGCGGAGGACGGTAGGGCAGTGCAAGGGGTCTGGCTTGCTCCGGACGGCGAGGGTCAAGGGGAGCCATCTCCAGCGATCTGTAGCGACGGCACTGGGACCCGGAGGAATGCGGCCGGTGGCGCAGGCAAGGCAGCCGGCCGGGAGGCAACGGGATGCAGGCAAGGGGGTTGGCGCAGCAATGCTTCGCCGAGCGAAGGCGATGGATCGCTTCGCCCGGGATGGGCGATGGTTCGCAGGGCTAGGGATGGGCTCGGCGAAGCCTAGGTTGGGCAAAGCATCGCAACGGTTCGCGCCGGATCGGCGGAGCGGGAGCCTGGCTTCGGCCGGGCAGGCGGAGCCCAGGATCGGCTCAGCAGAGCCTAGGAACGGAAGGGCCTGGCGAAGGGGTGCTATGCCGCCGGGACGCACCGGCTTCGGGATGCTCTGCAATGGCCCCGCCGGGTAGGGGCCGCAGACGAGGAGGACAGGATGGGGCAGGCGTGGTTCAAGTTCTTTCCGGGCGATTGGCTCAGTGATCGGAACAATGCGGGCCTGACGCTGGAGGAGTTAGGGGCGCACATCCAGCTCCTCTGCCTCATGTGGGACTCGGACGACTGTTCCGTGCCGGATGACGACCAGTGGGTGGCCCGCCAGCTGCGGGTGACGGTGGCCAAGTGGCGGAAGCTCCGGTCCGTGCTGGTGGATAGCCCGATGGCGGTCCTCCGGCGCGAAACCCGCCAGGGAAAATCCGTGCTTTTCTCGCCAAAACTCCGGGAAATTTTTGCGGATTTTTTGGCGCAGACGGAACAAAAACGCGCTGCGGCCCGAAAACGATGGGAGTCCTCCGAAGGGCCGCAAACCGCGTCAGGGCGCGATTCGGGCGATGCAGATGCATTGCAGACGGACTGCACCCGCATATCCACCTGCAATGCAGACGCAGATGCAGACGCATCGATTCTGCATATGCACCCCAGATCCAGAAGACAGAATCCAGATCCAGAACCAGATTTACAAGAGAACCCCCCCACCCTGTCTTCCCCTGACGGGGAAGACCCCTCCCCCCCGCCGAGCGATGCGGGGGGACCGGATGGTGTCGCCGGGGATGCCGGGGACGTGGCGCACGCCGTGGTCGCCCAGTGGAATGCCATCGCGCCGCCTGCGCTCCCCCGCGTCGTGGCGCTCACGCCGCAACGCCGGGCCAAGATCCAGGCCCGCTGCCGCGGCCATCCCGACCGGACCCCGGCGTGGTGGGCGGGCTATTTCCAGCGCATTGTGGGCACCCCGTTCCTGCGCGGCGACAACCCGCGCGGCTGGCGGGCCACGTTCGATTGGGCCCTCCAGAGCGAACAGGTGGTCGCCCGCGTGTGGGAAGGCGCGTATGACCGGGCACCGAGCAATGGGCGGGCGCGCGATGCCCCCGGCGCGAGCCGGTTCGCGCGCAATCTCGCCGCCATTCGGCAGGGCTTGGAGGAGGAGGAGGGATCGCCATGACCCGGGACGAGGTCGCCCGCTGTCTGGCCTATATCGCGGCCGCCGTGCCGACCGTGACGATTGCGCCCGAGACGGTGCGGGTCTGGGCGGACCTCTTGGCGGACATCCCGGCCGAGGTCGGCTATGCCGCCGTGCGGCGGGTGCTGGCCACCCAGGAGGGGGCGTGGCTGCCTGCGGTGGGGGCCATCCGCCGGGCGGCCTTGGCGTTGAGCACCCCGCCGGTGCCGACCGCCGAGCAGGCGTGGGGGCAGGTGACGGCCGCCGTGCGGGATTGGGGCTACTACGCCCCCGCCGAGGCGCTGGCGGCGCTGGATCCCCCGGTGCGGGCGGTGGCGCAGGCGCTCGGGTGGGACGCCATTTGCCAAGGGGACCCGGATGTGGTCCGGGGCCAATTCACCCGGCTCTATGCGGCGGCGGTGGCGCGGGAGGCAGAGGCGGCCGCGCTTCCGGCGGCGTTGCAGGACGGCCAAGGGGCGGGGATCGCCCGGCGCGCTCCTCCGGAAGCGGTGGGGGCGGTGCTCCAGCGGCTCCTGCCCACCCGGGAGGGGACGCCATGACCCCGCTGCGTCCCCGGAGCTGGACGTGGCATGCCCAGCAACGGTTCCGGCAGCGGGTCGTGCCCCACGTGCCGGAGGCGACCCAGCGCCAAGCGGTACAGGAAGCCGTCTATGCGGGGCGACGGGATCGGTGGGACGGCTGGCGGTGGCGCGATTGGGTGCTGGTGGTGTCGCCTGCGACCCGGCGCGTCGTCTCCGTGTGGTGCGCGGCGTGGTGGGAGGGCAAGGGACAGACGGGCCGAGGGAGGCCCCGCGATGCGGACGTTGCGGATGCGGATTGAGGGCCTGCCGGTGACGCTCAACCGCTGGAGCCGGGCCCATTGGACGCTCCGGGCCGGGCTGGCGGAGGCCACCCGGTGGCAGGTGCAGGCGGCGGTCGGCCAAGCCCGCCGGACGGGGCAGTGGGACGGCCAGCCCTTCGCCCGGGCCCGGGTGCGGGTGACGTTCGGGTGGCCCAACCGGCGGCGGCGGGACCTCGACAACGCGGTGCCCAAGCTGCTGCTGGATGGGCTGGTGGCGGCGGGGGTGCTCCCCGACGATGCGGCGGGGTGCGTGGTCGAACTGACGCTGCGCACCGGCCCTGTGGTCGGGGGGGCCGGATGGACCGACGTGGTGGTGGAGGAGGTCGAAGCGGATGCCGAAGACGGTGCAGCGCGATGACGGCTGGCGGCCCTTTGGCCAGTGGCTCCGGGAACGGCGTCTGCGGCAGCGGTGGACGCAAGAGGAGTTGGCGACACGCCTGGGGTACGCCAAAGGGGTGGTGCAGGCGTGGGAGCGCGGCCAGCGCTTGCCGCTCCGCAGTCAGGTGGCGGAACTCATTGCGGCCT
>Ga0209012_1002788_pt1 | contig 14350 bp, 11 predicted proteins | sample RS3BMetagenome_FD_184735 | JGI IMG/M metagenome (GOLD analysis project Ga0209012, IMG submission 184735) | Ferric oxide microbial mat and aquatic microbial communities from Rainbow Spring, Yellowstone National Park, USA - RS3B (SPAdes) (version 3) ...
GAACATCTTGAACAAGTCCGAATCGTCCACCGGTTCCATCTCCTCGTCGGCTGCTCCGACCGTCTGCCGGAAACAGGTCAAAGGTTGTCAGAAGTCGGGGGCTACCCACACGAAACAGCGAGGAGCCTGTTATAGGCTACTTCGAATGCGACGACGTCGACGCCGCCCGGGCGGCCATGCAGGCAACCGACGTCAACACCCGCTGGCAGGCCGAAATGGTCCCTTTGCTGGACACGGCGGGGCGGCGGGCTGACGAGGCCATGCAGGATCACCCCGAAATCTTCCACCTCGACTGAACAAGGGGGGATAACTGGTCGTCACGTCGACGGCACGGTCTGTCAGTCCGCCCCACTGGACCGCCGGACGATCAGCTCGGACGCCAGGACGACCTGCTGGTGATCGTGGTTCGCCCCCGAGGTCTCCTCTAGGAGTAGATCGGTCGCGGTCCGGGCCAGGTCCTGGCAGGGCTGGCGCATCGAGGAGAGGGGGACGGCTGCAGCCGCTGCGAAGATTATGTCGTCGTAACCAATCAGGGCCATGTCGTCCGGGATGGCGACGCCGCTCTGACTCAGCTCTTGGAGCATTCCTAGGGCGATCAGGTCGTTGGCGCAGAACGCCGCTGTTGGGCGGCGCCCGGCGGGAAGAGTCAGCAGCTGCTTTGCCGCGTCGCGGCCGCCAGCGAATCTGAGCGCCTCTACTCGCACGGTGATTAGGTCGGTCGGATCCAGTCCGGCGTCGCGCATCGCAATTCGGGCTCCCTTCGCGCGGTCGGCAACCTGACGCTCCCGACCCTTGCCTCCTACGAAGGCGATCCTTCGATGGCCCTGGTCGATGAGGTGGGCGACGGCAGTGCGTCCTCCGCCGACGTCGTCTATGGACACCGAGCACGCCGTGCGATCAGGAGCTTTCGTGTCGATGAGAACCACCGGGATGTCCCGCTCTCTCAACGAGGACAGAACTCCGGCGGGTCGCCCGACGGGCACCACCAGCACACCCTGGACTCGTTGCTCGGCGAGAAGGTTGATGTAGCGGTCCTCGCGAGCGACATCATCGTTGCTGTCTGCCAGGATCATCGACAGGCCTGCCTCGGCCAAAAATTCCTCTACACCGCGAGCGAGATCGGTGAAGAACGGATTGGTCACATCTAGCACCAGTAGCCCGACGCTCCGGCTCCGCCCGGCGCGCAGCTGGCGGGCTACCTCGCTGCGAACGAATCGCAGCTCCCGGATCGCCTGTTCCACCCGCTGGCGAGTCTCAGGCTTCACCAGTTCCGCCCGATTGAGGACATTGGAGACCGTACCCACCGATACTCCAGCCGCGGCGGCGACGTCGCGAATGCTTGCTGACCTCGTCATCCCAGAGCAACAATAGTCACGAGCGAGCCGACAGACGCTCTCACCGCGGGGAGCTGCCCGAACCGGACAAAACGGGATGGCATGGCAATCGCATGCTACTGCCGGAGTCATCTCTCAGCCTACCGGACCCATACACCGTCGTCTCAGCCAACCTAATATCCACCGTGACCCCCGCCGCCACAGCCTCAGCCATAATCCGTCTGACCCCAGTCATCTGCACCCGCTCCACCACCCGGTGATCAAGCTTGCAGCCGCCGCGCGCACCTACGTCCTTCGCTATTTAAACAACGACCGCACTTAGTTACGGTCCGCTTAGTCAGGTGTCGAGTGAACCGTCGACTACTTGTCCTCGGGAGATCGCCAGAAGGCTGCTGAGTGATGGATCACCTGATTCGCGAAGCCACGCTGAGATCTGAGTACGTAGACCGAATATGAGATCACGTTGTCGGCGGTCATTCGCTAGGTTCATTGTCTCGTTCGGATCTTCTAATAAGTCATAGAGCTCGTCTTCGTCGCCGAGGTACCAGCTGTATTTGTATCGTTCCGTTCGAATAGATAATACGGGACCCCAGTTACCGTATGATTCGTACACTTCCATGAATACCGCTGTACGACGATTGTAGCCATAGTCCCATAGTTGACGAGCGCTCACACCGACCATTGATGTCGGCTGCCCTACCCGCACAAGCTCTAAGATCGTTGGAACAACGTCGACCATACTTGTGAGAGCGTCCACCCGTCTTGCAGCCGGTATGTGCCCTGGCCAGCGCACTATCCATGGGATCCGAGTGCTCTCTTCGTACATGAATAGGCCTTTTGCAAAGAGACTGTGTGCACCCATCATGTCGCCATGATCAGATAGAAATAGAATTATAGTGTTGTCATCCAAATCATTCTCAGCAATGGCTGAGAGTAAGCGGCCTACATTGATGTCTACTAGCCGCACAAGTCCCCAGTAGCGGGCTATTATCTGTTGTAGTCGACTTTCCGAGTCAGGCGTGCGCTGGAGCCCGACCAATTGGTCGAACCATTGTCTTGGGGCACCGCGGTTCTGAGTCTGGGGTTTCCTGTCTAGGTTATTCCAAGCTGTGGATGGCAAGGGTATAGCCGCGGGGTCGTATGCGTCGTCGAATGGGCCAACGTACGGGTCATGTGGCGCACGCATTGATACTACGCAAAAAAATGGACTAGAACCTTTGCGTGTATCTTCTATGAAGGCCAGAGCACGATTTGTCGTCTCTGTGTCATGCGCCAACTCAAACGGGACATCTTGCCGTTGCGCGAGCCTGTCTTTTAGGGGGTCCAAGTATAGGGCGCCGGTCTCGGCAAGGTCCTGCTCGTAACTTCCACGTAAGTGGGCCCACCATTCATCGAATCCGTGCTGTGGTGAATGATCGCGGCCGAGGTGCCACTTTCCGAAGTATCCATTACGGTAGCCGGCCTCTTTCAGGACGTCACCAATGGTGATCGCCTCGTCAGGCAAGGCGATCGGGCGCGCCTCATCATTCACCATCACGCCAGTTTGGTGAGGATAACGGCTTGTCCATAGGCTTCCGCGACTCGGAACACAAAGTGGACTGGTGACGTAGTGCTGAGTGAAGGTCACGCCCTGATTTGCCAGGTGATCGATATTGGGCGTGAGAGCGGTGCTTCCGTAGCAACCGAGCGTGTTTACATTCTGTTGGTCCGTGAGAATCAGAAGGATATTTGGCTGTGCCTGGTTCACTGGTGTGTGCCTTTGTTTAGTGAATAGTTATTAAACTGTCTAGTGAATCGTTGCTAAACCATAGCTGAGGCAATGAGTGGATCGCGGTGCGTCGGGGTGGCCTACTTCTCGGGTCGGGAGTGAACTACGGGGCAACGGTCGGTTGGGGTCTGCTCAATGCTCCCGCAGCGCGTTGGACGGCTGGACGGCTGGATTGCTCGTTGTCTGGTTTTGGCGATCAGACCTCCCCAGGTGTCATCGAGGGGACTTGGCTGTGCTGGGCGCTTCGGTACCCTGGAGAAGCGCGCTTGGCGATGGAAGGATCCGAGGAATGGGCACGGTCGAAGCGCTCAGGGTCCGATCACTGCCATCTCGACGCCGAGCAGGTCGCCCACGGTGCTCAGCTCGCCGAGGCGATGTCCGGTGCTCAGCGCCCAGTGGTGCCCGATTCCCGAGACGCTCCAAGCGTCGGTCCAGTTCCCTGGATGGCAGCCGAAGTCCACGCGCGAGGTGGTATTTCCAATTGCCAAACGGGGACCATCGACCACGTGCCCCTCCGAGGCGATGAAACGGTAACGCCCGTCGGGCTGTTCACCGATTCCGAAGGCGGTGACGGGGCCGTGGCGGACGTCGAGCTCGACGGAGACGCCCCAACCGCGCTTGCCGTGATAGACGCTGAGCCCTCTAAGCAATGGTCGGCCCTCGCCGATGGCGAGGTTAGCCGGTCCGTCGTGGCCCATCTCGACCACGCCAGCTCGAAAATCGAGCGCCTGGATCTCGGTGAAAGAGCCTTCGGCCCCGAGGCGATCAAGAACGAGCATGGCGAGTGACGTGCGGAGATCGAGTTCCCCGACTGTGGGGATCCCGCGGGCGGTGAGGAGGGAGGCGCCGAGAATCATGGCAGCTGCTACCCGCTCGTGGGCTTCCCCGCCGATGCCCCGGTGATAATAGGCAAGGCTGTCGAGACCGAAATCCTCGACGAGGAGGTCCATGGCGATCGATACCTGTGCAGCCCAGCGCAGGTCGGACTCGGTGACGCTGGCGTCACATTCAAACACCTCTCGGGTGAGCGCGACGCGCTTCTCCACGTCGGGGTCGGGCACGGCTTCGACACGGACGCGAAGGTCGTCAATCTCGAGGATCTCGACGTGGCCGCCGAACTGCGCCGAAACTAGCGTCGGATCCGTCGACACGTCGAGCATGCCGGGATAGAGGTGACCGAGTAGGCCGTGACGGCCGCGGCGGAGTGCAGCTCTGGCACTTGCGGCATGTACCCAGACTCCAAGCCTGTCCCACGCCGCCGGCTCCTCGAGATACCCCGACAAAACTCGCGCCTTAATCCCGCAACGTTGAAAGGCGTTGGCGAGCTCAGGGAGGGGGCATGCACCGCAGTAGGCGAGCCAATCTCCCGTGGTAAAACTGGCGTGATCCATCGATTCGCTTGGTGCAAGGTTGAGCAGGAGAACTGGGGCGCCGCTGCGCTGGGCGATGGGCAGCAGCATCGTAGCCGTAAGGTAGGTAGCGCAGAAACAGACGATCAGATCGCAGTCTGCCTCACGGAGGCGCTGTGCAGCGCGTTCACCGTCTTGGGCGTCGGACACAAATCCGGCATCGATGACCTTACCCGCCCCCAGCCCCGCGAGCCGTTTAGCGATGGTTGCCGCAGACCGCTCGAGCACGGGTCGTAGCTCCGGGAACTGCGGCCAGTAGGCACCCAAGCCGCCTGCGATGAAGCCCAGCGTCACCTGTGAGGTTCGTCGTAAGCCCAGCTGCGGGAGGATGCGGTTGACGGCGGTCACGGTCAGGCCCCCCAGCCGGCCTGATCTCCCCCGACTCGGAGGTTCGCCATCCGTTCGGCGTAGCCCGAACGGGCAAAGGCCCCGGCAGGATCGGGGTCGAGCCCCATCTCCTCCCTGATATCGGCCAAGAGGGGGCGCACGTCAGTGTTATAGGCGTCCATTAAGACGCCGTTGGCACTGAGGACATCACCGGCCTGCTGGGCAGACAGTAGCGCGCTCCGGTCGACGAGAAGCGCCTTCGCGGTCGCTTCCTGAACATTCATGACCGACCGGATCTCTGCTGGGATCTTCGGTTCGATGTTGTGGCACTGATCGAGCATGAATACCACCCCCGAGCGCGGCTCGAGGACTCCGTGTGCGACGACCTCATTGAGGATGCGGAACAGTTGAAATGGGTCGGCGGCGCCGACCATCAAATCATCGTCAGCGTAGAAGCGGCTGTTGAAGTCGAAGGCGCCCAAACGTCCAGCACGAACGAGCAGCGTGACGATGAACTCAATGTTGGTCCCAGGTGCGTGGTGGCCTGTGTCGACAACTACCGCTGCGCGCTCGCCGACCGCCAAGCAGTGGGCGAGAGAGGTCCCCCAGTCAGGCACATCGCTATGGTAAAAGGCAGGCTCGAAAAGCTTGTACTCGACGAGCAACCTCTGATGGCTACTAAGCCGGTCGTACACCGCCCGGAGCGCCTCGGCCAGACGGTCCTGGCGGGCGCTGATGTCGTCCTGACCGGGATAGTTGGTCCCGTCGGGGAACCACAGCTTGAGATCGCGTGACCCGGTCACGTCCATGACATCGACACATTCAAAAAGATGGTCCAATGCCTTGCGTCTGATACGCCCGTCGGGGTTGGTCACACTCCCGAGCCGGTAGTCGGGGTCCTGGAAGAGGTTCGCGTTGATCGTGCCGAGCTGGATCCCCATATCCTTCGCGTGCTTCGTTAGCGCGCCATAGTCGTCAACCCTGTCCCAGGGAATGTGTAGCGCCACCGACGGCGCTACCCCAGTGAAGTGGTGGACCTGGGCGGCGTCATCGAGCTTTTCGTACGGGTTGCGTGGCACCCCGGGCTGAGGGAACACTTTGAACCGAGTACCGGAATTGCCATAGGCCCACGATGGGGTCTCGATGGTCTGGGCACGAAGAGTCGCCTTCGCGTTCTTGAGGTCCGGCATAGTCGCTCCTTGGAGAGATTGGCTTGTCACGGAAGGTGGAAGATCTCGGGAATGGGACGTATGGCTTCGTCCGGCCTGGGGCCGCTGAGGGTGAAGAGCCGTTCCATGTCCCGCTGGCAGCACCGGTTAACTTCACTGCCAATCATTGCGTAACAGGGATACTCGAGGCCAGGGCATTGGAGTATCCGATCACCGTGCCGACACCGTCGCGGAACAGAGAATGGTTGTGCCAACCAGCGCTCTGTAGCGCCGAGCGCATCTTCGGCCAGACGTCCTCGTGGCCCTGACAGTACTGATCGACCCGATCCGGACGCACATGAAGCGGGAAGTACACCCGCTGCAGTTCAGTCGGATCGGCCAATTTGTATCCTCCCCCACACACATGGTTGAAACGGTCTAATAACAGTATCGCATGGGTCGGTTGATGTCAACGGCAGCGGTTGTTGAAGAAGGGTTCGATGATCCCGACGGCGTTGGCGTTGAGGGATGCTATCCAGATTCGACAGACGCGGGCCGGGTGGCGAAGCAGGCCCAAGGCAATCAGCTGGGGATACCCGGGGCGAGAGTGGCTGCCAGCCCTTGGTTGACGTAGCGTCGGTGGTGTTCGGAAGCGGTCCGAGCCCGCCCTCGTCGATCCGCGCTGCACTTGCCACCGACGGATAGTGCACAACGTTCACCCGCCGCCTTCGCGGCCCACCATGTCGAAGCGGATCTCAATGCGCAATTCCGGGCGCCGTATCAGGCCGTCATCCCGTCTGGAGCACGTCAACTTCACATACATCATTCCCCATTCTGCTGGTATCCCCAACTAGAACTTGCCTCATTTGTGAAGCTCATAGCACCAGATGAGGTAGGAGGCTGCGGGCGGCTCGAGCGAAGACCGAGGTCACCCTCAACGAGCGCTACGCCATGCAGGACGTACTCGAAGTTCCCACCGCCGGCTTTGTCTCTGAGCAAGTGCTTTCGGAGCAGCTTCATGACGTCCGCGCCGCCTTCGAGAGGTTGAACTCAGCCTCCGCGTCCAAGTCGTTCGACTCCGACCGGCTTCAATAGCTGGACGCTGACTTCCACCTCAGTAACGCGACAGTCGTCGGGCACCGATTCTTCCGCCGGCGAACCGCGTATTCCACGACATGGTGGTGCTGGGATTGAGACGACGTTTCTTAGCCCCGGGCGAATCGAGATAGCTCGAAAACAGCTACGCCTCCCTGCAGAGCAAGGAAGCGGGGAAGAGGCCGCTGGCTGGCTTGCACCCGTATTCGCGGTGACCGCAAGGCGGTGTCGCGCAGGCTCGCACTCCAGTCGCCGAAGTCCTGAATGACCGCCGAGCTTACTCCGACGCAGCTTCGAGGCGCGTCCTGAGCCATGCGTCCATTTCGGTCTCGCACCTTCGAGCGAGGGAGGACGTTGAGAACAAGCTGATGAAGCCATGCGGTGCCCCGGCATAGACATGCAGCTCGGTCGGAACGCCGTGTTGTATGAGGCGCTGGGCGTAGGCGATGTCCTCATCGCAAAAGAGATCCGCCGTTCCCACACAGATGAATGCGGGCGGTAGGTCAGCTAGGTCCTCGGCACGACTCGGCGCCGCGGTAAACGGCACTTCAGAGCCGTTCGCCATTTCCCCCAGGTAACAGCGCCAACCGAACTCGTTGGCCTCTCTGGGCCATACCGGAACAGGGCGGTTGCTCGACGGGGTTTGCTGACGGTCGTCGAGCATCGGGAAGACCAGCAACTGGACCGCCGGCTGCACCTCTGATTGCTCGCGGGCAAAGAGCGTTAGCGACGCTGCCAGACCCCCGCCGGCACTCGCCCCAAAGACGCCGATACGGTTCGGATCGAGCCTCCAAGCGCCCGCATGCGCGAAGACCCAAGTAAGCACCGTGTAGCAGTCCTCCAACGCTTTGGGGTACGGGTGCTCGGGTGCGAGGCGGTAGTCGACGGAGATAGCCACCAGACCCAACTCGTAGCTCCACCGGGAGAGACGCTCGTCGTCTTGTACGTAGCTGCCCATGACGAGGCCGCCGCCATGGATCGCAATGATGGCGGAACGCGGGGACGGAGAGGAAGGAGGCTCGTACACGCGCACAAGGACGTCGGGCGCGCCGGGCGGCCCAGGCACGTGGATGTCGGACCGGGTAACTCGGTCGGAACGCGTGGCCAGCGTCGCGTGGGCCACCACTTGGGCTCGCCGCTCGGCCAGGTTCTCGCTGGTGAGCACAGGCACCGTCGGTGTCGCGGCCATAAGGCGGGCGATCTCCACGTCAAGTTCCCAACGAGGATCAATCACCGTGGTGTCACTCGAACTTTGCGGGGATAGAAAACTTACCATGCGTCTGCTCACCTTAGACTTTCTCGAGTCATCTTCTCCTGCACGTTAGTCGTACGTGTGTTCGGTGGCTCGTCTGAGGAGTAGCCGGACGTGGGTGCCCCATACGAATCTTTCGGTGACTGCAGTGTCGCCGTCATAGTGGTGCTTCGGAAATGAACGGGGTCCACGTCCTTGCGGCTGCCTGGTGGTGGGGGGTCGATCCGAAACGCCAAAGGCCCGCAAAATGAGGGCGCTGGCTGGGGTCGCGCTCAGTCTCCATTTCTCCTCTTGGCGCGGGATCTAGCCTGGTCGCAGGCTCGCAATCCTGCAGGTCCCGCTGAGTTCCGATGCACCACCTTCAACGTGCCACCGCTCATCCCCGGCGCTCCTGCGACTCTGGTGGGCCTGCTGAACTCAAGGCCTGAGCCACCCCCTGGCATCAGTCGTCGTTGCTGCTCGCCGAAGCGGGGATTCGCCTCGGCGAAGACGAGGTTACGACCCTGAACGGACAGCTCGATCTAGCGGGAGCAATGGGGCTGACCTCTCTAACGGTGACCTTCTACAGATCACTCACGGAGGAGGTTCCTCACTCGAATACCTCGCCGCCTCGGGCGCGATCAATAAGCACCGCAATAATGAGTAATAGGCCGACTAACACGTCCGTGTAATAGGTGTTGAATGCCTTCAGGGCTATAATGTCAGTAACGCCAGCCACTACGAAAATACCTAAGGCGCCTCCTACGGGATTACCAATCCCTCCGCGAATGATCGAATAGCCTCCGATCATTAGAGCAGCATATACTTGAAAAGGTAAATTCGCTCCCAGACTATCGGTGGCTCCTCCTTGCTGGCCGGCATACAGGAGGCCGCCGACTGCGGCGCCCACTCCACTCAGCAAGAATGTTGCAGTTCGGACCCGCTGAACCGAAATGCCGGCGCGTCTGGCGGCGGTCTCGTCGCCACCTACCGCCTTGCAGTGACGCCCGAATCGAGACCGGGTGGCGACATATACTGCGGCTGCCAAGAGACCCAGGATTATGACAAATATCACGGTAACGGAACCGAGAGGCTGGTTCACGAACGTGTACAGCCCCTTAACAAGATGGGTTACCGACCCGCTAGGTCCGACAACAACATAGAGAAGCGCTCCTAAGAGCGTTAGCATTCCGAGAGTCGCCGCTATGGTGTTAGCCCCCAGCCGTACTACTACTACAGCATTGATGAGACCAACTGCGGCCCCCATAAGCAGAACTATCCCGGCGGCTAGCCAGCTGTTCCAATGTTGCAAGGTCAAAAGCGTGAAGACACCAGCGCTGAGACCAGCGTTGGAACCAATGCTGAGGTCGACGACTCCCGACAGTAGAGCAAAGCTAGACGCCGTGCCCAGTAGCAGCGGTACCGCAGTCGATGTCGCGATGATTGACAGGTTTCCGGCACTACTGAACTGACGTCCAACGAGCACTTCGCCGACTACTACAACCACTATGAACGCGATGAGAATACTTCCGACTGCCCCTTGGAATACGGATGAGGTGGCACGCGCATAGGACCATACACGTCGGGACGTTACTTCTGACTGGGTCGGCACCTCAGTAGATGCTGCTGTCATCGGACCGCTCTTCGGGAGCGAATACCTTCAATGGCAACCGCGACGATGAGGATCGCGCCAGGAGGAACCTGTTGCCAGATATCGCTTAGCCCGAAAAAGCTCATCGAGACCGGGACGGTCGATAGGAAGCCGATGCTCAGAAACAGTATCCACAGATTACCGGTTCCTCCCTTTAGGCTGACACCCGCAACGAGCGACGCCGCGATGCCTGGCAGGAGATACGTGCTTCCATCGGCCGGCACAAACGAATGAACGGATGCCGCTAAGAGGAGGCCTCCCAACCCAACGACGACACCCGAAACGATGAACACCCCGAATCGCGTTCGTGCGAGGGAGACGCCCCGAAGTTTCGCAGCTACTGGATTGCCTCCTACAGCTATTACGTGCTGCCCGAGTCGGGTGCGCGGCAACAGGAACCCACTAGTGGCTACCAAAGCGGCCATGACCCAGAATACGTTTGGAAGGCCGCCGCTTATACCCTGGCCCCACTGAGCTAGGCCCGACTTGACAGGCATGGTTGCTTCGGACTTGATCGCAATTTCAAGAATGGCTACCCCCATCAAATTGGTCGCCAATGTAACGATGATGGGAGTAACCTTTCCGAACACGATAATACATCCAGTAATTAGCCCCCATGTGCCACCAGCAACAAGCGCAGCCACTACTACCAGGAAGATGTTCCAGCGATGGGCTAGCAGTACCGTGACTACATATGCCGAGAATATTAACTCAGCCGGTATAGCCAGATCGAGTCGCGCTCCACTCATCCCGTACAGTGCCTCCGCAACTGCGACGACACCAACTAACGCCATTGTAAAGCCAACTGCTATTACTGTTTGGCCGGATAAGAAGTAACCCTTATCGAGACTTGTTGCGCCGACTAATACCGCCCATACAGCTAAGAGCACCAGTGCCGTCTGGAAATGTTCCGGCATCGACAGTAGCGTGACCCTCTTCCGTTTCACAGTGAAGGGTGGGGTCGTAAGACTCGGATTTGTCGGCTCAAGCACCCCCAAGTTCGACTCGTTTGCTGAACTGTGACGTCCCATTGATGTTACCCGGCTGGACAATACAGTGAGTTCTCCGTCGTACCGGGGTTAACCGTCATCATCTTCTGAAGACGAGTACCAAAGTCTGGTATGGAAGATGCCTGCGCCTTAGTTGTAAGACAGGGCGGGATTAGTACGGTTGGATTGGTGGTGGAATCGCCCATTGCGGGGGGCTTGCCAGCTGCAATGTCTTTCAGGAGTGGTAGCGTCCATTCGGGATATCCTTCAAGAAAGTAAAAGACGCTTCCAATCAGGTCGGGATTTACGTTAGCCCCCGTGATTAGGTCTCCACCTTGTCCCCACCCTATGATGTCTTGTCCACGTCCAAGCTGTTGAGCCGCCTCGAGGGTACCAACCACGCTGTCGTCGTTAATACCAACAGCAGCCATCTTTGTCCAGGTTGGATGCGCAGCCATAACTGAGCGGGCAGCAGGCAGAGAGGATGATATATCGCCGTTCCCGACAAATTTGGTGACACTATTCTTGAGGTTCGGGCACACATCTAAGACCCCTGTAATCATACCGTCAGTACGTTCGGTATTGACCAAACCCACCTTATAGTTTTCGGCAGCTAGGAGCTGGTCGATGTTACAATTCCACTTTTGCTTGATCGCCGCTCCGAGGGCCTTACCGCCTTCGATTCCTGCCTTTAGGTTATCAATTCCTACAAAGTACCAACCCGCTTGGGCTATGTCATATGTGATTGTAGGTATATGGGCTGCAGCTAGTTTCTGTGCCAAAATAGGATTAACGGAGGTTACGTTGCTGAATTCGATAACGGCATTACACTTATCGAGAATAAATGTAGAGACATTCGAAAGAGTAGTCGTGGCGGAAGCGTTGTTGTTCAGCACGACCGAGGACCACCCTTCCTTTTTAGCGATTGACTGCAGGAGTTGACCTTGCCCAATCGCCCAATTGAAGGTCGCGGAGCCGGTGCCCATACAGACCTTAAATGGCTTGGATGCTGTAGCAGCAGTGGTTGTGCTGCTTGCCGTAGCAGTAGTGGTTACGCTGGTTGCTGTCGCTGATGTGCCTGAACTGCTTCCACACGCCGTCAGGCTGCCCAAACCGAGCAACGCCGTCAACGCCATACCTGCGTTCCGTGGTCGTGTAATTTGCTTTGATGTGATCATGTCAAGCCCTTTCTCTGATGTGGGATGGTTTATACGTTCTGGCGAAGAAGTGCGTCGCTCATGCGGCGTCACCCGGGATGGCTCCAGTGATTAGCCCGACGATTTCTTCGGTAGTCGTCGACGCAAGGCTTCGGTTGGCAATTGTTCGTCCGAGTCGCATCACTGTCACTCGGTCAGCTACGGCAGCCAACTGCTGCATGTTGTGGGTGACGAGGATGACACTGATGTCGTGCTCCTTGAGTCGGTGGATTAGCTCTAGGACCTGTGCTGACTCCCTTACTCCAAGTGCCGCCGTTGGCTCGTCAAGAATGACGATCTGCTTTCCCCACAGGACCGCTCGGGCGATCGCCAGGGATTGCCGCTGACCGCCGGAAAGCTGTTTTACCGTGGCGCGTACCGACGGAATGTTCACACCCAGAGATGTCAACACTTCAGTCGCGCGGCGGCGCATCTCTCGATCGTGAGTCAGGTTGAGGCCTCGGAAGAGGCGCCGCGGATGCAACAATTCTCGTCCGAGAAAGATGTTTTCGGTGGCGGACATGGTGTCTACCAGGGCAAGGTCTTGATAGACGGTCTCGATCCCTGCATGGAGGGCTTCCTTCGGGCCGAGCGAGTGAAGCTCCCTCCCGTTCACGACCACACGGCCGGCGTCTGGTCGGAGCGCTCCCGAAAGGATCTTGAGTAGCGTCGACTTGCCGGCCCCGTTGTCGCCGACCAAACCAAGGGTCTCTCCCCGGTGAAGGTGGATGGACGCATCGCTCAGTGCGATTACGGTACCGAAGCGCCGCTGGATCGTCTCGGCCACTAAAAGGGGCGCTGTTGCAGTCGATGGCCGAACTGTCTCGCCGTTCACTTCTGTCTCGCCGTTCAATTCTGAGCTTTCAGTTTCTGGGCTGCCGCTAACGACAGGCGGGGGGAGTGGGCGCGTTGCAGGGACTGAGTCCTGGGTCGGTCCGGGCCGTCCGAATAGGCGGCCATCAGTCGGACGTGGCCACTCGGATGGGAGCGGTAGAGGCGTCTCTCTGCCTCGTAGCGGTGCCTTCCATCGTGAGGGCGCGGTCGGGACGGTCCTGGAGGGAGAAGCACGCCCGCTGTAGTTCGGTCCAATCGGTCAATTTGTACCCTCCCCGTACACGTGGTTGAAACGGTCTAATAACAGTATCGCGGCGGTCGGCGGATGTCAACAGTCGCAGTCGTTGGGTTGTAGACGTTCCGGAGAGCGGTGCGGGTATTGCGCGCGAAGGCGAAGTACTGAGCGTTCGACGCTCTAGGCCTAAAATAAGCGCTCAGCGGGGTTGTATGGTTGGTGGGGCTGTTTGGGGCTTGTGGTTTTGGGTTGTTTGTCTTGGGGGTGTTGTGGGGGGTGTTTGGTTTGGTTGTTGCGGGTTTTGGGGTGTGACGAAGCGTGGGTTGTGGGTTTGGTTGGTGGGGGGCTGGCCGGGTCGGGGACGGGCGGGAGGGGTGGGGATTTCAGAGGCTGTTGTAGAGGCGGAAGAGGGTGTTGAGCCACGGGTTGTATGTGAGGAGTTGAACTTCCCCCGGTTGAGTTGTCACTCTTCACTATAAGGAGTAGACAGGTCTTATGGCTGGTAGATAGAGGGTGTTCTCGGCGGAGTTCCGGGAGAAGGCGGTGGCTTATGTTGTCGAGCAGAACGAGTCGATCGCGGCCGCGGCCCGCGAGTTGGGTGTGGGCGAATCGACGTTGGGTTCGTGGGTATCGGCTGGCAGGGTGAGCGGTTCTGGTAACAGCGGTTCTTTGAGTCGCGAGGAACGCGAGGAGATACGCCAGCTTAAAGCGACTGACCGTTAGCTGCTGATGCGCGTGGTGTTGCTAAAAAAAGCGGCGGCCTTCTTCGCGACTGAGTCGGTGAAGTGATCTTCAGGTTTTGTCGACGCCGGGAAGGGTAGGTTTCCGGTCGCGTTCGGGTGCCGGGAGTTCAAGGTGACACGTCAAGGGTATTGGTCGTGGCGGGCCCGGCGGTCCCCGCCGCGAAGAGCGCGCGAAGTTGAACGTCAAGGCCTAGTCGGCTTGATCGCCGAGATATTCGCCGAGCATCGAGGTCGCTACCCTGCGCCGAGAGTATGGGTCTGGTTTACGCCGGCGTGGCCGGCTGGTAGGCATGAACACTCCTAGCTGCGATCATGGCCGACCTGGGCTTGGCCGGCAAGAGCGGACGTCGTAGTGTGCCAGCCACGACGGTCACCGACCCGGCGGCTGTT
>Ga0209012_1002792_pt1 | contig 14330 bp, 9 predicted proteins | sample RS3BMetagenome_FD_184735 | JGI IMG/M metagenome (GOLD analysis project Ga0209012, IMG submission 184735) | Ferric oxide microbial mat and aquatic microbial communities from Rainbow Spring, Yellowstone National Park, USA - RS3B (SPAdes) (version 3) ...
GACTTGGTCTTTTGACCTCTGGCCGCGTTGCCCGCTCGTTACGTATCCATGCGGATATGCTCCTCGCGGGCGTCTTGCCAGACGCCAAAATCCCGGCGTCATATTTGTAAACGTTATTTCTTGGCGACCCCTTACTCAAATTCCAGCAGCAGATCGTTGGATCCCACGGTCATGCCCGGTTGCACAAGAATTTTTCCGATTTTTCCGTCGCGCGGACTGTAAACCGCCGTTTCCATTTTCATGGCTTCAATGGAAAGCAGCTTATCGCCCCGGGTAACACTCTGACCGAGACTGACCGCGACTGCGGAAATTTTTCCCGGCATGGGCGCACCGATATGACCTGGATTATCCCTTTCCGCTTTCGGCATTTGCAGGCGGGCTTTGCCGCTTAACGATTTGTCAGCGACTTTTACTTCACGCGGCTGGCCATTGAGTTCAAAAAATACCGTTCTCATGCCATCGGGGTCTGAATCACCGACAGTCAGGAACTTCACAAGCATGGTCTTTCCCGGTTCAAGTTCAATAGGCACTTCCGCGTAAGGCTGCATGGGATAAAAGAACGCCGGCGTGGGCAGTACACTGACGTTGTCATGCTGTTTGCGGAAACGATCAAACTGGGTAAAGACTTCCGGGTACATCAGATAGGCCGCGAGGTCCGTGTCGCTGATTTCACGGTGCAGTTTCTGGGCCACATCGCGGCGGGTGGCGTCAAGATCAATTGGTTCGAGTTTGGCACCGGGGCGGGCGGTCATGGGTGTTTTACCGCGCAGAATGATTTTCTGAAGTTTCTTCGGCCAGCCGCCGGGGGGTTGCCCCAAGTCCCCGCGAAGCATTTCCACCACGCTTTTGGGGAAATCGATATGCCGAGATTCGTCCAGCACATCCTGGGGCTTGAGATTGTTGGTGACCATGAACAAGGCCATATCACCGACGACCTTGCTGGAGGGTGTGACTTTGACAATATCGCCAAACAGTTCGTTGACCTGCTGATACATGGCGGCAATTTCATTCCAGCGATCCGCCAATCCGAGACTCTTGGCCTGCACGCGCAAATTGGTGTATTGTCCACCGGGCATCTCATGCTCATAAACCGACGCGGTGGTGGCCAGCATCCCTTCTTCAAAGGGCTGATAGAACCGCCGCACCGCCTCCCAATAATCCGCCAGGGAGGCCAGAGAATTTTGATCCAGGCCGCTGTCACGCGGGGTGTGGGCCAGAGCGGCGACGAGTGAATTCAGATTTGGTTGACTGGTCATGCCGCTCATGGAACTGATGGCCGCATCGACAATATTCACGCCTGATTCGGCAGCCAGCAAAAGGCTCCCCGCCTGCACGCCGGCGGTATCGTGGGTGTGGAAGTGAATGGGAAGTCCGACTTCATTTTTTAATGCTTTGACGAGCTTCTGCGCGGCCAATGGCCGACACAGGCCCGCCATATCCTTAATGGCCAGGATATGCGTACCCATTTTTTCCAGTTCTTTGGCCATGTTGATGTAATATTTCAGCGAATATTTTTCCCGCCGCGGATTAAGTATGTCGCCGGTGTAGCAGATGGCCGCTTCAAGTATGGCACCGCTTTCCACCACAGCGTCCATGGCCACGCGCATGTTGCGCGTCCAGTTGAGCGAATCAAACACACGAAAAACGTCAATGCCGTTGGCCGCGGCCTGCTGGACAAAATATTTCACAACATTGTCGGGGTAGTTGGTGTATCCGACGGCATTGCTGGCGCGTAACAGCATTTGAAACAGCAGATTCGGTGCCCGGGATCGCAAATCGGCGAGGCGCTGCCAGGGGTCTTCATGCAAAAACCGCATGGCGGTATCAAATGTTGCCCCGCCCCACATTTCCACACTGAATAAATTCGGCAGCAGATGAGCCATGGCCTCCGCCGCCGGCAGCATATCAATGGTGCGCATGCGCGTGGCCAGCAGCGACTGATGCGCATCGCGCATGGTGGTGTCGGTAAACAGGAGGGCTTTTTGTTTGGTCAACCATTGGGAAAAATTCTTCGCGCCCATTTGCTTAAATCGGTCACGCATGCCCGGCGGCAGGCTCTGGCCATGCGGATATGGAATTTCCGGTGGCGGCGTCATGGCGGATAGATCAGGCGTGCGTTTAACTTCCGGGGAACCGTTGACAATTACATCGCCAAGGTACGTCAGCAGCTTGGTGGCACGATCGCGCCGGGCGGAAAATCGGAACAGCGCCGGGGTGTGATCCACAAAAGTTGTCGTGGCAGCGCCGGAGGCAAACGTGGGGTGCTGCACGAGATTTTCCAGAAATGGGATATTGGTCTTTACGCCGCGCACGCGGAATTCCGACAGTGCGCGCAGCGTGCGGGCCACAGACTCTTCCAGGGTGGGAGCAAAGCAAGTGAGCTTGACCAGAAGCGAGTCAAAATAGGGTGTAATGACGGCACCGGTATAGGCCGTTCCGCCATCGAGCCGCACGCCAAAGCCGGCGGGAGAGCGGTAACTGGTGATGCGGCCATAATCAGGAATGAAATGATTGCCGGCATCTTCCGAGGTGATCCGGCATTGCAGGGCTACGCCGCGGAAGGTGATTTTATCCTGTGCGGGAATCTGAATTTCCGGCCCATGCAGGTTGTGCCCCTGCGCCACGCGGATTTGTGATTTCACCAAATCAATACCGGTGATAATTTCCGTGACGGTATGTTCCACCTGAATACGCGGATTTACTTCGATAAAGAAAAAGTCACCCGATTCCACATCCACCAAAAATTCGACCGTGCCGGCATTGCGGTAATGGACCTGTCGCCCGATGGCCACCGCCGCATCGCATATTTTGGCCCGCAGTTCTTCGGGCAGCCCCACACTGGGAGCCAATTCCACCACTTTCTGATGTCGGCGCTGTACCGAGCAATCCCGTTCGAATAAATGCACCAGATTACCGTGCGCATCGCCCAGCAACTGCACTTCAATATGTTTGGCGCTGGTAATGTAACGTTCCAGAAACACTTCGGATTTGCCAAACGCGCCGCCGGCTTCGCGCTGAGCCTCTTCCAGCTTGGCGCTTAATTCACCAGCTTCCCGTACCACGCGCATACCGCGGCCACCGCCGCCAAAGCTGGCTTTGATAATCAGCGGAAAGCCGATGTCTTTGGCCATTTTTTTAATTTTTGCGGGATCGGTGACGCCATGTTCCGTTCCCGGCAGCACCGGCGCTCCGGCAAGCTGCGCGATGCGGCGGGCGGCGGTTTTATCACCAAAGTCGCGCAGCATGTCAGGAGTCGGGCCGACAAAGGTTATGCCCGCAGCCTCACATGCGGCGGCAAATTCAGCATTTTCCGATAAAAAGCCATAACCGGGGTGAATGGCATCGACTTCATGGGCTTTGGCAATATCAATAATGGCGGGAATATTGAGATAATTTTTGACGGGGGCATCGGGTCCGCCAACCTGATAGCTTTCATCCGCCTTAAAACGGTGCAATGAATAACGATCTTCATAGGTATATATGGCGACGGTGGACAGGCCTAATTCCGTGGCGGCACGTAACACACGGATGGCAATTTCACTGCGATTGGCAACCAGCAACTTCTTCATTTTGAGCGATCCTCAAACTTCTCAATACACTACCCCAAGAATAGCCGAAAAATCGTAATTCGTTAAGTGCCTGCATGCTCGGAAATTTCTTGATGTTGCGGCTCTGAAGACTTGGCATTGATTCCACCGCACCGGTATGACGCCGAAACATCGCCTGATGGGTACAACTGAGCTTTTTGATCCCTGTGCAGTAGCGCGTATTTGTATTTGGTTGGCCTGCCTGTTCCGGTCATTAAGGGGCCGCCAAGAAATAACGTTTACAAATATGACGCCGGGATTTTGGCGTCTGGCAAGACGCCCGCGAGGAGCATATCCGTCCCGACCCGTCGGGATAACGAGCGGGCAACGCGGCCAGAGGTCAAAAGACCAAGTCAGATTGGAAAGGTTATTTCTTGGCGGCCCCTAAGCCATACCGCGCGGCTACGCGGGGCATTCGGGGCAGTCAATTACCTGTAACGGAGGTTGATCTCACGGTATACTCATTTCTTAAGCTCGTTGGCGGCGCAGGCAGCGGCGGCGCAACGTGGCCGGTAAACGCGGCGTTTTAGGTTCAGGGAAATATAGTTATGTCAGCTCCGGTGCATCCTTATGGTGATTATGGTGTGGCGTTGCGAACGCTGCGCTCGGGACGGAATTTTCTTGGTTATGTCCTGTTTTTCAGCGTGATGCTGCAGGTGGTGGGATTTATCCTCATGCGTTTTACCACGCAGCCTTATCGGGCAAGTAATCCGGTGGTACTGATGAAACATGCGCCGGGTCATCGACCGTCGGGATTGTCGGAAACGCCCGGACGCGCGTCCATGCGGGCCGGGCTGCCGGAAAGTCTGGATGTTTTCCCTGCGGCTAACGCCGAAGGTCAAAGCATTGAAAATTATCAATCGAGTCGTCTGGTCATGGGGGAAAAGGCCGGACGGCGGCTCAATCTGCGGCGACAATGGCGTGAAAGTTATTATCTTATTGCGCCTATTACGCAATTGCTGGGGTTGCTGGCGTCCGGCTCACAGGCGATTATTATTTTTGTCACCCTGCTGGTGATTCTGGTGGCACAGGCACCGGGTGTGGCCAATATGACGCGAAGTTTAATCTGGTCAGTCATTTTGCTTTTCATGGTATTTCCCTGGCAATATGTTTTGCCGGGATTTCCGATTCCCGGCGTGCTTTACGGCTGGCATGAATTACACAACACTCTGGCGCTGGCGTTCCTGCCGCCGCCGGGGCATGGCATTTCGTTTGATCAGCGTATTTTAATTGTGGGAAGATATGTGTTATGGCCAGTGCTGGCGCTGGTGGTGATGCTGGTAACCGCCGAGCGGTTTCGTGCCGGCGTGCGCCTGGCGATCGGCCATCCGCTGCAAAGCATGATGCTGGGCGAAAATCGTGGCAGCACCGCTGCGGCACCGCGCACTGCGTCAGCGCCCGGCGTGCCGGGGGCGAAGAATTGAAATGGTTCAGAGAGTTGACAGTTCGTGCAAGCCACAGCGCTTTGCCCTATACTTTTCGCCCATGAGATGGTTGATGAAATACCGCCCGTATACGCGTATGCCGCTTTGGCCGAGGGCTGCTGTTCCAGCGCTCTTGCTGGTGGTGCTTTTAACCCTTGGGTCCCGGTGCCCGGCGGTGGTGATTGTGCCACAGCCGACGCCATCTTGGCTGTTGCAAAATGGGGTATGGGTTCCGCTGGTGGCACCAAACCCGGATACACCGCCGGGGCAGGTGGCGGAAATGATTGCGGAATTGAATTCAGGCCACCCGAAACACATCCCCAAACAGGCCCGGCGCTGGATTAAAGCGAATAAAAATAATCCGTTGGCACCGGAAGTGCTGTTGCTGCGTGGCGATGCGTACAATGCCATGGGCGCAAAATACACCGCCTTGTTTGCCTATGAAGACCTGCTCGATAATTACCCGACAAGTCCCCTGTATGGCCCCTGCCTGCGGCGCGAATACAACATTGCGTGCGCTTTTCTCCGCGGATACAAACGCAAATTTCTGGGCATGCGGATTTTGCCGGTAAGCGGTGATGCGCTGGAGCTTTTGCGCCGTATTCAAGATCGGCAACGCGGATCACCGCTGGCGGAGCTGGCGGGCATTCGTGTGGCGGATTATTATTACGACGATTCACGTTTTAACCGGGCTTTTCAGTCTTATCAGGACTTCCTGAGGCGATATCCGTACAGCCAGTTTGTGGTGAAGGCAACAATAATGGAAGTGCAATGCCTGTTGGCCACTTTCCGTGGGGTAAAATTTGACCTCACACCATTACGCAACGCCGATGCGCAGCTTGAAACGCTCATGCAGGAATATCCGCACTTCGCACAGATGTTGCAGGTGAAATCTTTGGAAGAACGCATTTACCAGATTGAAGGCCACAAGGAACTGGAAATTGCCCAATTTTACATTCGCTTCAGCAAGCCATCGGCCGCCAAATATTATTACAATCGGGTTATTAATGACTGGCCAGACACGCGATGGGCACAGATAGCCAAAAAAGAACTTGTGGAGCATTTTGGGGCGGAGGCGATCAAGTGATCATAACGCGCAATTCCATCCGCAGGAGGCAAAGCATCGCGGGACTGCTTTTGCTGATGCTTCTGGCAATGCTGCCGGCGGGATGTGGATATACCATGAAATCCATTTATCCCTCGGGCATTCACACGGTCGCGGTGCCGATCTGGAAAAACGGTACCTTCCGCAGAGGCCTGGAATTCCGCCTGACGGAAGCCATTGATAAAAATATTGAGTCCCGTACACCGTATCGATTGGCGCCAATTAATCAGGCGGATACAGAATTAACCGGTACGATTGTCAGCGCAAGTGAAGGCGTATTAAGCAGCAGCTTCCAGACGAATTTGCCGCAGGAAACGCAAATTACAATTGTGGTAAATTTTACCTGGCGGAATTTGCGGACCGGCGCGGTGCTTTCACGCCGGGTTAATTTTGCGGCGTCAAGCACGGAAATTCCCCAAATCGGCCAGCAACTGCCGGACGCGGAACAGATGGCGGTGGAGCGCATGGCGCAGGCGGTAGTCAATCAGATGCAGAAGTCTTGGTAGTGCCCGCATTATTCAGTAACATCGGTACATTCAACAGGATATGGAGCGGACAAATAAAAAAGGCCCGCCGTTTGGGGGCCTAGGCGAAGGGAAGTCACAGGAGAAACAGGTGTACCGGGGCGAAACGCCGCGGGATCACTTTTTCTTCTTGTCCTTCTTGGGTTTCTTGACTTCCTTCTTCTGACTGTTGTTGCCCTTGGCCATAGCAGGACTCCTTATATGGGACTAAAAAAACATAAACACATCGCCACGCGACGATGTGTGTTCACGACACCGAAGAGTAAACTGTAAATAATAGTAACCTATCGGCGCATAAACGCCAGCGAAAAATAATGGACCAAAAAATTGTTCACCCGGTTCTCATCCGGCGGAGCGGCTGTTATGCAACACAGTCATGCATTTACAACCGCGGCGACTGGAGTTGTCACTTTTGACGGAAATATCATATTTCAGAGATAAACATCACTTCTTGCCGCCGCCGGTCAGTACGCGCAGGGCGATACGGATGGGATCGTAGTATTTATCGACCACGCGCTCTTTAAGAGGAATAATCGCGTTGTCGGTAATGTGGATTTCTTCCGGGCACACTTCCGTGCAGCATTTGGTGATGTTGCACAACCCGATGCCGCCTTCGTCTTTGAGTAACGCGGTGCGATCCAGAGAATCCAGCGGGTGCATTTCCAGACTGGCCACACGCACCAGAAACCGCGGGCCGAAAAACTTGTCTTCCAGATCATGCTCGCGCAGAACATGGCACACGTTCTGGCAGAGAAAACATTCGATGCACTTGCGGAATTCCTGCGATCTATCCACATCCCGCTGCTGCATGAGCCAGTTGGTGTCCGGCTTCGGTGTGAAAGGAGGAATTTTTTTATTGACGGTGTAATTCCATGAAACATCCGTTACCAGATCACGGATAATGGGAAATGCTTTCATGGGTTGCACGGTGATGGTCTGTCCCTCCACGAAATCATCCAGGCGGGTTTTGCACATCAGCCGCGGCTTGCCGTTGACTTCCGCGCTGCACGATCCGCATTTGGCGGCCTTGCAGTTCCAGCGGCAGGCCAAATCATGCGCCTGTTCGCGCTGAATCTGATGGATGGCATCCAGCACGACCATGCCTTCCTGCACATCAACGCTGTAGTCAACCAATTGGCCGCCGGTTTTATCTCCGCGCCATACTTTGAATAATCGCGTGCTCATTTTTTTTCCTTGGCTTTCTTTTCATCAACCAGCGGCAGGAGGTCCTGCGTTTTGACCACCGGACATGGTTCAACCTGCATGACGTCCCCGTTTTTCCGGGAGACAATATTATGCTCGCCCCAATAATCATCATATTTGGGATAATCCAGGCGGCTGTGGGCACCACGGCTTTCTTTCCGCATTAACGCGGCCCGGGTGATGGCCTCCGCGCAAATCAGCATGTTGCGCAGGTCTTTGCATAAATGCCAGCCCGGATTATACATTCGCTGGCCTTCATTAATGCCTACATTAACGACACGTTTCTTGAATTCTTCCAGTTTGGATACCGCTGTGGTCAGATCATTTTCTTCGCGGAATATACCCACGAGGCTGTGGAGCATGGTTTGCAGTTCAATATGCAGCTTGTATGGATCTTCCGCATTGGGACGCCCAAAAAAGCCGGTCATTTCATTGGCGGCACTTTCCACCTGCGCATTGTCAATGCGGGCCGCGGGAGCGGTTTTTGCATATTCCGCCGCCGCCGCACCGACGCGCCGGCCAAATACGATCAGATCAGATAACGAATTGCCCCCCAGGCGATTGGCTCCGTGCATGCCACCGGAACATTCACCGGCGGCAAACAGTCCCGGCACGCGGCTGGCACCGGTTTCGGCATCCACTTTGATGCCACCCATGGCGTAGTGGCATGTCGGGCCGACTTCCATCGGCTCTTTGGTGATGTCCACATCCGCGAGTTCCTTGAACTGATGGTACATGCTGGGGAGCTTTTTCTTAACATATTCCGCACCCCGGTGGGAAATATCCAGGAAACAGCCGCCATGCGGAGATCCGCGGCCTTCTTTTACTTCAGTATAAATGGATCGGGCGACCACATCGCGCGTGGATAATTCCATGCGCTTGGGGTCATATTTTTCCATGAAGCGTTCACCCTTGCTGTTGCGCAGAATACCACCTTCGCCACGCACCGCTTCGGTGACCAGCAACCCCTGAACGCCCGGCGGCCAGACCATGCCGGTGGGATGGAATTGCACAAATTCCATATCCACAAATTCCGCACCGGCTTCAAAACCCAGTGCGTGGCCATCGCCCGTGCCTTCCCAGGAGTTGGATGTAATTTTGAAACACTTGCCCAACCCGCCAGTGGCCAAAATAATCGATTTGGCCTTAAAGACCACAAAGCGGCCCGTTTCCCGCCAATAGCCAAAGGCTCCGCACACCCGATCACCATCTTTGAGTAATCGGGTGATGGTACATTCCATATACACATCAATGCCTTGATGAATGCCCTTGTCCTGCAAGGTCCGGATCAATTCCAATCCGGTGCGATCACCAACGTGGGCCAGGCGCTTGTGCGTATGCCCACCGAAGGCACGCTGCATGATTTTGCCCTCGGCGGTGCGGTCAAAAACGGCTCCCCATTTTTCCAACTCATTAACCCGATCGGGCGCTTCTTTGGCATGAATTTCGGCCATGCGCCAGTTGTTGAGATATTTGCCGCCGAAAATGGTGTCCTGAAAATGCGTTCGCCAATTGTCCTGTGAATCCACGTTCGCCAGGGCCGCCGCCACGCCACCTTCGGCCATGACCGTATGCGCCTTGCCCAGCAGAGACTTGCAGATCAGGGCGGTTTTACTGCCCATGGCGGAACATTCGATGGCGGCCCGCAGCCCGGCACCGCCGGCCCCGATGACAATGACATCATGTTCGTGTGTTTCGTATTTTTCGTCGTAAGCGTTAATGAATAATCCTCACATCATGCCAGATACCCATAGCGCAAAGCCGGATATACAGATCGGTAAAACCAACTGAAAACAGGCTCACCCAAGCCCATTCCATGTGCCGTAAATTCAAAATAGTCACCCCGCCCCAGAGTTTGTAGCGGGCGCGGGCGGTGGCCGAGCAACTGAAGCAATCCAGCTTTCCGCCCACGAGGTGCCGCAATGAATTGCAGCCGAAGCTGAAGCCCGTCAAGGCGATAACGTTAAAAAGCATGATCAGCGTGCCCAAACCCACACCGAAATGAAGATGCCCATTTTTTCCGGTAAAGAAAAAAGCGCGAATGGCATCATACCAGAGAAATGCCACGACAATCGTGGCCAGATACCAGAAGTACCGGTGAATATTTTGCAGAATAAATGGGAAAGCCGTTTCACCCTTGTATTTCCGTCCCGCTGGTTCGCCCACCGCGCAGGCCGCCGGGGAAAGAAAAAACGCCCGATAGTACGATTTGCGATAATAGTAACAGGTAGCCCGAAACCCCAGGGGAATCCACAGAATTAAAAAAGCATAGGAAAACGGGACGTTGATGCCCAGTAAAGAGTGCACATCAGGCGAGTAAAAGGGGGAAAGGTAATCCGCGCCATGCACCGTATCGAGATAGAATTTGCCCTGCCACGCCGCCCAGGTGGAATAGACACCAAAAGCAACCAGCCCCAGAAATACCAGCAGGGGAGAAAGCCACCAAGAGTCATGCCGGGATGTTACGCCCAGGCCCTTACGATCCAGAACAGAGGTAGAATCCGACATACCTTCCCTTTTTTGGTGCCTAAATCATCGCGGCACTGGGCGAACTGAAAATAACAGCCCCTCAAGCAAGAGGCCACAATTCAGTTTTCGGCAGTTGGCTGATTGTAGGAACCGTTCAAAGGCGTGTCAATTTACTTTCAGTTGCCCAAGCGATGACAGGTCGGTGGGTGTAACTGCAAGGCGACGGTGTTTGGGTTAAGTAACGATGAAAACATTGGCGCGGACGAAGGAGGGAGCGGCTTTTAGTATTGAGCAGTAGATTCAGTAAACCCGAACAGACAAAAGCTTGGCAAATCATTGACTTTTGGCGTTCGGGCCGATAGTGTTTGCATTCTCTGGAGAGATGGCCGAGCGGCTGAAGGCGCCGGTTTGCTAAACCGGTGTACGGGTTACAACCTGTACCGCGGGTTCGAATCCCGCTCTCTCCGCTTTGGCTCAAGGCCAGAATCGAGTCCGGAGACACCACTTTCAGTATTAATCTGTAATGCGGCGGCGGCTGTGGCCGCCGAGGTTTTAGGTTACTGGTGACGGGGACCTTTCACGAATCAATAATTCAACGAACAACGAGCGACGAACAACGAGCAACGAGAACCTAGAACCTGGAATTTAGAACCTGGAACCTAGGAGTCGTTTTACAGTATTGCGCAGTATTGGGCGCTGCGCTCAATGAACAATGAGACGGGCAAGTGGCCTGCGGCGTCGCCCTTAATGAGACGGTCCCGGCGCGCCGGGATGGCCTTAATGAGACGCGGTGCCTGCGCACCGCTTAAAAGTTTTGGAACGCTGCTGCGGCGCAAGCAGCTTTCGCTGATCACGGATCACGTTAGGTTACGGGTGACAGGTGACAGGTGACAGGCATTCACGGATCAATCCTTTTACAGTATTGGCAGTAATTTCAGTATTGGTCGGTAGGTTCAGTAACGCGGGGCGGCGCTGCGAGCAATGAGTAATGAACAAGGAGACACCCGGCACGCCGGGATTAATGAGACGCGGTGCCTGCGCACCGCTTAAAAGGTTTGGAGCGCTGCGGCGGGGCAGGCAGTTTTCACGGATCACGAATCGATATGGCAACGAGCAACGGCTTTTCACCGCTGCTGGGAGAGGGTGGACGGGATGCGCCTGCGGGTGCTTACTTGCACTAAAGATTGATAGTATATAGAATATTGGTCATGGCAAGGAAAGCTAAACCAATTGAATGCGGTGCCAAGGATAGGTATTTGCCTGCAACGTCAGCGTTCGTGGTGCGTCAGTACCGACAAACAGTTTGCCGCCAAAGCGGCGGACATTGTGGGGCTGTATTTGGACCCGCCACAAAACGCGATGGTATTATCAGTGGACGAGAAGCCCAGCATCCAAGCCTTGGAACGCAAGACCGGTTATGTGGAGACGGACAGCGGTAAGATTGTCCGGGGTTACAAGAGCACCTACAAACGCCATGGGACATTGAATTTATTTGCCGCTTTACAGGTGGGCACCGGGCGGGTTCATACGGCGATCACCCAACGCAAGCGGCGGGAAGAGTTCCTGCAATTCATGGATCAGGTGGTGGCGGAGTGTTCCACCGACCAAGAGTTACATGTGATTCTGGACAATTACTGCACGTATAAGAAATGCGATGCGTGGCTGGCGGCACATCCCAACGTTCGGTTCCATTACACGCCTACTTCGGCCAGTTGGCTCAACCAGGTGGAAATTTGGTTTGGGATATTATCCCGCAAAGCACTGCGGGGCTTAAGCACCACCAGCACGGAGGAACTTCGTACCGAGATCGAGGCGTTTATCGCCCGATATAGCCAGAACGCCAAGCCGTTCAAATGGCGGAAACGGGAAGTGAAGGGTGCACAGCTTAGAAATACTATCCTTAATTTATGCAATTAAGCACTAGCTCTCAAAACTGCCAAAAATATCGCGGAGCATGATGTTCTAGTCCAATAATGCAGTAGTTCAGATAGCCACTTTTGCATTCTTGCACCTTTGCACTTGTAAACTAATCTCCCCTTTGCTATTCTATTGTTTGCTGAGGCTGAAGAGAGGCATGGTTTAATCCGTGCCAATTCCAATAAAGTGAAAGCATTTCAGCAAGAGGCCGAGCCTCACAGTGGGTTTAAACGGCAGGGATGCCAACCAGGTGATGCGCGCCATTATTGACGACGTGTTGCCATGGCAGCTTGGTTTAATAATTCCCGTTCCCGACCGCTATGCGTTGAAGTGGGCGGGGCAGCGGCAGTCGTAGGAGTTTCATCTGATTTCGGTAGCATAAGGAGCGTACGGATGGTTACAAAGAAAAATTTGCTTACAGCGGCATTGGCGGCCAGCGCCGGTTGCATGGCCTTGGGTGTTAATGCCGGGGCCGCGCCATTAGTCAATGGCTACATCAACCCACCTGATTACAGCTTGGAGGTGCCACTGAGCTTGGCCGTGGTAGCGGGTGGACCGAACAGCAGCACAACGGACCCGATTGCGCCAACCGCTACAATGTACCTTTACCAGGATGCATCCACCGGTAATCTGTACGTGGGGCTTAACGTGCCGCTGGACGTGGTGGACAACACATACGGAAGCAACGCCATTGGATGGGAATCAGCAGGAGGGCACACCCTCAACGACCTGCTGGGCAGTGACGGTGCCGCGTTCAACATCAATAATTCATCGGGCACCTCAATTTTCAACGGCTTCATGGATTACGTGAGTGGCGGCGGGTACAGCGGCCCTGGTGGTAATGCTGGCGGTACTGGCCCCGCAGGTGGACCGGGTGGAGTAGGTGGTCCGGTTGGTCCGGGTGTACCAGGCGGTCCGGGCGGAGCGGGTGGACAAGGTGGGCCAGGCGGAGTAGGTGGTCCGGGTGGAGCGGGTGGACCAGGTGGACCAGGTGGGCCAGGCGGGGTAGGTGGTCCGGGTGGACCAGGCGGCGCGGGTGGAACGGGTGGCACCGCTGGGGGAAGCGGCAATACTTTCGAGGCTTTGACCTCGGACGGCTTTAATTCCAATTACGGTAACTTGCAGGACGACGCTTCGTTAACCACGCCCAGCGACACATCCAGCGCGGGTTACCCCGGGCCATCGAACATTGTTTTGGCGGCCCAAACATCCATGGGTTATAACTATAACCTGTTCAAAGGTTCTGCCGATGCCGCCACGCTGTTCGGCGAAAACGGCCAAACGCCCGATTCGCCCCAAGCCACCGTAAGCTCGTCGGGGGCATACATTGCCTCTGACGCGAGCTACTCCGGTTGGGATTACAACGTGCAATACACCTTTGAAATTTCTGGTAGTTGGCTGAAAAACCAAGGATTTGTTTTTAGCGATTCGGCGGTGTCCGTTCCGTATATACACGCTTCACCGAGCAAATACACCCAGGGAATCAGATTTTACACCACCCCCGGAGGGCCAACCACGATTCCTGCAGGACCGATGCCCGCGCCCATTCCGGCAACGTTGCCTTTGCTGGCAGGAGGGTTGTTGGGCCTGGGCTTGATCGCTTTACGCAAGCGGCGGCATTTGGGACATTAAACAGTGACCAAAGAGCAGTCTGCGAGCCGGGATATGATTTTGACCAGTTCATGCCCGCACGCTGCGCGTTAAGGCCAACCTTCGCACTCTTTGCGATTTTTTGGGCTGAAGAGAATGTCTAGGTGGCCTTGGCGGTAGCGCCGGGCGGCATTTTTTTTGCAAAACCGTTCCGGTGCAGACCTGCCTTTGAGGCTGGCTCTATCAATTTTTTCCCCCATTGGCGATATTGGTACACATGTTTATCAGTGCCAGTTTTGGATGTGCGTTTTCTCAAAACATCCGCCGCCCTCGTAGATTGGATTTCCTTCGATAGACGCCGCGCCAATGGAATCAAATGGTTGGAGATTGCCTTCTTTTCGCCGGGCATGGATGGTGTTGATGACCGCACAGTCCAAAGGCAAGGTGCTCAAGTTGAGCAAGTTGATGGGAGCGTTGATTTTAGCGGGTTTGGTTCAAGGTGCTCAAGATG
>Ga0209012_1002797_pt1 | contig 14287 bp, 13 predicted proteins | sample RS3BMetagenome_FD_184735 | JGI IMG/M metagenome (GOLD analysis project Ga0209012, IMG submission 184735) | Ferric oxide microbial mat and aquatic microbial communities from Rainbow Spring, Yellowstone National Park, USA - RS3B (SPAdes) (version 3) ...
CTGGCAACCCTAAGTTGCCCTACGGCGAGTTCCGCCGGAAGTAACGACTGTGGAGAAGAAAGCACTGGCCATCCACTAAGCCTTGGTTTGGTGGATGGTGAAACTGGCTTCAACGAAGCAGTAAATAAACTGCAAATCTGTGTGAGTAGATTTGCGTAAGATTTATGGAACGGTTTCATGGTTAGCAGGGACTGTGTGCGCGATGTCCGAGTGCTCGTCGCCATCGCCGTTAACGGTCAATGCCATTGGGGGCGGGCACCATCACGGTCGGTTGGCGCTTACCTTGGCTGGAATCGACATGGTTGGCCGGATCGACATGGTTGGCCGGATCGACATGGTTGGCTTGAGTAGACATGGCTAGTGAGAAATCGCAGACGTGGTACTCGTAAGGCGTTCTTGCATGAGGCCTGGGCTCGCGATGAGGTCTCAGTTGACAAAGAGGACAGGACCCATGGGTGAGGTTCTGTTGAGGTAGTCGGTGACCAGGATAACGGATTGATCGAGATCGGTCATGGACCGGAAAAAAATCAGCTAGTGCATAACGATTAGAGGCAAAATTCGGATCGTCGGTGCAGCGGTCCGACCTGGAGAAAGTTGTGTTCGTTTGACCTCATAAGGGTCGATGATAAATAGCAATGGTCCGCGACAAGGGGGTAAGAGTTGGCTGAGGTCGAGGTTCAACAACAGGGAGCGACGATGATCGTTACGATCAATCGTCCGGAGCAACTGAACTGTGTCAATGATAGGGTTGCCGAAGGTATCACCGAGGCGTTGCAGGATGCCGAGACCGATGCGTCGGTGCGGAGTGTGATCCTCACCGGAGCTGGGGACCGGGCCTTTTGCACCGGAATGGATCTCAAGTTCGCGTTGGCCCATGGGAGCCATGGCGTCGTCATTCCCGGCCGAGGCTTTGCCGGAATCGGGGGGTACGACTTCCCGAAACCCCTGATTGCTGCCGTCAATGGCTACGCCGTCGCCGGCGGATTCGAGATCGTGCTCAACTGTGATCTCGTGGTCGCGAGCGAAGGTGCTCGCTTTGGGCTTCCGGAGGCAAAGCGTGGTCTCTTGGCGACTGGAGGCGGTCTGGTGCGTCTGAGTGAGCTTGTTGGCCGCAGTGTTGCCATGGAGATCGCGCTCACCAGTGAGCCGATCGATGCCAGCCGTGCGCTAGCACTCGGGATGATCAATCGGGTGGTCCCGCACGACCAGTTGCTGTCCGAGGCGCTGACCATGGCCACCAAGATCGCCAAGTCTGGCCCGCAAGCGATTCTCAACTCGAAGCGGCTGCTCCGGGGCGCCTATGCACGGGCGACCGAGACGATTTGGCAGCTCAATTCGGAGCTTGCGGTGATCACCATGGACTCAAGTGAAGCCGCCGAGGGCATGGCTGCATTTGTCGAGCGACGCGAGCCTCGTTGGGTTGACTTGGAGGAGGAAGAGTCCGTCTCCTAACGACCCGCCTGGCCACGCAGATGACACGGCCCCGCAGGTGCTGGCCTTGGGCCAAGGACGCGTGCTTGTCACAAGACCTGGTTGTAGAGTCTTGCGCGAGTGTCTCAGCGGGCGCGTTGGGTAAACGCTTCTTGTGCAAGCTGATGAAAGTTGTTGACGGCGGCGAGTAGATGACCCCGATGGGCAAGCAGAGCTGAGCCGGAGACGAGGATCTCGGCACCATTCATGACGCAACCGGCCAACGTCTCCTCCGAGACGCCACCATCCACCTCGATCTTGACCAGGGGGTTGGTCGCTTCGCGCAGGGCAACGGCGGCGAGAATTTTGGCATCCATCGCCTCGATGTAGTGTTGGCCCCCAAATCCAGGGTTGACGGTCATAATCATCAGCACATCGAGTTCATCCATGACGTGCTCGACCGCACTAAGAGGCGTTGCTGGATTGAGGGCGACCCCGGCGCGTGCTCCTAGGGATTTGATCAGTCCGAGTGTCCGATGCAGGTGTCGTGTTGCCTCAGCGTGTACGGTGATAAGCTCGCATCCGGCATCCACGAATTCTGCGACGTAGCGCTCAGGGTCAACGATCATGAGGTGTACCTCGTAGGGAAGTGTGCTATAGCGTCGGCAACTGGTGATGACCGGTGCGCCGATGGTGATGTTTGGAACGAAGACGCCATCCATGACATCCCAATGGATTCGATCGACACCAGCCTCCTCAAGGGCTGCGAGCTCCTCGCCCAGGCGCCCAAAGTCGCAGGGCAAGATCGAGGGGGCGATTTCGATCACGCGCTCGCCATTGTGGTGGTCGGGTGTCTTCGTCAATGGTTGCTCCTTGTCTCATGGTAATGACACCAACGCTGGGGTTGGCAATGATTTTCGATTGTTTCGATGCGATGCGAGCCAGTTTGCTGTGAACGGCCGTTGACCAGTGGCGCGCTCAATGGCACCCAATCAGTTTCGGATACATCTGTCCCAACGAGATTCTGACCAAATGGATCGGTCCTGGAGATCGCAAGAGCACGGTGGCGTCGGGATCGTCGTACATCGTCGTGAATCTTGCCGTCGATGGTCGATACCATTGCATACCATTGTCGCAGGGCATTGTTGTGCGAGGATGGATTGTTGTACGATGATGGCTGTTCATCCACGCCGATCGATTGACATGCCAACGAGTTCGCTGGTTCCCATGGGTCCCGGTCGTGGCCTATGTCGTATCTGGGTGGCCGTATCGCGCATGGCCAGCTGTCCACAGGCGGCGTCAATGGATTGACCCCGGGTAGAGCGGATTGTCGTGCGAATGCCATTGGCCTGTAGCCCTCGTTGAAAGGCGATCACCCGGTCGCGGGTGCTTCCTCGAACGAGATAACCGGGCGTCGGATTCAAAGGGATGAGATTGACGTGAGCCCGTAATCGCAAAGCGATCGCGGTGAGCTCGGCGAGCGCCTTGGGCGTGTCGTTGAAGCCGTCGATCATCGCCCATTCAAGACTGATGAGTCGCGATGTTGCCTCGGTCCAGCGTTCACAGCTGGCCACGATACGGTCGATGGGGTAGCGCCGATTGAGAGGGATAATGGTCGACCGATCCTCGTCGTTGGCGGCGTGGAGTGAGACCGCGAGGGTGAGTGGCAGCCCCTCCTTTGCGAGCCGTTCGATCCCGGGAACGACACCAACCGTGGAGACAGTGATCCGTCGGGGCGAGATCTTGAAGCGCTCAACGATGGCGTGGAGCGCAGGGGCCACCGAGCGATAGTTCGCAAGTGGTTCCCCCATGCCCATGAGGACGATGTTAGATAAGCGGCGTGGCAGCGCGGCCTGCTTTGCCCGATACACCTGTTCGATGATCTCGGCGCTGGTGAGTTGGCGCCCAAAACCTCCTTGACCGGTGGCACAGAAGCTGCACGCCATGGCACAGCCTGCCTGGGTCGATATGCAAACGGTTGCCCGCTGCGGGTACTCCATGAGGACGGTTTCGATACGGTGTCCCCCGTCGATGGCAAAGAGCCACTTGCGGGTACTCGCATCATCGCTGGTGGTGGCGGTGAGCTCATTGAGGCCCAACGGATACTCACGTTCGAGTTCGTTCCTGAGGCGAACGGGAAGTGAGGTGATCTCGGCGACGGGTAATGCCTTGTCAAAGAGTCCCTCAAAGAGTTGGTCTGCCCGGTATCGTGCCCCGAGTGCCGCCGCGGCACCATCGTGGTCAAGATCGAAAATCGAAGGCATGGCCCTCAGGCTAGTCTCCGTCGACGGTCTTTGGGTGAGGTGTTATCCGTGAGCTGTTGGGCACAAGCCACGATACTACTTAGCTGGCTGGCACCTTATTGGCGAAGCTCGTATCAACGTAGGCAGAGGTGCTGAGCGCGTGGTGGTAGTCGACAAGGCCGTTCGCGAGGTACACATTTTGCATGGCGGTCAGCGTCGAGACTGGAGGTGCCAGGTTGGGGGCGTAGATGCTCGGTGGTTCGGCCTTCAGGATGCTCGTGGACTCGCCAGTCGCCTTCGCGATGATCGCGAGGTTGGCCGCGCTCGTTTGGGCAGATCCTTGCAGATCCTTGGAGCCCTCGGCTAGCGCGTCAAAGAAGCGTTGCGCTGCCGGTGTCTTGGCGAATGCACCTCCGTAGATCACGCCGACGACGGCGGCATCTACTGGTGCTGGTTGCACCAACGTGCCATCCTTGGCAGCCAAGATTGCCGAAAGGAAGGGGGCTGAGGGGTAGGCTGCGACCACCGAACGATTGGCGAGTGCCGTCTGCATGTCAGGGAGGCCCAGGTTGACTACGTTCACATCTGCCAATGTGAGATGATACGGCTTGAGGGCTTCAGCGAGTAGGTAACCACCGGCGGCACCAGCGCCACCGTCGATGCCGATCTTGGCACCGCGAAGTTCGGAGGCGGTCAGCTTCTTGCCGGCGGGGACGACGCCATTGGCCACCACCAGGCCATTGGCGGCCTGCCCAGGTGCCTCTGCCGCCATCGAGCCGACGACTTTAAAGTTCAACCCCTGCTTGATGGCATCGAACATGCCAGCGGAGAAGCCACCGAGAACGACTTGGACTCGGTTCGTCGCTGCAAGTGTCGTTGCACTTTGTCCGGAAGAGACGACGGTGAGGTGCACATTGACATGCTCCTTGGCGAAGTAACCCTTTGCCATAGCGATATACAACGGATCGAAGAGAGGGATCGGCACATAGGCAACCGTGACGTTGGCTGTGGCGGTAGAGCTTTGCGAACTGGTTGAGCTCGAAGACGTCGTGGAGCTGGTACTCCCACAGGCGGCGAGGATGCCTGATGCTGCGAGAGCCAGGGCTGCGAAGCGCTTGTGTTGGGTCATGTCGATCTCCTCGGTAAATCCAGGTTGGTCATGTCTTGTGGTGAGGCAGTCAGTCAACCTCATGAAACGAATGTTTCAGGCGATTATAGCAATGAGAGCGATCACTGACGCGCCCTTGACCATTTTCCTTGCCAAAACGGTTAGTCCCGGGTGTTGCGGCCGGACCAGGGCATGATCCTGCGGCCAACGAGCTCGACGATGCCGGTGAGGACGACACCAACGAGGGCGATCGTGATCAGGCCGACATACATCTCGTTAGGTTCAAAGAGTTGCCAGGAGTTCCAGACCAGGTAACCAAGCCCGCTGTTGGCGGCGACGAACTCGGTGGCCGTGACGACCACCAGCGCGAGCGCTGCGGCGACGCGAAGTCCGGTGAAGATCGCTGGAAGGCTGCCGGGGACCAGCACGTGCCAAAACAGGCGTCGCCCCTTCGCCCCATAGGCCCTCCCTGCCTCTAGAAGTTGGGGATCGATCGACCGGACACCGGCCATCGCGTTGATCTCGAGGACGAAGAATGATACTGCCGCGACGGTCAGGATTTTTGGAGTCTCGCCGATGCCGAAGATGACGAGCAGAAGTGGCAGAACAGCGATCTGAGGCACGGCATAGAGTGCGGCGAAGAGCGGAGAGAATGCGGCTCGCAGGGTACGAAAGATCCCCAAAAAGATCCCGACGATAATGCCAAGAGCACCACCGAGCACAAATCCCACGATCAGCCGTAAGGAGGTGATGGCCAGGTCGTGGGTGAGAACGCCGTTGTGAATGAGGGTGATGGCGGTCGTAAAGATCGTGCTGGGTGGCGTGAAAATCTTGGCGTCAATCAGGTTTGTTGAACTTGCAGCTTGCCAGCAGATGAGCAAAACGATGGGTGTCGCGATGCCTAGCAGCGCGTCGCGTCGGCGGAGGCGGCGGCTGTGGCTCGTGGAGCGTTCGAGTTCTTCGTTGATTGGACTCTTGGTGGATGGACTCTTGATCGAGGTCATCGAAACTCCATAGAGGCCATGACCTCGTCATGAAGGTCACCAATGATGGTGTCTTTAAGGGCTACAAAGCGGGGGTCGGCCATGGTGTGCAAACTGCGTGGTCGTTCGAGTTCTACGTCAAGTATCGCCTTGATTCTCCCGGGGCGTCGGCTCATAATCGCGACACGATCGCCCAAGAGGATGGCCTCGTCGATGGAGTGCGTGACCAGCAGGACGGTTTTACGGGTCTCCTCCCAGAGGCGGATGAGATCTTCCTGGATCAACATGCGGGTCTGCTCATCGAGCGCGCCCATCGGCTCGTCCATGAGCAAGATGTCGGGCTCGGTGACGAATGCACGGGCAATGGAGAGGCGCTGGCGCATGCCACCCGAGAGGGCATCGGGAAAGGCACGCTCAAAGCCAGCGAGACCGACCCGTTCGATCCACAGTTGAGAACGGCGGTAACGTTCTTTGGTCTCAACCCCCGCCATCTTGAGGCCGAACGCCACATTGTCACGCACGGTGAGCCATGGAAAGAGCGCATGATCCTGGAAGACGAAGGCAATACGGGGCGACGCTTGTTGGGCTATCGACCCTTGGCTCGGTGTTTCGATTCCGCCGATGATACGCAGCAGCGTTGACTTTCCACAGCCTGATGGGCCGATGAGCGACGTGAACGATCCTCGTTCGAGAACGAGGTCAACGGCTTCCAAGGCTAAAACGCCCTGGCCATTCGTAGTGAATACTTTGGTGATTCGGTTGGCACGAACGAGCCAGTCCTGATCTTCCCCCGTCACTGCATCGGTCCTCTCAGCCAGATTGGGAAGCATCCTAGCAACCACGCTGACGCTGATGATCGTTTCAAGCGTTGGGACCTCTGGTACGCTTTGGATCTTTAGACGAAGCGATCTCTGTGCCGAGGGCATGTCCATGGCGGAGGCGCCACTGACGATCGGAAGGCACGACCTTGACTAAGGGCGATGGCACCGGCAGTGTCTTTCGGGATGTGGTTCGAGCGCTATACTTAGCAGGCAACGTCGCGAGAGTCGACGCGGTGCTACGGTCAACGTCGCGAAGGTTGGGGCGGGATGGTCCAAGTATGTTAGTCACGTTCGAAAATCGACTGATCACCGTCGCCGACCGACTGCCAAAGCTCCCCGAACTAGTTGTCACCCGCCTGGTAAAATGGGCTTGGTTTATTGACCTGGTGATCGCGGTACTAGTGTTGCTGGATGCCTTCGATATCATCAGCGCAGCGACCGCCTTTGGAGGCTCGTGCTCCGGTGTCCTGCTCGGATGTGTTGGAGGGTCAGCGTTGTCGAGCTTTTACATCGCGGCAGGTCTCACGGCACTCTACGGTCTGGTCTACCTTTTCGGTGTGCGGCCATTGCGCGAACTGCGGTATCGAGGATGGCAGATTGTTTTTCGGGGAACCATCCTCCAACTCGTGGTGGGCATGGTGTTGACCTTCTTCTTCGGGCTCAATGGAATCTTGCTCGTGTTCGCAGAGGTGGCTTGCGGTTGGTATCTTCTGTTCTCCATCCGACCGTCGTTTAACTATTGACGCTCGTGGGTGCCTGCTAGGGCGATGTTAACCGTTGGCTCTGGTTGTCAGTACAGCTCATTTGTACAACCGGCATCAGCGGGCCCATGTAGCCGTGGTGCGCTGGGCGTGATGACGATACTGGAGCGTTGATCATACTGGAGCGTTGACCATACTGGAGCGTTGATCAAAGTAAACTTGCGACCATGATGGACGAGGTCGAACAGGATCGCACCGAAGATACCCTGGTCGAGGTGGAGCGCACCTTGGCGGAGTTGCGGTCGTCATTTGCGGCGATCAGTGCCGAGATCGCTTCCTTGCTAGAACCCGAGAACACCGATGCTAGTTAGGTTTTTTGGTGCGGCCAAGGCGATTGCAGGTGCTGAGAGCGTGGAGATACCTGATGGCGCCAAGGATGTGGCTGAGTTCGTTGTCTTGCTTTCCAATGCGTGTGGTCCCGAACTTGCGGCCATGCTCCCGTACTGTCGTTTTGCCGTTGGTGCGAACGTGCTCGATGCGACAAGTCGATTCCCATCCTCTGGCGAGGTTGTGGTCTTGCCGCCGGTATCAGGTGGTATGAGGTAGCTCAAGCGACGGTAGTTGTCGCCCGGTGAGCAAGTCGACCCTAGCCCAGCCGAGAGTCCGAGCGCGGTCAGGATTGCGTCGTCGCTTCTTCGGTAGGGTGGCCACCTCCGGTGGGGGATAGAGCCCCAGGAGGCACCAAGTGCCCAGGCGCTCTTGCGTGAGTTCTGCCGCATGCCGTAACGTTCGGGATGATTACAACCAGGAGTTGAAATGTGGAGCTAAACTGAAGGAGATCCATGACGGTGAGGCGCGTTTGCCTGTGAGCTGTTGGAGGGGTGACGATGCCAACGATGCATAACAACGTGATGGTCTGGGGGTTGATTGAGGATGCGACGCTCCAGCAAGCAGCACGCCTCTCGCGGCTTCCGTTCGTTGTTGGTCACGTCGCCTTGATGCCCGATGCTCATGTTGGTTTCGGTTCGACGATTGGAACCGTGTTTGCGACATCGGGAGCCATCATTCCTGCCGCGATCGGCGTTGATATTGGGTGCGGCATGGTCGCACAGCGGTTGGGAATTTGCGCCAACGATCTCCCTGATGGGCTGGACCGACTGCATCATTTGATCCAGGAATCGATCCCAGCCGGTGTCGGCCGTGGCCATCTGGATGGGGCTCGTGTCTCAGAGGCTGACGCGACGATTGATAGGCTCTTGGCGACGCGTCGCGATTGGGACGATCGAGACAGGACCAGGGCCTACAGCCAGTTTGCAAGCCTTGGTAGTGGCAATCACTTCATCGAACTTTCACTGGATGAGCATGACGATGTTTGGGCAGTTTTACATTCTGGATCTCGAGGCATCGGGAATGCGCTCGCGACCAAACACATCGAGTGTGCCAAGGGACTCATGCGGCAATACTTCATTGAGCTTGACGATCAAGACCTCGCCTACCTAGTCGAGGGGACCGATGAGTTTCGGGCCTATATCGATGACATGGAGTGGGCGCAGGCGTATGCCTTTGCCAGTAGGGGTGCCATCATGGATGAAGTTGTCCGTCAAGTAGCTCACGTTCTTGGAAGAGAGCTTCACCCGGATCCGGCGATCAACTGTCATCACAACTACACCGTAAAAGAGCATCATGGCAACCGTGACGTCTGGCTGACACGAAAGGGAGCGATTCGGGCAGGAGAAGGCGATCTTGGGGTGATTCCCGGTTCGATGGGCACGTCGACCTACATCGTCCAGGGACGAGGTAGCGTGTCGAGCTATATGAGTTCATCCCATGGTGCCGGCAGGAGGCTTTCACGTACTGAGGCACGACGAACGCTGACGGTGGAATCACTCAACGAACAGATGCAGGGTCTGGCATGGAACGCATCGGATGCTAAGTCGCTATTAGACGAGCACCCTGACGCTTACAAACCCATTGCCGAGGTGATGGCGGCGCAGCAAGATCTTGTCGAAGTTGTTCACGAGCTGCGGCAGATCTTGAACTACAAGGGCGTTGAGGCACCGCGAGTTCGAAGGAGTGGCAACGCACGAGTGTAAGCCCCGCCGCAGTCGATGCGCCGAGCTCGATGCCACGTTGCATTGACCCATTGGTACCAGATTGCCATGTCGCTGCTCAATTGCGAGAGATGACAAAGCCGCCCCTGGCAGGGCCAGGAGCGGCTTGTAAGAACTGAACCAACGCGTACGGCGTTAGGGTTGCCTAGAGAGCATCGGCAAGGTCCGAGCGCTTGGTGGCTTCGGCAGAGGACTCGGCATCCGAGCAGACGGTGTCCATGATGAGACGACAGACGACGTATGGATCCATGTTCGCATTTGGGCGACGATCCTCAAGCCATCCCTTGCCGGCCTTGGCGGCTGCCCACGGTATGCGGACCGAGGCACCTCGGTTAGAAACCCCGTAACTGAACTGGTCGTAGCGGGCGGTTTCGTGTAGCCCGGTCAACCTGCGCTCAATCCCATCGCCATAGTTTGCAATGTGCTCCTCAACGTTGCGGCCGAGAGCCTCGCAGCCAGCGACGATGGCGTCAAAGTCGTTGCGCATTGCGAGGGTGGAGAAGTTCGTGTGAGCACCCGCACCATTCCAGTCACCCGCGATCGGCTTGGCGTCCCAGTTGACTTCGACCTCGAAGTCTTCGGCGATGCGCATCAGTAGCCATCGAGCAACCCAGAGTTCATCGGCGATCTCCGGAGGAGCAAGCGTCCCTACCTGGAACTCCCACTGGGCCATCATGACTTCGGCGTTGGTCCCCTCAATGTGGAGTCCGGCCTCCATGCAGGCGAGCGTATGTGCCTCAACGATGTCTCGACCAACGACTTTCTGACCGCCAACGCCGCAGTAGTAGGCACCCTGGGGCGCGGGGAAGCCGTTGACGGGCCAGCCAAGCGGACGCCCGTCTTTGAAGAAGGTGTACTCTTGCTCGATCCCGAACATGGGCTCTTGATCGGCAAAGCGTTCGGCCACACTGACACATGTCGCACGCGTGTTGGTTGGATGTGGTGTGAAGTCGGTCAGCAGGACTTCGCACAGCACCAGCACATTGTCCCCGCCACGGATTGGATCCTGGCACTGGAACACTGGCTGGAGCACGCAGTCGGAGTTATCTCCAGGGGCCTGATTGGTACTCGATCCGTCAAATCCCCAGATGTCAGGGGCTTTGCCGTCCTGGATGATGCGAGTTTTGTTACGCATCAAGGGAGTTGGTTTGGTACCGTCGATCCAGATGTATTCCGCCTGATAGCTCATGGTTCATTCGCTTTCGGTTTCAGGTGCTGCCAATCCCATACCTGGTGGTCAGCTACACGCCAATTGCTACCCCTACAAGGCTACGGGAGGGTGGGGCAGTGCGCTGAGGGGTAATGTTAACTCCTTGTAACGATGGGGGTGGGTTGGGTCGAGCGTTGTAGGCCCGCGCAGCGGATGACGATGGATTAAGCCGACATGCCGAAGGACATCTCGTCAGACAGCGACACCATACCCGCTCCTGCGCCAACGTAGGCGTCCGCGCCGTCTGCGATCACTTGCGCTTTGGTGTTGCGAAACGGCACTACCTCCTACACCGTCTCGACTAGCTCTTGAACCAACCGTTGCTTCTCGAAGCACGGGGATGCTTACCTCTCTGGAAGAAATTGAAGGCGAGTTTTGCACTGCGAGTGAATGCGTGGTGTATCCTGGTGGTGCTAAGCGATGGACAGGGGGTTCTCATGGCTAAGGATGTAACAACAACAGCGGGTTCGACGCGGCTGCGTCAGAACTCACTGACTACGGCGGACATCCTTGGGGTGTCTCTCGCCGACACAGCACCGGCGATGAGTTTCTTCTTCTCGTTTGCGGCCATTGCAGCTGCCGCTGGGATCGCGAGCCCACTCGCGATCATCGTTGCGGCTGTTGCGGTGCTGCTCAAGCTCAATAGCTTGACCGAATTTACCAAGGTGTCGCCGAGTTCGGGGTCATATATCTCCTATATTGGCAAGGCGTTTGGCGCTATCCCTGGCGTGATGACGGCCTGGGCGCTTTCGGTTGGCTACATTATTGCCGTCGGCTACGTGATGGCCATCATGGGGGGTTGGACGTCGCTGATCCTCTCCAAGTACGCCCACATCTCGGTTCCATGGGAGCCGATCACGATCGTCTTTGTGGCCTTCGTGAGTTTCCTCGTATACCGGGGCGTCAAGGTGAGTGCTCGTTGGGCAACGGTTGCCTTTATCTTTGAGATCCTCCTGATCTTCGTGAGCATGATCGCCATCGTCGTGACGAACTCATCGCACCTCAACTTCGCGAGCTTTGAGCCAAGCTTGATCAACCGTGGTATCTCCGGAATGGGCTTGGCCTTCCCACTGGCGATCTTTCTCTTTATCGGCGTGGGCAACCCGGGAGCGATGGTTGAGGAGACCCGTAATGCACGTCGTTCGGTGCCGAGAGCGATCTACATCGCCACGATTACTGTGGCTATTGTCTACGTTCTGATGGCGTGGACAACGTCGATCGCCTTCCACAATCACGCTGGTACCATTTCCAACCTGTCGGCACCCTTTGTTACAGCGGCCGATAAGGCTCTTGGCCCGGTGTCGATTCTGGTCTATCTGGCCGGTCTCACGAGTACGTTCTCGTCGTTGATCGGAGCGACGACCGCGCAGACGAGAATCATCTTTAGCGCCGGGCGAGAGAAGCTGCTCCCAAGCGTTTTGGGCAAGCTGAGTGACCGCTACGGGACCCCGGTCATCTCGCTCATCGCCTATTCGCTCATCGCGCTCATCATCACGTTGCTCTGGGCGAGTCATGGGAATCCACTCGATATCGCTGGAGACATCGCCACGTTAGGGACAATTCCGATCATCCTGGTCTATCTCGCGCTCAACCTTGCCTTGCCTGTCTACTTTCTTCGAGAGCATCGCGCACAGTTCTCGGTCCTGCGACATCTGATCATCCCAATTCTTGGCATGGCCGCCCTCGTACTACCGCTATGGGGGTTGATCAAGCCGGGACAACCCTATCCCTTTGATATCTTCCCCTGGATCATCCTCGGTCTCTTGGTCGTCAGCTTCGTTTTTGCGGTGATCCGCAGCCGACAGATCCCTGACCTTGGTTCCAAGATTGGGAGTGTGCTTGCGGATGACTTTGAGTAACGTCGGCTAGCGCTCTTGGTTGGCAGCTACCCGTAACACCTAGGACAAGGTTGTCGCCAACAGAGCCGTTGCTGGACCGGTGAGGTTCGCCAACTGTGCGCCTGAGTCGGGCATGGCACACTGGGGTCTGTGCATCAAGGGCCGTGTCATCTGGCCGAGAGGGTGATGTCGGCAATCGCCGGACGAGCCCGGGTGTGATGCGCACTGGCGTCGGTGGTGACTATGGCCACGTCGTCTCGTTATGATCGGACGCTGCGGTAGCTCGGTACTCCCCCTGTGTGCTAAGGGCCCTGGTTGATGCACCTGATGGCTGTTGTGGCATCGATGGTGATAGCGTCAACGGTGGAGGTAGTTGATGTCGAGTACACGAACATGGTTCGAGTCAGTCGCGGAGGCCGAGCGTCGTGCACGCCGGGCACTCCCACCGTCAGTATTTGAAGCGATTCGGGCGGGTTCAGAGGCGGGAGTGACCGTCTCTGAGAATGTTCAGGCATTTTCCCAGCTCAAGCTCCTCCCCTCGGTTGCGGGTCAACACTCGGAGCGGACGCTTGGGACGAGCATCATGGGGATTCCAGTGAGCTTGCCAGTCTTGCTGTCGCCGACCGGAGTGCAGGCGGTTCACCCAGAAGGAGAGGTGGCCATCGGTCGTGCGGCGCGAGAGGCGGACACGCTTATGGGCGTGGCTGCCTTTGCATCCGTCCCGATTGAGGCGGTCGCCGCGGTCACGCCGAAGTTTCTGTTCCAGACCTATTGGTCTGGCCCGCGGTCGCTGATCGAGCACCGGCTTGACCGAGCCAAAGCTGCCGGAGCCCTGGGTCTTATTGTCACGCTGGATTGGTGCTTTGACTTCCGTCGAGACTGGGGCAGTCCTTGGATCCCGCGACGCATGAATGCTGAGGCCATCGCTCGCTACTTGCCCGAGCTGATGAGACGCCCAAGGTACGTGAGGCGGTATTTGCAGGTAGGTGGCCCGCCTGATCTCGGAGTTCCGAACATGGCTGACCAACGCGGAGAGGTCCCAGGCTTCTTCGACGCCTTTGAGGAGTGGATGCGCACACCCCCTCCAAACTGGGATGACTTGGCGTGGCTTCGAAGTCGATGGGATGGTCCGTTCATGGTCAAGGGTGTCACTCGGGTGAGTGATGCGCACAGAGCCCGAGATATTGGGGCGACGGCGATCTCGGTTTCAAACCATGGCGGCAACAACCTTGACTCGACGCCAGCGACCATTCGCTGTTTGCCAGCGATCGCCGAAGCGGTTGGTAATGATGTGGAAGTCCTCCTTGATGGCGGTGTCCGTCGTGGCTCTGACGTGGTCAAAGCCTTGGCACTTGGTGCGCGAGCCGTGATGATCGGACGCCCCTACCTCTGGGGCCTCGCTGCGGCGGGCGCGCTTGGCGTGACCAATGTGATCGAGATTCTTCGGGGAGGAGTCTCCGAAACGCTCTACGCACTCCAGAAGGCATCCGTCACCGACCTGGGGCCAACGGATGTCGTTGTACCGGATGGTTTTGTTGTTGACCAGGACTCGGGCGACGGTGGCCAATAACGGCTGGTACTGCGATCATGGTGGCCCAGCCCGACTTTCGCAATTTCTTCCCGAATTCATGTCCATCCTGTGGATATCTAGGGGTATGGAGGTGTTATCCACAGGGGTGTTGTAAGGTTTGGGCAGGTAGGATACTCGGGGGGTATATGTGGTTTGTCGTGTAGTGTCCTAAGGATTTATATATTCGGTATTATTGGCATGATCCGTGTGCATCCACTGGTAGCATCTGTCCTATGTATATCAGGGCCGTCGATACCAAGACCAAGACGGGAAAGACCTACACCAAGTATCA
>Ga0209012_1002799_pt1 | contig 14284 bp, 10 predicted proteins | sample RS3BMetagenome_FD_184735 | JGI IMG/M metagenome (GOLD analysis project Ga0209012, IMG submission 184735) | Ferric oxide microbial mat and aquatic microbial communities from Rainbow Spring, Yellowstone National Park, USA - RS3B (SPAdes) (version 3) ...
CCTGGTCAACGGCGACCTGTGCTACGCCACCCTCGCCCATGACCGGGTGCGCACGTGGTCGGACTGGTTCGCCAACAACACCCGTTCGGCGCGTCACCGGCCGTGGATGCCGGCGGCCGGCAACCACGAGAACGAACTGGGCAACGGTCCGGTGGGTTACGGTGCTTACCAGACGTATTTCGCGGTGCCCGACTCGGGCGCCGACCCTGAACTGCGTGGCCTGTGGTATTCGTTCACCGCGGGTTCGGTGCGGGTGATCAGCCTCAACAACGACGACGTGGCCTTCCAGGACGGCGGCAACTTCTACGTGCACGGCTACTCCGGCGGTGCGCAAAAGCGTTGGCTGGCAACCGAACTAGACGCGGCTCGGCGCGACCCCGGGATCGACTGGGTGGTGGTCTGCATGCATCAGACCGCGATCTCCACCACCGACAGGTCCAACGGCGCCGACCTGGGGATCCGGGAGGAGTGGCTGCCGCTGTTCGACCGGTACCGGGTCGACCTGGTGGTGTGCGGCCACGAACACCATTACGAACGGTCGCATCCCTTGCGCGGAACGCTGGGCACCGACACGCGAACCCCGATACCCGTCGAGACCCGGACAGACCTCATCGACGCCACCCGGGGAACGGTGCACCTCGTCATCGGCGGCGGCGGCACCTCCGCACCCAGCAACGGGTTCTTCTTCCCCCAGCCTCGGTGCCGCGTTTTGATGGGAGTCGGCGCCTTCGATCCCGGTTTGGGGCGCAAGGCGCCGACCTATGTGTTGGAGGATGCGCCCTGGTCCGCGTTCCGCGATCGCGACAACCCCTATGGCTTCGCGTCTTTCGACGTCGACCCGGGGCCGTCCGGCGGCAGCACGTCGATCAAGGCGACGCATTACGCGCTGAGCGGGCCGTTGGGCGCGGTGTCTGTCATTGACGAGTTCACGCTCACCAAGCCGCGCGGCGACAACCCGAGGTGACTCCGGGTATCCGTGGGTGGGCCGGGCGAAGCAATAACGACAGCCGTGCGAGCATCCGCGACAGCCGTTGACGGTGTACCGAACCGGCAGCGCCGCCGCCTACGGCACCTGGTTCAGCGCGAACCTGCACAGCACCTCTTGACAGGCGATTCCGTCAAACCGCGGCACGCGAACGCTCCTGCGGGTGCGCTAAATCTATTGCAACTGTGCATATTACCGAGCATCCAACGACCGAGGGCGAACTGCATCCGTGCGCGGTTAAGAATGCATTCTCCAACCGCATCGTCGGCTATTCCATCCACTCGGGGATGAAGTCACGATTAACCGCCCGGGCGTCGGCCGGTGCGGTAGCTCAATTTTTCCGGTGCGGTAGCTCAATGTTTGTAGTGAACCCATCCGCCGACTGTGGGTGATAAACCACAAAATTCCTTAGAATCCGCGCATAACCACCACACACGGTGTGCGCGTAGGCGACCGGGTGTTCCCTCGGAGCCGGCGCCCGGCTGCCCGCAGCGCACCGCCGTTACGCGCAATCAGGGGTATGGTTATCAGTCGATCATCCCGGATGAGGAGTTGCGCGCTTGGCGTAGTGCTCACCCCGCAACCGGAGGAGTGGCCATGGCCGTTGAGGCACTTTCTCAGGCGCCGCTGCAAGCGCGCCGGCCATTTCCGGCCCGGTTGGGCCCAAAGGGCGTACTGGTCTACCGGCTGGTCTCCACCACCGATCACAAGCTGATCGGGATCATGTACGTCGTCACCTGCTATGCGATGTTTTTCCTGGGCGGGCTGATGGCGCTGTTGATGCGCGGTGAGCTTGCCGCGCCGGGTCTGCAGTTTTTGTCGAACGAGCAGTACAACCAGCTGTTCACCATGCACGGCACCATCATGCTGCTGCTGTATGCGACGCCGATCGTGTTCGGGTTCGCCAACCTGGTGCTGCCGCTGCAAATCGGCGCGCCCGATGTGGCGTTCCCCCGGCTGAACGCGTTCTCCTACTGGCTGTTTTTGTTCGGCGCCCTGATCACCCTCGCGGGCTTCATCACCCCGGGCGGCGCCGCCGACTTCGGCTGGACCGCCTACACACCGCTGTCGGATGCCATCCACTCGCCCGGCGCCGGCCCCGATCTGTGGATCATGGGTTTGATCGTGGCGGGCTTGGGCACGATCTTGGGCGCGGTCAACATGGTCACGACCGTGGTATGCATGCGCGCGCCGGGGATGACGATGTTCCGGATGCCGATCTTCACCTGGAACATCCTGGTGACTTCGATCCTGGTGTTGCTGGCGTTCCCGATCCTGACCGCGGCGCTATTCGGGCTGGCCGCCGACCGTCACCTGGGTGCACACGTCTATGACCCGGCCAACGGCGGAGTCCTGCTGTGGCAGCACCTGTTCTGGTTCTTCGGCCACCCCGAGGTCTACATCGTCGCGCTACCATTCTTCGGCATCGTCACCGAGATCCTCCCGGTGTTCAGCCGCAAACCGGTCTTCGGCTATACCACCCTGGTGTTCGCCACTCTCGCTATCGGGGGGTTGTCGATGGCGGTGTGGGCGCATCACATGTTCGCCACCGGCGCGGTGCTGTTGCCGTTCTTCGCCGTCACCTCGTATCTGATCGCGGTGCCCACCGGCATCAAGTTCTTCAACTGGGTCGGCACCATGTTTAGGGGCCAGTTAACTTTCCAGACGCCGATGCTGTTCTCGGTCGGGTTTCTGGTGACCTTTCTGCTGGGGGGCTGTCCGGGGTGTTGCTGGCCAGCCCGCCGCTGGACTTCCACGTCACCGACTCCTATTTCGTGGTGGCGCACTTTCACTACACGCTGTTCGGCACGATCGTGTTCTCCACCTTCGCCGGTGTCTACTTCTGGTTCCCGAAGATGACCGGACGCCTGCTCGACGAGCGCCTGGGCAAGCTGCATTTCTGGTTGACGCTGATCGGTTTTAACACCACGTTTTTGGTGCAGCACTGGCTGGGCAATATGGGCATGCCGCGCCGCTATGCAGATTATCTTCCCACCGACGGGTTCCAGCCGCTCAACGTGGTCTCCACGATCGGGGCGTTCATCCTGGGCGCGTCGATGGTCCCGTTCATCTGGAACGTGTTTCGCAGCTGGCGCTACGGCGAGCCGGTCACCGTTGACGACCCGTGGGGGTACGGCAACTCATTGGAGTGGGCAACCAACTGCCCGCCGCCGCGGCACAACTTCACCGAGCTGCCCCGGATCCGCTCGGAGCGTCCGGCGTTCGAACTGCATTACCCGCACATGGTCGAACGCATGCGCTCCGAATCCCATGTCGGCCGCCACCGGGAAACGCTCAACGAGCCCCAGACCGTCACGGGTCTGCGGGCGTAGCCCGGCGGTGGTTGGTCCCATACGGACGGACGCGCGAAGACCCGCTGGACGATTACGTGCGCGCCCCCGAAGTACCTGGGCGCTCGTGATCACCGCGGCACGAATGCTGGCAACATACCCAGTGGAAGTATCCGTGTGGATCACATCATCTCAGGCCTGGAAGGATCACCATGACCACTACCACCGAGACGGCCGGGCACGTTGCGAGCATGCCGCGTATCGGCGACCCGGCTCCCGCGTTCAGCGCCGTCACAACTCAGGGTGAGATCAACTTCCCCGCCGACTACTCCGGGAAATGGGTCATCCTGTTCTCCCACCCGGCCGACTTCACCCCGGTGTGCACAAGCGAATTCATGACCTTCGCGTCAATGCAACATCAGTTCGCCGCCTACAACACCGAACTGGTCGGGTTGTCCGTCGACGGACTCGCCAGCCATATCGCCTGGTTGCGCACAATAAAGGACAAGATCACCTTCCGTGACATGCACGACGTAGAGGTCACCTTCCCGCTCATCGAGGATGTGACGATGGAGATCGCGCAAAAGTACGGGATGATCATGCCTGGCGAAGACTCGACCAAGGCGGTGCGCGCGGTTTTCGTGATCGACCCCAAGGGTGTGGTCCGGGCCATCATCTACTACCCGCTGAGCCTCGGCCGCAACTTCGACGAGTTGTTGCGCGTGGTCAAGGCCCTGCAGACGGCCGACCACTTCGGCGTCGCGACGCCGGCCGACTGGCGCCCCGGCGACCGCGTGATCGTGCCTACCGCAGCGACCTGCGATACCGCGGAGCAGTTGATGGAAGGCCGTGTCGAGGGTGTCGAATGTGAAGACTGGTTCTTCTGCACCAAACAGATCACCGCCGACGAGGTCGAATCCGCAATCCGCGTCAAGAACGCCACTTAGCCGCACTTGGTCGCGCTTGGTCGCGCAGAGGGCGCTGTGCCGAACTCGGTCGTGACGGATAAGCCCATGCGGCCGCATAGCAGCACCGCGCCGCGGCCGTCTGCCCAGCTAATCCGAACTGCGTTAGGCGCTCAGACCACTGTGTGGAGAACGGACCGGGGCTCTCTGCGATGAAAGTCTTTTTGACATCTTTTTGAAGTCGAGGCGCACGGTCCCGATCTGCACGCCGCAACCTGCCTGCCGAACAACCCCGAGACGGTTTGCCTGGCTGATGAGACTCACTTTCCACTCACCGAAAGCATTTGCCCACCGGAAGGCGACTGGAGGCCGGGTGAAAATGGCCGCCGGCACTGCGTCCCGCAGCAGAAGCCCAGCGGGCTGTCCAGGCGCTCAGGGCACACCCCAAGGCTCACAATGACCGGGCTCGGACCAGCCTGGGCGTTGTTCACCGTCGTCGCCACCTTGGTTGGCGGACTGGTCGGTCTGCGGTTTCGCACCCGCCTGACGGGTGTGATGGCTTTTACCGGCGGGGTGGTGTTGGGAGTAGCGCTGTTCGACCTCGGGCCAGAGGCTGTTGACCGGCTGGACTCGGCAGGGGCGGGGCGCACGGTGGGTGTGGCCATGGGCGCGGGGTTCGTGGGCTTCCTGGTGCTCAGTCGGCTCCTGGTGCTGCACCACCGCGACAACCCGGACGAAGCGGCCCGGCACCGGCCGGTCGGGACCCTTCAGGCTTTGGCGTTGTCGGTGCACAGCCTGCTGGACGGTTTCGGGATCGGCGCCGGGTTCGCGCTGTCTCCCCAGGTGGGGGCCTTCGTACTGATCGCGGTCATCGGCCATGATTTCGCCGACGGGATGAACACCGTGGTTTTCGTGCTGTCCCAGGGCGGCGATGTCACGCATGCGCGGCGGTGGCTACTGATCGACGCCATCGCTCCCGAGGTTGGGGCACTTGCCGGCGCGGCGGTCCCCCTCACCCCACATGCGTATGGCGTCGGGTTGGCGATCTATGCCGGAATCTTTCTCATGATCGGCACCGGAGACCTGCTGCCCGCCGCGCACAGCGAGCCGTCACTGGCCCGCCTTGCGCTCACCACCGCCGGGGCGCTGCTGATCTACCTCGTTACCGGGCTGGTGCCTGGGTGATCCGCCAGCACGGCGACTTCTCCGTCTACAGTCCGGGCTTGCCCAACCGGGGCCGCCGACCGGTATCGGGACTCAAGGAAGGCGACGGTGAGTTCAGGACCTGCCACCGCCGCATCGCGTTGGCGTCAAAAGAGGTTTCGGGCCGCCCGGGAGATTCCTTCGGCGCTCATCGGGTGCTGGTCGGCGAAGGCTGCAAGGTCTCGGGCATCCAGTCCACGCGAGACCGCGAGCCCGATCTGGCCGATAAGGTTGCCCGCATCGATTCCGACGACCCAGCCGCCCACAAGCCGCAGTGAGCCCGTTTGGAAGAACAGCCTGATCTCGCCTCCGGTTTCGCCGAAGATCTGCGCCCGGCTGTCGTGGGCAAACGAGTAGGCGCTCTCTTCGATTGAGATTCCCGCTGCCGCCGCAGATGCGCGGGTCAGACCGACGTAGGCGGCGGTACGTCACCGCATTCTTCATGCCCCGCGCGGCCGGCGACCGGCCAGACGTCGTTCCCGAGGGTGCGGTGAACTTCGCGTTCATCGGCCAGTTCGCCGAGACCACCCGCGACTGCATCTTCACCACCGAGTACTCGGTGCGCACCGGCATGGAAGCCGCCTATCGGCTGCTCGGCGTCGACCGCGGCGTGCCGGACGTGTTCAACTCGACCTACGACATCCGCAGCCTCCTGGCCGCCGCAGTGCACCTGCGCGACGGCAAGGAAATCGACATCCCCATCCCGGAGATCCTGCGCCAACACCTGCTCGACAAGATGACCCACAACGAAATCGGCGAACTGCTCGTCGAATACGGACTGATCAAAGACTGACTAAAGCTAAAACGGCGGTGGTTCGCCGTCACCGGCGGCATGGTCGGGTCCCGAATCGCTAGCCGCCGTGCGGGATTGGGCCGTGCGGGCCTCGCGGTTGTGGCGGCGTTCGGTGGCCACGCGCGCCGCGCGGTGTTGGGCGCGGGTGCGGGTGCGTTTGGGCATCATGGTGGTGCGGGGGGAGCAGTAGTCCTCGGGGTGCGGGGCCACCTCGGGGGCAGGCATCCCGCCCACGGCGTGGCACAGGCTGGGGAACAACAGCGCACTGCCCGGGGTGGTGACGTAGGTGCACCCGGCCGGGGAGGTCAGGATGAGTGTGCCGTCAGCCAGTTGCTGGTCGGTCCAGCCCCAAAACGTCTTCACTAAATGATGGGTTTTGCAGTAGCACTTGAGGTTGCCCGCGTGGGTCGGACCGCCCAGGCTGTAGGGGATGGTGTGGTCGATTTCGCAGTCGTTTGCCGGTTTGTCGCAGCCCGGCCAGCGACACGTCAAATCCCGGCAGCGCACGAAATCGGCCAGGGCTTTGGAAGGCACGTAACCGGTCTCCGGTGGAGCGTCGCCGGGATGGATCAGCGGCCTCAGCTTGGCGGACTTGGCGAGCTCGGCGACCACCTCCGGGCTGATCAGTCCGTCGGCGCCCACCAGCGAGGCCGAATTGCTGCCGGTGCCCTCGAGGGTGGCGTGTTCGGCGATCACATGGATCACCACCGGAGAGGCAGGCTTGCGCGTGGCCGCGGCGCAATCCGACCGCCCGCAGCGACAGCCCAGCCGATCAGCCCCGGCGGCCAGCGCCCCGAGCGCATCGGCGCGGCGCTGGGCGCGGGTGCGCGGATCCTGCGCGCACACCGTGGCCGCCAACGCGTCCAGTCGCTGGTCCAGGGCGTGGGCGTCCGGGGTGAACAGGCTGCCCTGAATCTGCGAGATTCCGCTTCCGACGACATCATCGACACAGATTTCGCGGTCGCTGCGGTGTTCGCGGCGCCGGCGCACCGCATCGGCGTCCGCGCGGGCGACGATCTTGTCCACTTGCCCGGCCAGCCGCGCCCGCGTCATCGACGGCCACCGCGCCACGTTCGCCGCCAACTGCGCGTCCACCCCGGCCAGCACGTCGGGGTCGGTGATCAACTCGGTGCGATACACGATGGTGGCGAACAACCGAAAATCGATGTCCCCGGCGCAGAATACCTCCCCCACCTGCGGCAGTCGCTCGCGCAGCGCGCGCGCGTAGTGCAGCCGGCTCGCCGCCAAGGCCTGCGAGATCCGCAATTGCGCGGCCACCTCCGCCGCGACCGCGTCCATGGTGTCCACCGCCCAGTCCTCGGTCTCCGAACACCGCGACAACCGGTAGGCAAACAATTCCCCCATTGCCACCAACTGCGCAGCCGCCGCCTGATTCTCCACCCGCGCCACCGCCCCGATGCGTTCCAGCAGCGCCGCCGACCCCGCCGTCTTCGACGGGTGTCGCCGCTCGATCAACTCATCGAACCGGGCTCGGACTTCTTCGAACATACATTCGATCATGCCACGCCGGTACGACGCGTTGATTCTGTGGAAGCGGCGGCTTGTAGATAACTCGCGGCGCGATCCGGAGGGGCCGTCAACTGCGGCGCGAGGGGCACAGCTCAAGCGTTGACCGTCTCGCGGTCGCGTTCGTGCCGGCGCTGCCGCTCCATGGTGGCGAAGTAGAAGGCGAACGCGAACGCAAAGCTGGTGAACAGACTCGACACTGAATCCCGACCAGATCGGCCCCAACCGGCCCGGGCCGACGGGCTTCGCGGGCCAGCCCATCCCGATCGAGGGACTCTACCTGGGCAGCGCTGGTTGCCACGGCGGGCCCGGAATCACGTTGATCCCCGGCTACAACGCCGCACAACAGGCACTCGGCGAGCGCACCGGTTAGTGGACCGGGTGCGATTCGCCCAGCTAATGCACGAGCTGCTCGGAACCGAAGCGGCTCATAGAAACGGCAGCTAGGCTACCAGGGACCCGACCACTCCGCGCCGGCGTGACGTCGGAGCCGCTCTAAGTCATGAAGGCGGCGATTCAGCGCCGGGACCGTAGGCTCGGGTGCTGCAGTACAGGAGGAAGAAATGCTGATCGGGCCGTTGGACGTCTCGACGGTCAACGAGTGGGAGCCGGCCCCCGGTGTGCTGGTTTCTTGGCGTGCGTCCGCCGCTTCGCTCGCCAAGGCCCGCGAGGCGCCCATAAGTGCCGTGCCGCCCAGCTATGTGCAAGCTCGTCACCTCCGGAGTTTCTGTGAGCAGGCGGCCCGGGGTCTCGAGCACTCCCGGCTGCTCATCGCGTCCGGTGAGATGTCCGGACGGTGCGACCTCCGCGCCATGACCTACGTGATCAACAAACACCTGCGCCGGCACGACACCTACCGCAGTTGGTTCGAGTACCGCCCCGGCTCGCTGGAAGCCGACCGCATCGTCCGGCACACCCTCGCCGACCCAGCCGACATCGAGTTCGTCCCTTGCGAACATGGGGAGCTGACGACCGCCGAACTGCGGGACCACACCGTATCCACACCGGATTCGCTGCAGTGGGACTGCTTCAGCTTCGGGATCATCCAGCACCCGGACCGTTTCACCTTCTACGCCAGCATCGATCATCTGCATGCCGACGGGCAGTTCGTCGGCCTGGGATTGATGGAATTCCAGACCATGTACACCGAGCTCGTGACCGGTAGGCCGCCGGTTGGGCTACCGCAGGCCGGCAGTTACGCCGACTACTGCATCCGCCAACGCGAGTACACCTCCGCTTTGACCTTGGCTTCGCCGGAAGTTCAGACGTGGATCGACTTCGCCGAAGCCAATGGCGGGACATTCCCCAAATTTCCGCTGCCGCTGGGCGACGAGTCTGTGCCCTGCGGCGGAGACTTGATGACGATGACGCTGATGGACGAGCGTCAGACCGAGCGGTTCGAAGCCGCCTGTATTGTGGCGGGCGCGCGGTTCGTGGGCGGCATGTTCGCATGCATTTCCATCGCGCTGCACCAATTAATCGGTGTCGAAACATATTTCGGGATCACGCCGAAAGATACCCGCACGCCGGCCGACTTTACGACACAGGGCTGGTTCACCGGCCACATCCCGGTGACCGTTCCGGTCGGCGGATTGTGCTTCAATGCCATTGCGCGACAAGCGCAGACATCTTTCGATTCGGGTACGAACTTGGCGCAAGTGCCATTTGAACGCGTCGTGGAATTGGCGCCTTCGCTGCGCAACCCCCCACCGCTTTTTTCCCTGGTGAACTTTTTCGACGCGCAGGTAGCCCCGCTTTCGGTGCTGACCAAAATGTTTGAGGACCAGACCGTCGGTGGCCACAGCGACGGCAGGGTCACCTACCCGCTGAGCACGATGGTGGGTCGATTCGAGCGCACCGCGGCGGGTGTGTTGTTCCCGGACAACGTGACTGCTCGCGATTCCATTTCTCGATACCTGCGAGCGCTAAAATCGGTGTGTGCCCGCGTCGCCGACGGCGGGGCTGCGGAACGCGAACGTCCGGTCGCCAAGCTCGCAGCGCAGGCGGTCTCCTAATTTCCAGGCGGTTATGAATGTCGGCGCAGCTGGAGCAGGTCGACCGTCCCGGCCAAGACACCCCGGTGGGTTTTTTTCCGCGCCTGGGGCAGCTGATCGCGCGCCGCCCGTGGCTGGTGATCGGCGCCTGGGTGGTACTCGCGGGCGTGTTGTCGCTGACCATGCCGTCCCTGGAAGAGGTCTCCCAGCGGCATCCGGTCGATCTGCTGCCGGCGGGAGCGCCGGTGCTGGTCGCGAACGAGAAAATGACGGCGGCGTTCCACGAACCAGAGTCGGAGAGCATCGCGGTGGTGGTGCTCAGCGATGCCAAGGGACTGAGCGCGGCCGACGAAGCCACCTACAAGAAATTGGTGGGGAACCTGCGTCAGGACACCCGCGACGTGGTCTCGCTGCAGGATTTCATCTCGACACAGCCGTTGCGTGAGCTGTTGACCAGTAAGGACAATCAGGCCTGGATCCTGCCGGTCGGTCTGCCCGGAGACTTGAGCTCGCCCGAATCCAAACACGCGTTCGCGCGGCTCGCCGACATCGTCAAACGCGACGTCGCGGGATCCACGCTGACGGCTAATCTGACCGGGCCCGCGGCCACGGTCGCCGACATGAACCTGACCGGGCAGCGCGACAGGACACGGATCGAACTCGCCATCATCGTCTTGTTGTTCGTCATTTTGCTGGTCATCTACCGAAACCCGGTCACGATGATGCTGCCGCTGATAATGATCGGCCTGTCGGTGGTAGTTGCCCAGCGCCTCGTGGCGATAGTGGGGCTGGTCGGCCTCGGTGTTGCCAACCAGACCACCATCTTCATGACCGGGATGATGATCGGCGCCGGAACGGATTACGCCGTCTTCCTCATCAGCCGGTATCACGACTATCTGCGCCGGGGCCTGGATTCGGATCAGGCGGTCGCCAGGGCGTTGACGTCCATCGGCAAGGTGATCGCGGCCTCGGCGGCAACGGTGGCGGTCACCTTCCTTGGAATGATCTTCACCCAGTTGGGGATCCTGCGAAGCGCCGGCCCGGTGTTGGGGATTTCAGTAGCCGTGGTCTTCTTCGCCGCGGTGACCCTCCTGCCGGCCCTGCTGATAATTGCCGGACGCCGCGGTTGGATCGCGCCACGCCGCGACCTCACGCGACGTCTGTGGCGGCGTTCTGGCATCCAGATCGTGCGCAAGCCGAAGGCGCATCTGCTCGCCAGCGCGCTCGTGCTGGTTATTCTCGCCAGCTGCGCAGGCCTGGCCCACTACAACTACGACGAACGCAGCTCGCTGCCGGCGTCCGTCGAAAGTTCGATCGGGTATGCGGCCCTCGACAAGCATTTCCCGCCCAACTTGATCATTCCTGAATACCTCTTCATCCAGTCACCGCACGATCTGCGCACCCCGACGGCACTTGCCGACTTAGACCAGATGGCGCAGCGGGTAAGCCAAGTGCCAGGAGTCGCCAGTGTCCGTGGCATCACCCGACCGACCGGCGAGTCCCTGGAGCAAGCCAAGCTCTCGTGGCAAGCAGGCGAAGTCGGTGACAAGCTCGACGAAGGTTCCAAGCAGATCGTTGGCCACACCGGCGATCTCGACAAGCTGGCGGGCGGCGCCAACGAATTGGCCGGCAGGCTCGGTGACATCCGGACCCAGGTCAACCAGGCGGTGTCGGCGGTCAGCGGCCTGATTGACGGACTCGGATATCTGCAGAACGTATTTGGCGGCAATCGGGCGCTCGGCGAACTCGCTGGCGCGGAAAAGCTGATCAACAGCATGCGCGGGTTGGGCGACGCGATCGGCGCCAATGCGAACTTCGTCGCCAACAACTCCGATTGGGCCAGCCCGGTGCTGGGCGCACTCGACAACAGCCCGATGTGCAGCGCCGAGCCCGCCTGCGTCAACGCGCGCACCGAACTGCAGCGACTGGTCACTGCGCGCGACGACGGCACCCTTGGCAAGATATCCGAGCTGGCACGACAACTCCGGGAAACTCAAGCCGTGCAGACCTTGGCCGCTACGGTATCCGGGTTGCGCCGGACGCTTTCGGCCGTCGTCGGCGCTATGGGTTCGTTGGGCATGGGCAGTCCGGGCGGCATGCGCGCGAAGGTCAACTTCCTGCAGCAAGGGGCGAACAGTCTCGCCGACGGCAGCCGACAACTGGCCGACGGAGTAGAGCAATTGGTCGCTCAGGTCAAGAAGATGGGCTTCGGGCTTGGTGAGGCTTCCGCGTTCCTGATGAACATGAAAAATGACGCGACGACCCCGGCGATGTCAGGTTTCTACATTCCCGCGCAGGCGGTGGCGTATGCCACCGGCAAGGGAGGCGGCCCTGCCGCGATGCCGGGCGAGGTCCGCGACCTGCTGGGCGGGATGGACACAGGCCAGCTCAAAAAGCTTGCCTCCGCGTTCGTTTCATCCGACGGGCATGCGGTGCGGTATCTGATCCAAACGAAAATCAACCCGTTCAGCACCGCCGCAATGGATCAGGTCGACGCCATCACGGCTGCCGCCCGGGGGGCTCAACCGAACACCACGCTGGCCGATGCCAAGGTATCGGCGGTGGGTCTGCCCGTCTTTGTGAAGGAGACGCGCGACTACTACGGCCAAGATCTGCGGTTCATCATCGTCATGACCATCTGCGTTGTGCTGCTGATCCTGATCGCGTTGCTGCGCGCCGTCGTTGCGCCGCTGTACCTAATCGGTTCGGTGATCATTTCCTACATGGCGGCACTCGGTATCGGCGTCATCGTGTTCCAGTTCATTCTCGGCAAGGAGATGCATTGGAGCGTACCCGGATTGACGTTTGTCATATTGGTCGCGGTCGGCGCCGACTACAACATGTTGCTTATCTCGCGGTTGCGTGACGAGTCCAAGTTCGGCATGCGTTCCGGTGTCATCCGTACCGTGGGTTCAACCGGCGGCGTGATCACCGCGGCGGGTCTGATCATGGCCGCCTCGATGTTCGGCCTGGTGTTTGCCAGCCTCAGCAATGTCGTGCAGAGCGGCTTCGTTCTCGGGGCCGGGCTGCTGTTGGACACCTTCCTGCTGCGCACCGTCACGGTGCCTGCGATCGCGGTGTTGGTCGGGCAGGCGAACTGGTGGCGGCCGTCGGCCAGCGGGCTCGCGGGCCGGTGGCCGCCACGGTGGACGCGACGAAGGGAGCGCGGCCAGGCCCAGCCAGCGAAACACAAACCCCTTTTGCCCGAGCCAGATTTGGCTGCGTGGACGGACGACGAAGTGATCAGTTTCTCGCTACACGACGGGCTGAGGCTCTAGTCCAGAGCTCTGAGCCAAAGCCGATGGTTACTTGCCGGTGAGCAGCCGGACGACCGTCTTCACAATGCCCTTCTTACCGATCTTCGGGCCGATGCCGGGGCCGCGAACTACGTTGCTGGCCACGCTGCCGACGGCGGCTGCACTCGAGACGCTGGCCGTAGCGGCGCGGACGGGGAGTGCGACCGCGGAGTACGCGGAGGGGATGTGGGTGACCCCGTTGATGAGTTGCACCGGATTGTGCGCGGGTCCCGGGTCATAAGCCCGGTCGATCAGCGGCCGTAGCGTCGCGTCAACCCGGCCAGCATCTTCGGGGGGCATGCCCGCTATATCCACCAGTGCCCGGGCAATGGGGAGCTCGCTGTTACGGATGAAATACGTCGTCGTGGTGCCGCCCATACTGTTGGTTGTCCTCGTGATGTCCCAGGGAGGGACGCGAGACGGGTCGGAGAATGCTGTGGCGCTGTGGCCGTAATACCCTCCGGCGAAGACCGCGTTCAGGTCGGCCAGCAGATTTCCCGGGTGGTTGGGCGGGTCGGAAAAGGGGTCGTATTGACCAACGATATTGATCGTGCGGTACTGGCTCTCCACCGGGCCGGGGACGGTGTAGTCGATGATCGGCACATGGGCGCCGGGCCCAAATGCCTTGACGAGAAGGTTGTTGGGGTCACCGGCTTTGATGAACGTGAGTTGGTCCGCCGCCGGTGCGGCCGGGTCGTGCGCCAGCCGCGCCTGTTCGCGGTCGAGTGCAAGCGTTCCTTGTGAAAGCCCGGCCACCGAGATGGGCCCTTCGGTGCTACGGATCGCCGCATCAAGGTTGTTGGTTCCGGTAGTCACCGAGCTGTTGACCGTTGGGGAGTCCAGTCCTGTAACCGGCCAAAAACTTCCCGGATACGGAACGACGCGCCGGGTCGCGTCGGGGCTGTAATAGTTCGCATCAATCTGCGGCTGCATATCGGGCTTGAAATGGTACAGCGACCGCAGCGGCCCGTAGGGAGATGGTGCGGTGCCGGGCACGATCAGCGCGGTGTCGGCTGCTGCGACACCATCACCGAAAGTTGCCGTTGCCGCCAATATCCCAACCGCGACGGCGATAAACTTAGTCACGAACCCTCTCAAGCGCCGAGCGACTCACCACAAGGATGCTACCTGCGGCAAGGCGGGAGCGCGGGCTTTCCAGCATGTCAGGCTTACCAGGTCTCAGAGGTTGGCCAGGCCGAGCATCAGCATGAAGCTGCCTCCGGCGCCCACCAGGGCTGCGGCGTCTCGGCGGCTGCGAGACCGCACCCAGGTTTGCAGTGCGGCCATGAA
>Ga0209012_1002811_pt1 | contig 14255 bp, 13 predicted proteins | sample RS3BMetagenome_FD_184735 | JGI IMG/M metagenome (GOLD analysis project Ga0209012, IMG submission 184735) | Ferric oxide microbial mat and aquatic microbial communities from Rainbow Spring, Yellowstone National Park, USA - RS3B (SPAdes) (version 3) ...
GTATGCACACCGATAAAGCGCCAAACGAAGCAATTTTAACTCCGCTCGCGAGAAGTCCCCTTTCGTAAGATAGGGGATGAGAGCGAGCGAAAGGATTATATAGTTTTATTGTATAAGATGTTTGTCCAAAAGGACTTTCCCTATGGAACGTAGGGGAGACGCTCGTAGATGACAATACCTCTACAAGTAACATGCTGGAATATCTAAAACATATTCCGCATGTGAAAGCAAGTATCTCAAATGAAGTGAGAAGCCCTAAACAAATGGATGTGGCTCAAGAAGCTCCATCCGTAAGGATGGGGTAGTTCACTGCTTTATGAGGCTTGACTTGGATTGTTCTTGTACTTGATACAGAATATACTTGTATACTTATGCTTGATGAACGGTGAAAAAAATGGTTGTTGCAAATCCAGAATACGCGATCGCAGCTGCGATTGCGATTGCAGGAGGTCTTGTAGGAACGGGCATGGCGCAGCAGGGAATAGGCGCTGCAGGCATGGGCATAATAGCTGAGAGGCCTGAGAAATTCGGGCAGGTGCTGTTCTTCTTCGTTATACCTGAAACCCTCTGGATAATCGGCTTCGTGCTCGGACTTATACTGCTGCTTCAGATACTTTGAGACCAGTGCATCCCATGGGGCTTGAAGAGATATTGAAGGGCATAAAAAGCCGCAAGGAGGCAACGCTGGCACAGATCGCCAGTGATACCAAGGCGCAGATAGACAAAATAATAGGAGAGGCAAAAGAGCAGGCCAAGGCGATAGCCAAGGAAAGCAGGGCGCACGCAAAAAGAGATGCTGAGCTGATAGAGGCGAGAGAAACCTCAAAAGCAAGGATAGAGGGCAAGATGATATACAATAACGCACTTAATGATAGAATAGAAGAGGCGCTCACTTCTATCAGGAATGATCTAGGCAGTTTTACGAAAAGTGACACATACAATAAATTGCTTGAAAAGCTTGCAAATGAAGTGCTTGCAGGCCTCGGCAATGACTGCACGATCTTTGCGAACAGCAATGATGTTGCATACCTAAAAGGCAGAATAAAAGGAGAAAACTTGGTCCAGGCAAAGGAGAAGTTTATAGGAGGCATAAAGGCGGTGTCAAAAGACGGAAGGAGGGAGATGGATTATTCTCTTGAGAGTATTATGGAAGGGCTTCGGGAGGGGCTTGCGTCAAGGATTATAGAGGAATTGAGGGGAAAGGAATGAGCGGGGACTCAACCTACATAGGCAAATACGGCCAGCTTCGCGTGCTGAGCACGCAGTTCCTCAGCCCGGGCTTTATAGAGCAGCTTGCGGAAAGGGAGGGGAGCGAGATACTTAAGGCGCTCTCTTCAACCACATACAAGCAGGAGCTCGACAGCCTGTCTGCGCTTTACAAGATGCCGGACCTTTTTGAGGCAGTTATAAATGCACATGCAATGAGGATGATGAGGTATGCGCTGTTTGCAGTGCCGCCTGGGGCAAAGGACTTTGTAGTTGCATACCTGAACAAGTTTGACATAGAAAACATAAAGCTGATCCTTTCATCAAAATTGCTAGGATATGATGTGGAGCACACAGAGAACTTCCTGATGGTGCAGAGGAATATACCTGCGGGCGTTGTGGGCGGAGTCATCAGCAGCAGCGACTACAAGAATATTATAGGCCAGAAGGACATAGAGGGTGTGGTAAAGGCGCTGACAAGATACGGCTACGGCGTGGTTCTGCTCAAATACCTTGACAGAGTAAAGAAGGAGAACAACCTATCCTCAATGATACTCGGGCTCGACACATACTACTATGAAAAGCTGTTTGAAGAATACAGGTTCCATAACAGCGAAGATGGTAACGTAAAGGAGTTCCTGCAGGAGCTTGTGGATATAAAGAATATAATCAGCATGGTGAAGGCCTCATCACTCTCTTATACGCCAACAAAAGAGGACTTCATACCTAACGGCAGCATACCTGAGGCGAAGCTCGCTGAGATAGCATCTAAGGGCGTGGATGCGATAAAGAGTGCATCTGCGTTCAGGATAGACAGTGCGATAGAGACGTATAAGAGGGCGCCTTTCATAAGCCTGATTGAGGTTGCACTGAAAAGGGAACTTTACAAAAAGTGGCTCGGAGTGTTTGAAAGATCACCGTTTTCAGTCGGCTTCATACTTGCGTTCATGCTTAAGGCAGAGATAGAGAGAGATGAATTAAGGAATGTATGGCTGGTAAAGTTCTACGGAGTCAGAAAGGAGATTGCAGAGACCATGAAGGTACTGAAGTATATTAAATCTTAAGGCGCATGCGCAATGTATAAAACAAAACTGTAGAGGTTGTGGTTCAATGGTGTTGGAGACAGAAAGGATTGCTGTAATAGGAGAAAGAGATGTTGCACTCGGCTTCAAGCTGGTCGGAATCAAAGATGCATTTATAGAAGAGGGTGCGAGTGCGGTGACGTTGCTGCGCGAAATGCTGGAAAAGAAGGAGTACGGGCTTGTAATAGTTTCAAACACGTTGCTAGAGCACATGGATACGCAAACGCTCAAGGCTGCTGAGACCTCTCTCAAACCTATAGTGGTTTTTCTTCCGGTGAAGGAAGAGGAGAACAAAGAATCGGTAGAGCAGCTTGCAAAGAGAGTGCTTGGCGTAAACATACAAATGCTAAAATGATCAAAAGGGAAATCTATGAGCGGTAAAATATACAGGGTCTCAGGGCCTGTTGTGATAGCAGGGGGCCTTGAATCACCGAATATGTATGATGTTGTAAAGGTAGGCAATTCAGGCCTTATAGGAGAGATAATAAAGCTTGAGGGCTCTGACACGATAATACAGGTCTACGAGGACACGACAGGCCTGAAGCCAGGAGAGCCTGTAGAGTCTACAGGCACGCAGCTTTCAGTTGTGCTAGGGCCCGGGCTCATAGGCTCGATATATGACGGCATACAGAGGCCGCTTGATAAGATAAAAGAGGTTTCAGGAGACTTCATAACGAGGGGCATAAACGTAGACTCGTTAGACCAGAGAAAGAAGTGGCATTTTGTTCCGCTCGCAGGTATCAAAAAAGGTAGCGTTGTTAAGGAGGGGCAGGTAATAGGCGAGGTGCAGGAGACAGACCTTATAAAGCACAGGATAATGGTGCCAATCGGCGTAAAAGGTGCTGTAGAGAGCATAGAGGAGGGAGACTATACAGTTAATGATACAGTAGCAAAAGTAAAAACAGAGAAAGGAAGCGTAGAGGTAAAACTGGCACAGAGATGGCCGGTAAGGGTCCCAAGGCCCACGCTCAGCAAGCTTGCACCCGAGATCCCACTTATAACAGGACAGAGGGTTGTAGACACATTCTTCCCTGTGGCGAAGGGAGGCACCGCCGCAGTACCAGGACCTTTTGGAAGCGGAAAATGTGTTACCGGAGACACAGAGGTCCTTCTAGGAAATGGAAACATAAAAACCATAGAAGAGCTATTCAACGAAAACAAGTACAGCCCCGGCAGCATCATCAAGTTTGAGAATGACGAGCAGATAATATTCCTGAACAAGCCTATCAGCATATACTCTTTCATGGATGGAAGGATAGTCAAAAGTGAGACAGACACGCTATACAAGGGCAAAAGCTCGAGGATCGTGGAAATAAAGACAAGGACAGGACGCATTGTAAAGGTAACTCCGATCCATAAGTTGTTTAAGGTAGCAGATGGAAAAATTGAAGAAACAGAAGCCGCAGCATTGAAGCCTGGAGATTATATAGCAGCTGCAAGGAAATACGACGTAGAGCAGAAAGACATGGAAATAAAAGCGGATATGCTGCCGAAGGATATGCGTGTTGCTGATGCAGGATTGGTAAGAGGAGGCAAATCTGACAAGCCTCTGCACATACCAGAGAAAATCAGTAGAGAGCTCGGCGAATTTTTTGGACTGTACACAGCCGGAGGTTGTATAAGAGATACAAACACAGTTGTGTTTACAAATTCTGACGCATCGCAGCTAGGCAGGTTTGCGTACCTCTCTGCCTGCATTTTTGGTTTGGAACCGAAATATGAGAAGACTCAGGAGGGGCAGCGTAAGCTTAATATGAAGATTTACAATGCAGATCTTGCAAAATTCCTGTCAGTGTTTGGATTCGGATGCGCTGCGCAGGAGAGAGCGATACCTGAAGCTGTCATAGGCTCAAGCAATGAAGTGCTGGGCGCATTCCTTAGCGGCTACTTTGCTGGTTCCGGCTCATTCTACAATAAGGAAGTGAGGCTTTCAACGGCAAGCAAGAGGCTGGCGACGCAGCTCGTATATACACTTTCAAGATTTGGTATACTGAGCAGCATTTCCAAGAGGAATGTTAAAGGCTCTGCCTATTACAGTGTAAGTATAAGAAGCAGGGAGGACTTGGCGCTTTTCTACAACGTAATAAGCAAGAGCATTGAAACTGAGAAGGTCAGAAAACTCAGAGATTATGTAATTGGCCGATCAGAATATGATGAAGAGAGCCAGGCATTGAATGGAAATGATAGCATTAATAATTGTATTGGCGGAAGCGGCAGGAGTGTGCAAAGTGCGGGCAGACATATCGAGTTAATAAGCATGGATTCAGGAAGCATGCAAACTATTATGCAGGAGCAGAGCGTTGCAAGATTAGGCGAATCGCTCGATTACAATTACATATTCTGTGATCAGATTAAGGAAATAAGAATCCTAGAGGGAGAGTTTGATGTATATGATGTGTCAGTGCCCAAATATGGGATGAATTTTATCGGAGGCAACGGCGGCGTAATACTGCACAACACAGTCATACAGCACCAGCTCGCTAAATGGAGTGATGCAGAAGTTGTGATATTTGTTGGATGCGGGGAACGTGGAAACGAGATGACAGAAGTACTCTCAACATTTCCTGAGCTCAAAGATCCTAAGACAGGCAAGCCGCTCATGGAGCGCACAGTGCTTATAGCAAACACCTCGAACATGCCTGTGGCTGCAAGAGAGGCAAGCATCTACACTGGCATAACAATAGCAGAATATTACCGCGACATGGGATACAGCGTGGCGCTCATGGCAGACAGCACATCGCGCTGGGCAGAGGCGCTCAGAGAGATCTCAGGTAGGCTTGAGGAGATGCCGGGAGAGGAAGGCTATCCAGCATACCTTGGCAGGAAGGTTGCGGAGTTCTATGAGAGGGCAGGAAGGGTAAACACGCTCGGGGGCGCGGTGGGCTCTGTGACTGCAATAGGTGCGGTATCGCCTCCAGGTGGTGATATCTCTGAGCCGGTGTCACAGAACACGCTAAGGGTGACAAGGGTCTTCTGGGCACTTGATGCGGCGCTCGCAAACAGCAGGCATTTCCCATCAATAAACTGGCTTACGAGCTACTCGCTTTACATAGATGATTTGAGTGGATGGTATGAGAAGAATGTCAACAAGGAATGGGGCGAGCTCTACAGCGAGGCGATGAAAACCTTGCAGATGGAGGCCGAGATCAACGAGATCGTGCAGCTTGTTGGCTACGATGCACTGCCTGAATCAAACAAGGCAACACTCGACATAGCAAAGAGCATAAGAGAAGATTACCTCCAGCAGAGCGCTTTCGATGAAGTAGATACATTTACTTCAATGAAGAAGCAGTACTACATGCTCAAGGCAATAATTACAATGGGCAGGAAGGAGTACGACGCAGTGAAGAGGGGAATAATGATGGACGAGCTTGCGGGCATAGAGGTAAAGCAGAGAATAGCAAAGATGAAGTTTGTAAAGGAGGAGCAGATAGATGCATACTTTGATGATGTTATGAAAATGCTTGATTCCATAGACAAGATGGAGGCAAAGCTGAAATGAGCAATGGCGAGTTTATGAAAGATGTATACTATAAGACCATCAACCAGGTAACAAATGTGCTGCTGTTCGTAGAAGGCATAAAGGATGCAGCATACGGCGAGCTGGCAGAGATAAGGCTTGAGGATGGAAGAACTGTAATAGGACAGGTTCTCGACACCAGGGAGAATCTTGCGATCGTGCAGTCATTCGGAGAGACAAGGGGCATGAATATAGAGAAAACAAAGGTCAAATTCACAGGCAGGACTGCGGAGATAGATGTAAGCACAGATATGGTGGGAAGGATCTTTGACGGCATGGGAAGGCCGAGGGACAACGGCCCTGCGATAAGGGGAGGGGAAACGCTCGAGATAACAGGAAGCGCAATAAATCCTTATGCAAGAGAAGAGCCTTCGGAATTCATTGAGACAGGCATATCAGCGATAGACGGGATGAATACGCTCGTCAGAGGGCAGAAGCTTCCGATTTTCTCCGGCTCGGGGCTTCCACACAACAGGATAGCTGCGCAGATAGCGAGGCAGGCGAAGATACTCGGCAAGGGAGAAGGCTTTGGTATTGTGTTCGGGGGTATTGGAATAAACAGCGAGGAGGCGAACTTCTTCAAAAGGGAGTTTGAGGAGACGGGAGCGCTGGAAAAGTCTGTCATGTTCCTAAATCTCTCATCAGAGCCCTCGATGGAAAGAATAATACTCCCAAGGCTCGCATTGACGACTGCGGAGTACCTCGCATACGAGCAGGACATGCATGTGCTTGTTATACTCAGCGACATGACAAACTACGCCGAAGCACTGCGCGAGATCTCCGCCGCAAGAGAGGAGGTGCCTGGAAGGCGCGGGTATCCTGGCTACATGTACACTGACCTTTCTACGATATACGAAAGAGCCGGAAAGATAAGGAACAGAAAGGGCTCGATAACACAGGTGCCCATACTCACAATGCCTGGAGATGATATAACACACCCAATACCAGACCTTACGGGCTATATAACAGAGGGCCAGATAGTGCTGAGCAGGGAGCTGCAGAGGCGCGGCGTATATCCGAACATAGATGTGCTGCTCTCCCTTTCAAGGCTTATGAACCAGGGTATTGGAAAGGAGAGGACACGCGAGGACCACAGAAGCACTGCAGACCAGCTTTATGCCTCGTATGCAAAAGGCAAGGAACTAAGGAGCCTCACTGAAATAGTGGGAGAGGAGGCGCTGAGCCAGAGCGACAAGCTCTACCTGAAGTTCGCAGACGAGTTTGAAAACAAATTTGTAAAGCAGGGCTACTACGAGGATAGAAGCATAGAGCAGACGCTCGACCTTGGCTGGGAGCTGTTCGCAATGCTTGACAAGAAGGAGATGAAGAGGGTGAAGGATGAGCTCATAGCAAAGTACGGCAAGTGGAAAGTGGAATGATGGAGAGCAATGTAAAGACGACAAGGATAGAGCTTATAAGGACGAGGCGGAGGATAGCGGTAGCAAGAAAGGGGCTTTCGCTTCTCAAGATGAAGAGGAGCAGCCTGGTGCTGGAGTTCTTCGACCTTGCAAGGCAGATACAGAAGCTTATGGGAGGTCTTGGAAGCGCGGTAGAGCGCGCAAGGGAGAGCATGAAGATAGCGGACACGCTCTCAGGCAGGATAAACTTGGAGAGGATTGCTGCGGAGCAGAGCACTCTGGGCGCAAGCGTAGAGGCGAAGAATGTGATGGGCGTGAAGATACCGAATATAAGCATAGAGAAGGCGGGCGCGATGCCGGAGAGCTACGAGCTGATAAGCGTGCCTGCTCCAATAGAGGATGCCAGGGTGAGCTACACCACGCTGTTCGGCATGCTGATAGAGATAGCGGAGAAGGAGAATGCGCTCAGGAAGCTGTTGCATGAAATAGAAAAGCTTAACAGGCGCGCAAACGCGATAGAGAATGTTGCAATACCAGCAATGGAGGAGAAGGCAAAATACATAAGGCAGAGACTTGAGGATATGGAGCGCGACAACATAGTTTCGCTCAAATTCATAAAAGGCAAGATCAGTGCCAAGAGTGAATCCAATGCCTGAAGATACTGAAGTAAAAAGCACAGAGCCGAGCAGAATGCTGAGCGTTGCGCAGGCACGCAGCTATTCGGAGCACATACTCAAGAAATATTATCCGAAGTACTACAAATACTTTAATTACAGATATTACAGGAATTACAAGTCCTACAAACGCGATGCGGCTGAAAGCCGCAAGGGTGCAGCACAGGATAATATTGCACCAGGATACAGAAGCAGAGAGCAGAGGAGTTTTGAGAGGATAAGGCTTGCATTCCTTATATTCAACATCGCGGCAACTCTCGCGGTGATTATTGCTATCGCGGTATTTCTATGAGCACAAAAAAAGAAGACGCAAAGGCACAGGACGTGCAGCAGGAAGAAGCACAGGTGGAGAGCGTTGAGACGCTCAAAAGTATAAAAGAAGAAGAAGAGGCATCAAATGCAGAGATAGATGAAGCAAGGAGGGAGAGCTCTGAGGAGATAGAAAAGGCGAAGGCTGAAGCCATCAAGATCATAGAGGATGCAAAGGCTGCCGCAGAATTGCACTATCAGAAGAGCATAGCTGAGGCAGAAAAGAAGGCAAAAGAGCTCTACAATGCGGAGATAAAGAAGGCGCAGAAGGAAGCCGCGGCAATAGGGAGCATAAGCAGCGAGGATGCGATGCGAATATTTGAAGAAGAGGTAAAAAAGGCATTCGGTTTGGATGAATGAAAAGAAACCAATTGAATACAATTATGGGATGAAGATGCTCAAGCCGGCGAAGATGCAGAAGATCAGGGTGATAATACAGAAAGATTTCTACAGCGAAGCCCTTACGGCGTTGCACGATCTCGGGGTAATGCAGATAGAGCCGCTGCCTGAGGATGTGGCAAAGATGCTGAGCAGGGGAGAGAGCATCTCATACAGGGAAATAGGGGAGTATGCGCAGAGGTTCAGGGGGCTCGAGAGCCTGCTCATACCGCAGCATGTTGAGAAAAGATACATGTTTGAAAGCATAGAGTACCTGATAGAGAGGGCGAAGCTCATAAAGATAGACGAAAAGGTATCCGAGCTTTCGAAGAGAATAGAGATGATAAATGCGAGAATTGCAAAGGAGAAGAGCACAGAGGAGATGCTCGCTATGATGCCCGAGCCCATTAAAGATATGAGTTACCTGTCAGGCGGCAGCATAGCTGCATTTCTTGTGTATGGGCAGAAGCAGCAGATGGTGCAGCTCGGCAAAGAGGTTATCGCGAAGGGCTTCACGCTCATAGAGGGAAAAAATGCTGCAGTAGTAGTGATGAAAAAAGGCTCAGAAGGCGACTTTGGGAAGATTGCTGAAGGCTACAAGATAAATGTAATCTATATTACTGACATGAAGGGCAGCCCAGCCGAGAACATAGAGAAGATAAGGGAGGAGATAGAGCTGCTCGAAAAGGATAAGTTGGAAGCCAGCCAAGAGCTAGAGAAGATCTCTGAAAGGTATTATCCGATAGTGAGCGCCATAAGGGAGCAGCTGGACCTTGAAATGGAAAAGCTCGAAGTTATAACCAAGCTCGGCATAGGAGAATCAATCGTAGTCATATACGGCTGGGTTGAGGAAAGCAGGATAAAGAGCATCAGCGAAACACTGGATTCAATAACAAATGGCAGGTACATTATCGAGAAGGTCAAGACAAATGAACTGCCGCCAACGCTGATGAAAAATCCTATAAACGCCAAATTCTTCGAATTTTTTATAAAATTCTATTCTCTTCCGCGGAGCGATGAATTCGATCCTACAATGATGTTTGCGATTGTGTTTCCGCTATTCTTCGGTTTTATGGTGGGTGATGCGGGGTATGGGGCGTCGATGCTCCTTCTTTCAATATGGCTGCTGCATAGGATAAGGCACCCGCCAAAGAAGAGCAGGATACCCAAGGCTATAAGCAGCTTTGTGAGCATGATAGTCAGCAACAACGGCCTACTGGTGCTTGCCAAAGCTATAATACCCGGAGCGGTTCTGGCAATCGTGCTAGGAGTAGCATTCAACGAATACTTCGGCTTCCAGCTTCCGTATACTGCACTGTTCAATGTGGAGCTGAATCTGCCAAAGCTGCTCGTGCTTTCCGGATGGATAGGAGTGACGATGGTATGCTCCGGCTTCGTGCTTGGATTCCTCAACAGGCTCGCGGTGGGAGAGAAGAAGAAGGCAGCGGGCAGACTGGGCTGGCTTGCCACAGCTATCGGCTTTGTGATATTCGGGCTTGCTGTGCTTCACCGTGAAAGCCTAGGCGTTGGCAACCTAGAGGTGTTCTCGTCATACTTCATGATAATAGGAGGTATAGCTGCTGTGCTCATCTCTGAAGGCATAGATGCTCTGATGGAGATACCTTCTCTCATAAGCCACATGCTCTCGTATACAAGGCTTGTGGGCATACTGCTCGCATCCGTAATACTTGCGGGTGTGATAGATTTTATATTTCTGCGCGGATGGGCGCACTCACCAATACTCGGCATTGCCGGTACGCTTATATTGATAGTGGGGCAGCTGTTCACTTTTATAATTGCAATATTCGAGCCAGGCATACAAGGCGCAAGGCTTATATACGTGGAATTCTTCTCGAAGTTCTTTACAGGCAATGGGCATGAGTTCAAGCCGTTCGCAAGTAGGAGAAGGCTCACACTGAGCAAGTTCGTACTTGAATAAGGCTGTTTAGGGTATCACGATGCTGCAGCAGCGTTCATACCGTTCTTGCAAAAACTATGCAAGGTATACGATATTATTCTAAAGTGACATCCTCTCACGAATAAATTCGTGGGCTTCCAATGTGATACAATGAATACCACAAATATAATTCCTGGTTCATCGACACAACTTGCATACACCGACTGCGTGTATGTAGAGGCTAATATCTCCAGAGGCGTTACTTCGGGCTCGTCCAGCCCTAGTTCATTATTGATGAATATTAATTGCAATTCGCAACAGCACTTTCAGCCAGTTGCATTTTTTGGGTTTTACGCTAGTCAAGCAACTCTATACCCTAAATCCCTCGGCAAATTGCCAAGTTCATGCCTGCAATTCGTTGCGAAGTTTCCTTCTACGGATTGCTTCTTATGGTTGATATTAGGAAAAGAAGACTATTAAACCTTGCAGCTCGCTTTCATCCCAAGATTGAAATCGTGGGTTTTCCCGCTCACGTTTGATAAAGATAGATTTATTCTTCTTCGAGGTTGAAGCTGTAGATGGTGCATATATAAGTATACACGAACATGAGGATGATCAAGATCTGCTAAGAGATTTTCCAGTACCAATATATCCAAATAAGCTTTCTGACCACTTAGACAAAATTACAGCAAAAGAAGGCCGCGGCATTCACTTTAAACTTTCTATAGAAAAGGAAAAAGCAAATAAACTGCCAGGCATTTTGCATATGGCACTTCTCTTTTCTGAGGTATAAATGGCAGGCAAATCAAAAATGTGAGCAGGGAAAGAAATTTAATTTTTAAGTACGAGAGTATATCGTGGCTAGTGAAACAGAGATATGTAGGGCACCGGATCCGCTAGTGTTTAGAGTAAGCGGTTTTGGGTCTTTTTTACTTGCTAAGCGTACAGAATCTGAAGATGAATATCTTGCACTTTTTGGTACCATCTCAATGATTGGAGGAGGCATAGAGGTTCTATATCATGAAAAGATGAAAAGCAAAATGATGCACAAAATCATCAAAGATTTTGAAGAAAGCAAGAACATGCCGATTTGCATTGATTCGAATGTAGACGAGCTTAAGAAATATCTCTTCGGTGCCTTCGCCTTTGGACTCTCTAGAGAGCTTCTTGAGAAAACAGATAAAGTAATGAATGCATTCGAAATGCTTGGCGGCTTCGCAAACGAAAAAGAGTGGCTTGACAATCTTGTCAACAACGACTTGGTGCTTAAAAGCGAGCTCGTCAACTTGATAAACAAATATGGCCTCTTGAAAGAGGAGAACAACAAGGAGGAGGCCGTATTTACAAAGTTTAAGCTTCGAATCGCTTCAAACAATATAAATGAAATTATTGACAATCTAGCTGCATCGGACCTTTTTGTCATAACTAAGAGCAACAGCAAGGAGAGCGTTCTTGATTTGGTTGGGCCTGCAGATCCAAAATTGGTAGGGCAGATCATGCGATATTTAAAGAGTGGGAAGAAAGAGGGCATACCTGGAAGGGGGATAGAAGCTAAAGATGTGGATTTGAGTACACTACTTATAAGTAAAGATGGTAAAGAGGTGTATAAGGAGATTGGCGAGCTTTCGATAGGCAAAAATGGCAAGGTAGAAATTTCAGCAAAGACTATTTCTGGTGCATCAGCAGTGGTTGGGTATTTAATCAAGGCAGGAGCACATAATTTGGTATTAGAAAGCGTTAGCTACAAGCATTGGAAAGAAATAATGAAATAGCATACGTTGTTGCTTATTTTCAAACAGTTACAAACACAGCTAAAGATACCAGGCGAAGAAACCTTTTATTATTTCTTAGAATTATTGGGATAATGTTCCTGAGAATAATAGTTAGGTCTTTTGATATTCAAAGCAATTAATGCTACAATTTTCTTCATAATAAAGAAAATATATATAAATATTTCCTTTCTAATAAAGAAAATAATAAAGAATGAGCGAGTATAATGCTAGATAGAGCAGGTATATTAGACTACCTTAACGAATACAAATCGTTTATGCCACAACTTATTGAAAGGGAGTTGCAAGTTCCACTCAACTCCGATCTTATAATATCGCTGATAGGACCGAGAAGAGCCGGCAAGACATATTATTTCTTCCAGCTGGAAAAGAAGCTCAAGAAACCACTATACCTTAACTTCGAGGATTCAAGGCTTAGAAACATAGCATATAATGAGATAAGGGATATAATAAGGCTTTATATGGAAGAGTATGGTGAAGCACCAAAGGAACTGCTTCTCGACGAAGTGCAAAATATAGATGGCTGGGATATTATAGTAAGGGAGCTGCACGACCTTAAGAAATACAAGATATTCGTAACGGGCTCCTCTTCTAAGATGCTCTCGAAAGAGATAGCAACGAAGCTCAGGGGCAGGACACTTTCGTATATACTACTGCCGTTCAGCTTCAGAGAGTTCCTAAAGGCAAAAGGCATCGGCGCAGAGCACCTAACAAAAGACAAAGAGGCACTGATCAAGAACGCACTCAGCGAATATTTGGAATATGGGGGCTTCCCAGACGTAGTCATAGGCAATGAAAAAGAGAAGATACTCGCAGAATACGCAGACCTTATCCTTTTCAGGGATTTCATAGAAAGGCATGAAGTAAGGAACATACAGCTTGCTAGGTACATACAGCAGAGCATAATGCAGAATTTTTCAAAAGAAATAACATCTAATTCACTATTCGAGAAGGCAAGAAGTTCTGGGATAAAAGTATCAAACAACACCATATATGATTATTTGGAAAAGCTCAACGATACGGTAATATTCTTCTTCGTTGACAGGTACTCGGAAAAAGCACATGAAAGAGCAATGTGGCCGAAAAAAGTATACTTGGCAGATACTGGGCTTTCAAAAGCGTTTAGATTTGGTAACGATATGGGCAAGCTTATGGAAAATGTAGTTTTCCTTGAGCTTTTGAGAAGGAAAAACAGCAAGCCCCTTCTTGAAGTATATTATCTAAGCAATAGCAGCGGCGAGGTTGATTTTGTGTTAAAAGAGGGAAATGAAGTAACCTCATTGATACAAGTTACTTATGAGCTCAACGATGATAATAAGGAAAGAGAGCTTAAACCGCTGCTCTCAGCTTATAGCAGGTTTAAGTGCAAAGAGCTAACGGTGCTTACATGGGAGCAAGAAGAGGTAATGAACGAAGGCAAGACATCAATAAAGATCGCGCCTTTATGGAAGTGGCTACTTGGAATTTAACTATGGTGAATATTTTCTCTCCAATAAAGAAAATATGAACAAATATTTTCTTGCCAACAAAGAAAATAAGAAAAATGAATCATCTTGCTTCACTTTTACTTAACATTTATTGATATTTTAGGAATCTTATTTTTACTAAAGCGCGCAGGTGAGTCACATAAATGTTTAACTCTGCTCGCGAGAAGTCCCCTTTCGTAAGATAGGGGATGAGAGCGAGCGAAGACTTTATATAAATGTGACGCACTATAATAAAAAAGGTTATGGTAATATGGCCAATTTGCTTATAGAAAAGAGAGAAAAAATAAGGAGCAAAGGCCGCGAGACTAGAAATAAAAGAAAAACCCAGACTGCAAAGTCTTTTGAAATAAAACTTGACAAAAGTAAAATATCAAAGGAAAGAATGGATAATTTAGAAAGGCTGTTTCTTGAAGGTAAATGGTTTACGAACTATATCATATCTAAAGGCATAACAGATTCAGTACCATATAAAGATTACAAGGTAAATAAGGTAAATATAAAGGTAAAAGACAAATTTGAAGAAAGAGAATTGAAAGTATTGTCGTCGCAGATGA
>Ga0209012_1002814_pt1 | contig 14233 bp, 16 predicted proteins | sample RS3BMetagenome_FD_184735 | JGI IMG/M metagenome (GOLD analysis project Ga0209012, IMG submission 184735) | Ferric oxide microbial mat and aquatic microbial communities from Rainbow Spring, Yellowstone National Park, USA - RS3B (SPAdes) (version 3) ...
GTGCGCTTCTTCCGCTTTACCGTCTCGTGACGGCGTCATCATGAGCAGCAACGAACGCCTAGCGCCGCTGCGGCGACGCTCGGCACGCGTTCCCAGGCGTGCTGTGCGGGAGACGCGCCAGCGCGGAACGCATCATGTCGGGATACGAGAGAGGCAGAAACAAAGTACGAACTAGCAGCTAATTATCTGTTTCTTTTCCCTCAAAGGCGAGATATGAAAATGGAATAGTTTTCCGTGTATTCCAGCGTTTACCTTCTGGGCGGTTAGCCCCGCGAGGCAGACGACCCCGCTGGTCTGGTGCGCTGTAGTGAGACCTGCGCAAATCATCCTTAACGCAGCTTTTTCTGGGGCTAGGACGCGGCGGCCTGCGTCTAGGCGTCGCCCTGTTCGCTGTGGTCAGGCAGCGTGTTGTTTTGCGCCGCTTTCACCAGCAGGTCTCTCTTGACGCCTCCCGAATGACTGAACGATGGCGAGTAACGACTCGTCGACCGGTGACCCACGTTGCGAGCCGAAACCCGTCAAGGTACACACAGAGCCATTCCGTCCCTGTGCGGCAACCGCTGTAGAGGTGCAGCTTACCACGCAGCGAGCGTTTGGAATGCGCTCGAAACGCGGCACGCCGCTGCATCTCTCCTTCTTCTATTCATCAAGAAAATAAATCTCTGGTTGTTATGCTGCACAGTAGCGTACACAACGGGATCTAGATCCATTCGACTATCCCTCTGGCAACACTTTAATATGCGATTGGAACCTCGTTAGATTCGTCGACCTGAACGCATCAGCCAATTGACAGCGTGCTGTAGCTTCCACAAATTCAAGAAAATAAATTTCCGGCGTTTATGGCACGCACAAGCGAAGCCGACAACACTGAGGTCTCTTTCGCTTGCCTCTGGTAACACCTGAGCACTCAGGAACAACTTGCTTAGATTCATCGAACGCAAATCATCATCACGCAACTCCGTGTGTCAGCGAGTGCGCAGCACCTACATACCGTCGAAAAGCGCCCGCAGTAGCACGCGGGCGTGCCTCGTGCCGCCCTCACCCTCGCCTGCAGCGCGAACGGTGCTGTCCTCGACGCGGCGTCCGGCAACGCTGTCCGCGCTGAACGCAACACGTTCGGCACGTGCGGGACACACGCGCGGCCTGGGGCCTTCCCTCAACGCGGCTCTCGTATGGACTTGGAGCAGCCTTGGATCCAACGAAGTCAAAGTGAGCCTGATGAGGTTGCAGAGCAAACGTACCGGGAGACGATGAGCGTGCTCGGTGCGCTCGTGTACGTGCCCTCGGCAACGTTTCAGATAGTGCAGAGAAACTTTCTATTATGGACGCGAATCACGAGCCACCGCTTTTTTGAAGACGCTAAAAGAGGGAAACTGCAAGAGGCGCAGATTCTTCAGCACGAGCGTCACTTGCTTGCGCTCGGAACCAAGTTCCAGAAACTGCTACTTGGCGATGAGTGTTCGGCAAGGAGGTCCCACGAAGATTCGTCGACGACACGTACTGGTTGGAGTAGTTTGGTGATGGGAAACATGTACTTAGCGTCAGTCGTCCACCATTGGCTGGACGGTATCGAGAACCACGCGCTCTCCGTTGACCGCTGGGTCACGGACGAGGCCGACAAGCTGGGCGCGAGTCAGCCGGGCGAAGCACCGCGATCCACGCGAAGCCCTCTCGAGCGAATACTGGACGCACTAGACCATCTACCGTCTTTCACTGAACGGCAGTTCGTTGTCGTGCTGCTGCTGTTTTCGCACGTCCAGGCGTGGAGCCTGGCGGTGAAGAATGAACGCATTCCCATGAGCGAAAGCGGCAGGGCTTTCGTTGAGCGCATGCTGGACCAGAAACTCGAAGACAATGTTCTGGAAGCTGTGCGCCTGTTCGACGTCCATCTATTCAAGGCATTTGCTGTTTACACCTCGCCGGTGGCAAGCCAAGGCCCCGTCTCCTGGGATCTACGTCGAGCGCCCGAGATAGCGCTCCACACGCAACAAAGTCTCGGATGGAACGAGATCATGGCAAGACTCGCGATTCGAGCGGATGAATTCCTGCGCCTGAGCAATGAGCTCTACGAAGTCGTCTATCCGAGCCTGCGCTATAAAAAGCCGCTTTGTGCGAAATGCGGACGAGCGGGCCACGCACCAGAGCGCTGCACCTTCAAAAGCTGCATCGATTGAAGCGCGGTATCGTTTACAGTGCATTCGATGCTCCATCGTTGCCGTTACCCTGTTTCATTGATTTTCGCACCATAGATTGTGTGCCACGTTGATTCCCCATAAAATTGGACAAATATTCCCCATACCCTGTTTCAAGCAGAGGTCTCAAGGCTTTTGGTCTGCGTCTTCAGAGCGCGTGTCAGGTCCGGGTCGACGCCCGGCCTGGTTGACAGCGTCAGCCCAGCGGTTCCAGGCGGCGCGGCTGCCCGTCTGGTCGGCTGACGACTCCTCTGCGTGCTTGTCCGCATGTGCGGGAACGCCATCTTCCGGGCTCTGTTCACGTAGATACGGCGATGAAGTCAAACGTTCAACCAGATCGTAGTTCTGGCACGCTTCCATTGTCCGAACGTGTTCCTCCTCATCCAGACGAATGTTCAGGAACGCATCATACAGCGTCTGCACAGGAGGCCGACTGGTCTCCACTGCAGATCCATTCTCATCACCAAAAGCCTGGAATGTGTAAGCCACCTCATTCGCGTAGTAGCGAACGGCAATCGCGGGTGCTGGAAGTGCTTTCAAACGATGCTCATTTTCTGTGAGAAACTGCTCATATGTGTCCACGGCATGCTTCTCCAGCAGCTCGCTAAAATTGTACGACAGACGCGGGGATACGATGTACATAACGACGAGTAGCCAATAATAGATGATCGACAGATGGTATGCGAGAAAACGATCCGACCACTTGGCATCGCCGCCGAGTGCGCTCATGATGAGCAGATGGTGCAGTTCGTTCCACTCCTCGGCGAAGTGCGTTCGTCGGAGTTCCGCCAGGTGCAACCAGTTGAAGGTCTCGTAAAGATGAAGAACTGACAGATACGAGAAGTACGGCATTCGCGCGACGGTCTCGAGGAACCAGAAACGCGCGATAGGACGATCCGTAAAGGCCCAGTCCAGGAAACGGCACGCGATCTCGTAGGGCACGCGGGAGATCCACGGCGCGTTCGAGAGATACCCGGTAAGCTCATCTCGACGTTTTTCTCGTTCATTGACGGCCGCATCATCCAGTGTCAGCGCCAGAGCGCCCGGCAGCCGTCGACTCTCATCAATGCCCCGCAGTTTATCGTACAAATCAAGTGCGATTGCTCGCGACTCTCTCACAAAGTTCCGGAGACCGAGAATACCAGCACTTCCAGGCCGCTCCTTTCGTTCCCTCTCCAGCATTGACCCATAGGGCACAGGAGGCTTGAGCGCATTCGCTTCCCCCGTACTGTTACTCACCGGCTCGCGTGCTGCGGACTTGCCGGGAGCCTTGGCGTCGCGGCGCGCCCAGAGATGGAACTGACGACGGCACCTGAAGTAACTCCTGCCGCCACTACGACTACTGCGTATCGTCTGCCATCTTCCAGGCTCTCTCCAAGTCGAAGATACACCCGCACGCGTCGAAATGAAACCAGTCATGAGCGGTTCTCGAACGAAGCTCACGTTCCACAACGCCCAACAAATCCTGGAAGGCGCGGAGATTTCTGGCAACCCTCGACTCGGGGGGCGAGGCTGCGCGCGCACACACGTCACCGCCTGTCCGGCAGCGTTGCGCGGGGAAGCCCGCGGGAGCGCCCCTCGCGATGTTCATATGCGTGTTTGCGTGGCGGCTGTGGTGGCGCTTCCCGATCAGCGGTGGTGGCGGCATTCGTGCTGCGTGTATCACGTGCGGAGCGGCACGACACAACGATCTCAGAGTCGAATGGAACGAGCCCTCCAGCACGGGCGTACACGCTAGCGTGCAGGACGCTCTTTCAGTTGTGATCAACGCCTGTGCTGGGGTCCTTTTCCTGAAGCTTTTTCCGTTCCCTCCCTCTCGCTTGCTCGCTGTTATCTATGGATATATATACGCCGGTCTATTCGTTCCCTAGCGCTCCTCGGTCAGCAGTCGGAGCTGTTGATCGCATCGTTCGAGTCCCGATGTTGCTGTTTTCGGCTGCTGTCGATGCTATTGATGCGCAGACGGAAGCTGCGATGTACGCGTGGCTTGCCAGTTGTATCTTCAATTTACACAATATGGGTAAGCGCTTGCAGCGGTGACACTCGGCTGTGGTCAGGTGTTCTAGAATACCACCAGAATTCCTCTGTTGAGAGCCACCTTGGAGCGCACGGAGCGATGCTTTATCGGTCAATGCATGCCACTGGCGGGTACAGAAGGATCCCCCGCATGGGCTTTTGCGTTTCCGTGCCCAGTGCCGAAACCGAAGATCACTGGCTTCCTGTGGACGATCACATTGTCGGGTTCTCCGTCCGCTGCACACGCAAGCGTATTCGCTTTCGTTCGATCACGAATTAGTAATGCGCGATGATGTCCATGATGAAACACTTGCCGGAAGGAAGAATTCGGACCGGGGATTATGTCGAGAAATTCGGTTCCGTTTCCGCTCCCTGCTAGCGAAGCGTTGATGGACTCGCTTCCAAAAGCGATTGCTGCGGCGACTGAAATACTTGTCCAAAACCCGTTTTAGTCAAATAGAAAAGATGGTAACGTGTGGATGGCTATCCCTTGAGAGATAGAATGCTGCTGTTGAGTCTCCTGTCATTGATAGCCACAAAAGGGGGATAATTTGTCTCCCGGGATGAGTCAGTAATAGAACCTGACAACTTCAGGAAAGTTTGGGCAAGAGCTTCCAAACAAGTCGTCATTGGAGGACGTCGAGTTTTTCTGCTCGTTCATCCAGCGCTGCGAATTGCCGCGCCCGCGAGTTGTCCCGGAACGGAAAGATCCAAAAAATTGAAGCAAGCATGATTTGAACATGCCTTATTCATGAATCTGGAAGAATACAGACTTGTACGTATGCTTTGGATAAAGATCATGTTTCATTTACGAACCCTTTGTCGTGAGCGTCGCGCACGCTCTCGATTTTCGTAACTGAAAGGGCTCGAGCGGCGAAGCATCGCAGACGCCACTCCAAAAAAAGCCACCGAGAATCCGAAAACTACTAATAAAACCATAATCCCGAAAAGCAGCATATCGAATGCTGAGGCAGTACGGCTACTGATGAACTTCCGAAAAAAGACCAAAAGGCAGGAACAGAGCGAGCAGTTCAGTCTTCATCTTCATCTGACACGGGTGCGGCTAGCACGGAACGACGTGCTCGCGAAGGATGACTCTCGGCAGCGTCGACAGGAAGGCCCCGTCGAATGTGCTCGTCACTGCGCTGCGGTGATGCGTCGGTCCCTCAATAGACCCAGCGGTAACGCAGGATGCGCTCCAAGAAGAGCGACAAACGGGATATCGCCGCCACATAGGGCCGTCACTTGCGATCGCACTTTGGAGCAAACGAACGCCGTGCGGGGCTCGGCGTTCGTGGGTGCTCTTCCACCACAAACTGCAATAGTCTCAGTACATATCGCTGATTGTGAAAATCGGGTCCAGCGTCACCCCAGAAGTATCCGCACAACAAGAGATCAGCCACGATTTACGACTTTTAAGGTTCTCACGTCCCGGGTTTCACGCACCATGCATGACAAAGAGTAGCGACATGTCGACTGAATGATCTATTGATTCTCCATGGCATGTGATCGATGAATCCAACCAGAATCTTCTGAACGCGAGGATGCTGCCAGCTGCGAGGGTCGAACGCTAGCCGCACCTGCAGACGCGTTGATACAAGGCGGCACATGCCTGCCACTCGCGAACCTGACAGACCGCCACACGCCAGGTCGCCGCAGTTACAGAGCGGTGAGCGTGCCGAGGGGCGTCATACGATCATCTGCGCTGGACTACGCTGTCGGAGACGACGCTCCTGGCCCCACATGACCGTTCTCTAGAGCATGTCCACCTCGGTCCGTCGCTTCGGGGATAGGGGCGTACCCCTCGTTAGCGTGCACTTTCCAGTTGCGTGCCAGCTGCGCACTTGCGGCTCCAGATGGTTTCAGAAATGGCACTGAAGTTCTGCTGTGCTTCCGTTTCCATTCCTCAGCGCTTGCTTGCCAGCGATTCCAGCGATCGCGATCTTCCGATGAACGAATGCATGTCGAGAAAGTCGCCAGGAGACCCGCGAGTGCTGGTGCCTCCGCCGCTCTCGATCCACACAGATCGGCTTGGTCTCCTGTCGCCGAAGCTTGTCCAGTGCTGATGATTTCCGTCTGGCAGAATTCCATCATTTTGATGTGCTCGCCCTCATCATCGCGAATGTTCACGAAAGCGTCGAACAGCGTCGCAACCGGGGGGCCCTCGCACGCGTGCGTCTCTGCATTGATGGTGTCCGCTCGGAAACGGAAGCGCTCACCGCTTTCGTAGTACGCTCGGGCAACCGAAGGTGCCGGCAGCGTGCGCAGCAGCGTCTCATTTTGCTCGATGAACACCGCGTACGTGTCGTAGGCATGCTTTTCTAAGAGCTCACTGAAGTTGTACGCGACCGCTGGTGCGATCATGTAGAGGAGAACCAGTGCCCAGTAGTACACGAGAGACACGTGATATGCGAGGAAGCGGTCCAGCCACCGGCCGTCGCCACCAAGCGCTTGCATAATCAGTAAATGGTGCATTTCGTTCCACTCTTCTATGAAATGAGCGCGCCGAAGCTCCGTGAGATGAGCAAGATCCAACGATTCATACAAATGCAACACTGATAGAAAAGAGAAGTAGGGAACGCGAGCAACCATTTCCAGAAACCAAAAACGTTCGATGGGTCTGTCGCGAAACAGCATTTCGATCAAGCGGCACAAAAGAGTATAGGTCATTCTCGAAAGCCATGGTGCCGCTTTCAGGTAATGCGTTGCACTTTCCCGGAGGCTCTCGCGTTTGGCGATGAGCTCGTCGGAGATCGCGAGCTCCGCTAGACGCGCCTGCGACGCGGACGGAGTCTTCGCCTGCCGCGTCGTGGCAGCTGCAACGGCTTCGACGGTGCCACGGATCTCCCGCACGCACTGTTTCCCGAGTAGCACGAAGAAGTTCTCTAGCCTTCCTTTCGGCAGTCGCTGGCTTGATTGTTCCATACGCAGGGAGCGTATTTGAAGCAGCTTCCTGTCGCGGTACCGCGAGCACGCCACTCTTGGTGCCGTTGGTGCTTTTCTTCCCTCGCGCAACAGGTGTCTAGCCGGAACGAACAGAACTGCATGCGCTCCGCCGTTGCCCGGAGCACAGCGAGCACGGCCTCTGCCCATATGTGTTGGACCAGTTTCCATAGCGTGCACGCGAAGGAACGGAGCGCAAGCGAACAACCGATCTGATCGTATGCTGTGCAGTAGCGCCGACCTTCTCTAGCCGGCACGACCAGCGCACGTTGCAGGACAAGATACGTTCTGTCAAGAAAGCCCGTGACGTTTTTCTAAAGATCCGCAGCTTAAAGTTATGAAATGCGTCTCCAAAAGTAAGCTGTCAGGTCGCAGAGCGTAACGACGATGCGTCTCCACGAAGAAGATTTTTCGGATGGGGACACCCATGGGGGTGGACTTGCAGCGCGCTCAGATCGAACCGCCTCCATGCGCATACGCAGGCTGCCGATGCATCGTTCGAATCGAGTCTGGGTCATGGAACTTGAAGGTAGGTCCTTCATCATGGACGCTTTCCCCAAAGCCATTATCCATCCCGAATTCTGGGATACATGGTCAATGTAAACGTTTCGTCATCGGAAAAAAAAACCGTACGAACCGCCATCGGCAAGTCGTGCTCCTGTGCCGGTCCATGCACACGTGGTGCTCGAAACGTTCCAAAAGTCTGTACGAAACAGGTGTTTATGGATTTGTGGTTGTGTTACTCGAGGTTGTTCGATGTTAAAACGGGATACTGTGATGTGCTCGGGACGAACTCGAATCAGGGCTGGATACGCGGTTTCCTTTGACGCTGGAGGCTTGAGAGCGTCCAAATAGGTGCTTGTTTGAAACGTAGCAGAATGCTCTGAATGCAACCATGCATTTTCGCTCCCGATGGACGCTCTGTCGAGCGCGATCACAGCTGGAATAGAAACAAGTGAAAGTTTGGAAAATTCCATGGTCACGAGCGCCGATCCACCGAGCAGAGCGTCCGCGCATCTCGAGCATCTTGTGCCCGGACCCAGAGACCTCGCGTCGTTCGCGAGTTCGCTGTTGTGGGCGTTGCTTGTGGAGCACCCGTCGGAAGTCAGCGAAGCGCCCCGCGATTGAAACCCGTCGTATCGTGTTCTTTTCGTCGTTTGACTCTGTTGGACGCGGGGTTCGCCACTGTCTGACGGCCGCTGTACTCTGCAGCATGACTTTGCTTTGCAGAGCGCTGTCTGCGTGACGACAGTACCGTGCATGCAAATAGGGCGGCGACCCTGAAAAAGACGCCTGCCGCGGACATCCGTGAACGCCCCAGAAGATTCGGCGCTCACACACTGGTTGTGGTGCGCACGAATCCCGCTGAATCCGCGGGCGCACTTAAACCACATGCCCCAGAGGACGAACATGAAAGCATGTTCGCGCGCTGGTGGACGACTTGAGCAGAGCAAACAATGATGATGCAGTGGTGAAAGCCGCTGGGGCCTTATGTAGTGCCTCTAATGTCAGACACCCGGGGAACGCTAAGGCATTTCCGCGAAAACTGGCGCGCGACCTCGTATGGAAATCAGCCTCGCAGGCGTCCCAGTCAGTGGCGCTGCCACGGCAGAGGCTCTAGCGACGTACATGCCGTGTGATGGATCCGGTACCGAACAGGTATAAACACTGAAGAAAATGCTAGCATTCCCGGCATTTACTCTAGTGAATTCTATTAGCTTTGAAATACGTGAAATCATTCGAAATCTGCGACATGCACGCAAACGAACTGGCATACTGTCCAACTAGTTTTTCTTGAGACGCTGAACCCAGTTCGCGATGCCGACCCCAGCCTCCGCGACTTTAAGACCTCCTAAGACGTATCCCAGCGGAGATAAGGTAGCCCGTGCGAGAACAAGTGAGACAACCTGGTACGCGTCCAGGACGAGGAAAGGCGCGAGCACCCCAAACCCGTTGCTAACCTCGCTCGCAGTGGTGCGCTTGTGCATAACAAGCGCGGCAGTCAAGTTCGCTCCTGCGACGAGCCTCGTCGCCCCGAGTTCCCCGGCAGCGGCCCCACCAGCCCACTTTGCGTAGAGTTGCGGCACAAGCAGGAGACTTGCCCCGACCAAAACAAACTGCCAGGTCGCCACATAACCAAGGTTACGAAGGAGACTCTCCCGACCGGGTGCGTGCAGCTGGGTCTTTGTGGTGTTGTTTGAACCAATCCGATTCTTATTCGCCAACAGCCCCATAGACGAGCGCTGTGTGCTAGCACAAAGGAACCCTTTGTTCGTCAGAAAGTGGGCACGTTGGGTATAAAGCAGCATTCTTGACTGTTATCTCGGTAGTGAGTGCTGGTTGATGGTAGGGAGCAGCGTGCGAATCTCGTTCCACGAGGCAATCGAATTCAAAACGTCAGCTACGAGTCGCGCGCGCGGAGGTCTCGCTCAAGCATTTCATCTCAGTTCTGTTCCGCGCCCAGGTGCGTATCATCCGATGCGCTTTCGCTGTTCACAGTAGATGCGTTCGCAGTGCGTATGGTTTCAAAATGAAAAAAATCTATGGGAAAGGTATGGATAGAAACGTTGGGGATCCTGGCGCCTGCCATCGCCGAGTGCCAGGCAAATAAAAGCGGAAAATGCTGTTCTCGTCGACCGTCGGGCAAAGAAAAGCAAGTAACGAAGAAGAACAATAGACGAGATAGACGAGACTGAAATAACAAAAAGGACACGAGTTCTAGGTATCCTTCCGATGCTGAGTTCCACCAACGTCGCTGTACGCATGGAGTTCGTCGACCGACACTTCAACGCCGTCATCGATATCAAACGATGTGTGGTACCGAATACGAGACGCGCGGGGCAGACGCGATCTCACTACGTGAGGCAGCCTCTCCGGCTCGAGGTGTGCCTGGAAGGAAACTGAGGCCAACAAGAGTCGGCCGGCCAAAAAAAGGCTGGGAGACGTCTGCGCGTGGGTAGATATCTTTACCCTCCATGGTTGAGAAACGTTTATCGTTTTGCGAAAATTTTTTGCATCTCTGACTGCAACAGCGGGCGCACTGCGCTCCTCATCCCGCAGAGCCTCATGCTGCCACGCGCTCTATACCGAGTGATGCGCCCCGGGGCTGCGCGAATGCCTAGCTTAGGTCGCAGTGTGCAGGCCATGCTCCCGCGCAAATGCATGGGATGCCCGTGCGGCAAGCTGCGGATTCGCTGGATCGAAGATTCAGCACAGCACTGGAAGCAATCCGTGATCCAGCGCTGTCGCTGAGGCGCGGTGTCAAGCCAAGCACAGCCTCCGGCTGTGGCAGTCGAAGCTGACCAACATAGCAAGCACCAGCGTAGACAACAGCGGGACGAGTCGATTCTGGTTCCTTCCGCTGTTTCGGAAACGAGAGTGAAACGCTGGCACCGGGACCTGGATGCTCACGAGAGGTGCGCTCGACATCGATATCATTGGCAACTGCGCGCGCGTTGTCCGATGCATACGGAATGAGAAGTGGCGAACACCGTGCCGTCCCATGGTTCTGTTCAGGGCGTGGCCGGTGCAACGGGTTCGCATTCAGTTTGACCTGACAGCGGCCGCAGCGGTATGCACCGAGGGTCCAGCGAAACTCACGTGGCGTGTTCCTCTGGCGCTCGTTCGCTTCTGCCCCTCAAGAAGAATTGCACAAGTCCTGTTACAGCGCAGGCGCCCGAGATTGCCTTCACCATCAACGATTCTTCCGCCGGATCTCTCATCCAGCAACAAATCGCATCGAGGCTTCTGATGCATTGGTACTTGAGCGCACGCTTCAGGAGTCTCAATATAAGAGTCAGTTGCGGAACTTCTGACATACAGTTTTTTACATATCTAGTGTGCTGTAGCGATGTATCTGGCCGCAGCGTTCCTCGGAGCAGGAACGGACCCGAGGCGCGCTCAGTGCGCCTGATGCTGCAGCGCTCGATCGTCAGGGTGAGTCTCCGTACATCCTGGGGCACGAAGCAGCTAGGGTCCCGCAGCCTCTGGGGTCATGATTGGGGGCCTGTTCGCGGCGGTTCCCGATGTTTGGCCGCTCGATGGAACCACAAAGGTCAGACTGCGTTCGCAGAGAGACAACACGCGCACTCGTCTAACGAAGACAAGTACGCGCTGGTTCGTGCACAGCAAACCTCGGCAGAGTCCGCGGTCACTAGGCGGCGTTACGCGACGGGAGTTTGCTTCGTGGAAAAAGTGCGCCCCAAGTACGGCGAAGGCTTTCCAATTGGACCTATGTGAGCGAAGGACGCCTCCTGAAAGTCGCGTAGGGGCACGATCTCCAGTGCAGACCGCGAGCAGCGCAGTCAACTGGAGTCAAAGCCAAACAGACCTCGCTCTGTGGCGACATCTCCAGAGAGGCGTCGCGTGTGTGCTCTTCGTTACCCTCGTGTTTTGGTCTCGAGTTGTTGAGAGCTCTGCGCTCCCACCAGAGAAAGTTGTTTCGGCACCGGTGCGCGTCGTGTACGAAGCATACGGTATTCTTAGGGAGAACCATATTCAGGGTGATCGCTTGCAGCGGAGCTGGCTGGATTCAGCGTTGAAGCCTCTCCCGCCAACGGATTTCATGACAGCGCATCAGAGAATCGAGGAGTATTTCATTCGGCCGCTGCATGATCGTTATACGCGGATGCTAGGCCCGGAAAAGTTCGCACAACTCATGCGTTTCGATACAACGGGGCTGGGACTTCTCCTGCGGGCAGCGGATAACGATGTGAGCAGGGCGACGCACTCCGGCGCCTCACGGGAGCAGCTCGAACTCGGCGTCATCCCAAGAGTGCCCGTAGCGGAAGGTGACTTGTATGTTGCGAGCCCTCCGATTGCGGGCACACCAGCCGCCAAGGCCGACCTCGCGATCGGCGATGTCGTCGATTCTATCAACGGTGTCGATGTACGTGGCGGGCGAGTTGCACCCTTTGAAGCCGCGGCGCTTATGCAGGGAGCTGATGGTGGCAAAGTCGTGCTGCAGATCCGGGGTCGCGGACCGATCGAACTTGTTCGCGAGTATCGCATTTCATCGAGATCGTCTCTCGAGAACAGCGTAGACTACGAACGTCTCGGGGATACGGGTATCATCCGCGTGCACGAATTCAATGCATCGACATTGCCTCAGATGGAGGCAGCCTTGTCACATCTTTTGGGGATTAGCCAGACCGGATCAGTAGCGCATGCGAGCAGCGTCGTCGATTCGATCGATCGCCTGGTGCTGGACCTGAGGAGGAATCACGGCGGATCTCTGGAGGAGGCCCTGGATCTTGCTGGCCTCTTTCTCGGCGGTTCCGTACCCGTCGCACTGTTTGAAGGTAGTCATGGCGACGTCATACCGATCTCGAGTCGGGAACCGAATCAAGCGCTGGCAGTCGCCCAGCAGCTGCCTTTAGTCGTCCTCATAGACCATGAAACTGCGAGTGCAAGTGAGATCCTTGCGGGCGCTCTTCGAGACTATTGCAGAGCTACGCTCGTAAGTGTGGGTTTCGCGCCAGACCACACGTACGGAAAGGCCATGGTGCAGGGCGTTTACGGCCTCTCCGACGGGAGTGGTCTCTTGGTTACGATCGGTCGTTACACGACGCCTGTGCGGCACGAGGAGCTTCAGGGGCGAGGCCTCCGCGCCGATCGCAGCGTGCTTGGCCTCTGGTCCATAGCGCCCATGCCCTGGCGGGCGACACTCGTGGAGCGGGAGCTGTTCGCTGTCGACTACGGTGATGGCGAGCTGCGATCCACGCCTCCAGCGGTTACGCGAGAACGTGTGCGCGATGACGACCAGCGCGCGACACCGACTGGAGAAGCGTCACGAACGCGAGCGCATGCCCATGAGCGACCTGCGCCCACGTTTGTAGCACCGGCTGTCGGTTGGTTCGCAGGCCTTTGCCAGCGCTGACCTGGATGCCTCGGCGCGTAGCATGCACATTTCCAGAACCCAAGGCACGCGTGGAGTCCGCAAATGGTGTAGCGACGCGGATTGTGCGCGATTTTGGCTGATTTTCGTGTAGCAGGCCAATGCAGCGATGTTTCTTGCGGTGACGTGCAGTGCTATCTCTGGTCGCACTCGCTCATGAGGAACGGCATCAAAGATGAGGCTGGGCGCATTTTTCGAAGCGCAGGACTGCAGCGGGACCGGCATCAGCACAGTGGGCGATTCGGCGCAGCGGTGTCGCGCCTGCAGCAACGGCGCTATGCAGGCACACGCTTCTGCCGCTGGAATACCTCGCCCCGAGTGCGCTGCTTTCCAGCCAGAGGATTGGCGTTGCTGTCGACTCGGGAGCAGGTTGGCAGCGCGCAAGCACATCGACTGCATGCAGTTCAGAGGCACTCGTCGGCGTCTCGGGAGCGCATTCACAAGCACGAGCCTAAAAATGGATCCGCTGCGCTGCTACGCGTGCCGCAACCCCATTGTCTCCTGTACCTGGAGCGGTATCCGTCACCAGAGGTGGCGCGGTGGGCGCTCGCATGGACCTGCCTTCCGGCGAGGCGCGTGTGCCGCGGGGTACCGTATCTGTGCCCCCAGGGGAGGTTCGGACGTTGCAGGAGGCCGCGGTCTCCTGAGCGGCGCGTCTGGAACTTGGACACTGGCAGGCCTCGGTGGCGTCGCGGCGGTCGACTGCGCGCGCGCACGGATGCTCGCCAGCAGCTCGGTGCCGGCCAGGAGCACTTGACGCTGCGAGCAGCCAGCGCATCGTTCCTGATGACCAGCATTGGTATGCAGTTGATTGCGAAGGCTAGTATCAGCACCGCTGCCAGTGTTCAGCGCCTCTGCTGTCGAGGCTGCATGAGCGCATCGCACTACACGCATCGCACTGCGCGTATCGACCTACACGCATCGCACTACACGCATTGCACTACACGCATCGCACTATGCGTATCGACCTACGCACATCGCACTGCGCAGATCGCATGACGCGTATTGCGTGACGCGCATCGACCGACACTTATCGCCTGCGATTTTGGGTATGCACACGTATTCAGTATTTGAGCACCGCTAGGCTTGTGCGCAACACCCTCGATTATACAGTGTGTTGCTCCAACATAGGCCTCGTACATGTTTCTCTGTTCAACTGGACGAGCAGACAGCGTCTTGCTCGCTC
>Ga0209012_1002818_pt1 | contig 14227 bp, 10 predicted proteins | sample RS3BMetagenome_FD_184735 | JGI IMG/M metagenome (GOLD analysis project Ga0209012, IMG submission 184735) | Ferric oxide microbial mat and aquatic microbial communities from Rainbow Spring, Yellowstone National Park, USA - RS3B (SPAdes) (version 3) ...
CGATCCGTGGTGGGTGCGCGTATTCCAGTGCCTGACGAGGCACCACCTGGAGACGCTCGAGCCGTACCACACGTAGCAATGGTTTCGGGCGAGGCCCTGCCCAGGATCTCCCACGATCAAGCATTCTCTACCGCGATGAGCATCTTCGAGGGGCATAAACCTGGCACAAAAAGGTTCTTTGGCCACAAAATGTGCCAGTTTCAACGGCGAGTTGCTCAGGTGCGCTCCAAAGCTCCAATGCAGGAATCCGGGTGCTCGTCTGCGTCTCGAAGAAATGACGTTCAGAATCGATGCTGGATACTGCTCACTCTGCTGCAATCGGATTTCAGCGCGGCGCTAGACAGGCCGCGAAGCAGACCCCCTGACATGATCATCAGCATCATCAGCATCATCAGCATTGCTCGCGGGGAGGAATTTCAACAGCCACGCGAGGCACTGGATCCAAGCGTCATCGAAACTGGGCGAATCCTCAATCGCATGATTGCTGCGTGGATAGAAGAGTACCCGGAGCGCTTCAGCCTGGGTACGAATCGCACGTGCCCATTGAAAACCCTGCGAACACGGGACGCGCTGGTCTTGTCCACCGATCTGCAACAGGGTCGCTGCTCGAACTCGATCCGCATGCGATATGGGTGAACACAAACGCATACGTTCCAGCTCGGCGAGTTGCGGCACTCGATGAATGTTGCCTGGCGTACTCGACGCAGATGCATCTCCAATGCCGTCGTTGCTGTCGGACGTCGAGCGCTCGACGCCTCTTTCGAGCCCTATCTCGATGCCGCATTCGTGATAGCACCAGTCTGCAATATCCGTCTGCGACACCATTGTGGCAATATCGACGACAGGATTACGCAGGACAACCGCACGCACGACTGAAGGGCGCACGGCGCTGAGGTGCGCCCCCAGGAAACCCCCATGACTCCCGCCGACAACACCGACGCGCCTGCGATCAATAGCGCTCCACTGGGGGTACCAGCGTCCCGAACTTGTGCCGCTGCCGTCGTTTTCGTTGTCAGAGCGACCCCCGTCGCCTAGTGGCTGGTGCTCGCCTCGGAACCAGCGCCAAAAATCAGCGTTCTCCAGTGCGCATTCCATGGACAATACACATTCTTGAACGTCTTGCTCGCCAATCTTACCGAGCAGGGAGCGAAGTCGAGCCTCGCCCTGTCCCAGTGAACCGCGGTAGTTCGGCAGCACCAGCACGCAACCCAGTCGAGCGAGTACCGCCACACCCGGATTCCACACGTTTGCCAGGTAGCACGCGTGCGGGCCACCGTGCAGCACCAGTACCAGCGGTACACGGCCGTGCGCATCAAGCAGCGCGCCCCGGTTCGGTGCCACCACGATCGCCTCGAATCGATCCGGGGGATTCGTCGACACAGACGAGAGCCAGCCGCCCGCTGACAGCGCCAACGACGCGATACCAATGCGGTAGGCCTGGTTTGCAGCCCCGTAACCCAGCGTGACGGTGCCGAGACTTGCTTCGGTGTTGCACCATTGCATCCGGTGACACTGGTCGCTGGGTGCAAAGCACCACTCGCTCACGCACTGAACCGTGCGAGTAGTCCCCGAGTCCGCAGCATCCTCCTTGATCAGCCGGGCGGCGAGCTCAATCGTCGGCGCCGTCAACAACGTCATGCTGGTACCGACCACGATGTCCAGAGCCAGACGCTGCGGCTGCGGCTGCGGCTGCGCTTCCCCATCCGTAGGAGGCTCCGGTAGCCAGCTGCGCTTCACTGCCAGCACCTGATCCATGCGCTGGTAGCACGCGTGCTCAGACTCACCGATGAACGCGAGCGCTCCAGTGCGGCGATCGAGCAGGACAGGTCGCGCTCGGCTGCCGACGACTGCGTTCAACACAATCCATTCGGAGCCAAAGCATCCGTCTGCGCCCTCAAGCAGCACCCGAGCTGGATTTAACGGATAAAACCCGCCGGGCCATTCGCCAAAACGAGGCCACGTTTCCCCGTTCGGAGCCAGAAAGCGACGACATGGACCAAGGCGAAGCGTGCGTTTCGGTTCATCGATGAGCAGCAGCGGCGCCTCTGTGATCCAGTGCGCAGTGCAATGCGGTGCATCGCAGGGTGCCTCCGCCCACACCAGCAGCGCATCGCTGTGCAATCGTGGACACGTTCGACTGTAGTACCAGGGCGCGTCTGCATCGGCACCAATGACCACCTGTACATGAGCGACGAGCGCAGATCCGTCTGCATCAGATTCACTTTCCTCGATTGGACGACGTTCCAGCAGAGCAACAACGATCACGCTCGGACGATTGGTACAGTACACGTGTCCGCGCGGCACATCCGTGCGCCGTTGCCGCGCGATCCAGACGAGCACATCGCCGCGGCACTGCGGATCCGCGGCATCGGCATCGGCGATCGCGGGCGCAGCCCCGGTGATCCGCAGCGCACGCACGCGCCATGCCGCCGGTTGATCGGCAGCTGCGTGCAGCAGCGCTTCGAGCGTGTACAGGCGCGGGGCGCGCTTGCCGACAAACTGCTCTCCGTAGTCGTCGATATGTCGGAACGCCGAATAGCTGGGCCACGGCGTGTTCTGCTCTGGGCTGGTTTTTGTTGTCAGTGAATTAATGTGTGGTTGATCTGAGAGCGCTGGGTTCGGATGCGTTGGTTGCAATTGCTCCGCCACGTAGAAGAAGGCCATTTGTGTTGCGCTGTATGCACAGCCTCCGAATAGCGCATCGCTGTAGACGTCGCCATGAACCCTGTCGGTCGGGATGCAGCGTACCAGGTGTGGTGCGCTCGGGTTTCCGTTCGCGAGCTGCTGGCGCTGCCAAACTTCTATACGTGCTGCACGCGGCGAGGATTTTGATGTGTTGGCGGACGTGTCCTTATCCTTGTCGCGAAAAAAGAGCAGTCGGTACGCCACCTCATCTGAGTCAAATTTGAGTACGTGCTGCGTCTCCTGCGCGGCAACCGCTGGTGGCGTTATTCGCTCGATCTGGAGGAGAGGCGTAGCGGCGTTTCGTTTCGAGCCGCTGACGGGTATGGAAGGTGGCTGGTTTGCACTGATCAGGAACTGTTCCCAGTGCGTGTATCGGTACTGGTGTCCGATGCGCGGCTCTCTTTGCTGCCGTTCTATTTCAACTGTGACCAGCAGACACGGCGTCTGTGGGCTCTTTGGAGGCGCTTGAAGCGCTGCATCGCGGGGCTGGCTAGCCGTATCCGCTGTCTCCAACGAGGGTGGCGGTGCGCGCGTCCAGAACCAGGACGTCGACAGCGCTGCCGACACTGGCGTCGAAGTTTCTCGAGTAAAGTTCTCGAAAATCTTCGCAGCGAGTTCCTCTTCTTCCAGAGTGTTAGGGTCCTCGCCAGCCATTTTCGCTGCAGACAGCGGAATCCAGTTGCACAGGTCGCTCACGAGCAGAGGGACCCTGTTCGTGAGGAATGGCGCGCCCAAGTGCCGGCGCCCGAGCAGACGCTGACGAGGCGGTGATCCCAGCGGCTTTGCCAGCTGGCACCAGCAACAAGAAACGCCTTTCAAAAGAAAAACGTTGTCGTCGGTGGTGTACAGTAGTGGCGACCAGCGCCCTAGACAAGAAGTCTCTAACTAACGTGCAGACGCCTCCCTCTCTTTTTGGACCGGCCACCTACTACTTCCAACTTTTTCTCATATGATTCAACCTTAAGAGGTTGGCCCACAAAATGCTCGATTGTCACCTGCGGAGGTCTCTGATCCATCACCGCGCATCACCTTATGTTGATTGCGGCGTTAAAATCTCGGTTTCGAAACTCCATCCGTTTCTTTCCATTGATTGTACTTACTAATGCAAGTAGTCCTCGAAATTTTGCTCTCCCTTCCATTCGCTCTTCTGTCAGCGGTCCGTACTTTGCTCTGTTCTCAGGGCTCCTCTGGCACTTTTCCATCTCCACTCTCTGAAGTGTACACCCCAGCTCATGGTAGGTATACAACGTTCGAAACTCATCTACAGGTATCGTAGCGAAACGCCGTGCACACTCCTTGTACGCTCTCGTCGTTGGAGCTGGCGTGGTCGCTTTCTTGGGCGCCTAGCGCCCTGCTCCGTATGCCACTACGAGCCTCTGACTTTCATTCTACTCGAGGGCGCTCAACTGATTGAAAAAGATCGCGAATGGACGCTGCTTCCCACAGTATAGATGCATTCGCAGAGGAGCCCACCGGAGCTTTGTATACTCTTTCCGCAGCGCCTCCCAATATGCAACACGAACTTTCATGAATTTCCGAAAAGCTTCAAATTCCGCTCCTCGGCTAGTCACCTCGCTCAAAAATTCCAGGTGCTCTTTCAATCCTGCATTCCACGTCTCAATTTTCTTCCTTGCGTTTATCATACCGGATTCTCGATAGTATCTCGCTCTCGAGAATCTCAACAGACGCATGTCCTTCTGACGTAAGTCACCGTCAGTATCATCTTCCCCAGGCTTGGGTGCTGTGATGGTGATGATATTTGTGTGGCCGGGGTCCGCGCCAACGATAAAATCGTTCTCATGCACTTTCTGCATCGCAGGATTCGCCTCCTTCTCATCTTCATGCTTCGTCACGGCCGCAGCCGAAGGCGGAACTGGACGATCTGCCTGCAACCGCCGATAGTGAACACACTTGGATACTTCATTAGTTTCGATCACCCCCAGTAAATACCTTTTGTTTGCTGATTTTGAGACGTTTGAAATCGAAGATATTCCCCCAGTACGTCTCCCGGTTTTCGCCGGAGAATTCCCCCCTGCTAACACTGAACTCGGGACTGATCTCCTTCATGATGCCATGAAGGACGCCGGAGTCGATAGTCACGAAATGTGACTTGATATTGCACAACGGAACCACGTTGAAGCGCTTCCCCATTAGGACAGCCTTCCGTCTCTCCCACTCTTCATTTGTCTCTTCACCCAACTTCATTTCCGCCTTGCGTTCGAGCTCTCGGTCCAGAAACACGAAATAGCGCAGGACGAGGCAATAGTATCTTTCCTTATGTTTTTTCAACCCTGATATCTTGTCTGTTGGATTTGCGAGCCCCAGTACGGCACGGTGCTCTCGTATAACCGCACGGATTCGAGAAGCTTCATTCGTGCTCCTGCGTGATGTCTTCTCTCCGACGAATTCGATCTGATCTTCATGCTTGCGATCGTTCGTGATGCCATTGATAATCGCCCATTTTCCATTGCGAGAGATGCTCGGGTAGAGCGCAAACACGGCGCGTATCATGAAACGTTCGAGGTTTACGATCAGATGGTTCTTAGGGTTCGTGGGGTACTTTTTTTACACCGTATTCGTAAATGCGCCAGTCACTCCTGTATCGAGCACAGCTGAAGGGTATTCACCCTAACTTTCGTGGAGGCGTGCACGCGGTCATTCCTCCTTGACGTTTCCCCTGTGTCAAACATCAGGTGACGAATAGAGGTCCTGGTGAAAAATTCTTCCCGATCTTCGACTCTTTTGAGGTCTGTTACGTCTTCGTACAGCTCTTTCTCCAAATGCATCAGTCCTGAGGAAGCGTTACAGACGCTGCTGGAGTACGTCTCGATACGGTTTCTGATGGCCTCTTGCAACTTTAGCTCATGCGCCTCTTTGATATGCTGAGAATGTCTCCTGGGCTTATGCTTCACGCTCTCCCCAGTGGCAGGTGCTTTAGTAAGATCTGGGCAGCAACACGTCCGCAACGCAATTCATTCTGCGACTAGGGGCAGTTAAGCCGCGTCCGGGCGTCACTCTAGTCGCAGCGGACTTCTATAACAACGCTTCGCGTTGTTGTGGGCAGTAATTCCATCAGCACAATTTGCTAGTTCCTGGAATGATTATGCGCCCGACCCCTTCTCAGATGAAGCATTCCTCGTTCCGACGCCCTCATTGACACAGTAAAAGCCGTTCTGTCTCCGTGATGCATCTGCACCAGCGGTATAACTGCTACTGCCGGTGCAGCCAAGCAAGCACTCGGCACACGAGAGAATGCACGAAACAACCAGTACATCCGAAAGAAAGCATAACTAATGGAACCTGGAGGTACGTTGCAGCATGACGGATGATTTTTCCATTCCGAATGCCCATCCATGCCGCAATCCGGCATCCACGGTCGATGGAAACGTTCTGTCATCGGAAAACAAAACTCAGCTACAGCGTGTCGGGTACCGGGCATCCCCGTACGGCCAGCAGCGGGGCTTCCGACGCTGCAGGGGGCGCGATCGTCGTCGCGTTCCCGCGAATCCCCGATGAAAGGCGCGAGGCCACCTCAGCCGCCAATTGACATCCAGCGGATGATGCGCGACGGCGGCACTAGGGGATCGTTTCTTGAACACCTTCAAGCCGCTGGGCGCCTAGCGACGGGAACGCTAGGCGAAGCACACGTAGGCGCTTGTTGAATCGGTGGGTCTTGGGTGAACGGCGCATACTTGCAGGTAATCGGACTGCACAGAGAGCGCAAGACGCTTGGACTCGAGCAGCAGCATCGAGGCACGTTTCTCCAGCTGTGTCGAAGAACGGGGTTCGACGGGGCGTTTGAGGCTCACTGCTGCACGCCCACTATTTTATTTGATTGCGCTGTTTCCATAAAAGTTGCTTTCGGCACAGCGTTGGGTGTCGGCGAGCACCAGAAGAGGGCTTTCGTCGAGATAGAAGCGGGGCTATTAGCGAGCTCGTGAAGTTTGCGCGTTCAGTTCGCGACGCGGGCGACGTTGCCTCGCCATGGTGTCCAACCTTCTACCTGTGCCTGCTCCGAGCCAGGCACGCGCACCATCGATGCATCTTACTTTAACGGAGCGGTTCTGGCGCGTTTGCTTTCTCGTTCGATGTTTCTTCAACAGCGTAAGAGAGCGAGGATTATACACCACATCGCGGGTACGGCTGTCGCTCTGGTTGAACACGGAAAGCAAGCGTAAGCGTTTCGCCAGAGGTCTGGGTCTCTTCTGCGCTATCTTTGCGATTATTCTGACTTTGACCTCCCTCCGGATCGACGAGGATCTCCGCCGCTACCAGACCAGCGCGCACATGGACTATCATTACAGGGCACGCATTGCTCGCTTGAACAAGGCACTCGTGCGGCGATGGTGGATTCGTGCGGGCAACGCTTCCTACGAACGCACCCGAAAAAACGTACCACCTCTTGCCAACAGTCTGGACCTCCAAGTGAATGGTAACATCATGCGAGATGTTGACGATCCTTTTGTATATTGCTCCAAAGCGCCGCTCTACCTGGACATTGCAGAGGCGACCCGGAGAGCGGTCGTTGCTGCAGCATACCCTGCACCCGCAATCTCAATCATCTTCGTTACAAAACGCCCAGGAGGCTATGATATGTTGTTGAACTCACTTGCGCAGCAGAGTCGCAAGAGCCCTCTAGACTATGAGCTCATTTGTGTTGACGAGTTGGCACCGTTCCGCGCGGAGCTGGTGCGCGCACAAGCCCGCGAGCTGGGTATCAATCTTGTCGCAATCGTTCCAAGCAAGCCACGTCAGACACGTTACCACTCGCTACCGTTCGGCATCTACAATGCACTGAATACCGGTTTCCTCCTGAGTCGTGGTCGAATTATCACGGTTCTCATGGACAATGGATGGCTCCCTGCAAACTACATAGAGCGCACGCTCGAATTTTATGCCAACCCTGCACACGCTCGCTCATTCCTCGCTTACCCTGAGTGGTTTTTCACAACGGAAAAACCGGATCAGCAGCGTCTCCATAATCCGCTCACAGCGCATCTGTTTCCGGACCCATGGATCGCACCGCCTGTGGAATACACCAAAGGCGGACGGATGCACGGTAATTCCTCCATCCGGAACGTGAACCCCGGCTACATGCGGCCCGAAGAACTAGTCCAGGCTTGGCGACGCGGAGATCCAGCTGGATTCGTTCAACAAGATCCGAAAAATGGATTCTGGGAAATGAGTTTCTGCACCTGTCCATGGAGCGCCATTGAAGAACTCAATGGCCTGGAGGAGTTTCTTGACATTGGCGACGACTGTCACGAAAGCAACCTGCGCTTCCGGGCTCATCGTCTGGGTTACGATCTGTGGATCGATGGAAACACCATTATTCAGAACGTTTGGCACAAATTCTACGAGGACTCTAAGACTTGGAACCGCTACGCGTCGGATACCAATATTCCTCGATTCTTCACTGAGGAAATGTCCGCAATCAAGGCCGGCAAACGCCCAGTTGTGAGCCAGGACGCCCAAGTCGACTGGAAAGTATGGCGCAGCTTGGATTGTCCCATTCAGGTTGCTCGACCGGGTGCTATTTTCTGGTGAGTTCTGCTCATGGTAGCGAACGTGTGAGCGTCGCGCAAACGTAAAAGGCGCCATGTACCCGAGTCCAGGCGCGGCACCGGCTTGCGTTGCCCATAGCCGAAGTGTACCCCAAACATGCCAGTTTTGGATCCAATTCGAAGATTGAACTGCTTGCTCTGTTCCCGACTTGAGATTTTTCTCAGATCTGTTTAAGATATTGAAAGGCATGCAAAGCACAGCATTAATGGCGTGTGGCGCCGTACGTAGTATTCGGTTTCTCGGACGTTTTTTCAGGATGGCTGCTTCGCAGCTTCACTGCTGGAATTCGTTACGTCAACGCAATCAAGATGATTCACGATGCGCTCGAACAGTGATTCGTAAAACAACCAAAAATATTCTCCAGTTCACAGGTACGAGCTTCCACTCTATTCCGTGTTGGCGCGGGACATGCTCAAATCACGAATCCGTCGTCTTTTCGATCTTGCTGTTTCTAGGCAACTCGTAGACGCAGCGATCTGCGTCACCGGACTGACCAGGGGAAGTTTTCGACGTCGTCCCTGGACGGCTTCTCCAGACGCTCACGCCAAAACGTTCAATGAAATTGTCGCGTGAAATATTCGATTCTGTTGGAAAGACATATCCCCTTGTCTTTGAGGTTACTTACGAATCGGCATTGCACAACAACATGGTACCTCATAGAGGGATATTCCCTCACATGTCTCTTTCTCTTGCGTTTGCACGAAAAAGGGTCCTTTACTCGGACTTTATTCATCACAGGGATGGCTTCAGCCAGCGTATACGTTGCCGTTTTGCACGAAAGGGGCCCAGACAGATCAAAATTCATCGAGTTAATCTGATCCCTGGATTTTCCTCTAGGCATTTGTTTCACCATGGAAAGATGTCGCGTTCCACATATCCCCCACGGGAATCGAAGAACATACGTCTGCGCATGCCACACACAGAGTACTCGCCGGCGAGACCGCCCATAAGGAGCCCATGATCATGGAGTACGGCACTTGGCGCGGAAACTGAGGAGGATACCGTGCGACGCCTTCGAAGCACATCTGGGGCATGTATCGAGCGATAAGGCAAGCGTTCTCACGCCACGGAGTCGCGCGCGTAGGAGGAAGCGGGATTCACAGATGTTAGCACCTGATTAGAGCCACGACTCTTCGATACGAGTGGCGCACCGAGGCTGCATACAAAGAAGATGAAAATGGCAAGCGAAGCGCAGATCGCAACTTCCGCCTGTCCATGAAATACATTCAAAACGCCCGGTAGCAGCGAAATCTAGACCTTAACCCTGCCATTAACATTCTTGCACTGCTGACGATGGAGCTGGAGGGAAAGCAGAGACCAGCGCATGTAAAGCCGGTGATAAAAGAGAAGAAATAGAAGCAGCCGGAGACAAGGCCCGCAAACGCTGCTGTTGATGCTAATGGCAAAGGCCCGGACTTTAAACTGAATGCCCTAGTTAGCCACGTAAACCGTTGCATTTTACCCTGACTGAGGATAAACATGCTATGAACGCCCTACTTAGTCACGTAAACCGTCGCATTTTACCCTGACTGAGTATAAACATGCTATGAACGCCCTACTTAGTCACGTAAACCGTCGCATTTTACCCTGATTGAGTATAAACATGTTATGAAAGCACACGATGAGAAGCCGTGATGATGCCTGTCTACCTAACGATTCTCTCGCCTGATGAATCGGGCCCATGGCGAGACGCAGCGGACTGGATGCATCTGCGCTGTCCATATCAAAGGCAGTAGACTCCTGATCAGCGACGGTACCTAGAGGTACTGGGCAAGCCTCGGCGGGGACGCAACTTTTCGCGTGATACCCGCTGGCAGTTCGGCGCCATCAGGTTCCAGCGGGCGGCGCTTCGACGCTGCAGGAAGCATCGAATGCATCATGGGCACCAGGAAATAACAGAAAACAGCACCAGAATAGAACGAAATGCGATACGGAACGACAGCGCACGAACCGGGAGAGTCGCTGTATGCTTCGGCGGTACGAGTCTTCGTGGGGCTCCTTGCGAAATGCACGCATTTACCAAGTTCAAGATATAGCGAGCTCCCGCGGTGCAACTGCGACTATACACTGTGCTGGTTGCCCACGATATGGTACAGCGGCGTATTTCTAGCCGGCGCATAACGCAAATCATGCTCTTCGGTGACAACCGTGAAACCCCATTGCGCCTAAAAGCGCGGCGGCGGTAGATAGGGAAGCGGGGCGATGTATGCATCTGGAAACGCGCAATCTATGCCACTCATTACGGCTGATGCATCCTTGCGTAACCGTCGAGCAGACGCACTGCTTTTCTCGTTGCTAAACGTCAGCGAATCCGTGGAGTCTTTGTTCGGCGTTCGGCACGAGCTCAAATCCGCCTCCGGAAACGTCAAGTGAGCGGGAGCTGGGGCCCCCCAGTGCCCTGCTTCATACCGTAACTCGAGGGTAGACGGCTTCCCATCTCTAGTGCGGGTCAATAACGTCAAGGCAAGCGCCAATGGAAGATAAAGAATCGTCTGGCGAAAGAGCCTCCGCGCTACGGCGATGTCTAGCGGGCGTCGAACGAGTTGCCCGGCGTGAAGCGTCAACCAGAGCGCTAGTAACGTATGACCGAATCCAAAGCCATCGGCGCAAAGGTGCTCGCGAACAAACCAGGCCCCAGTTGGTATCAGCGCTGCCGAAGACACCCACGCCAACCGAGCGTTCCACACTGGACTCGTCAACGCTAGCATGCGGTAGCCAGCAGACATGTAGTCCGCTCGACAGAGCACTGCGAGGGCATGGAAATGGGGAATTTGCCAGAAAAACAAGAGGGCTGCTAGCGGGAATCCACCCCGGAGGCTCTCAGCGTCCTTGCCGCAAACGCCAGGAACTGCAGTCCCTGTGTCCGAGGATGCCGCAGCCCAGCCCATCAGCGGCGGGATTGCCCCAACCAGTGCACCGATCCAGGTGTTGAGTGGAGTCAGCACTTTCAGCGGTGTATAGACCGACACGTAGAGCAGGGTATTGCCCAGGCCGAGTAGGGCAGTCTGTGGATTCGTTCCCCAGTACAAGGACATGACGCCAGTCATGCCGCATATGCACGCGAAAGCGAGGGCATGGCCAACGCTCAGTCGACCTGCTGGCAGTGGACGAAAACGAGTGCGCTTCATGCGCGAGTCCAAACGTGCCTCCATGATCTGGTTCATCGTATTCGCTGCGGCAGCACAGAGAAAAGTCCCAACACTGAGCCACCCGAACCGACGCACTCGCTCCCAAGCGTTTCGCAACCCGACCTGCCGCAGTGTGTCCTGGTCAAGAGCTCGAGGCGCTGTCTCGTCCACAAGCCCCGGTGAAACGCCGGCAACACGGGCATCCACGGGGTATAGCAGGTACCCCGCTTGTGCGGACAAAACAACCATACCGGTTAATCTGTACTTGGATAGACGCAGGTAGTCGCGGAAAAAGGAGCCTGCACGCGTCGTGAGCACCTCCGACAGTGTCGATTCGGTAGCAGCCTCTGAACTTGTAGGCAGTCTTTCCGAAACGCCGGCGGCGCAGCCCAGTTCGGTACTGAGGTGAGCAGCGCGCGTACCGACCGCTGTTGCGGTGCTCCGACCCAAAAGCGGCGCCCGAGCGCTCGCGCCAACAGCTGCGCTCAGCGGCACAAGTCGTGACACAGCTTTCAAAGACGTCAGCTCCCGAACACTTTGCCACAGAGGCGCTGTGGGTGGAACGACCCCAGGGCAGTCAACACCGGCCCAGGCCCTGTTCGCGAGAGCGCGCCCTGGGTAACAGCGAACCGAGTGCCGCTTTAGTAGAGGCAGCGTCCGCCCCAGTGACATGATTCTACCGGAGAAACTGCAGCCGCTGAAATGATGCGGCGACGACGTGCAGCGGCAACCTCGCCGGACGAGGCCTACAGAATGTCTAGAGGCGTTGGGTGGTATGCTTCAGTAGCATTAGAGCGGCGACGCTGATGGTGCTCGCGGTGCGCAGTTTCGACAGTGATACGGATGAGACAATTATGTATATTATTGCAAAGCACGTTCGGCAGCCGCCTCAACGTCGGATTTCGATCTGGATGCCTCAGGCTATTCGGGTGTGCCGACACCAGCACGCACTTCACTAGCGTCTGTTGTGCACAAAAGCTGAATGATGCAGCTCGTCCTCGGCTAAGCGTGCACCTTGATGCTATCTGCACGATCATGGTTCGTACCGGGTTTGCGCATGCGCAGCACGATGCTTCTCAGCCTCCATCATGCGTTTGCATTGATGTATGTGACTGGGGTGCCAGCTAGATTCCGCTGCACGTTGCGAGCGTGCATTGATCATTCGCTCTCGAATGGGCGCTTTCCTTCAGGTTTCTTGCAAGTTTGAGGAGATACCGGATCCAAGATGGATGTTTTTGGCCAAATGGTGTCATACGAGTGCACAGGAAAATAGAGATTATGAGGAATGAACATGCCGCTCTCGACTCTGGACGCATGAATGGTGCTGCGGTCACAGCGGTGACTCGACCAAATGGTGCTATGCATCTTTTTTTCAGATCATACGCAATACGTCCCTTGCTCTATCATTCTAAACGATTTGTCGATTACACAGCGTATCCCGTTTCCTATTTGCCAGATCATACGCAATACGTCCCTTGCTCTATCATTCTAAACGAGTTGTCGATTATACAGCGTATCCCGTATCCCATTTGTCGAATCATACGCAATACGTCCCTTGCCCTATCATTCTAAACGACTTGTCTACGAGACATCGCCCAGTTCATCGATGAACAGCAGCGATCAGCCAAAGGCGCGTGCGTTACGCGACGGGTGGCGCGAAAGCGCGGGAGCCTGAGCGCTTACCGCCTCTGGGCGCAACGCGCGGCTTGCGCTTCTGGGCTAGCTTGAGCCTGTACGACACGAACGTTCAGAGCGGGACACACTTGGCAACTATTTCGCTTTTCTGGACTGCTTTATTTATCATCTAGGAGTGAAACTGGAGTCGGTTTTTGCATAGAAAACGGGCACTGCGGATATTCGCAGTTCATGAAAGTCAGCGGGCGACAAGCGGAGTCCTCTTGGTCGCCGCTGACGCCCAGCGCAAAAGTTGTCCAGCGAACCGAAGGCACTCTGCTAGACCTGACCGAATGGCCTACGTCGCTAGATCCAGAGTCATGGACTGTTGACTACGCCACCTACGCGTGTCTATGGAATGACGAGCAGCCGCTTTCTTCGCTTTGGAGCAACGAGGAGCTCGACAGTCAGCAGGTCGAGCTGCCTCTCAGCACCGAACGGAATATTCTTACACTGAACTCTCCTGGTCAGCCCTGCAACCCAAGTGGCAATGATCTACTCACCGCACAGCTACCTATGAAGGAAGTGAAAGAAGCACGTGCGAGCGTTTTGGACGATATGGCTGCGAGCCGTGCGCTCCCGGAGGGCTCTAATCTGCTCACGCTGGCGCAGCGTACTGTTCATACGGCTGGTGGCGGCACTATCAGCGTTCGCTTTAGAGACGATAGAGCCCTGAACGCCGATACCAGTCTCGCTCAAAGCGTTTGTGAAGAGGCGGCATTCACTGAAGCTCGCGGCTTTCTCGGGGCGAGCACCGTTTGCTGCCACACTGGCGGCCATGTTGCGGCACAAGTGCTTTGTCGTGATGGCAACATGAAATCTTGCGATACGGGTCCCAAGAATCAGGTTTACATGAAAGCGGCGGATTCTGACGACTTCATCGGGGCCTCGGGTTTCGCGCCAAACGCCTCAGCGCCTGGCAAAGAGATAACCTCACCCTTGCGGTGGACGGCGGATCACCGGCAAGTTCCAGCATGGCCGCGGCACGCTAGGCGAATACGTGCCCCCTTGAACCTGGAGAATACCCTGAGGTCCACGAATATGGCGCTGGGACCAGAACAGCAAATCGATGACAAAGGTTTACCAGGATCCGGGGACACATCTCCGCGGAAACCGAGCACCGCTCCCGAAGATTTCGAGGATTTCGGATCAACAGCTGTTGGCGTGGACCGAAT
>Ga0209012_1002822_pt1 | contig 14192 bp, 15 predicted proteins | sample RS3BMetagenome_FD_184735 | JGI IMG/M metagenome (GOLD analysis project Ga0209012, IMG submission 184735) | Ferric oxide microbial mat and aquatic microbial communities from Rainbow Spring, Yellowstone National Park, USA - RS3B (SPAdes) (version 3) ...
TTCCAGTCTTCAGTTGACAGCGGCAGCTGGAAGTCGCGCAGCGAGACATTCGGCTACGAGGATGATGTCGTCGCGACTGAGGGGTCCGGGCTCAGAGATGGAATTGCAGAGCCGTTGAGGCCACGTCACGACGACTCCTCCCTGGACGAATGGCTTTGCCAACAGGGCCCACTCAGAGTCCACGAAGCAGAGTGCTGCGATGACGTCGACGTCAAGGGCGACGTCATCCAGGGCGGTCAGCACGGCAAGAGTCTGCTTGAAGAGGCCGGCTGCCAATTTGGATCTGTCTCGGCCGCCCACGAAGAGCCGACTGTCAGTCGTGAACCAGCCACCGACGTCGCGTTGTTCGACCTTCCCCTTGTAGCTCTTGGCGTCGACAATCCAAACCCCAGTGGCTGCAACTACGAGATGGTCGATGTTCGCCCGTGTGCCGGGAATTCGTCGATCGTGAAGCATGATCGCTTGCCCGCCGATCGCCTTCACCAAGTGTGCTGCCAGCTTGCGCTCGCCTTCCGACCCCTTGGCCCAGGCTTTCGTTGATTGTGGGTCATCTGACAGGAACTTCACTACGCCAGACAGGTGGCCCCATCTCTGTTCGATCTCTGCCTCGCGCTTCCGGTGTCTCCTCAGGAATTCCCGATCCGCCTGGCGCTCTCAACGGGGAGAACGCAGGTAGGCCGTCGGTCAACGCCGGAGTAGATGCCACGCCCTCTGTGGAGGGGGCGGGCCGATCAGGAGGACGGCACGCCGTACAGGTAGCCGTGTGTGAGCCAGAATCCCACCAACCTCGATCACCGGGAGCCAGCGAGGACGCGCACGTCGAGCAGGTTGCTAAGTACCGCAGCTTGAGAAGTCGATCCGCCATTGGAACACCATCGACCTGGCATCCACGTGACTGAAGATTCAAGTGATTGGAGCACTCAGATCGGCTCCCAGCCGTGCAGGCCGCATGGAGCCATCTTGGTCCTCAGCTGATCAGGCTGAGAACGCCTGCAGCATCATCAGCTGTCGGGGCTGAGTGGGCTGTGCGCATCAGAGCGAGTCAACTCCGAATGACCTGCGTGACGGCATCGGGATCCCGAAACGACTCGGATGCAGCCGGACGCTGCGCATCAGCTGAGGGAGCTCGCGGTCCCCTCATTCGTCAGAGGCCATTCCGAGCTGGATCGTCTCTTCGACATGCCTCCGATTGGCATCGATCTCTTCGGCCACCGCTTCGTCCTCGGCCATGACCTGATCGAGGTCCGTGGACTCGTACCCGATGACGCCCATGTCGGCAAAGGTCTGTCGCATCTTCGGTCCCCAGAGTCCGATGTCCTTGAGCGTTGGCACGATCCTCGTGAACAGCAGGCTCCGGAAGAGGCGTTGGTTCTCGCTCTCATCGACGTAGTTGATACACGCCTCGGTGTCGTAGCCGAGCCGTTCCCAAAGCTCGTTCGCCAGGAAGCGATCACGCATCCGATAGCAGGCATCGGCACAGAACTCCTCGCGGTCGTCCCGCTCGGCCTGTGTCAGCTGAGGGTAGAAGTCGCGCAGTGCCAAACGCCCGAACATGACGTGCCGTGCCTCGTCCTGCATGACGTATGCGTTCACGGCCTTGCCGAGGGGATCGCCCGCCGTGTTGCGGATGAGTCCGAACGCCGCGAGCGCCAGACCTTCGATCAGAACCTGCATACCGAGGTACGTCATGTCCCACCTCGAGTCGCTCAAGACGTCGTCGAGCAAGGACTTGAGGTTGTCATTGATCGGGTAGGCGATCTCGATCTTGTCGAGGTAGTGGGAGTAGGTCTCCACGTGTCGTGCCTCGTCCATGACCTGGGTGGCGGCGTAGTACTTGGAATCGATGTCCGGAACGGTCTGGACGATCTTTGCCGTGCAGATCAGTGCACCTTGTTCGCCGTGGAGGAACTGGCTGAACTGCCATGCGACCATGTTCCGCCGCACATCGCCCCGCTCTTCCCGGGTCAGTCTGTCCCACATCGGTGACCCGAAGATCGGAACCAGTTCGTCAGGAATCTGCAGCGGGTTCTCCGGATCGGGGTCGTGGGACCAGTCGATCCGTTCGTTCGCATCCCACTGCTTCTTCTTCCCCTTCTCATAGAGGTTGATGAGCTTCTCGCGCCCGTCGTCGTAGTCCCACGTGAACCTGGCGGTCCCCGTCTGATCCGCCGTCTGCCAGTCCGTCTTGTCGACGGGTAGCTGATACACCTTGGTCGCCATCTGTCGATCCCCCACTTCGTTGACTGACGCAAGTGTGAGCGTCCGGTGCATCCGAGTCAACGTGATCCGCTGCAAACCAGCGTCGGAAACTCCGAGACCTGTTCACCCTGCACCGGAACGGCAGGCGGCACCATCACGTGGCGCTCACGGTCGGCCGACCGAACCCGGAGTGCTGGCGACGTGACGCATTCCCTACTCGGCAGGCCGCCGCGTCCCCAGCGTACGAATCTGAACATCGCGCCAGGGTCCTCAGCCACAATGGCTGAGCACCTGCGGCCGTCGTCAGCTGTGGAGGCTGAGAACTGGTGGTGTCAGTCGATCCCACGGAGCAAGGATCCTGACTTGCTCAGAGATATTGCCTGCCCTCTATCGAATCCTCTTTGAGCCACGAGGGAGATTTCGGGGACTCCCGGGCGCGACCGATCCACGTACCCTCGAGGGCGTAGATGCCTAAGGTTTGGTGGGTCCGGGAGTGACTTCGCCGAAGAGCCGGTCTTCAGGGTGCAGAGCCGGTCACGCAGGCCACGAGTCGTTCCCGCTTGTCCTCCCGGGCCCCTTTGTGCTGAGCGTCGAGGACCAGGTGCCGGTAGACGGTGTTCGAGATCTGGCGCTTCAGCGACCGGATGGCGTCCTTCTTCGACTTGCCCTCGGCCACCTTCTTCTCGAAGTAGGCCCGCCCCTCGGAATGGGTCTGTCGCATCTGACAGATGGCCACCATGTGGATGGCGTGGTTCAGCTGACGGTGCCTCGCCGAGAGAGTCGGTGGACCACTCGGCCTCCCGAGGAGACCTCAATGGGTGCGGTGCCGTTGTAGGCGGCGAACTGGTCACGGGAAGCGAAGCGAGTGACGTCGCCGGTGTAGCCGATGAGCGCGCAGGCGAGCACCGGCCCGATGCCATAGACCTCGGTGAGCGAGGTACCTGAGGCTCGCACAGCCAGCTTGATCCGCTTGTGGGACTCCTTCAGCTGGTGGTCGAGATGCCGGATGTCCTCCAGCAGTTCGAGTGCCCACTGATGACGGGTGACCTCGACCGGCGACCTGGGCTCGAAGGATCCAAGCAGCCCGTCGGCATCGGAAGCGTTGAGTTCCTTGGCGAATCCCCCTGCCGAGATGTCAGCGATCTGGGCATGGAGCCGGCACACCAGCTTGGTCCGCAGGCTTCCGATGTCCTGGTTCCGCTTGGCCAAGAGCCGGAGCAGCTCGGCGTGATCGGCGGCCTGCACCGAACGAAGCCCGGGCGAACGCAGGGCGGCAATGGCCACCGAGCGGGCATCGTTCGGGTCGTTCTTGTCCGACTTGCCCGTCCCGAGCACCCGCACCCTCGAAGCCAACGTGGCCGGCACATCGAGGACGTGTTCACCGGCATCGACGAGCTGTTGGGCGAGCAGGTAGCCGAGACCGCCCGCCGACTCGATGGCCCAGGTCCGCTGCTCGAACGGTGCCGCCCAGCCCAGCAGCTTGTCGACCTGTTGTCGGGTGGCCCGGATGGTGACGGTGGCCAGTTCGGCCTCGTCGCATCCGATGGCGACGGCAGTGTGCGTCGCCTTGTGGGGATCGGTTCCGATGATGACGGTCATGAGCGCCTCCTGGGTCGCGGGTTAGGAACCGCCAGGGCACTCCTGATTCAGATCGCGGTGCACGTTCCTCTTTCGAGCCACTCGGCGGCGAGGTTCCGGAGGGGAGCTCTTCGTTCGAAAGCCAGACGACATACGTCGCCGGCAGGAATTTCGAGAGCAACCCAACCAGGTTCCCTGAACGCTACGAAACAAGCGTGGCGTCTGCCGACAGTCTCAATCAGGCACTTCGGGGCGTGTGGACAACCGCCTCGCCGAGCCCTCTCCCAGTATGCGAACGACTCTCAGTCCAGTGGCAGACCGAACAAGTATCGTTCGACAACCCTGGCGAACGGAGCTCCGATGAACAGCGATGAACTGAAGGCAATGCAGGCTCCCATCAAGGATCGCTACCGCGAAGAGCCGGAGGCTGCCGTCGTCACGCTCAGCGCGGAAGGTCTCCTGGGCGACGACCTCTCGTGCTCAGTGCAGACCGGCCAGGCGCTCGTTGCCGCCGGCCTGCACCCGGCTACCGGGGGCGACGGCTCGTACGCTTGCTCTGGTGACATGTTGCTTCAGGCACTCGCCGCCTGTGCGGGGGTGACGATGCGCTCGGTGGCAACAGCCATCGGGATCAAGGCATCGGGGGTGGTTCGAGCCGAAGGCGACTTGGACTTCCGAGGAACGCTGGGTGTGGACAAGGCAGCCCCCGTCGGGTTTTCGGACATCCGCTTGTCATTCGAGCTCCAGAGTGACGCATCCGAGGAACAACTTGCGACCTTGCTGCGTCTGACCGAGCGCTACTGCGTAGTACTCCAGACGCTTGCGAATAGCCCGAGGCTGACGGCCACGATCGACTGATTTCGGATCCAATCTGAGAGCCGACCTTGATTGCACGTCTCGGCGGTTGAGACGCGGAATGCTTCCGCAGGGTGCCCCCGGTCGCCGAGTAGGTGCGCGGCATCACCCACCGGGTTCTTGCGCCAGCGAGATGCATTCGGCCGGCAAGTTCGTGAAGCACATTGCGGTTTGGCCGATGCAGGCGGCGCGGAGAATGGAACGGCAGATGTGACACCACGTCGGCAACGACGGGTGCGAGTATGGCTGCGTCAGGAGCGAGCGTTCCGTTGCTTGACGGCGTTCGCCCTACTTCGTTCCCACGATGCACCGAGCCAATCCTGGAACCCGGACCACGCCGTCCTGTTCGAACACGCTCGCCTTTGCGATGGCCGTTGCCCGAATCCGCTCCCGTGCCGAGTCGCCGACCTGCTGAAGCGCCGCAACCGCAAGCGAGACGTGCTCGCTGATCATCTCCCAGTATTGCTCGGGCGACTCCGTCACGAGTTCGACATCGACGTTCCACTCGGCGACATCGCGCAGCCCCGCACCCTCGAACAGGCCACTGACATAGCCCGGAGCAGCGCACCGGAACATGCTCGGTCCGTTCGGGTCGGACAGTGGCACCACCACTTCCGAGGCGATCGCCTGCATGGCGATCGACGTCCACGGATTCGCCTCGGGCTCGACCCACACCGATGAGCAGAGCCGCCCGCCCGACTTGAGCACGCGTGCGAACTCGGTCGTCGCTTCGGCCAAGTCGGGGAAGAACATGTAACCGAAGCGCACCGACACGCCGTCGAACGTGTTGTCGTCGAATGGCAGGTCATCGGCACTGCACACCTGTGTCTCGATATTGTCGATCCTTTGCGCCGCGGCCCGGCGCGCTGCGATGTCCAGCATCTCCGGGACAAGGTCGGTCAGCACGACGCGTCCCTTCGGCGACAGTCTCGCAATGCTCAGGCCGGGCTCTCCCGTGCCTGCGGCAACATCAAGATGCTGATGGTCCTCGGCGATGTCGAGACACTCGATCATCGCTGCGCCGACCGGGCCCAGTTGTTCACCGATGACCGAGTCCCACTTCTGCCAACCTGCAGAGAGCCCAGCCCATTTCGCCCGCTGATCGTCTCGGATCTCACCAGGGCTCGACATCGGACCTCCCCCGCTCGACACGTTCACCGCATTCTGGCCCACTCCCTAGAGGGGTTGCGCCGAGCTCAATCGGGGCGGGTTGACCAACGGTGAATTGATCGCTGGATGCCGGCGGAACTGCCCCCTACCGCCGGTTCGGTGAGGCACTCCTTCGTGACCACCTGCTTCGCCCAAGCGGGCGGGGCGAGGGAGTGGAAGGATTCAGTTCAGCTCATCACGAGATGAGCCAGAGTAACGAAGGCGGAATCATCATGGCGCAAGTATCACAAGTGGCCAACTGGCGACCAGTGCCCGAGAAGCTGGACACGTTCATTGGGCAGCTCGCCAAGGCGAAGGGAATCCATGAGCGCTTGGGGGCAACGGTCAACGTGGCGCAGACCCAGGTCGGCGGAGAGACGATGACTGTCGTCTACATGATGACTTTCGAATCGGGGGCAACCTATGGATCGTTCATCGATGCGCTCCCACAGGACAGCGAATGGCAAGCGTTCTGGGCTGACGCAATGAAGAGCGCGTCGGCGAGCCTCGTCTCGACTGGGCTCTATACGGCGATCGAGGGGCTCTAGGAGCTTGCAGGGGCTGAGCGGCTGTACGGGGCGACTCATTGCTCACCTTGCCCGGCTGTCACGGCCATCGGGTCTCGACACGTTCAGTCGCTCACTCGAGCCTTGAAGGCCCAGGCTCCATTGCCTCCGATTCGCTTTCGGCGGCCAGTACCAGGTGTCCCTGATCGCCGGGTTGGCGGCGGCATCGACGACTAGGCGCTAGCCGTGTGCAAACTGCCCCAATCCGGCACGTTGGAGATACTCGAAGTAGCAGCGCTTCAGTAACTTGAACTAGGTAGCGGGAGAGCATCGGATTCGTCACGCCACGGGGCCAGGCCGCGATTCTTAAGCTTCCCTAAGCAGAATCTTAGGTTGGTGTTCCATCGTAACCGCATGACGAAACTCGTCTTTCCCGTGGCTGAGGTGACCGGCTCCGATTCCATCGGGTCTCCACCGGAAGCGGCCGGGGGGCGTCGAACAACTGACGACACGCAGATCATCGACGAATCGGAGCAGATGACGGATGAGGCATCCCATCCTGCCATCGAGAAGGTTCTCGTGGCGTCTCTCGGTTTGGTGATGATTCCGGTGGTAGTCCTCATTCTCGCTGGACTCGGTGCGTTCCTTTACGGCGTCGTCGTCTTCATGCATTCGGCACGCGAGATCGTCGTGCACCCATTTCCAGTAGGGAACAAGGTCGGGCTGTTCCTCCTTGACATCGACCTCTTCTTGATTGGTGCCACCATGCTGATCGCAGCTATCGGCTTCTACGAACTCTTCGTGGGACCGATCAGGACCACGGGCCCTTCACGCCTCCCACGGTGGCTGCAACTCCACGACCTCAACGATCTCAAGGGGAGAGTGATCTCCATGATCATCCTTGTGGCTGCAGTGAGCTTCGTTGAGGCGGCCGTGGACTTCAACGGTAGTTCCCAGGTCCTCCAGCTCGGAGGAGCCATCGCTGCAGTCATCGTCGCGCTGACTCTCTTCCTCAGGTTCGCCAGCCATTCGACCAGCGGAAAGTGACCGATCTCTGGCTATGACGCTTCACTGATGGCGGCGGCTTCGTGATGGCCTCCGTCGAATCCCTACTCCGCCGCCTCTAAGACGATTGCCGGAGTCCTTGAGGAACCCTCAGGAATCTCCAAGTTGGTGAACGTAATGTCATCCGGCCGGACCCGTCGAGCAGAAGGTCCCGCCACCTGATGCTCCGGGTCCGGCACCACGTTCCCCGGTTGCAACAGCCTGAGGGGGGGGTAGCGACCCGATCACCCGTCCCGCTGCAAATAGGCCGGGCATCGTGAGGACGAAACCCACAACCTTTCCCATGGCTTCGCAATGGTCTTGTAACCCACGAAAGGATTCAGCAACACGGGAACTGGATACGTTGAGGCAATGTCCACCGACCAGGATCCACACTCAGGTGATCAAGCGAGGGCGATCCGGATTCATCCGGCGAAAGGATCGGCTCCCAAGTTCGGTCAAATGCAGGGAGGCAGCCAGATTCGCTTCTCGTCCCTTGGCCAGAGCCGGCCTCGTGGCTCAATGGTGAGGCTTCCTGCTGAGTATGGGTCTGGCCAGACCATCGACCCGGCAACTGCAGAAGTAGTCGGCCACCTGATAGATGCCCGCATCAGTCTCGAAAGACTCTCGACTCGCCAGTACTCGCTCACGCAGGGTCCCGCCTTCCCTCACTTCGATGAAGCCAATCGGTCAATCCATTCCGCACTCATAGCGCTTGGGGAATGCGCGGAGACACTTCAGGTGTCAAGGCAACACCATGCTGAAGCGCCGTTCGGACATCCGATCTAGATCCAGCTGCCCCTGATCGTCGGGTGGGTGTGACGCTCCGGCTCATGTGGGACTGTGCCTACGGGTCAGGTTGGCGCTGAAAGACTCCGACCGCACGCGGCCAACGCTCGACAATCCAGCCTGGAACAAAACCTCAACCTGAAATAGCACCGGAGTACGCCGCGATTCCGACCACCGGTGCCGTCATCGCCTTGCCGCCCATGGAGCCCTGGTACGGAGCGCTCCCGAACGAGAACACACCGCCGTCTGCTGCAGCGAGCCAGTAGCCCGCACCGTCCGGGGCGGCGGCGACGCCCACCACGGGAGCGTTGAGCGACGTGCCGCCCATGGACCCGAAGAACACAGCGTCGCCGAAGGCGAACACGCCGCCGTCCGACGCGACCAGCCAGTAGCCCCGGTTGTCGGGGGTCGGGGCGATGCCGACCACCGGGGCGTTGAGGTGGGTCCCGCCGAGTGATCCCTCGAAGCCGGCGTCACCGATGGCGAAGACCCCACCATCGGCCGCGACGATCCAATAGCCCTTGCCGTCCGAGGTGGAGACGATGCCCACCGCCGGCGCGGCCAGGGGGTTCGGCTCGAGCCCGTCGGAGATCTGTACCGCGTCACCACAGGGGACGTCCGCCCCGTCGGGACTGGTCAGGAGGAACCCGTCGCCGGTGGCAGAGGACGTGATCCCGGTCCACGGTGGACCGGCGATCGCATACCCCGAACAGTTCGCCTGCCCGAGCTGTGCGGCCCTGCCGAACGCCGTGGGGTACCGGTACCGATTGAGCAGCCAGTAGCCGTCACCGGCCGGGGTGGCGGCGATCCCGGCGCACCCGGACGACTCGACGGAGGGCCCCAGTGCCTGCGTGTACGTGCACGGACCCGCCGGGGTGGACCCGGACCCCAGGAACGGGGCGTGGAACGAGAACACACCTCCGTCGGCGCCGGCCAGCCAGTAGCCAGGAGAAGTGCCGGGGGAGGTGGCTCCTGCAGGGTGCGAGGCTACGAGCAGTGCTCCAACGGAGGCCATGACCAAGGCGGCCGCCATGCGCCAGAACTTGATCAATGCAGGCTCCTCACGTCCTCAATTGACGGTGACGATAGCTCGCGTCAGGATGCACCGCTGGCTCCGCTTGTTGGCGCACGCCCTCGCCTATCCCTAAACGCCGGGACGAGGTCAGCCGGTAGAGGTTTCCGTGAGCGATCGAACCCAGGTGGCCCGGTAGTTCCAACTGTCCTGGCGTGCTGGTTGATAGCGAAACTCAACCTGCTGTCCTGCGACCAGAGTCCTGAAGCCCGGCATCCCGATCACACTGCTGTGAACCCACACGTCCCCCGGCGCATCGGCAGACTCGCTGCCACCCCAGCCCTTGTCGGACTTGAAGAACTTGACTGTGCCTCGCACAACTTCATCGCCGATGTCGCAAGCGAAGGTCCAGGTGCCCAGTTCGCCGGTTGGGTGGGCTACTTCGGCTCCCCACGCTTTCGAGAAGACCGGAAGGTGAGGTAGATCAAACCAGCCACGATTATGGCTGGCAGGATCAGGACGCCCAGACCTCCGCCACCGAAGATTTCAGCAAGCATGACCCACCGCCTCACTCGTCCTTTGTCTGCCACCCTACGAGAAGGGCTCGACACCTGTCCCTGATCGCCGGGAGGGTGACCCACTGCGGCACGAGTGGGACAGGGGGGCACAGCGTCGTACTCAGGCCAGGGAATGCTCCAAGAGTCACTGATCTAGTCTCAGCAGGGTCACCACTGCGGCTGTAGCGGAGCTGCCGTCAAGCTCGGAAGGCAAAGGTAAACTTGATGGCCGACGAACCTCGGACGGATCAAGCCCCTGGGCCTGGGACCGCCTCCGTCGTACTCGTTCGTTTCAAGAGCAGACGTTCCGCTGAGCGCATGGTGGCATCGCTTGGTCGTGACTTTCGAAAGAACGCACACAAGGGCAATTCAACAGCGTTCATCGTCACCCACAATCTGGACGGCTCCTTCAAACTCGACCAGTCCCGTGTGCTGACCCATAGGGGCCTCGGTATCTCGGTTACCAAGTTCACGGCGGGAGTCCTGGCCGGACTGGGAATCTTGATGACGATCTCGGCACTCGGAGGTGCCAAGACAGCGACTCACGCTGCCCGCCAGCATCAATCGCACGTCGGCGAGGAGGACAAGCGACTCGCTGAGTTACTCGATCACCTCGGTCCGAAAGCGGCTTGCGCCGTTTTCCATTGCACGGACGATGCCGCCGGACAGGTTGTAGCCAATGAGGCCAGCAAGCATGTCGGAGACAACTCACAGTTCTCCCATGCCGAGTTCCTGGCCGTGCTCGATCGGCTCGGCAGCGAATACGACTGGGTGCGTCCTGTCATCGCAGAACCCACCCCAAAAGTGAAACAGCACCGGAAGGGCCGCACGTAGAGGTTCGATACTCGGCAGAGACTGAGTACCCCCTACCGCCGGAATGGAGCCAACCGACTATGGCTGCACGACTGACTAAGCGCCCCTAACCGCCGGTCGATTGTGCGGTCCGCAATGGCCCGACAACTGGTTCAGTATCCAGGAGGTGGCGGCCACGGAGAGGAAGGGTGCTGGTGTCGATGAACGGTCCTCAGTCGTTCAAGGCGAAATGCGCTCGCAATCACGAGCAAGGTTGATCCGGCGATTCCAACGGCTGACCCAATGCCATAGGCAGTTTGGCCCGCTAGGTTCCCAGCAACGGCGAAGTGATTTGCATTCGCGATCGACCCCAATGCCAAGGCAATCGAACAAGCCGCCGAAACACATCCCAGTCCCAACTGCAACCAGCACACCGACCGATGTCCCCAGGCCCAGGCGACCACCGCGAGAGCGAGCGATACAAGACTGCAGACGATTTAGGACTTCATCGAGGCGACCAGAGCGGAACCCGACGTACCGATGAGAGGTCCGCCAAGATGCCCACGGTAGCCGTGCCGCTGCGATGAGTAAGAGGACTGAGCCGAGGAGCTGTCCTGCCAACGACAAGCCGCCTCGCTCCGAAGGCCTCATGGATTCGAACCTGGTTCGGATGGTCCTTGGATCTTGTAGCTCTGTTGTGCCAGCTGCCCCCTATCGCCGGGAGCGGGGCGCCATCCGACAAGACTCGGCGACCGTTCAGATTCAGTCTCTCGGCCATCGGGCTCGGACCAGGGATAGGTGCTGCTGGCCATGGCTTCGCATTGCGGGGAATCGAGCCTGGACCCAGCACCAAGTAGCTACTCGTGCACTGTTGAGGGTCATCAGCAGTTCGAGCAGAGGGCGATCAATGTTCTCGAATGTTCCTCGGGCCTCCTCGGTCAAGAATGCCAAGTCCCACTCCACGGGTCCTCGACATGCATCCTCGAAGTCGATCCAGCGCGGGCCTTCGCGAGTCACTAGGCAGTTCCCGTTGTGTGGCTCTCCGTGGATGGCATGCTCGGGAAAGGTGAGTCCATCGAGGCTGCCGATGAGTTCCCCGAACGCCTGTCTCAGGAACAATCGATCTTGTACCGGAAGAGCCGCCATTTGGATGTCATCGAAGAGTGCGATGCGCGTCCGCTCAAGAGACACTCTGAAGTTCGGCAGCTCGACGTCGATCCGAGCCAGTGCTTTGTGGACCAGGCGCAGTGAAGTTCCACGACCCGCCTCCTCCAGTCTCAACGTCGGATCAACTTCGAGCCGAGTCCACAGGGTGACGACGAACCCCGACTCGCGGTCGAGTAGCGGTCCTATGCCTGGTCGTGGGGCGGCAACTGGTGCCCCACCCCCTGTGAGGGCAGAGGCCACCTCGTATTCGTGGTGGAGTGCTCCGGCGCTATCTCGGCGTGTCCCAACCTTGGCGATGACCGGGTAAGGCCGCAGCCATACAACCGTATGGTTCGTCTCCTGGATCAGGACCGGCTCGCCAAGGTTCATTCCTAGATCGATGGCAACCCTTATGGCCGCCTCAACGCCAACCGTCACAAATGCAAGTCTGCACTGCGAAAACCAATGCCGCAGCAATCCACCTCAGCCAAGGTCGCTGCCAGGAGTTCGCGTAGTACTGGTCCCGATGAAGGCCCTACTGGGGAAGGTCAGCTGGTCAACGGGTGTCGCCGATCCGCGAGCAGAACGTCGCCAGGGGGTCGCCCTAAAGACCGGATAGATGGGGCAGCTTTGACAATCCTGGCTCGTTCGCGGTCGGGAGGCGGCCACTCAGGGACACGGGGCAGGCTGAGCAATCTCAGCGGCGATGTCGTAGCCTGCCGAGGCTGCCTCGATTGGGGTGGTCAACCAATTGATCTGAGGTGTCAATGTGAGTGTCACGGCCATCGTTCACTTCCCTGTTGGCGACGTCGCCAAAGCCATCGAGGGTCTGCAAGCAAACGCCGCGCTTCTCGAAGAGATCACTGAGGACACCAAGCGCGCTGGAATCCTTCATCACCGATTCGTCGCCGGCGCCGCCGAGCTCGTCGTGATCGATGAATGGGAGACCGCAGAGCAGTTCCAGGGATTCTTCGAGGGGAACCCTAAAGTTGAACGGGTCACTTCTGCGATCGGCGTCACGGGTCCTCCTACCGTCACGGTGTACAACTCATTCGAGGCTGCCGGAGCCATTTAGGCGCCGCGACGTCAACCCGGTCCGTAGTACAGCCGGGGCACCTCGCCGCCCTTAGCTCGGGCTGAGCCACCTGGTGGCGCGTCCCCGATCGCCGGGTAAGTGGGACGCTACGGCTGGCTGATCGACCCGCCGCCATTAGTCCCGCACCGCTTGACAACCATTCCAGGTTGGGTTGGCGGCGTCCCCGCGACATGAGGGCACGTTGACGAAGTCGTTGAGCGAGAAGCCGTCGTCGGAGTAGACGCCCCGGTCGCACCACAACCAGCAAATATCGCAGCGAGTCCAAACGAGAGTGCAACCAGAGCAGACCGAGTCACCACCCCAGTGTTCACCATCTGGCACTGAATCGGACAGGGTCTCCCATATCGCCGGGATGGTGGGACACCCGATCGCGATCCCGCGAACGGCTATCCCTCAGTCCTCATGAGCTGCGTGATGACCAGCAGCAAGAGCCCGAGGCCAAACAGTGAGAATCCCACTCGGATCCCGTCCTCATGCCAGGACGGCGGCGGCAAGGCGGCGATCGTTTCCCGATAGGGATTCGGCCAGGCGACGAACACGATGGTGGCCGCCATGCCGATGAGTACGAGCACCCCGCCAACCCAATAAAGGAGCGTCTTGGACACGGGGCCATACTAGTGTTCGTGACATAGCAGACCTCTGCGCTTCGGCTGCCGCCTGCCCCCGAACGCCGGGTGTGCGGCGCTACTGATCGACGGCAGGGAAGCCCAGGTCACCAACGGCTATGCGCTCTTGGACCAGTATTGCTGTCGTTGGGGGGTCGATTACCGAGTTGTCGATGACCAACTCCTCGATCGGCCCGAGGTCGTGGAACTGGTCCCACATGTGCCGAATCGGTCCTTCTTCGGTCAGGGCGTCTCGATGTTGTGGTGACTCAAGGACGCGTCCCCGGGCTCGGACCAGGCAGGTCTCAATGTCGGGTCGGAGCACGGCGTAGTTCACCGGAGACGTACATTGCGCCAGTTCCTCCCTCAGCGGCTCAAAGTGCCACGGCCCGAGGATGCCGTCTAGAACGACCGTGAAGCCGGCGTTCGCCATGCGGACCCCGGCAGCCGCTGCTGCTCGGATTACGGCCCGATTCTGCGCATCCGCTGCACGCTCCCACGGCGGGATGTGGCCGTTGACGATGGTGGTCCAGAACCAATCCGAGTGGATACAGGCAGACAGCGGTGACTCGGACGCAATGATTGCACCCACCGTCGTCTTTCCGGCTCCTGGTGGGCCAGTGAGGATGAGCAACATCCCGTCGTCCATGCCGTGACGCTATCGACTTGCCGCTGGCCCAGGTGGGTGCCTCACATCGCCAGGAGCGGGCCGCGCTCCGGCACCTCGGGGGTAATGCGGCGCTTCGCGTATGAGCGGGGTCCAGCGTCGGTGACGGGGTCCACGAAGAAGTAGCGGGGGTCCACCAGTCTGAGGTTTCTCTACGACTTCAGATGGAGGACCCCCGTGATCACCGACCCTACGCG